>Ga0075030_100005295_pt1 | contig 11623 bp, 7 predicted proteins | sample LitLauG_LLR_2012_FD_71393 | JGI IMG/M metagenome (GOLD analysis project Ga0075030, IMG submission 71393) | Freshwater sediment microbial communities from Pennsylvania, USA - Little Laurel Run_MetaG_LLR_2012 | ecosystem: Environmental > Aquatic > Freshwater > Creek > Sediment | place: USA...
ATTTATTACTCACCCGTTCGCCACTCGCCACCAGGGTTGCCCCCGTGCTGCCGTTCGACTTGCATGTGTAAGGCATGCCGCCAGCGTTCAATCTGAGCCAGGATCAAACTCTTCAGTTTTAGTCCTGTGCGCTCGTGTTTCCGTACTTTCGTACTTCCGCACGATCGCGTTGCTCGCGGAAATTGAAGCGGATACTTCAATTGGCGTGAGCACCAACAATGTTCAAGCAAGCCACCCCGCCGCAGTCGTGAGACGTACGAACGCGGTGGTTGCGCCTGTTCATCAAGCGCCCACGCTTATCGGCTGTTCGATTGTTAAAGAGCAATTGCCGCCCGGCGCATGTTGCATCGCAAACGCGCAAAAGCAGCAAAGAAGGGAGATTATCGGGCGCCCCTGATTCGATGTCAAATCAGGTACGGCAGCCAATCCATGGGGGCGCCGGTCAGCGCGCCCGCCGGCCACCGCAACCCACTGAAGGAAAACGCTTTCCTACGAATGGCCGAATCGCGGCGGGCGTTTCTCCAGGAAAGCCGACATCCCCTCCTTCTGATCGGAGGTCGCAAACAGCGCGTGAAACAGGCGTCGCTCGAACATCATGCCGTCGGCCAGCTGCGACTCGTAGGCGCGGTTGATCGCTTCCTTGGCCATCAGCACCGCCGGCAGCGAGTAGCCGGCGATCGTGGCGGCCATCGCCATCGCTTCCTCGTGCAGCTTGTCGGCCGCCACCACGCGCGCCACCAGTCCGCAGCGTTCGGCCTCCTGCGCGTCCATCATGCGACCCGTCAGCACCAGGTCCATCGCCTTGGCCTTGCCGAGCGCGCGCGGCAGACGCTGCGTGCCGCCGGCTCCCGGAATGATCCCCAGCTTGATCTCGGGCTGGCCGAAGCGCGCGCTGTCGCCGGCGACGATCAGGTCGCACATCATCGCCAGCTCGCACCCGCCGCCCAGCGCGTAGCCGTTCACCGCGGCGATCAACGGCTTGCGAACGCGCCGCAGCGCGTCCCAGTTGCGCGTGATGAAGTCGTCCTTGTACACGTCGATGAACGTCCAGTCCTTCATCGCCGCGATGTCGGCGCCCGCCGCGAACGCCTTTTCGCTGCCCGTGATCACGATCGCGCCGATGCCGTCGTCCCGATCGAACTCCTGCAGCGCAGCCCCCAGCTCGTCGATCAGCGCGTCGTTCAACGCGTTCAGCGCCTTCGGACGGTTCAGCGTCACCCAGCCGACCCGGCCGCGCGTCTCCGACAACACGAACTGCTCGCTCATCACGCCTCCCCTCAGCGAGTTGCCGGCGCGGGCTCCGACTGCTCGAGGTACTCCAGTATCGTCGCGGCCGCCAGCGGCCGCGAATACAGGAATCCCTGCGCGTATTCGCACCCGAGCGCCCGCAGGTACTCGCCCTGCTCGGCGGTCTCGATGCCCTCTGCAACCACTTTCAGCCGGAAATGGCGCGCCACCGCCAGCATCGCATGAACGATGGCCCGGCTGTCGGGGTCCTCCGGGATGCCCTGGATGAACGACTGGTCGATCTTCAGCGTGTGGATCGGCATCCGCTTCAGGTACTTCAGCATCGAGTAGCCGGTGCCGAAATCGTCCAGCGCCAGCCCCACGCCGAGCGAGGCCAGCTCGGAGATCACGTCGTTGTTGACGACCGCCTCCCGCGACAGCGTTCGCTCGGTGATCTCGAGCGTGATCATCTGCGGCTCGATCCCGAACTTGGTCAGCGCGCCGCGCAACAGGATCGGCAGCTTGTTGGAACCGAGCTCGCGGCCGGCCACGTTGATCGCCACCGGAATGTCGAAACCGGGGCGCACCTTGCGCCAGCGGATGATCTGGTTGCACACCTCGTTGACGACCCAGCGCGTGATGCGTTCCGACAGGCCGCTTTTCTCGGCCACCTCGACGAAGTGGTCCGGCGCGAGCAGGCCTTTGGTCGGGTGGTTCCACCGGATCAGCGCTTCCAGCGCGACCACCCGCCCGGTCGCCATCTCGATCTCGGGCTGGTAATCGATCACGAACTGGGCCGACTCGGACTGCACCGCCTTCATCAGCTCGATGCCCAGCTGCGCCTCGCGGGCGTCGCGCTCGTAGCGCACCGGGTTGAAGAAGCTCACCCGGTTGCCGCCGTCCTCCTTGGCCAGGGCCATGGCCGCGTCGGCATTCTTCAGCAGCGTGCTCACCTCGCGGCCGTGCTCGGGAAACAGCACCACGCCGATCGAAGCCGACATCTGGGCATCGACCTTCGGCACCAGGTCCGAACGGTGCAGGGCCTGCGCGATGCGCGCCGCCAGCAGCGCCACCTCCTGCCGGTGCTCGAACTCGTCGACCACGACCGCGAACTCGTCGTCGGACATGCGCGCCACCCAGCCCTCGTTGCCGACCGTCTCCTCCAGCACCCGCGCGGCCGACTTGATCAGCGTGTCCCCCACCATGTGCCCGAGCGACTTGTTGACCTCCTTGAAACGGTCCAGGTCGATCAGCATCACCGCCAGCCGGCGCCGGCGCGCGCTGCAGGCCATGATCTCGTCCTGCAGGTTCATGCGCAGGATCTTGCCGTTGCGCAGGCCGGTCAGCGGGTCGTACCAGGCCAGCTCCTCGATCCGGGTCTCCGCCTGCTGCCTGTGTGCCGCCTCGTCGGCCAGCGCAACCATCAGCGTCGCGGTCACCACGAAGTTGATCTCGTCGTCGTCCCAGTTGCGGCGCGACGCATGGTTCACGCAGATGGCGCCCTTGACCTCCGCATCGAGCAGCACCGGCGCCACCAGGATCGAGCGCACCTGGGTCCAGCGCGCGTCCCGGACCAGGTCGCGCGTGATGTCGGACTCGGCCGTGTCGCTCAACGCGATCGGCCGGTTCTGCTTCAGCCGGCCCACCATCGCGGCAAAGGCCACGTCCGGAAACCCCACGCCGCTCCAGGCGGGCACGAAACGGTGGTCCGAATGCGAATACAGCAGCTCGCAGCTCATCGCGTCCGAATCCGGCGACAGCTTCCAGTAGCTGACCGTGGTGCAGCGGAGCGCATCGGCGATGGCCCGCAGCACGTTGGCGAGCGATTGCGAATACTCGCCGCGGGTCTGGATGGTCAGCTGCAGCAGCCGGTCGCGCAGCTCCAGGCGGCGCGCGTTGCGCGCGTCGGCGTCGTAGCCGCGGGGCAGCAGGTCGGTGACGTCGCGAGCGGTCAGCAGCAGGCCGCGCAGGGCGTCGTCCTGCAGGCAGTTGCGGATGCTGACCCAGAGGGAGCGCTCCTCGCCGCCGGCCGAGCGCGCATGCACCAGGCAGTTGCGCGGACGGGCGTCGTCCTCGGCGCTCAGGGCGGCCCGGATCGCATCGGCCAGCCGCGGACGGTCCTCCTCGACCACCAGCTCCAGCACGTGCCGCCCCAGGCTCGCCTCGGGGGCCAGGCCGAGCGACACCTGGATCGAGGGCGACTGGAACGTGACCTTGCCGCCCGAGTCCAGCAGCATCGTCAGGTCGGCCGCCATCTCGGCGAACACGCGCAAGCGGCGCTTCAAGCGGCTCGCCTGGCTGCGCAGCGCGTTCTGCTCGCTGACGTCCCGCACGCGCGCCACCACGCCGCGCACGCGCGGATCGTGCAGGTAGCTGGTCAGGTCGATCGACAGCCGGCGGGCGGCCCCCTCGGGACCCGGCGCGCGCGCCGTCGCGATCAGCGCCGGGCACACGCGGGCCGGCTCGGCGCAGACGCGATCGAACCGATCGATGAACTCGCGCGCGCTCGGCTCATCGACCAGGTAGTCGAACGGCACGCTCAGCGCATTGGAGGCCGAAGTACCCAGCACCGGCTCGATGGCACCGTTCAGGACCAGGATTCTTCGGTTCAGGCCCAGCAGCAGCGCCACCTCACCGCTTCCGCCGGACAGCGCCGTCAGCCGCGCGATCGCGTTGCGGGCGCTGCGCTGGGCGACCCGCTCCGACGACACGTCGTGCAGGCCGATCACCGCCACCCGCTCGGACTCGACCTTCAGCAGGGAGGCGGCCAGGTCGACCACCAGGTTGCGTCCGTCGGCGGTGCGCAGCTTGGCGCGCTGCTGGAGCGACTCGCGCTCGAGCAGCCGGCTCCACAGCACGCCCCAGCGCCTGGCAAAGTCGCGGTGTCGCGCGTAGCCGACCAGTTCCGACAGATGCCGGCCCACCAGCGACTGGCGCTCCGCTCCCGCGAACAGGGCGAAGGCTTGGTTGGCTGCCAGGATCTGGGCCGACGCGTTCAAGCACACGGTCGGCCACGGCAGCAGTTCGAACGCTTCGCTTTTCAGCGCCGACTCGACTGCCGATTGCCGCAGGGGGATGACCGCAGAACTCAAGCCGCTTCTATCCCTCGCCGGTACGTTGGAAACATTGTTGCCTTGCGAACGTTACCGGACGGGAATTTTGCCACGAACCGCGGTCGCCGTATCAAAATATCGCCCATAAATCGATCGGGGCGCGCAAATGTTCCACGCAATCGTGTTGAACCGGAGCGGCGAGCAGTTCGATGCGGCCGTTCGGACGGTGTCGGAAGAAGAGCTGGAGCGGCAGACGCCCGGCACCGATGTGCTGCTCGAGGCCGAGTATTCGACCGTCAACTACAAGGACGCCCTGGCGCTGACCAACCGGTCGCCGATCGCGCGGCGCTGGCCGATGGTGGCCGGCATCGACTGCGCCGGGCGGGTCGCAGCGAGCCAGGATCCACGCTGGCACCCCGGGGACCGGGTCGTGCTGAACGGCTGGGGGGCGAGCGAGCAACACTGGGGCGGCCTGGCCCAGAAGGCCCGCGTGCGCGGCGACTGGCTGGTGGCCCTTCCCCCCGGCTTCACGACGCGGCAGGCCATGGCGATCGGGACCGCCGGCTACACGGCGGCGCTGTCGGTGAACGCGCTCGAGCGCTTCGGGGTGCAGCCGGACCAGGGCGACGTGCTGGTCACCGGAGCCACCGGCGGGGTGGGTTCGATCGCGATCGCCTTGCTGGCCGCCCGCGGCTTCCGCGTGGTCGCCTCCACCGGCAAGCCGGGCGAGTCGGATTACCTGATGCAGCTCGGCGCGGCCGAAATCGTCGACCGCAAGGAACTGGCGGCGCCGGGCAAGCCGCTGCAGGCCGAACGCTGGGCCGGCGTGGTCGACTCGCTCGGCAGCCACACGCTGGCCAACGCCTGCGCCCAGATCAAGCGCGCGGGCGCCGCAGCCGCCTGCGGCCTGGCGCAGGGAATGGATCTGCCGGCCACGGTTGCGCCGTTCATCCTGCGCGGTGTCAGCCTGCTCGGGATCGACAGCGTGATGGCCCCCCTGGCCAAGCGCCTGGCGGCCTGGAAGCTGCTGTCCGAATCGCTCGATCCGGCGCGGCTGGAGTCGATGACGCGCGAAGTGCCGCTGGCTGGCGCCTTCGAGGTGGCGCGGCAGATCCTGGACGGACGCATGCGCGGACGGGTGGTGGTCGACGTGAACCGGTGAGGGGACGCGGCAGTTCGCCGCGCGTTTCCCACACCCGTCGTGCAGGGTTATCGAGGTTGGGCTGTGGCACATTGTCGCTGGGCTGAATCCAACGGAGGGGCTCGATGCTGCAATTGAAGATCAACGGCAAGACGACACCGGTCGACGTCGATCCGAATACGCCGCTGCTGTGGGTGCTGCGCGATACCCTCGGCATGACCGGTACCAAGTTCGGCTGCGGCGTGGCCGCCTGCGGCGCCTGCACGGTCCATCTGAACGGCAACGCGGTGCGTTCCTGCGTATTGCCCGTGTCCGCCGCCGCCGGCAGCGACGTCACCACGATCGAGGCGATGTCGGCCGACAAGGTCGGGGCCGCGGTGCAACAGGCCTGGATCCGCAACGACGTGGTCCAGTGCGGCTACTGCCAGTCCGGGCAGATCATGGCCGCGGTCGGGCTGCTGCGCTCCAAGCGCAATCCGACGGATGCAGACATCGATGCCGCGATGTCGGGCAACCTGTGCCGCTGCGGGACCTATGGCCGGATCCGCGCCGCGATCAAGGATGCGGCGCACACCCTGTCCGCGTGATCCAGGAGACCTGACATGCATGCGTTGATCGATCGCCGGGTCGGGGCTGACCCATCCGCTGAATCCTTCGTTGCCGCGCTCGACTCCGGCCGCGCTGTGCCGGTGAGCCGCCGCCAGTTCCTGAAAGCCACCGGGATGGCCGGCGGCGGCCTGATGCTCGCGATCGGGCTGGGCGAGCGCGGCCTGCTGGGGGGCCGGCTGGCGGCCGCCGAAGAAGCGGCGGCGCCCAAGGCCAAGGTCTTTCCGCCGGCCGCATTCATCCGGATCGGCGAAAACGAGCGGGTGACGATCGTGGTCGGCAAGCTCGAGTTCGGCCAGGGCGTGCTCACGTCGATGCCGATGCTGATCGCCGAAGAGCTGGATTGCGACTGGAACAAGGTCCGCTCGGAACATGCGCCGGCCGACCCGGTTTACGCGCATCCGCAGTTCGGGATGCAGTTCACCGGTGGCTCGATGTCGATCGCGTCCAGTTACCTGCAGATGCGCACCATCGGAGCCACCGGGCGCCAGATGCTGATCACGGCAGCCGCGCAACGCTGGAAGGTCGCCCCCGAGAAGCTGTCGACGCGGCACGGCACCGTGTTCGAGCCGGGCGGGCACCGTTCCGCAACGTACGGCCAGCTGGCAGCCGATGCGATGCAGCTGCCGGTGCCTACCGACGTGAAGCTGAAGGACCCGAAGGCCTTTGCGCTGATCGGCAAGCCGACGCGCCGGATCGACGCCCCGCAAAAGGTCAACGGCAAGGCCGAGTTCGGCATGGACGTGCGCCTTCCGGACATGCGGGTCGCGGTGCTGGCCCGGCCGCCGGTGTTCGGCGGCAAGGTCGTGAAGGTGGATGACGCCAAGGCGCGCGCGGTGCCGGGCGTGGAAGCGGTGCTGCAGGTGCCGGTCGACCGGGGCGGCACCGGCGTGGCGGTGGTCGCCAAAGGCTACTGGCCGGCGCACCAGGGACGCGACGCGCTCGACATCCAATGGGACCTTCCGCCCGGACCGACCACCGCGTCCCAGCTGCAGCAGTACCGGGCGATGCTGGCGCAGCCGGGGGCCGTGGCGCGCGCCGATGGCGATCCGAACGCGCTGGACGGCGCGGCCAAGAAGATCGAGGCCGACTACGAGTTCCCGTACCTGGCGCACGCGGCGATGGAGCCGCTGAACGCTACCGCCGACCTGAAAGCCGATGCGCTGACGATCTGGAGCGGCACCCAGTTTCAGAGCGTCGACCAGCAGGCCGCGGCCAAGGCGGCCGGCCTGAAGCCCGAGCAGGTGAAGATCGTTACGCTGTTCGCGGGCGGCGGCTTCGGGCGGCGCGCCAACCCGACTTCCGATTTCGTGGTCGAAGCGGTCAACGTGGCCAAGGCGATGAAGCAGGCCGGCATCGCGGCGCCGGTCAAGGTGATCTGGTCGCGCGAGGACGACATGCGCGGCGGCTACTACCGTCCGCTGCACCTGCACCGGGTGCGGGCCGGGCTGGACGCCCACTCGATGCCGGTCGCCTGGCACCACTCGGTGGTCGGCCAGTCGATCGCCAAGGGCACGCTGTTCGAAAAGATGGTGATCAAGGACGGCGTGGACGGGCTTTCGGTCGAGGGCATCGTCGATACCCCGTATCGGCTGCCGAACATGCGGGTCGAAGCGCAGCACCCCGACGTGAACGTGCCGGTCCTGTGGTGGCGCTCGGTGGGCAACACGCATACGGCGTTCGCGATGGAAACGATGATCGACGAAATGGCGCAGGCCGCCAAGCGCGACCCGATCGACTACCGGCTCGCCGTGCTCGATCCGAAGAGCACGCGCGAACGGGAGGTGCTGGAGCTGTTGCGCCGCAAGTCGGGCTGGGGCGGCAAGCTGCCGGCGGGACGCGCGCAAGGCGTCGCGATGCACTCGAGCTTCGGTTCGGTGGTGGGCGAAGTGGCCGAGGTGTCGGTCGACCAGGGCCGGATCCGGGTGCACAAGGTGACCTGCGTGATCCACTGCGGCACGGCCGTGAACCCGCTGACGATCGAGGCGCAGCTGTCCTCGGCGGTCGCGTTCGGACTGACCGCGGCGCTGTACGGGCGCATCTCGCTGAAGGACGGGCGGGTCGAACAGAGCAATTTCCCGGAATACCCGGTGCTACGATTCGACGAAATGCCGCAGACCAGCGTCCACATCGTGCCGAGCACCGACGCCCCCACCGGGCTGGGCGAGCCCGGCACGCCGCCTATCGCGCCTGCGGTTGCCAATGCCCTGGCGCGTCTGACCGGCAAACGCTTCAGACGGCTGCCCTTCGACCTGAGCTCCGCGTGACCGGCGGCCGGCGCGGCGGGTCCCTGGCGGGATGACACGGCCGGCCGCGCGCGGCGCTCCATCGGACACCGGCCTCGGGCCGGCAACACCGCGCGCGGCGCTGTCGACGTTCGATGCCGCCATGATCGTGTGCGGCATCGTGATCGGCGGCGGCATCTTCGCGCTGCCACCGCTGGTCGCATCCACCTCCGGCTCGCCCGGCTGGATGTTTCTCGCGTGGGTGCTCGGCGCCGTGCTCACGGTGATCGGCTCGCTGTGTTACGCCGAGCTGGCGGCCACCTTTCCGCACGCCGGCGGCGACTACCACTTCCTGACGCGGGCTTTCGGCCGCGACGTCAGCTTCTTCTTCGGATGGGCGCGCGTCGTGGTGACCACGACCGGGCCGACCGCGGTGCACGCCTACATCTTCGGCCAATACGCCTCACGCATCCTGCCGCTGGGCAGCGCTTCGTCGGCCATTTACGCGGCGCTGGTGGTCGTGCTGCTGACGGCGCTGAACATCCTCGGCTTGAAGGAGTCGTCGCGCACCCAGAACGTGATCACGCTGCTGCTGATCGCGGGCATGGCGCTGGTGGCGTTCGGGGGTTTCCGCACGCCCGCGTTCGCGCCTGACGGCGCTACGGCGGTCCTGCCGGCGGCCTCGCCGCCGCTGCTGGGTTCGGCGCTGGTGTTCGTGCTGTTCACCTACGGCGGCTGGAACGAGGCGGCGTACATATCGGCGGAGCTGCGCGGCGGCCGGCGCGCGATCCTGACCGCGCTGCTGACGGCCATTGCGGTCATCACGGCGCTGTACCTCGTGTTCGTGGCCGCGCTCGATGTCGGGCTCGGTTTCGAGGGACTGAAGGCCAGCCAGGCGCCCGCTGCCGAGGTGGCGCTGCGCGCCTTCGGGCCGTTCGGGCAGACGCTGATCGCCACCGTGGTCTGCCTGTCGGTGCTGGCGTCCAGCAACGCGACCATGATCGTCGGGGCACGCTCGAACTACGCGCTCGGGCTGGACTGGCCGATCGTGGCCTTCATGAGCCGCTGGGACCCCAAACGGGGCGTGCCGGTGGCGGCTTTCCTGGTGCAGGGTGCCCTGACGCTGGGCCTGATCGGCTTCGCCGCCTACGAGCAAAGCGCCGTGCGCTCGATGGTCGAGTTCACGGCCCCGGTGTTCTGGTTCTTCTTCATGCTGACCGGCATTGCGCTGTTCGTCCTGCGCCGCAAGTACGCGCACGTGGCGCGCCCGTTCGCGGTGCCTTGGTACCCGCTGCTGCCGCTGGTGTTCGTCGGCACCTGCGCCTTCCTGTGCTGGAGCAGCTGGGCGTACGCGCAGTCGCAACATGCGCTGCTGGTCTCGTTCGGCGTGATGGCGGCCGGGCTGATGTTGTGGCTGGTCGCCGTTGTGAAGGGCGAGCGCCGATGACGATCCGTTATGCGGTACGCCCCGCCGACCCGGGCGCCCACCTGTTTCATGTGACCGTCGGCCTCGAGCGGCCCGATCCGCGGGGGCAGCGGTTCGTGATGCCCGCGTGGAACCCGGGCAGCTACATGATCCGCGAGTTCGCGCGGCACGTCGTGCGACTGACCGCGCTCGCGGGCGGGCGCAAGCTGCGCGTCGAAAAACTGGACAAGCACACCTGGCAATGCGCCCGCACCGTCGAGGAGGTCACGCTCGCCTACGAGGTGTACGCGTTCGACCTCTCGGTGCGCGCCGCCTACCTGGATCCGGAGCAGGCCTTCTTCAACGGAGCGGCGCTGCTGCTGCTGCCGGTGGGCCGGGAGGGCGAGCCCTGCCGCATCGACATCTTCCCGCCGCCGGGCGTACGCGCCGGCAGCTGGCAGCTGGTCACGGGTCTGAAGGCGGCCCGCAGCACCCGCGACGGCAGCTTCGGCACCTACCTGGCAAAGGATTACGAGGAGCTGATTGACTGCCCGGTCCAGATGGGGCGGCTGGCGCTGCAACGTTTCGAGGTGTGCGGCGTGCCGCACCGGATCGCGCTGTCCGGGCGCGTGGCGCGGCTGGACCTGGACCGTGTCGGTGCCGACCTGGCCCGGCTGTGCGAGACGCAGGTCCGGATGTTCGAGCCGCGCTCGCGGCACCCGCCGTTCGACCGCTACGAGTTCCTGGCGCTGGCGGTGGACGACGGCTACGGCGGCCTGGAACATCGCAACTCCTCGGCGCTGATTTTCCGGCGCGATGACCTTCCGCACATTGGCATGAAGGAGCCGACCGAAGGCTACCGGCGCGTTCTCGGGCTGGTCAGCCACGAGTACTTCCACGCGTGGAACGTGAAGCGGATCCGGCCGCGAGCTTTCGTGCCCTATGACCTGACGCGCGAGAACACGACCCGGCTGCTGTGGGCGTTCGAAGGATTCACCGCCTACTACGACGAGCTGATGCTGGCGCGCAGCGGGCTTCTGACGCAGGCCCAGTACCTGGAGGAGCTCGGCCGCACCATCAGCACCGTGATGCAGCGCACCGGGCGCCTGAAGCAGAGCCTGTCCGACAGCTCCTTCGATGCCTGGATCAAGTACTACCGCCAGGACGAGAACGCGCCCAACAGCGTGGTCAGCTACTACCAGAAGGGGGCCCTGGTCGCACTGGCGCTGGACCTGGCGATCCGTCACGAAAGCGGCGGGCGCCGTTCGCTGGACGACGTGATGCGCTGGCTGTGGCGCGGCTATCGCGCCGCCGGTCCCGGCTATCCAGGCATCGGTGAAGACGGGATCGTCGAGGCGGTCGTGCAGGCGACCGGGCTGGACCTGGCGCGTACGGTGCACGCATGGACCGAGGGCACGCGCGATCCGGACCTGGCGACGCTGCTGCAGGCGGTCGGGATCCGGTTGCAACGCAGGCTGGCACTCGAATCGCCCCATTTCGCACTGCTCGGATTGAAGCTGCAGACGGCCGGGACCGAGTGCCGCGTGGCCCAGGTGTTCGATGGCGGAGCGGCGCAGCAGGCCGGCCTGGCGGCCGGCGACGTGCTGGTGGCCATGGACCATCTGCGGGTGACGCCGGCGCGCCTGGATGCGCTGCTGGCGCGCTACGCCCCGGGCGACACGGTCCAGGTGCTGGCCTTCCGGCGCGAGGAACTGCTGCCGTTCCAGCTGAAGCTGGCGGCACAGGCGCCGCCGCGATTTGTGCTGGAGGTCGACGAGCGCGCGGGGACCACGGCAAAACGCAATCGCGCCAGATGGTGTGGAGCGCGCCGCGGCGACTGATCGCGCGCCCTCACCCCTGTGCGGCCGGGATGATGGGTGACACTTCAGCCCGGGATGATGGGTAACAGTATTTCATGTTGTTTCTAGGATTGGGGGGTAGCGGGGGGCTGCGCCCCCCGCACCTG
>Ga0075030_100005298_pt1 | contig 11622 bp, 20 predicted proteins | sample LitLauG_LLR_2012_FD_71393 | JGI IMG/M metagenome (GOLD analysis project Ga0075030, IMG submission 71393) | Freshwater sediment microbial communities from Pennsylvania, USA - Little Laurel Run_MetaG_LLR_2012 | ecosystem: Environmental > Aquatic > Freshwater > Creek > Sediment | place: USA...
GTATTATCGGTGCCATTTCCACCGTTACCAGTGCTATTTGCGCCAGCACCGCCGCCACCTAAACCTCCAGCACCACCAGAACCTCCGTTACCGCCACCACCACCACCTGCGTAATAGACTGAAGTACCTGTAATTGACGATGCTAAACCTTGACCGCCAGCGCCACCAGCCCCAGCTCCATTGCCTCCAGTAGTTCCAGCACCGCCACCGCCACCGGCAGAGTTTCCACTAGCCCCAGAGCCTCCAGAATTTCCTTGACCAGATGTACCTGATCCACCAGCATTGTTGCCACTATATCCAGCACCGCCACCGCCTGATCCACCAGAACCGCCAATAGCAGGGCTTGATGTTCCGCCATAACCGCCGCCTAAAGCTGTAATTGAACCAAATACAGAGTCATTTCCGTTAGTATTTGGTGCTCCACCAGATCCTACTGTAAGTGTATATGCTGTCCCGCTTATTAACTGAGTAGTCCCAGAAAGTAATCCTCCAGCACCACCACCGCCGCCATAGTTGACTCCATTTTGGCCGTTACCGCCACCACCACCACCAGCAACTACTAAATATGATATTGGGGATCCAGATAAAGCATTATATTCTTGAGCGTAAGATAGCCAACCTTGTGTTGAATCTACATACACAAAATTATAGGCTTGGCGATTTGCGCTAATAACTACATTACTACTTGCCCCTTGAATATTTTTTCCATTAGGGTTAACAATAATATTATTGGTTGCCGCAGTTCCAGCATAGTCAAGCACAGTTACCATTTGACCAGTAGAAGGAGAAGCTGGCAGAGTTACTGTAATTGCGGCTGAAGTGGTATCAACTGGGTAAGCATCGCCAGCTACTGCAGTAAAGTTAGCTGTTTGAACAGACTGCCAAGAAAGACCGCCACCACCTCCAGAGCCATTAGACGCTGCTGTAATCTGACCCTGTGCATTTACTGTAATATTAGCGTTTGTGTATGATCCAGCTGTAACAGCAGTATTAGCTATTGCAATAGTGCCAGAAGTGGTAATTGTTCCGCCAGATAAACCAGTACCAGCAGTAATACTTGTTACAGTTCCAGAGCCACTAGCGTTTGACCATGTTGGAGAACCACCGGATACGGTTAAAACTTGACCAGAACTTCCAATAGGAAGCTTAGCAAGACTGTTAGTTCCGTTAGAATAAAGTATGTCACCAGTGGTATAAGTTGATTGTCCAGTACCACCATAAATTGGAGATATTGTATTAGCCTGCCAACTACCAACTGTAATGTCCCCTTGGTTATTTACACTGAATGCATAGCTAGAATTAAATACGTTGTAAAAACCCCATACATCATTTTCAAGAAGAATGGTATCGCTAAAAGTAGCCAAAACTGCTTGGCCACCAGATATAGATAAGTAATCGTTTGTACTAGAGCCGTTAGGATAGACTTTTCCGCTTAACTCAATATCACCAGTACTAGTTACTTTTGAAAAAGTAGGTGATCCACCCTGATAAACAGAATTTTCAGATGGGTAGTCTACCCATACACTTAGCGTATTTGAAGTGCTAAAGTTAACTGCGGAGTTGCTATTGCTTGATGAATAGACTGTATTTCTAGTTAAAGTACTTGGTCCAGATGTATAAGTTCCTAAACCGACTTCCCAAGAATAAGCTATTGGATCATAAATAGTGTAGTAACAAGTATTTCCATTACCTATCCCAGCACTGAAAGATTGAAACCCATTTACTGGACCCGCAAGCAAAACAGGACCAGTACCGCTACTAACGGTACCAGTTTCCTGTACTCTATCCGCTAAAGCAAAAGCCATTTAAGGCTCCTTAAGAAGTAGCTGTAGTGCTATATGTAACGCTTACTGTGTCGCCAGCAGTAACTGCTTTTGCAGTAGTGAAGTTGCCTTCGCTATATAAAGTACCAGCAGTTGAACTAAATGTACTTACTGCGCCAGTACCTAATACCAAGAAGCATCCATAAACAGTGCCACCGCCTCCAGTAATGGTATAAGTAATTGCAGAAGCAGAAGAAGAGGTTACGTTTGTTGGTGTTGAACCTGTAGAAGTAGCCGATCCAAATACTGCTGTACCACGATTTCCTGAGCCGCTAACTGTGTAGTTAACAAACTCTGTCCAAGAATGGGAAGCCATTGTGTCAGTAGCAGCAAATGTTGTGCTATTGCCAATCAAACCTAAATATGGACCTGTTACAGAGTAAGAGCTACCCTTTAACAAAGTATCAAGCATTAATTGTTTGCCAACTGCAACAACTAAATTAGGAATTTGATCTTCCCATTTAAGGTTGCCACTTGCATCACGGCATTCAACATGATAAAAGCCTTCTTGAGTCATACCTTCAGGAATGGCTACATTTGCTTGTAAAGTAGCTACAGCGCTATCGCCACAGCTTGCTAATTCTTTTTGCATAATTGCTCCTAATTAATCTGAACTGCTATAGTTAATACTACTTGTGGTAGTTCCAATTGTTAAAATAGCAGACGAATAAGTCGCTGCTGGGAATTGCACTGTAAAGCTATTGGTACATGTTTTATCCGAACCAAAATTTAATACAAAACACGCAGCGCCCGTAACAGCATTGTAGACTAAAGCACCCCTACAAGTAAAGGATGCGGGGGTCCAGACTGCGTTTTGAAACGATACGTATGTAATGTTATTTGTAGTACTTTGGGTAGGTGGAGTTGATATAACTAACTGCTGCCCACCCGCTGTATACCCAGTACCTACAACCTCATTTACAGGAGTGTAAGCAGTGGTACTTTGGTTTAAATTAGCCAATGCGTTATATAGAGCAATCTTGTACGTTCCAGTAGTAAAATTCTCATTACCGTTCAGTAAATTCTGCTGAAAAATTGTGCAAGAAGTTTGGGTAATCATGAGGCCACATTACCTTTTAAATTAGTATTTAATCGGGTTTGCCCATCTCTGTAAGCATCGCCACGATCCAGACCATCACCAAGACGTTTAACTTCAGCTAGTGCTTCTTGAAATTTATTCTCATAATAAGTAACCAAGTCTTGCTCTTGCTTCATAAACAGCATAGCTTCACGCATAGCGCCATAGAACAAAACTGGGTCATAGTTATCCCCAAGCCAGCTTGTGCCAGTCGCATTAGAGATGTTAGCCACGCTGATAGTAAATCCAGAACCTGTACCAGAACCAATGGAAGCAGCATTAAAGCTAAGCACATCACCTGGTACATAGAAAACACCGCCATCGTCTAATGTAATCGACGATACAGAACCTGTCATAGAAACAGTAACAGTAGCTGTAGCGTAAGACCCATTGCCACCTGTAAGGGGTACTTGTGAGTATACCCCTGGAGTATATAGCGAGCCAGCATTAGTAATTGAGCTTAAACCGTTAATAACACCCTGCACAATAGTAGCTGGGTAGTAGAAATAATGTAGCTCTAATGGGTATGCTTGGTCAGGTGCGGGGGCGACCATCAATGACATTTCATTCTGATTAGAGTATTGTGACCCAAATACTGCGTAATACTTAGGTGCTCCTGTAGGAGTTCCTTGATAAGTTGTACCGTTATTTAGAACTGTTGGATATGCTTCTCTTAAGAAGTTAACATCCTTGTTAATAAGGTATGTATACGTTAATGTTGTTGGATCAATAATAGCTACAGAGTAATTTGAAAGCCAATCGTTTGGCAAGGAAACATATTGGTTTCCTACTGTCATCGTACCTGTTACGTTTCTACGTAATGAAGGTAACTGAACAAAGTTGTATATACGAGTTTCAGCCTGCTGGATAAACTTAGGAATATCCTGTACAAATAATGCCTCAGTATTTTCGGCATAGTCTTGTATTAACTGCTGAAGCTGTACATAATTCATTAGGGTTTACCCTTAAGCCATTGGGCCACGTGACATACGACCTTTAGTTGCAGCACCGGCACCACGCATTTCAATACCATCAGTCTTAGGTCCACGGTTCTTATTGCCAATAGATACAGTCATAGCTGGGCCACCAGGAACAAGTTCATCTGCTCTCATAGTATTTGGGTCTTTCATATCATGACCTGTTGCTTTGCGCTCAGCAGCTACGCCAGTACCATTTGTTTCATATTGCTCAGCAGCGCCATTGTTCTTAGCCTTACCAGTACGCATAGGCGAGCTGTTTTTGGTTGTTGGTTTAATTTGGATAGCCATATTATTTGCTTCCTGGTTTTTGATTGCGTGCACGTGCTAAGTTACGACCCATAGCTTTCATAGCAGAACCTGTTACTCCACCTTTAGCCATCTTCTTCACGCTACCACCTTTTTTCATACCCATATCCATATCATCCATAGCTTTTGGAGATTTTTTTGTAGCAGCACTAGGGCCACCACTAGACATTTTTTTCATAGCCATGCCACCTTTTTTCATGCCTTCGGGTTCTTTTTTCTCAGATGCTTTAATCATTTTAGCAATTAATTTTTTATCTTGAGCTTCGTCATCATGTTTCATTTTTGCCATTTTAATACTCCTAAGTAGTTGCTATAGTCACTGTACCTATTGTAATCGTTAAATTCAAGTCATTGGGCACAAAAGCGTCAGAAAAAGCCCTAGGTCCTCCAACAGGATTCCAATTCCATTGAGTCTGTCTACTGCCGTCTGTGGGGTAACCCGCATTATTAATACTATTACTAGCATTAGGATTTGTATATAACCCTGTGCTTCCTGCTGAATAATAACTTACATCTGGTCTTGGATCACGTACTGCTTGCGGATCACTCACTGGGTACATACCTAATTGCAATTGTGGCTGATCTGGGTCCCAGCAAGTCCTACATACTTTTATCTTATACGGCTTTGTTTTTAGTGTCTGTATACGTATTTCCGCGAGTTTATACCGCTGACCACAACGATCACATTCCGCTATCGAGTGTTTGCCAGAGGCGAACTTATTCGGCATTATTTACAGTTCCACCGTTTCAAGCTAGCTGCTTTACGAGTAGGCTTACCGTTCTCATCTTTCATTGGGCCTGGCATACCAGACATACGGGCGCAGAATGACTTCTTGCGTGGACCGCCTTCTGGTTGAGGAGCTTTTAAATGTGACCCAGTAGCTGCGTTATATTTAGCGCGCCCTTTAGCTGTAAGCCCAGCGCCTTTTGAAACAGGCAGTTTTTCACCTCTACCAACTGCAAGGGATGGAGTTTTTTTCTTAGTAGCCATAATTACCTGTAATAAGACATGTTACGTGGCACAAACCGTATCGCTGCTTTCTCTCTATCTTCGTCTGCTGCTAATTGGAATTGCTGATCATAATCTGCTTTTAACATCGGAATGCGCTGCGGATTAATATCCATTAACTTCATAGACAAATAGTATGAGAGGCCGGCAACCATAGCGGGGATAAACCGGAATGGAATGTCTTCAGTGTTAACGCCAGTACCAGCATCTTGCATACGGCGCATACGGTAATAAATTAAAGTGTACTGAGTGCCAGGATTGCCAGTAGGCCAAATATTTACGTTTGGTAAATAGTTGTTATAAATTGAAGCACCCGCTGCGTGTGCGGCTGCCGTTGTGTTATTTTGCCCACGATAACAATTTAGTAACTGGTTACCAGAAATATTTTGATACAAGATTGTTTCGCCATCAATATTAATAAAACCTTGAGTGCGCATATTAGCTGTTGAAGTAACAGTAATTGTTGTATCAGTAGAAGCAATTGGATAACCAGTGGCGACAGTCGTAACAGCAGTACTATCTACGTTACCTGTTTGGCGGTCAACCATAATTTGAATAGGGCGACCATAAGCATTTTTAGTAGGAATAGTTAAATAATCATCGGCGGAAATGCGGGTAATATTAATATCTACTTGGTTTTGCCCTTGGCCCTGACGAATAACGTGGTCGTATAGGTCAATAGTATCAACAGGAATTGGGTAGCTAATCTGTCCTGCATTAATATTGATTGGAATTTGTCCTTGCTCAATAGTCCAAAGATTAATTCCTTTGTTAGCCCACTCAATAGTAAGAAGGTTAACACTACGCGCCGCAGTTCTAAAATCATAACCAGAACGAGACTGAGAACCACAACGCTCAAAGGCTTCCTCAATAAGGTCGCCCATGTCTAAATTAAACGAGGTGGTTCCTGATGTAGCCATTACTTAGCTTTCTTTTTAGCAACAGTCTTCTTAGCTGCCGGTTTCTTTACCGGTTCCTTAGCCTTACGAGTAGTAGCTTTTGCCACTTTTGGCTTTTTCTTTTCTGCCGGTACAGGGAAAGGCCAAGCCTGCGCTTCTGGTTCAAAAGTAATTTCTACTTCTGGTTTTCTAAATAAACTAAATGCCCAATCAATGACAAATTTCATTTCTTTACGCTGCCTTTCTACTTATTCTTTATTTCTTCTTAAACTTACGCATGGTTTCCGCCAGCCTAGCCCGCTTGCCCTCGACGTTGGGCTTTTTTGCAGCTGCAGCTAATTTTGCTGACGGAATCGGTTTACCAGGTTTAGCGCCTAGTTCTTTACGTAAAGAACCAGGTTTCTTAATAGCATCTTTAATCCAACCACCTTTTTTTAAACCGCCTACACGTTCTATACCAACGGGTTGTTGTTTACCTGTATTTGAGCCAGCCATAATTATTCAGCCTTAGCTTCTGTTTCTACTACTGGTTCAATACTTACAGGAGCTGGTTCTACTGCTGGTGCAACAGGCTCTTCAACAACTGGAGCTGGGATAGCAGGTGCCACAAATTGTTCAGCTGGCATTAAAGTAGAAGCGAAATTAGCTACTACTTCTTTTTCTTTATCAGTACCTGAGTACTCAAAGAACCCAGCAACTACAGAATTGCTAGCCAAATAGGTAACAAATTCTTGCAGTAACTTATGCTCTTCGCTTTCCACTGCGTGACCTGCGCTTTTAATATAAGAATATACGTGATCAAATAAAGTCATTTCTTTTTCCTTGCTGTTTTAGCAGACTTAATAAAGTCCTTTTTAGTAGGCGCGCCTTTAGATCCAACAAGGCGCATCTTTTCACCAGAGCCAGCTGCAATACGTGCTTGCTTCTTATGAATATTTTCGTAAAGCCCAACTTTACCACCTTTTTTATACATGGTAACGTCATCAGGATTGTCTTTGCGAACAATAGTTTTTGCTTTAGGCATTTTAGATGGGCTGATTGCGCCCATCCCTCGACTACCCATCATTTTCTAGCTTTACCCATGCCGCCACCGCACATAGCTTTTACATGCTCGTGGTTCATTTTATGAGGAGCTTCACCGTACATCTTAGCTACTTTTTCTTGCTCATGCATGTGACCAGCAGCGTGTTGTTTTACGTGGTCTACGTTGTGTTTATGTTCCATAATTTTTCCACCTTTTTTATATGAGTTACCCATAGCGTCCATACGACCTTCTTCCATGCCTTTGCGAGCAGCATCGCCACGAGAACCAAATACTTCGTAATCTTGCTTAGCCTCAGCCGCTTTGCCTTTAGCTGCGTTAGCAGCTTCTTTAGCTTGGCGTTGCTGTTTTTCAGATTGGGTTTCTTCGTATGCCATGATTATTTGCAGTGAACCAAAGGACCGTTACCAATTGTATTACCGGCCATTTTTGGATATTTAGTTTTGGTTTTACCACGTTCTGCAATACCGTCCATGCTAGGAGCAGCAGTTTTCACTTTACCCATAGACTCGCTACCCATTGTTTCTTTTTGAGAAAATTTCTTAGTTGGCATCATTTTTTAACCCTTCCACCGGTTTTCTTACCTACATACTTATTAATATTAACATTGGGAACATTCTTTTCTTCGCCAAAAATGCTACCAAACCTTGTCTCTTGACGATTAATCATACCTTTTCCGCCTCGAGTTACACCTACACCACCGCCTGTACCAAACTTTTTACCTTTATCAGCTTTAGCAAAATCTTTACCAACAGACTGTTTAATGCCGACTTTTTTAGCAAAAGATTTGCTATGAGCTACCGCTTCCATCAGATTATGCTGCTTTTTAGATACGCTTGGCATTATTTTCCTAAATAACTTTTAAACCCGGTCATAAACATACCCATAATAGCTACTAGTGCTGCTATGGCTAAACCAGCTAAAGTTTTTTCAATAACTGCTTTACGGAACGCCGCCCGATTAGCCTCTGCCTGTATAGCCATTCTAACCCAATGTACTTCTTCTGGGGATAGTGGATGAGCTTCAACAGCTTCACTAACTGCTGCCTTTACAAGGCTAACTAATTCTTGTTTAGTTTGATCATCTAGTACCATGATTAACCGTAAATAGTAGTGATATAAATTAATCCACTAAAAGTAACTGTTAACCCATTAGGGGCTAAAATACCTTCACCCGGTAAAATTAAATTTATAGTGTAAGTATCACCTGCGGAAACAGCCATTCTGTAAAGAATAGCGCCTGTAACAGTGTCAGTATATGTAATTAATCCAGCTGTACCTGAACCTAAATAAGCAAAACCTTTTAAGCGTTGTCTATTAGACGTAATATTAGCTGGCGAAGTTGTGTTATATGAAGATAAAACATCATATTGCATCATACCCATAATTAATCTCCTTAAATTGTAAATGGGGAACCGAAGTTCCCCCGGATTAATTAGTCAAAGTTACCATATGGGTAAGTTGTAGCATTACCGATATTGTAATCAGCTTGTGTATAACGCAATGTAATATTCATTTGTCCTGCATTAACAGAAGTCAATCCAGTAGCAGTCATAGCTAAAGTAACAACTACTTGGCTAAACCATGAAGGTTGATTACCCGGTTGAATATTCTGTACGTCTAACAAAGTACCGTTAGCATTATCTAGCTGAGTTGCAGAATATGTTGCGTAAGTACGGCCTGCACCAGTAATAGCAGCAGAAGTAGCATAAACACCGGTAGAGGTTGCAAAGGCATTAGAAATGTATGGCTGAATAGAAGTAACAGCATGTGTACCATCTGTTGGGGTAGTACCCTGTTCAATGATTACATCAATTAAGTTGGAACCATATGGCAGTAAAAATACTGCACCACGATAGTTAGTACCAGTAGTATCCGCTGTTGGTGCAGATGCAAGAGTAGGACCATTATTGTTATATACGCCGTTTTGTGGTGTCCAAATAGTACCTACGTTATTAGGAATATTGTTTGAAGAAACGAACGTACCAGAAGAACCACCATAATTGGTAGTACCGGGTGTAGTTACTGAAAAATCTAAAAATGCATTTTGAACTAATTGAACAGTTCCAACGTTACGTTGTGAACCAAAGCGTTGTTCGCCAGATAAAATCGGGCCTGAAAATGTACTACGTCCCATAATGGACTCCTTATGCAAAAGTTACTATACCGATCCTTGCATTGTCTGCTGGGGCAGTGGTGGCATAGTTAATCACCCAGATGTCTCGATATTACTACAAATAAAAATTAATGCAATAAAAAAGGGGGCTTTTTAGGCCCCCCTTCAGTACTACTTAGTACGATGCGTAGATACCTAATGGATCTGATACACCGAAGCTGTAACGCTCACGAGACTTGTAACGTACGTTACCAGTATCGAAGTCGCCGTCCATGCTGTTTTGCAATGGAATACGCTCAAAGTGCTTCAAACCGTTTGGAACATCAGTTGTCAAGAACCATGCATTGGTTGCGGTCAAGAAGTGGTTAATTGTGTAACCTTCTGGAACAGAACCGTTGTTCTTAATTGCATTGATGTCGTTGTTGTTTGTACCAACACGGAGTTCTGTGTCTAACAAACGAGTTGCAACGAATTGCAATGCAGGTGGAACTACAAGTTTCTTAGGACGAGCAGCGATCAATAGGCCACGTTCATCAGTCCAAGCTGCGATCTGGATAACGGCATTTTCCAATGCAGTTTCGTTCAAGTCAGCAGGAGTAGATGGAGTGTTGGCGTTAACACCACCAGAAATCAAAGGATGCTGTGTAGAGAACAAAGGCTGACCGTCACCATAAGTAACTTGGCTGTTAAAACCGTTGTTTAATACTGCAGCTGCTTTAACTTGCTTGGTGTAAGCCATAGCACGAGCTAGACCCTTGGTATAACGAGCCGATAAGCTGTCATACAAGTTGTCCTCAATAGCCTCTTCGGTGAGAGAGAAGCCAAGAGCAATAGTCTCGTGGTTGTAGCGAGCTGTCCATGCTTCTTGTGCATTGTCATACGCGATGGCTTGGCCTTCGTTTTTGACTGGTGCAGCGCTGAAGCCTGACAATTTTGTTTCTTCTTCGAAGGAACGCTCAGAGGTCTCTGTTTCGTAGATCTCTTTGTGTTCTTCACCATAGCGAGCATACTCAAGTCCAAACAATGCGTTTAGTCCTGGTAGGAGCTCTTTAAGTAGTTGTGCGCGTGAAATAGCCATTTAAAATGCTCCTAATTAAACGCCAGTGGCATTGTTGTAACCATGATAACCTGCGTTCCATGTTACTAATGCTTCTGGGTAGCCAGTGAAAGAAAACTGTGCAGCTGTCGATTGAGCAGTAGCTACTGCTGTGTTAATCGTTACAGATGTACCTGAAACTGCTGTTACATATGTATTTGAACCTTGGGTAATACCAGGGCCAGATACAGCCATACCAGGTTGAATAGCGCTATTAGCAGCAGACAATGTAATAGTTGTAGAGCTAGATGTAGCATTAGCAGCAACAGTTACAGCGGATGCAGGAACAACACCAACAATGCGGAATGGAGCAGAAGTTGTAATAGGTGTGCTTACAGTAGCAGAAGCAGAAACTGCAACAGCTGCCAAAGAATCACCAGTAGTGGTAGAACCAGTATTACCAGCAGCAGCACCAATGTAATAAGCATTAGAACCAACAAAAGCTGGGTTGATGTACTGAATAGTAGTAGAACCACCTGTACCAGCTGGGTTAGCAACAACCGCAGTTTGGAAAACAGCTTGAGGATCATCAACTACATAACCAAGTGCATCAGGAGCAGTTGTTGAAGCCTGCCAGAACTGATAACGGTTTTTACCGTAGATTGGGCCGCCAGTAGTTGAATACTCACAACCAGCAAAAATACCAATAGTACCTGCAACAGCGCTAGAAGCGTTGTAAGCAAGAGTAGAGGCAACCAAAGTACCAATGTTTGCACCGGTACCTAACTGAACAACGTCGCCGTTGAACAGGCTTGTGCTGTAACCGTTAACGATTGGGAACATGCGAGTTGAGCCCGCAAATACACGACCGCCAATGAGGTTAACAGGCTTTAGACCGTAAGGGGCCGAAACTGTAGGATAAGCCATGTAAATCTCCTAAATTATTGAGAACCTTTTCCAAAGGTCACCGAGGATTTCCGCTCCATAAAGATTGGCATTCTCGAATCACTTTGGCGCATTAAGTTATTGTCTACAGCTTCCGACTGAGCTTGCGTTTGACCATTTTCATATGCCATACGCTGTGCAACAATCTCTTCCGGAATCTTGCAGAGTAATAACCCGCCAATCTCGATATTGTCCTTATAGGGACCTTCACGAGTAGCTAACAGTTTAAATTTCGGTTGTTCGTCTATATGTACAGGTTCCCAACCCTCGCGAAATTTCGCGGAAATATTACGGGGATCAGAATTGTTTAACATTGATACACGAATCCAGCGATATGCAAAACCAGCCTGTTTATCAGGCTCAGGGAGAAGTTCCGGAGGCATCCACTG
>Ga0075030_100005301_pt1 | contig 11620 bp, 8 predicted proteins | sample LitLauG_LLR_2012_FD_71393 | JGI IMG/M metagenome (GOLD analysis project Ga0075030, IMG submission 71393) | Freshwater sediment microbial communities from Pennsylvania, USA - Little Laurel Run_MetaG_LLR_2012 | ecosystem: Environmental > Aquatic > Freshwater > Creek > Sediment | place: USA...
GAGAGCGACGTAGGCAAAGTCATTGGACGCCAGGGACGCACGGCTCGCGCTCTGCGCGCCCTGTTGAGCGCCGCCGGCTATCGCGCCCACAAACGTTACACGCTCGAAATTCTCGAGTAAGGAAACGCTTGCCGCGACGCTGTGACAATCAGCACAAGGCGTGAGTCCTGAATCAAACAGCGACTTCATCACGTTGGCGGTGGTCGTAAGAACGCAGGGCCGCCGCGGCGAGGTTGCAACACAGATTCACAGCGACGTCCCGGAGCGGTTCGCTGCGGGCATGAAATTGTTAGCCCTGGTCAAGTCTGGGCTCGCATCGCAGAATGTCCGGCGTGAACTGCAAGTTGAGGACCTGTGGCTGCACAAGGGCTTTCTGGTCCTGAAGTTCGTAGGCGTTAATTCGATCTCTGACGCCGAAGTTTTGGTCGGAGCTGAGTTGCAGATTCCCCGCAGCCTGCGCGCCGAGCTTGAGGCGGGTTGGACCTATGTCAGCGATCTGGTCGGCTGCGTGGTGTTCGACCACGGCCGCGAAGTCGGCCGCATCGAGGAAGTTCAGTTCGGGGCTGGCGAAGCGCCATTATTGGTCGTGACCGGCGAATCCGGCACGAAGTTCGATGTGCCTTTTGCCGAAGCGTATCTCGAAGCAGTCGATGTAGCACAACGGCAAGTGCGCATGAACCTTCCCGAGGGCATGCTGGAAATCAATGTCCCGGTGACGGAAGAAGAGAAGCAGCAGCAGAGGCCGCGGAGGAAAGGGAAGTAATGGCACAAGCAAGATTTCCCCTGTGTTCCTCTGTGCCCCCTGTGGTTAAAGGTTTTCGAGTTCGCAAATGAAGGCCGACATCGTCACGATCTTCCCGGACTTCTTTCGCGGACCTTTGGATCACGGCATTACGCGCCGGGCCTGCGAGATGGGCCTGGCGAAAATCGAAGTCCACGACCTGCGGCAGTTCACGCACGATCGGCACCGCACCGTGGATGACCGCCCTTTCGGCGGCGGCGAAGGCATGGTCTTGAAGCCGGAACCGCTCTTTGAATGTCTGGAGTCGTTGCAGTTGCCGTCGCGGCAAGCTCGCATCGATGATCGCGTGGCTGGCCGCGCAAGGCAGTCTATAATTCTGCTTTCCGCGCAGGGCGAGCGTTTTACGCAAAAAATCGCTGCGGAGTTGGCCACCCTCGATCGCATCGTGCTGATCTGTGGCCGCTACGAAGGCGTCGATGAACGCGTCGCTGATTTTCTCGCCGACCGTGAGCTGTCGATTGGCGACTACGTTTTGAGTGGCGGCGAACTTGCAGCAGCGGTTGTGATTGAAGCTGTCACGCGGTTGCTCCCAGGCGCAGTGGGCAACGACGCTTCAACACGGCAGGAATCGTTCACTGCGCATGCGGAGGCGGGGGAGCCCGGCGGTGCAGATTCCACCTGCGGTTCGGGAGGATTGCTGGACTATCCGCACTACACGCGCCCCGCGGATTTCCGCGCGATGCCGGTGCCCGAGGTACTGCTCAACGGTAACCACCAGGAAATCCGCCGTTGGCGCCGCGAGCAGGCGCTAAAGAAAACGCTGCACAACCGGCCGGATTTGCTGGAAGGCGCAGTCTTGAGCGAGGAAGACAGCAAGATTTTGGCCCGCCTCAAGAGCAGACGCAATTAAGATGTAACTGCGCGGTATGCGAGTTCGGGCGGAAACTACGGAATCGAACGAAGAAGGGTAATCACATGTCAAACTTAATCATCGAAAAACTGCTGGCGAAAACCAAACGCACCGACATCCCCGAATTCCGCCCGGGCGACACCGTCCGCGTCCATGTCAAGATCAAGGAAGGCGACAAAGAGCGCGTGCAGGCCTTCGAAGGCGTGGTCATCAAGCGCGACAACGGCCCGCAGGCCAGCTTCACGGTGCGCAAGATCAGCTTCGGCCAGGGCGTCGAGCGCATCTTCCCCATTCACTCCAAGGTGATCGACAAGGTCGACCTGGTGCGCTCCTCGAAAGTGCGCCGCGCGAAGCTCTATTACCTGCGCGCCCTGCGCGGCAAAGCAGCCCGCCTGCGTGACGTGGAAAAGGCGTAGCCTTTGGATTGCTCGTGTGGGGCCGGGTCTCAGACCCGGCCAGGCCGAGCATAGCTCGGCTGGGTTTTGGATGACTGTCGCGCGTTTGAGATTTATCCCGCCGCGACCAGCGGTTCGCTCACCACTTCCACTTGGGCGAACTCGTCGACTCTGCGGGTGCGCAGCCGGCTGAGCACGTAGCTCAGCAGTGGCCCGTCGCCCCGGCGTATTTCCTGAAACTCCACACCCATGCCGAGGCTTTCGACGAGATACTTCACGCGCGCCTTTAGCGCCACGCTCACGTCGAAAACGTTCAGCATCAGCCGGAAGTCGGTGCCGGGGCTTAACGGGCCTGCGGCCGTGATACGCGCGCCAAACTCGGAGATCTGCTGCACCTCACCTTCGACCCGCCGCACACCGTCGATGACCTCGGCCTGCCCTTCGACATAAAACCGCGGCCGGCGCCGCCGGTTGGCATCCGGCCGGGTCGACCCGCGCGCGCCCCTGCCCTGCGGCCCATCCAGGATCAACGGTTGGTACTGCTCTTCCATCTGGCGCAGTTCTTCCTCCCAGGGCGTTTTGCCTTCCTCGACACATTGCACGGTAAACTGTCCGCGCAGTGAAGACGCCGGGTCCGCCGTCCAGATCACCTGGCAGAGCGCCCTATTACGCCCGCGCTCGACCACCACGACGTCGCCGCAGTTCACTGCACGCGTGCCGAGCAACCGCGCGCCGCGCGGATGAATGTCATACGTGCACGCCATCTCGGCCGACCGGCCCCCTTTCTGGCCGAACAGGCTCCAGCGTACCGGGATCGCCACATGCACCAGCTTCCCCGTCAGTAGCCCGTCTTCGGTGTGGTTCTTGTTTTCCAAGAAACGCTCTCCAAGAAACGCCTCGCCTGGAATCCTTAACGCGAAGTTACCAGTACATGTCCGACCGGGCAATGTACTGCAGTAATCGAAAGGATGGTTACCGATTGGCGTTACCGACGTGGTGTAAGCGAGGAGCCTGATCTTTTTGCACAGATTCTCCGCTTGCGCGATTCATTCCGTCTCGACGAAGATGATGGACAGATCCCTTGGCTTCTGTGATCAAGTCACCGAACGGGCGGTCGCTTTCGGCTTCAGCGGCCAAGCTGCGTCTGCTTAAAAAGCTGCGCTGCACGCTGCGCTACGAGAAGGAGGCTTGGGAGTCCGGGGCGGTACGCGTCGCGGGCGTCGACGAAGTCGGCCGCGGATCGCTGTTCGGCCCCGTCGTGGCGGCGGCCGTGATCCTCGATCCCGCCTATCGCGTGCGCGGCCTGCGCGATTCCAAGTTGCTGCTGCCCGAGCGTCGCGAAGTGCTGGCGGAACGCATTCGCGAGCATGCCGTAGCGTGGGCCATCGCTGCCGTGGATGCGGCGCGCATCGATCAGATCAACATCTATCAGGCGTCGCGTGTGGCCATGCGCGAGGCGGTGATGCTGCTTGCGTGTAAGCCTGACCACCTGTTGGTCGACGCGGTGCGCCTCGACTGCGAACAGCCGCAAAACGCCATCATTCACGGCGACGCGCTCTCGGCCTCAATCGCCGCCGCGTCGATTGTGGCCAAAGTGGAGCGCGATCGCATCATGTGCGAGTGGGACACGGTCTTCCCCGCGTACGGACTGGCTTCGCACAAGGGATACAGCACACCCCGACACCTGGCCGCGCTCCGCGAGCATGGCCCGAGCCCGCTGCATCGCCAGTCGTTTGCGCCGGTGTGGCAGAACCCGGTGCCGCAGGAGGCTTTTGCCTTCATGAGCGAGGACGAGGGGGAAGAGATAAGTCCTGCAGATCTGGCGGGTTGAGGCCGGCGGCAAGAGATTTCGGCAGTGTTCCTACAGGAACATTTTGTGGTACAATTATGTACATACAATTGGATGCATACACACCCAAATGAAGCGAAAACAACAGGTTACAAAGACTGAGTCTTCCCGTGTGAAACGGCGCCGCGCTCCGCAGCAGGGGCGTCGCCGTAAGCCTGTCAATCCGGGTGGTTTACGGGAGCAACCAAGACAAGTGCCGGTGGCGCTGCATGCGATGAAGATTAGTGACTTCTACCGTCCGTTGAAAAAGCCGGTGACGTTGCGTCTGGACGCTGACGTGATTGCCTGGTTCAAGAAGGACGGGCGCCGCTACCAGACGCGCATCAACAGCGCACTGCGGAAGGTGATGGAGCGGGAGATGAAAGGGGCGGGGATGTGAAGGTTGCGACTCTCGGGAAGCGCGAGGGCGGATGAATTTCCGCTCATCACGCCATCACGATTCTCGCGCCTCCCGCGGCGGCGCGAATGACCTCGTGCTCTCCCCGTTCTTGGTGCCGGGCGGATTGTACGTTCTCCATAAATTGTTTGCGCGGAATTACGAAAGTCAAAATCCCCACCCTCTCGCAAGGTACGCGCGAAGGGTGGGGCAGCCGTCAATTGGGTGGGCCAGCCAGCCCGCCCAACCGCCCTCTATTGCATAACGTATTGAACGTTCACGAAAGCATTCTGCGGAGCGTTTGTGCCCGAGTCACACAGTTGGGTTGGGGCGCCCACATAGACAATGATATTGGTGCCGCCGGCAATAGGAACCGAAATAGGACCCGAATCAACGTAGGCCACGCCCTGGGGGAACGACACATTGGCACCAGCTACGCAGTTAGCGTCAGGACAAACGCTGATCTGCGCGGGCACTTTGCAGTTCCCTTGACCGACCGTATCGGCACTGACGGTGACGCGGGTCAAAGTGATATTCCGGTCGGGAATGAAGTAGCCATTGATTCCGGTGCGGGGGTAGGTGCCGAGGTCGCCGGGGATAAACGCCGAAAAGCTCATTCGCGGCGCGCTGCTCATCGTAGTATCGCCGTTGATCTGAACGCTGCCACCTTTGATGGTCCCGCTGACCGTGGCGTTGCCGCCGATGCTGGTATTCCCCCCGACGTCAAGAGTATCCAATGGGGCGGAATTATTGATTCCTACATTTCCGTTGGCCAGAACCGTGAAGCGACCGCCGGAGACGTTAGGGGCGTCCACCGAGATTGGGGCTGTGCCGCCCAAGGAGAGGCCACCTATACTGATCCGCATCAGCCCTGAGCTCACAGTCACGTTGCCCAAGGTGTCGATGGCCATGGCCGCAGGCCCGGGGCCGCTGGGCGAACTCGTACCGGCAGTGATGAATGACAGAGGTCCAGCTGTGGCCAGATAGGCTTCCCCTGTGCCCGCTCCAGCGCGCAGAAACAGGCCAGCAGGCCCCGTGTTCTGCAGCAACAGTGAAGCTACGTCGATGCCGCCGCCGCTGGTAATGGCCAGCAGGTCGGCTCCGCCTGCGGGAACTGCACGATTCAAGTGCAGAAGGGTTGCTGGCGCGGTTGTTCCGATCCCGACGTTGGTGTTCGCGGTAGCTCCATTTACGCCGTTAATACTCCCCAGAACCATCGAGTTACTGGCGGTGACTTGAGCGTTGGCGCCGATGGCGGCGGCGTTACTCAGGGATGTTTGCGTCCCGGGGTTGGCAAAATATCCGACGAAGGTATTGTTGGAGCCGGTCGTGGGCTTACCATTCGTGGTGTTACCAGCATAGTCGCCAAAGGCAGTGTTGTTGGCGCCCGTGGTATTGGAGAGGAGCGAGCCGTAGCCTGCCGCGGTGTTGCCATTTCCGGTGGTGTTATTTACCAGTGCACTATAACCAGCGGCAGTGTTGGAGGTGCCGGTGGTGTTCAGTTCGAGCGACTGAAAACCGCTGGCGGTGTTGTTGGCGCCCGAAGTATTCAAGAAAAGAGCGGCCGACCCGATGGCGGTGTTGCCGCTCCCGGTGTTGGCTGTATTCCCCGAAAAACCTACAAAGACGCTCCCGCTTGTTGTGCTCCCGGACGCAAACGATTTCCCTCCCAGGTCGAAGGCGGTCGTGGCATTTACGACTCCGGCCGACACCGTTCCGCTCGCGGTCACGCTTCCGGTCACCGTCTGGTTCCCCGTGAACGCGTTGGCGGAGGCCAACAGCGGTACCTTCGTCGTATCCACATTCAAAGTTACGGTGCCGCTCGTACCGCCACCTGTCAGGTCGGTCCCCGCGGTCACCCCAGTGATCGTGCCTGGCCCCGTCCCCGGAAACGTCTGTCCGGCCGCGAATGTCATCTGCCCGTTGCTCCCGATCTTGAGCCCCGTCTCCGCCGGTGCGGCACTTCCCGCTCCATACAGCAGATTTAACGTCCCCGCCGTCGTCGCCGTGTTGCTCCCCGCCGGTTCCGCTTGCCAGCGAAAGTGTTCACTCACCGCCGCCGGTGTACCCGAGGTGTTCCACGCTGAGGCAAGCAGATCCATCGGGCGGGATGGGAATCCTGCCGTGCTGGTGGAGGAAGCGGTCGCGACGGAAGGCAACGTCATCCCGCGCATGGTTAATGCCCCGCCGTTACTGATCGACAGCCCGGTCTCGGCCGGCGTTGCCGAGCCCGACCCGAACAGGAGGTTCAATGTGCCGGATGGAGCGGCAGTGTTGTTGCCGGATGGCTCAGCCTGCCAGCGAAAATTCTGATTCACCGCACCACCGCCCGTACCGCTCTTGAACGACGATGCCGTCAGAGTGAGCGCATTCGAATTCGTGCCTGCGGTCGAGGTGGCGGCTGCCGTGGCTGGCAGCTGCAGTGCACCGCGAATGATGCCCCCGCCGCTTACGTCCAGCTTTGCTGCCGGTGCCGTGTTGCCGATGCCGACGTTGGTTCCGTTATCGAAAACCTGGGAGCTGGTGACGTCGGCGTTTGCGTCAAACTTCGCCAACTGGTTCACGACACCTCCCGCGGTGGTGACCGGGGTTGTCCCTGTGGCCGGGGGCAGAGCCAGCGGGCTCGCCAACGGGCCAGGGGACGACCCTCTCGGTGGCGACGCCAGCACGAACGCCGACGGCGCCAGCCCGCCGACTGTCTCCGCATCTCCCGCTTTCAGTGCATACGGGACCGCCACCAGCAGCACGCGCGGCGATTCGCCCTGCCCCTCGGGGTGCACCCCGAGCCACTGTGCCTGTTCGGAGACAAACAGCTCCAGCGGCAAGCCTTGGGGCTTTGTGGAGCCGAGCAGGACGGTGTAATGGCCGTTCTTGTCCGGTTGGACGCTCTGCGTCTCCAGCCACAGCGGTGCACCGCCGCTCTGCTCGGAGTAGAGCGCGAAGGTCACGCCCACGGCGCCGGCGAGCACGTTCCCGTTCACATCTTTCAACGTTCCGCTGAACTTCACCAGGCGCGGCAGCTGAGCAGCCGAGCCAGTGCTGCTCGAGGTCTGGGCCGTTATCGAAAGGACCAACGACAGGAATCCAAGCAGCACACAACCAATGCGGACCTTCATGGTGAGCATCTCCTTGAGGGATCGAACCTGGTGATTTCCAGATGGGGGCCGACTGCTTAAGTAAAAAGCCTGTACGGCAATGAGGTTCTAACCAACGAACGAGGGACGACTGGCCCAAACGTGCGCGAGATTATGCCCGCCGGCCAGCGCCCTGTCAATCTGCAAATAGTTGCACTCGTGAGCGAGGCAGCCGTGGGCGGCCCACGCGCCTAGCACCGGGGAGCGACGGGATGTTTCCAGAAGTTTTTTATGAGGGTTGTTCGCGTGGGCGTTAGTCGTTACGCCGGCCGGTAACCACGGGAAAGAGCAACCCGCAGGCGCTGAAGCGCGGCGCGTTGGTTGGCGTTTTGGCGGCACGAGTGAACTCGTGCCCTTCCCGGTCTTGTTGCGGCGGATTCTACGTTTTCCATAAATTGTTTGCACGGAATTACGAAGGTCAAAATCCCCACCCTCTCGCAAAGTACGCGAGAAGGGTGGGGCACCCGGCTTACCGGGCTATTTGACTGTCTCCGCCGACGGCAAGGTTTGCTTTTTTCTGCTCTACCCAGCTGTGTATGCGGGCTCCTAGCACGTCCATGGGGAGTGCGCCTCCGCTGAGCACTTCGTCGTGGAAACCGCGCAGGTCAAACTTGTCACCGAGTTGATCCTTGGCGTACTGGCGAAGCTTCAGAATTTCGAGTTGGCCGATCTTGTAGCCCAGGGCCTGGCCCGGCCAAACCATGTACCGATCAGTTTCACTTTGCACGTCCGGCTCGTCGATCGCGGAATGCTCGTGGAAGAAATCGACCACCTGTTGGCGCGTCCAGTGTTTGTAGTGCAGACCGGTGTCGACGACCAGCCGAATGGCGCGCAGCATGTCGTCCCCGAGGTGCCCGTAGTAGCTGTAGGGATCCTGGAAGAAGCCGGCCTCCTTGCCCAGGCGCTCGGAATACAGCGCCCAGCCTTCGGTATAGGCGGTGTAGAACTCGTGCTGGCGGAAGGGAGGCAGTTCGGGTAATTCCTGGGCGATCGCAATCTGCAGGTGATGTCCGGGCACGCCTTCGTGATACGCGGTGGTTTCGATATCGAGCGTTGTGCGATTCGCGAAATCGCCGGTGTTGACCATGACATGCGCCTTGCGCGATCCGTCGGGCGTGCCCTGCAGGTAGTGCGTGGATGCTTCCTTCTCGCGGAACTCTTCAATCTGCATGACGTCCACCTTGCCCTGGGGAAGGCGGCCGAAGAACTCCGGGAGCTTCGTATACATGCCGTCGATGTATTTGCGATAGAGATCGAGCATCTCCTCGCGCGACTTGGGATGCAGTTTGGGATTGTCTTTGAAGGAAGCAGTGAAGCTCTTAAGGTCCTTGTATCCCAGCTGATTTGCGACTTGCAGCATCCGCCCTTCGATTTCTTTCACCTGGGCCAATCCGATCTGGTGGATTTCCTCGGGCGACAGATTCGTAGTGGTGCTCTCTTTGACCCGGAAAGCGTAGCGCTCGGGACCATCGGGCAGCGACCAGACTCCGGGCTCGGTGCGGCCCTTGGGCGCGTATTCGTCGCGGACGAAGGCGGCGAACTTGAGGTAGGAAGGAGCGACAGAGTTGCGGATGGCGGCGAGGCCGGCCTCCCGCAATCGTTTGCGGTCCGCTTCCGAAATGGAGTCTGGAAACTTGTCAAACGGATGCGCAAAAGGGGTCTTTTCCGCGGCTGTCGTGCCGATGGTGTTGGCCTGAGTGGCGGTTTTTTCGAGCAGCATGCGGGGCGGCATCAAGCTGTCCCCCATACCCTTGCGCATCTGAACGGTGGTCTGGTCGAAGACCCGGGGCACTTGCTTCAGGCGCGCGATGTAGTCCTCGTAATCTTTTACATTCTCGAAGGAGAGAATGTTCACCAGTTGAGGGAGATCAATTTGAATACCACTAATTTGGTCAACCGGCATTTCCCAGGGTTTGAAGCGCGCTCCGTCCAGACCCATGCGCAAATCGCGAACCATGAGTTGCTGGTTTAGGACTTCCTGGTCGGGAAAGCCGGTGGTATTGATGGCCTCGAAGCGCGCCAGGAAGCGCCGGCTCTGTTCGAGGTCTTCGTCGATGGCCTGCTGAGAATAGTCTTCGAGTTGATCGTTGTAGCGCTTGTCTCCCAGCATCGAGGCAAAGGTCGGGTAGTGGCGCATAGTGTATTCCCACTGCTCCTGCAGAAGGTCGCGGAGCGTTTTGCGGCGCGATTCGAGATCCGCAGCCTGATCAGCGGCTAGGGCAAAGGGAGCGAGGAGCACTAGCGCAAGAAAGTATGCGAGGGATCGCATGAAAAACTCCTGAGAGTTTAATTTGTGAGAAGGCCCACCCCAGGGTCATTTTGCCTGGCTGAAATCCTAACACCACGGGGGCCTATTTCGACAATGCGGCTGGTTCTTTCAGGCGGTTGTTCAGCTCATCTACGAGCTTGGTGTTTTTCGCGAGCGCACGCTGCAGAATCTCGGCTTGTTGCTTTGCGGTTGGCCAGTCCTGCTTTTCTACCGCTTCGGTCAAGCCCGGCAGTTCCAGGTGGGCATAGGTGAAGCGGGCGCCGTAGAGAATGTGTTTGAACCAAGGGCGGCCCGGAATGCCGTCGGGGTTCAGCCAGTTGCGCTCGACTTGCATCATGCCGTGATTCAGAGTAGCGGCGAGTTTGGGGTCGATGGGTCCCAACGCAAGCTTACGGCTTAGTGATTCCTGCAGGCGGTTGCCAGCCGCCTCGAAGTTGTCGATTTCTTTTCTTACTCCGATCAGATCGAGCTGAGCTGTGTCATCTGGGGTCGGGATGAGATTGCTGTGGGAACTCCCTGAAGGGGCGCAGGTGGTGCAGGCGGGCACGGGGTCCTTCGACTGCGTGGCGGGTTCGCTTCGCGAACCCGCCACTCCGTTCAGGATGACAGGGGGGCGGGGGGCTTTGGCTTTTGTCAATTCATCTACAAACTGGCGCAGGTTGCTGGCGTAGCTGGCGAAATCGAAGGGCAGGAGATCAGCATTGGCGAGGCGCAGTGCGGTCACGCCCCACAACTGCGACATGAGCGTGTGGTAGCGGTAGCCGGGATCGCCGAAGTGATTCATCCAGTAGAAATCGTCGTAGGCGGAGTGGTAGACGCCGTAGTCGCCTTCGAATCCCAGTCCGATGACCGGCATGCCGACGAAGTTGAGAAACACGGTGTGATCGGAACCGCTGCCGATGCGCGTGTCGGCCAGATTGGCGTCCGTGACCTCGCCGGTCTGCTTGGCCTCCTCTTTCTCGCGGGCCGCAGCTGCTTTCCACGCGTCGTACAGACTCTTGCCTGAAGGATCCTGCAGAGTGCGGGTCGTTTCAACCAGCATGGGGGCGAGCGAGGCCACGGCCTGGCCGTGGAAGTTCGGTCCAGAAGTGGCCTCGTCGACGTTGATGTAGGCCACGGCCTTCGCGCGCAGATCGTCGGCGAACTCCTCTCCCCACTCGGTGGAACCAGTGAGGCCGACTTCTTCGCCGTCCCAACTGCATACGATGATGGTGCGACGCGGGCGCATGCCCTCTTTCGCGAGATTGCCGAGCGCGCGTGTCGTCTCCATCATCGACGCCGTGCCGCTCGAAGGATCGACTCCGCCGAACACCCAGGCATCGCGGTGGTTGCCGAGCACGATCCATTCGTCGGGCAATTCCGCGCCACGGATGCGGCCTTCGACCACGTAGTAAGGTTGCGTGCCGTTGTCCATCTCGATCTTCAGATGGACTTTGACGCGCTCGCCGCCAAGGTGGTACTGGATCGGCAATCCGCCTTGCCAGTCTGCGGGAGCGAGCGGGCCGTCCAAGTTTTCGAGCAGCGGTTTGGCGTCGTGCCAGGAGAGCGGCAGCGCCATGATCTTTGGCGCGGACGTGGCCTGCTCGATGGGAATGCGCTTCGCGCCCGGAACCGAGGCCCATCCGGGAGTGAGTGGGTCGCCTGGAACCATGAAATCGTAAGTAATCGCACCGCGCTGAATGTGATATTCGGGGCCCCAGGGGCCGTCGGGATCAACCTTGCCTTTTTTGTAACCGTCTTCGGCGGGATCGCTGTAGATCAGAATTGCAGCGGCACCTTCGCGCTGCGCGGTGAGCGCTTTGAATCCGCGATAGCTGTAGGGATTCGAATAGCGCACGAGCACGATTTTGCCCTTCACGCTGATGCCGTTTTTGCGCAGCAGGTCGTAATCTTCGGGATTGCCGCTATGCGCGTAGACCACGGGCGCGGTGACTTCACCGGAGAT
>Ga0075030_100005302_pt1 | contig 11620 bp, 8 predicted proteins | sample LitLauG_LLR_2012_FD_71393 | JGI IMG/M metagenome (GOLD analysis project Ga0075030, IMG submission 71393) | Freshwater sediment microbial communities from Pennsylvania, USA - Little Laurel Run_MetaG_LLR_2012 | ecosystem: Environmental > Aquatic > Freshwater > Creek > Sediment | place: USA...
AGATTGCCTCGCCACGCCTCACCGCCGAGTTGCTGCTGATGTTCGCCCTCAACTGCGAGCGCTCACATCTTTACGCTCACCCCGAGCGGGAACTGACGGCAACCGAAACGTTGCGCTTCGAGAACGCTCTCCGCGAACGCATGCGGGGAGTCCCTACGCAGTACATCACCGGCCATCAGGAGTTCTGGGGCCTTGATTTCCTGGTTTCGCCTGCCGTACTTATTCCCCGACCGGAAACTGAGCATTTAATTGAGACCGTACTCGAACTGGTTCGCGCAAGCGAAACGGACGGGCAAGACCCGCCAGCCCAACGTCTCAGCATTGCTGACGTGGGCACCGGATCGGGCTGCATCGCCGTTGTGCTCGCCAAAGAGTTTCCGCAAGCCGAAGTCCATGCGATCGATATCTCTGCTGCGGCGATCGGAGTCGCTAGAACGAACGCCTCGCGTCACCACGTCGACGCACAAATTCATTTTCACCAGTCTGACATGCTGTCCGGATTCCAACCGGGCTTCTTCGATTTGGTCGTCTCCAACCCCCCTTATGTCGGAATGTCCGAGCAAGCGCAGCTCCAGACCGAAGTTCGCGATTTTGAACCACACATCGCTCTTTTCGCTGGACTGGACGGGATGGACGTGATTCGGCGCCTGGTTCCGGCAGCGCACAATGCGCTAAAACCCGGCGGGTTTTTAGTGATGGAAATCGGTTCGTCGCTGGCAAAACCAGTGGCCGAGCTCCTGAAACCATGGGACAGCGCTATCGTGACCCGCGACTTACAGTCTCTGCCCCGAGTGGCGCGCGCCCGCAAACCAGGCAGTCAGTGAATCTTTTCAAGCGTCCAGACGCTTTGTTCAGCAAGGCTTTTGTCAGTGGGCAAGTGCTTTTCACTATCCTTCGGGTTGCGAAAGCAATCTCGACCGCAAACAAACGGGGCGGCTTTTCGGCCGCCCCGTGCTATTGCTTCCTCATACCGATCAGGACATAGCCTCTACCGACGCGTTTCAGCCGGCTGAATCTCCGCCACAGCCACGAGGGCAGTGGGATAGTTGCCGGTGTAGCAAGCGTTGCAGTAGGTGGCTTTCTCGCCGTCTCCGCAAGCCGCCCGTAGTCCATCCAGAGACAAATAGGCCAGTGTGTCTGCTCCGATGAACTTTCGAATCTCCTCCACAGACATGTTCGCGGCAATCAGTTGCTGCTTCGACGGCGTATCCACGCCATAAAAGCAAGGCGCAATTGTAGGCGGGCAGGAGATCCGCATATGCACTTCCTTGGCTCCTGCACCGCGCACCATGCGCACGATCTTTTTGCTGGTTGTTCCCCGGACGATCGAATCGTCGACCAGCACAACGCGCTTTCCGTCCAGCAGCGCCCGAACAGGGTTCAGCTTCAATCGCACTCCGAAATCCCGGACGTTCTGTCGGGGCTCAATGAAAGTCCTGCCCACGTAGTGGTTTCGAATCAGCGCGAAGCGAAACGGGATTCCGCTCTCGGCCGCATATCCGATCGCCGCGGTAACACCGGAATCCGGCACCGGTGCCACCAGATCGGCTTCCACACCAGATTCCCGGGCCAACTGGCGGCCCAGCCCTTCGCGGCTCTGCTGCACCGGGCGGCCGAACACCATGCTGTCCGGGCGGGAAAAATAAACATGCTCAAAAATGCAACTCGATTGCGGCGCGGCATTGCCGTAGAAGTGTGAGGTTTCGCCTTCTGCTCCTACTACCACCAATTCGCCGGGCTTCACGTCCCTGACGTATTCCGCTCCAATCAGATCGAATGCGCAGGTTTCCGACGCAAAGACGATAGTGTCCCGGCCGCGGTCAGACGCCGGAATCCGCCCCATGGCCAGGGGGCGAAATCCACGGGGGTCGCGCGCAGCAAAAACCCTGTCCGGGCTCATCATGACGAGAGAAAACGCGCCCTCGACCTTCCGCAGAGCGTCGGCAATGGCCTCGGTCAGGGTCTCTTCGTGGGACAAGGCGATCAGGTGAAGGATCACTTCGGTGTCGCTGTTGGTCTGGAAGATGGAACCTTGCGCTTCCAGGCGGTGCCGTATCTCCGCCGCGTTCACCAGATTGCCATTGTGGGCCAGCGCCATCGAGCCTTTGCTTGACTGCACCATGATCGGCTGGGCGTTGAGCAGCGCCGAATCCCCCGCAGTCGAGTACCGCGTGTGCCCGATAGCCAGAGTGCCGCGAATGCTCGCCAGCACGTCGTGCGTGAAAATATCGGCGACGAGTCCCATGGCCTTGTGCGGACGCAGCGTCAGCCCGTCGGACGTCACGATTCCGGCTGATTCCTGGCCCCGATGCTGCAAGGCATGAAGACCTAAGTAAGCCAGTTTCTCTGCCTCGGCGTGGGCGAAGATCGCGACCACCCCACACTCGTCATGGAACTTATCGGAAGAAAACATCGCTCTCCTAGCCAACCACAGCCGTTTCTGTTGCAAGGGAAGACTCTAAGGCGCGGTCGTAGACAACTCCTAGCTCTGCAACTTTGGCAGAGATGGCTTCGCGGCCGTCCAAGCAAATCTGCAGTCTTTCCGGAACCGTCTCGCCGATCATTTCTGCAGCAACGCCGTGCTCCTCGGCTATTTCTTTTATTCGCAGAACGCTCGCCTGGTCGCAAGTGAGGACAACCCTTCCGGCGTCCTCGCCAAACAGGGCGAACTCCGCCGCCAGGCCATTAGACGTGAGGTTGACACGAGCACCCACACCCTTGGGAAACGTTTTCTCAGCCAGCGCGACCGCCAGGCCGCCGTCCGAGCAATCATGCACGGAGTCCACCAACCCCTGCTGAATAATTCGAATGAGTGCCCTTTGCAGGGAAGCTTCGTATTCGATATCAAGCTGTGGCGGATAACCCCAGAGTGCGCCAAGGATCTCTTTTGCGAACTCGGTGCTGCCGAATTCTGACTCGGCATCGGTGGCATCCCCCGCTTCGCTGGAGCGCAATAACACGATGGCGCGCCCCGGGGCGGTAAAGTGCATCTTCGCAGTTTTGTGGACATTCGGCAGAATGCCGACAATCCCAAGTACGGGTGTTGGATAAATGCCCTCACCCAATGTCTCGTTATAGAAACTGACATTGCCGCCCGTTACGGGGATATCCAGTTCTTCGCACGCCCTGGTAATGCCGTCAATCACCTGCGAAAACTGCCACATGATGTGCGGCTTTTCGGGATTGCCGAAGTTGAGGCAATTGGTGGCACCAACCGGAGTGGCTCCCACACAGGCAACTTTGCGCGAGGCCTCGGCAACAGCGTGCATCGCACCAAGTTTTGGATCCAGGTAGCACCACCGTCCATTGCCATCAAGCGCCATCGCGATGCCCAGATTCGATCCCTTGATGCGGATCACGCCCGCATCGCCTGCTCCAGGACCTTCGACGGTGTTGGTCTGCACCATCGAATCGTACTGCTGCCAGACCCAGCGTTTGCCGCAGATGTTGGGGCTTGCCAGCAGACGCTTCAGATCCGCGGAAAGATCGCGAGCTTCGCCCAAGACAACCCCTACCGGCATTTCGCGCGAAACCGGAGGCTCCCAACGCGCCAGCGGCCGCCTATAAACGGGAGCGTCGTCGGTCAACGCGGTATTCGGAATCTCCGCTACTACTCTGCCATGCTCGAGCACCCGCATGGTGTTTTCCGCGACCACACGCCCGACTTCAGCGGCGTCCAATCCCCATTTCTCAAAGATCTCGAATACCTCGTGTTCGCGCCCGCGTTGCGCCACCAGCAGCATGCGCTCCTGTGACTCGCTCAGCATGATTTCGTAGGGAGTCATGCCCGTTTCGCGTTGGGGCACGCGATCCAGCTCAATTTCGAGACCAACTCCGCCCCGCGCGCCCATTTCGCAGGTGGAGCAAGTCAAACCGGCAGCACCCATATCCTGAATCCCAACCACTGCGCCAGTCTTCATGACCTCGAGACACGCCTCGAGCAGGAGCTTTTCCAAGAACGGATCGCCTACCTGAACATTTGGACGTTTGGCCTCCGATCCCTCACTGAACTCCTCGCTGGCCATGGTGGCGCCGTGGATGCCGTCGCGCCCGGTTTTTGCCCCTACGTAAATGACAGGGTTCCCTACTCCCGATGCCTTGGCGTAGAAAATCTCATCTTTCCGCACTAGCCCCAGCGCGAAGGCATTAACGAGCGGATTGCCGGAATAACAAGGCTCAAACCTGGTTTCGCCGCCAAGGTTGGGCACGCCAAAGCAGTTCCCATAAGAGGCCACACCGCTGACCACGCCCTCGAGAATGGAATGATTCCTGTGCAGCTCTTGCTCGGAGACAAGCTCGGACGAGGTGATCGGGCCGAAGCGGAGCGAGTCCATCACCGCGACTGGGCGCGCACCCATGGTGAAGATGTCGCGCAGAATGCCGCCCACACCGGTAGTCGCACCCTGAAACGGCTCGATGAAGGAAGGGTGGTTATGCGACTCAATCTTGAAGGCGCAGGCCCAACCTTCTCCTAGATCGACAATCCCGGCGTTTTCCCCGGGCCCCTGCAGCACGCGCAGGCTGCGCGTGGGCAAACGCTTCAGGTGAACGCGCGAGGACTTGTAAGAGCAATGCTCGCTCCACATCACGCTGAATATTCCCAGCTCGGTGAGCGTGGGCTCGCGTCCGCCTAGAAGCTGCTTGATCTTTTGGTACTCTTCGGGCGTGAGGCCATGATCCCGAAGAGTCTCCGGCGTAAAAGCGGCAGTAGCAAATGTGGCCATGAGCGGGTGAGTTCTTATTGTCGCATTTTCGCGCACTGAGCTGCCAGCGCGTTCCTTGACTTATATTTAAGGGCAGCGAACATGGGCATCTTTCCATGAAATCTCTGATCATCGGCACTGCGGGACACATCGATCACGGCAAAACGGCGCTGGTCAAGGCGTTGACCGGAATCGACGCTGACCGGCTGGAGGAGGAGAAACGGCGTGGAATCACGATCGATCTGGGTTTTGCGCATGCCACGCTGGCGGGATTAAACGGCGAAACCCTGCAACTTGGATTCATAGACGTCCCCGGCCATGAGCGTTTCGTGCGCAACATGCTGGCGGGAGTCGGCGGCATTGATCTGGTGCTCTTGGTGATCGCCGCCGACGAGTCCGTCAAACCGCAGACGCGCGAACACCTCGACATTCTCAGACTTTTAGGCGTTCCACGCGGGATCACGGTGCTGACCAAAAGCGATACCGTGGACGCCGAGACTCTTGGCGTTGTGCGTCTGGAGATCGAGGAATTTCTGCGGGGTACGTTTCTCGAACCTCCGGATTCACCGATCATTGCTGTAAGCGCGCACACTGGCGACGGGATCGAACGCCTGAAGAACGAAATCATTCGCGTGGGGGAAATGGTCGCGCTCCGCGATACCTCCGCTCTAGTCCGGTTGCCAATCGATCGCGTGTTCACCATCAAAGGATTCGGCACGGTCATCACCGGCACATTGCTCGGTGGAATGGTCCGCACTGGTGACGAGTTGGACGTGCATCCTGGCGCAACCCGCGTGCGAGTGCGCGGATTGCAAGTTCACGGAGAAACCGCCCAGGAAGCCCGGGCTGGACAGCGTACCGCCCTTAACATAACCGGCGCCAGCAGGGACGAACTGGCGCGAGGCATGGTGCTCGCACCTCCTGGAGCCCTCTCTGCCACAACCCGCCTGGATGCGCTGCTCACGCAGTTGCCCGGATCTAAGCCTCTGAAACGCCACACTCGCATGCACTTTCATGCATACACATTCGAAGGCCTTGCTGGCGTTGCTCTCTTGGACAGAGCCGAAGACGGTGTCCCCATCGAACCGAATGCGGAGACAACGGCGCGATCGTTGCTGGCGCGAATCAAACTGCCCAAAGCGACATTGCTAGCGCCCGGCGACCGCTTCATTCTTCGTCAATCATCCCCGATCGTAACAATTGGCGGCGGGATCGTGCTGGATGCACATCCTCCCGCAAAGAAACCCGAAGGTGGCGAATTCCTGAGAGTAATGGCAAACGCAGACCCTAAGCGAACTCTCGCGATGCGCATCGGGCGGCGCGGGATTGGTGGAGCGTCCTTGCAACAACTGATTCGCGAAACTGGCTGGGCGGCGAGCAAAATTGAGCCGCTGCTGAGATCCGGACTTGCAGAAGGGGAGCTTCGGCGAGCTGCCGACCTCATTGTGGATGCTGGCCATGCATCCGGCTTCGGGTCGTTAATGACAAGCGTAATTGAGGATTTTCAGCGTGAGAATCCGCTAGTCAGGGGAATTGCGCGAGAGGAATTGCGCGAGAGGCTGGGTGCTGGCGAAGCCGTGTTTGCGATGGTCCTGGCTGAACTGCGCGAGCAGAGAAAGATTGAGATTGACGCAGACCTCGTGCGCCTCGCGGGCCGCGGTGTCGTGATGAAAGGCGAAGAAACAGAGTCGAAACAGCAGATCGAAGATGCTTTCGCCGTCGCCGGATTGAAGGTCCCACCGCTCGCGGACGTTCTGGCCGGCCTAAGAGTAGACCGAGGGCGTGCGCAAAAGATTGTGACTCTCTTGCTCCAGGACAAGGTGCTGGTGAAGGTGTCGCCAGAGTTGGTCTTTCATCGCCAGGCGCTGGACATGTTGCGATCGATGCTCGCAGCCCATAAGCAAAGGTCGACGAAGCTCGACGTTGCAGGGTTCAAAGAGATGACTGGGGTGAGCCGCAAGTATGCGATTCCACTGCTCGAATATCTCGATCGCCAGCACGTGACGCGTCGGGCTGGCGACGTGCGAGAAATTCTGTAACTGGGTGCGATCGGGAGCGGCAAGCCGCGCAAGGTATGATAGCGAACACGGCGCGGCTTTTCATCCGATGCCGCAGGGGCGGGCCATGAGACTTCCACTGGCTTCACTATTCATCGCAGCCATAGTTTGCGCATCAGCCGCGCAACAGGCCGAGCACTCGCCGGAAGAGACTCGCATCCTGGCTCTGGAAAACGCATGGAACCAGGCCGAGGCACACAAAGACCTACGCTCACTCGACCAGTTGCTGGACGGATCGCTGGTGTATGTGGACTATGACGGCAGCCGAATGAACAAGGCGCAGTTTATGGCCAGCATCAGCGCGCCCTCGCTTTCCGCCGATCAGATCGTGAACGAGTCGCAGGAAGCGCGTGTCTATGGCGACAGTGCAGTCGTTACCGGGATCTACCGGGAAAAGGGGACCAAGAGCGGGAAGCCTTATTTGCGGCGCGGGCGGTTTACTGACACCTGGGTCTTTCGCAATGGTGTCTGGGTGTGCGTCGCGAGCCAATCCACACTGATCAGCCATTGAAGCGACGGTTCGGCTTGCTCGACAACTTAGCCGCGGCTTTCGGCAAAACATGCAGCGTATTGTCAAAATCATCGGCGCAGGACTGGCGGGGCCCGAGGCGGCCTGGCAGTGCGCACGGCGCGGCGTTGCCGTCGAATTGTTCGAGATGCGCCCTGCGAAAGCGACCCCGGCCCATCAGACTGGTGCGATGGCGGAGCTTGTGTGTTCCAACTCTCTGAAATCGGAGAGTGAAAACACGGCTCCCTGGCTGCTTAAGGAAGAATTACGGCGCGCCGGATCCTTGCTGATCGGCATTGCTCGCGAATGCAGCGTCCCGGCGGGCCATGCGCTGGCTGTCGACCGCGAAATTTTCGCGGCGAAGGTCACGGCCACAATCGAGCGCGAACCGTTGATCACGGTACGAAGAGAAGAGGTAACTGCGATTGAAGACAACGGCGAGCAGCTTACCATCATTGCTACTGGGCCGCTGACCTCGGACGTCCTGGCAAGCGAGATTGCCCGACTGACCTGCACCCAGGATGGACCTCCCGCCTCCGACGGTCCGCACCTGTATTTTTTCGACTCCATCAGTCCGATTGTGGAGGCAGACTCGATTGACCGCTCCCGTGTGTATATGGCGGCGCGTTATGACAAAGGAACCGCAGATTATATTAACTGCCCGATGACCAGCGAGGAGTATGACCGCTTCCTGGATGCGCTGATGGCTGCGCAGTCCGTGGAACAAAAGGACTGGGAGAATCTGAACTACTTTGAGGGCTGCTTGCCTATCGAAGAGACTGCGCGCCGCGGACGCGACACCTTGCGATTCGGACCGATGAAGCCGGTTGGATTGAAGGACCCGCGGACGGGAAAGACGCCGCATGCAGTAGTGCAGTTGCGTCAGGAAAACCTACGCGCTGATTCGTACAATCTCGTCGGATTTCAGAACCATTTGAAATTTAGCGAACAGGCGCGCGTGCTACGCCTGATTCCGGGGCTGGAGAATGCGAAGTTCCTGCGATACGGGCAGATTCATCGCAATACGTACATCAACGGTCCGGCGCTTCTGCATGGCACCTTGCAACTGAAAACGAATCCGAATGTGCTGTTCGCGGGACAGATTTGTGGCGTTGAGGGGTATGTGGAGTCCGTTGCTACAGGGCTAATCGCGGGTATCAACGCGGCGGCATTGGCGGCCAATGCCGAGGCAGTTGCCCCGCCACGGGCAACGGCGCTGGGATCTTTGACCAACTATGTGGCAAACGCTGATGGCAAAACGTTTCAACCCGCAAACATCACCTTCGACTTGCTTCCTCCCCTGACCGAAAAGATCCGCGACCGCAAACAGCGACATCGCCTGCAGTGCGGGCGGGCGCTGCAGGAACTGGAACTCTGGCTGAGCGCAACTGCGACGTTCGCGCCGGCTTCAAAATAAATTTGACCTGCTTGACTCCTTCCGCATACGCTGGCTTGCGATTTATTCTGATCCTGCCGAGGTGACGCTGTGGCCCTTTCCGCGATCGACTCGATCAACCCGGCCTTCGAACATGCCAAGCGGCAGCTATTCCAACCGTTTCGCTTTAGTCAATGGTGGCGGCTTGCCGTGGTGGGATTTCTTGCCGGTGAGCTCAGTTCGAGCGGAGGGTGTGGCAACAATTTCAGCTCGTTTCAGAATGGACGGCACACTCAGCACTTGCTGGGACCGGGGTTCGCCGAAACCAATCCCGCAGCGTTCCTGGGTCTCATCACAGTCCTTGTAATTTCAGCGCTCGTACTGGCAATCGTTTTCATGTACGTGAGCAGCGTGATGCGGTTTGTGCTGTTTGACAGCGTGCTGAACAAGGAGTGCCACATCCGCGCGGGTTGGGGGAAAAGGCAGGGCGAGGGGTGGAGACTGTTTGTGTTCAAGTTGCTCTATTCGCTCATTTCGTTGTTGGCCATGAGCGTGGTTGTGGGAATTCCCCTGTTGATCGGAGTGGCCGCGGGATGGTGGAAAGAGCCGAAGGACCACATCGGAGGCTGGCTTCTTGTGGGCCTGCCGGCTGTGCTGTTGTTCATCGCAGTGGCCTTACTGTCCGCGCTGATTTATGTGCTGACCAAAGATTTTGTGGTGCCGCAGATGGCTCTGGAGGACATCGGCGTTATGGATGCCTGGCGACGCCTGTGGGGAATGATTCAGACGGAAAAAGGTGGTTACGCAGGCTATATCGGGATGAAGATTCTGCTCGCGATCGCCGCTGGAATTGTTGTCGGCATCGCAACGTTCTTCGTAGTGATCGTGATGGTGATTCCAGTGGTAGGTGCGGTGATTGCCGCGAAAGCATCAGGGATGACATGGACGGTGGGCACCATCACTCTCGCAGTCGTAGCCGGCACGATATTGTTCCTGTTGCTGATGTTTGTGATCTCACTGATTTCGGTGCCAGCAATCGTGTTCTTCCCCGCGTACTCCATGTATTTCCTTGCGAGCCGCTATCAGAGACTGGCGTCGGCAGTGTGGCCGGCGCCACCCGCACCGATCGCACCAGTCGGATTGCCGCACCCGCCGATGGGCTTGCCTCCCAGCGCGGAGCCGATTGGATAACGATGGCTATTTCACGCCCAGGTTGTCGGCTTTGCGATGGGGCCAAGAGAAGCGTCGGCCGATGATGCACTTCAGGATCAAGTGATCGGTCGAGCGGGTGGCGCCGATTCCCACACCCGCGTTGAATTCCCACTGCGGTGCGAAATCCACGTCAATTGAGGGGAAGAATTGCTGCTGCTGGTCGCGCAGCGCATCGAACCCGGACAGCGAACCGTAAGAGGCGTAATACTCCAGCCCGGCGGCAATTTTTTTTGTGACGTCGTAGCTGAACTTCACATTGGGCGAAAATGTCATGCCTTGATTCACACTGGGACCGTGAAATGACCGATCCAGAGCGGGGTTGAAGGCGAAATACCAGCGGCCCAGCTTCTTGTCGACAATGGGCCGAATTTCCCATGTCCAGGTGTCGGGTGAAAACGCGGCACGTTGATAGCCGACTTCGGTGGACAGGCTGACGCCGACCGGCCAGTGCCACGACTCAGGGACACGCACGCGGGGCCGGATGTGGTCGCCTACCCACTGCCATCCCCCGTCGGACTGAATGCTGGTGAAAAGATAAAAACCGACCTCCGCCCAATCGTTGATGCCCTGCGTGATTTCCAGCGTCTCGTGCTCGGCATGATTGGTCGGAAGCATGCCATCCTGCACCGTCTTGCTGCCCTCGAACGTGAAGTTGGAGTGCAGTTCGATCATCGTCGATCGGGGAGCCTGTGTGTCGGCGCCGTATACCTGGATTTCGTAGTTATCTTGCGCGCCGACATGGAGCGCGAACAGCGGCGCGGCAAGGAGGGCCAGGAAGGCGGTTTGCGAACGGGGCATCGTAGGGTGCTTCCATGATGCACGGTGGCAGTGTCACGCGCAAATAAAGATTTCGTTATCTTTCCTTGGGCTGACGGTTCCCCGTATCGGGAACTCCGGGAACGCTCGAGGTGTCTGATGTTCCAGACACGCGCGTGCAGAAGAGGAGCGACTCGATGGCTTTCTCAACCGCAGGCGGGGGTGCGTCCAAAGCGGAGATCAACGTAACGCCTCTCATCGACGTCCTGTTGACGCTGATTATCGTATTCATGGTGGTGGTGGCGATGGACCCGGAGTATGTGGAGAAGACTCAGATTCCGCAGCCTAATCAGAAGCAGACCGCGCAGGAGAGGCAATCGAGCACGATTGTGATCCAGCTCCGATGGAACAAGGACGGCACGGCTGCGGTGAAGATTAATCGCGACGATGTTGGCTGGCAGGAGCTCGAAACACGCCTGGAGCAGATCTACCTAGCGCGGGCTGATAAGGTGGCATTTGTCCGCGGCGATGACGACGTGGAATTCCAGTATGTCGCCGACGCGATTGATTTGGCCCATCACGCAGGCGTGTTGAGGGTGGGGTTGTTGGGAAAAGAACAGAAGATGGAAGGGGAGTAAGCTACTCCCTCGCTTTAGTTTTGATCCAGATCGGCGTGCCCACAAACCCGAAAGCAGCCCGGATCTGGTTCTCAAGAAATCGCTGATAGGAAAAGTGAAGTTTCACCGCTCGATTCGTAAACAGCACAAAGGCGGGCGGTGCCACCGAAGCCTGCGTCATGTAGAGAATCTTCACGCGCTGCCGCATGGGAACCGACGCGCGCTCGAAATCCACATGCTCGAGAAAGCGATTCATCTCCGAAGTTGAGATGCGCTTGCGGCGTTCGTCAGCCACTTTTTCAAGCAGCGGGAAAATCTTGTCGGTGCCTTTGCGCTTGGCGGCAGAAATGAACAGCACAGGCGCGTAGTTAAGAAACTTGAGATCGTAACGC
>Ga0075030_100005306_pt1 | contig 11616 bp, 9 predicted proteins | sample LitLauG_LLR_2012_FD_71393 | JGI IMG/M metagenome (GOLD analysis project Ga0075030, IMG submission 71393) | Freshwater sediment microbial communities from Pennsylvania, USA - Little Laurel Run_MetaG_LLR_2012 | ecosystem: Environmental > Aquatic > Freshwater > Creek > Sediment | place: USA...
TGCTCGCCTTCGAAGCCTTGGAACGCGAACAGTGGCTGATGCGACTCTCGGTCGCGGGCGCTGCCCGTGGCTGGCAGCCCCTCACCCAGGATTCGGCCGGCAACGATCGGCTGATCAAAGAGAAGATCGAGCGGAGCGAAAAGCCGGTCACCGAACTCGCACTCGGTTTCGTCGGTATCGTCGACTGGCGTGGAGCCAAGAAGCTGATGGCATATCTCCAGTATTACCGGGCCGGAGACGAGACCGGCCTGCTTTGCCTGCGCAAGCTGAAGGAAGGATTGCCTGCCGGGACCTTCGAGGCCTTTGGCGGCCTGATGATCGCCGGCGCTTGTAAGAACATCTGGATTTAAGCTATCTTCCCTTCTTCCGCATCGACTGGCCTCTGGCCGCATCCATATAGTCCGAATCCACACCTTCACGGAGCCTGCCTCATGAAAGCTGCAGTCGTCCCGGCTGTGAACGCAAAATGGGAAGTCAAAGATTGGGCGACACCCAAAGCCGGACCCAATCAGGTGGTCATCAAGATTCACGCCAGCGGATTGTGCTACACCGACGTGCACATCACGCACGGCATGATCCCCACGCAATTCCCGCGCGTGCTGGGTCACGAACCGGTGGGAGAGATTGTCGAAGTCGGACCCGGCGTGACGGCGCGCAAGACCGGAGACCGGGTCGGCGTCGGCTGGGTGCAGCGCGGCTGCGGGCGCTGCGAATGGTGCCTGCGCGGCAAGAAGGAACTGTGCCCGAATGCCATTTCCACCGGCATCGGGCTGCAAGGCAGCCATGCCGAATACATGCTGGCTTATGCCGATGCGACCATGCTGATTCCCGACGCGCTGAGCTACGAGCAGGCCGCGCCCATTTTCTGCGCCGGCTACACCGTGTGGAGCGGGCTGCGCCTGGCCGATCCCAAGCCGCACGAGAGCATCGCCGTCGTGGGCATCGGAGGGTTAGGACACCTGGCGCTGCAGTATGCCAAGACATCGGGATTCACCACCATCGCCGTGACCAAGTCGAAGGATAAAGAAAAACTGATCCGCGACCTCGGCGCCGACCATATTGTCGAGACTGGCGCAGCCTTGCGGGCCTACGGTGGCGCGGACGTTCTGTTGGCCACCTCCAACTCGTGGAGCGCCACCGAAGAGGCGGCGAATGGCATTCGTCCCGATGGCCGCGTCGTCGTGATGGGAGCGTCGCACGAACCGCTGAGCTTCAACATGGGGATGATGCTGGGGCGCGTGCGCATCATGGGCTCGAGCCAGAACGGCCCGGAGTATCTCTACGAAGCGCTTGACTTGGCGGCCAAGGGAAAAGTGAAGGTGGTCGCGGAGACCTACAAACTCAACGAAATCGCCAAAGCCTATGATCGGGTGGCGGAAGGCAAAGTGCGCTTCCGGGCCGTGATCACAATGAATTGATCCGGGAGGTCACGGCTGCTCCGGGATGTCGCTCAGGATCAGTTCGTCACGGTCAATCGTGGTCCGGACCGGAGCTAGAACCCGCATGCCTGCTGGGGGCGGAGGTGGTATTGGAACCTCGGGCGAGGCAGCCGGCGCTGGCGGCATCTCGAGGATACAAACGTATCCCGCCAGGCGCGCCATGTACAGCCAGTCGGCCAGGGCCAAATAGACCAGCGTGACCAGAGTCATGCAGAAGACCACGGCGCGCCCCGGCAGCACACCCGCGAGGCCCATCGGCATCGATACCACCATGGTGGCGCCGACGAAGGCGACCAGGTGAGCGAGGCCGGTCCACGTGCTGACTGCGGCTACGGCACCGGCGCGTTCGCGGCAAAAAGCAACCGCCGAGGAGATCGCTCCCAGGGTGTCCGCCCCCTCGCGCACGGCAAACATTCCCGCCAGCGATAAGAGCCAGTTCAGCCCCCAGGCAATCAGGCAAACCAGGGCTGCCATCAGCAGAAACAGCAGGAAGGCCAAGGCAGGCTGTGGAGAAGCAGCGGGAGACGCAAATCCGGCCACAATGGCCGCGCCCACCAACCCGACAATCGCCGCCATCGCGACGGTGGCACGCAGAAAGTTGAGCCGAACCAGCGGCTGGAAAGCTGCCCTGCGGGCGGTGCTGTTTGTCGGCTCGGCTTCTTTCGAGGCAGCGAGGTCCTTTCGAAAATAGTCCCGCAAGGCCCGCACCGTGGCCATCCGTCCCAGCGAGCCGGAGACAACCCAGAGCAGGGTCCACATGACAACGGCTACCAATCCTGCCGCGATCGCGTGGTTCCAGTGGCCGCGCAGAATGTGCGCCAGCGCCTGGCTGACCAGGTAAGGCTGCCGCGAGCGCAGGAAAAGCAGTTCGGTGTTCGAGACCGGGAGCGTGTTGAGAAATTCGAAGAGACCAAAGAAGAAAAGCCCGGTCGCCGTCGCCCCCGTCGCCCAGCGCCAGGTGATCTCCGCGGCGGTAAGGGACGGGCGCCGCACTGCGGCACGAAATCCTTCCGCCGTGGGGGAGATGGCCATTCCCAGTCAGGATAACGCAAAACCGCAGCAGATTCTGTAGCGAGAAGCTTGCCCCCCATGAGGACTCGCCTACTTCACCACCAGGTTCACCAACTTGCCGGGGACGTAGATCTTCTTGACGACCTGCTTACCCGCGATGGCCGCCTTCACCTTCTCATCCGCAAACACGCGCTCGAAGACGAACTCCTCGCCCGCATCCGCGGGCACGGTGACGCGGCTGCGCAGCTTGCCGTTGATCTGCACCGGGATTTCGAGTTCCTCTTCCCGGGCCAGTTCCGCGTCGTATTTCGGCCACGGCGCTTTCAGCAGGTTCGAGGTCTCACCCAGCATTTCCCATAATTCATGGGCAAGGTAGGGAGCGAACGGCGCCAGCAGCAAGACCAGGTCGCGCTGCACTTCCGCCAGCAGGGCGGCGTTATGAGACCCCGGCGTCCGCGCCACCGTCTCTTCATAGGCATACAACGCGTTGACCAGTTCCATGACAGCCGAGATGCAGGTGTTGAAGTGCCATCGCCCCTGGAAGTCGTCGCTCACGCGCTTGATGGTCTGATGCAGCTTGCGCTGAATGGAGCGCCCTTCCGGGGTTGTCGCCGCCGCCGCCGTCGCCCCGGCGGAACTGAGCGCCGGGTTACGCACGAAAAAGCGGTAAACACGTCCCAGGAAGCGCTGGATGCCTTCGATGCCGGAATCCTGCCAGTCGAGGTCGCGGTCCGGGGGCGCGGCGAACAGGCTGTAGAGCCGGGCGGCATCGGCGCCGTAGCGCGCCACCATCTCGTCAGGCGACACCACGTTGCCCAGGCTTTTCGACATCTTCGCGCCTTCCTTGATCACCATGCCCTGGGTGAACAGGCGCTCGACCGGCTCGTCGTTGGTGATCAGGCCGAGGTCGCGCATGAACTTGGTCCAGAAGCGCGAGTAGATCAAATGCAAAATGGCGTGCTCGACCCCGCCGATGTACTGATCGATGCCGCGGTCGCCGAACCAGTACTGCGCTGTCTTGCTGTCGAAGGGCGCGCGATCGTTGTGCGCATCCGTGTAGCGGTAGAAGTACCACGACGAATCGACGAACGTATCCATCGTGTCGGTTTCGCGCCGCGCCGGGCCGCCGCACCTGGGGCAGGTGGCATTCACGAACTCCGGCACTCGACCGAGCGGAGAGCCGCCGGTCAAAGTGATGTCGACATTTTCCGGCAAGATGACCGGCAAATCCTTTTCCGGCACGGGCACCAGGCCGTCTTTCTCGCAATACAGCATGGGGATGGGCGTGCCCCAGTAGCGCTGCCGCGAGATGCCCCAATCTTTCAGCCGGTAGGTGACCGTGGCCTTTCCAATTCCTTTTTGTTCGGCATACGCCGACATCTTCTTGATGGCGTCGTCGCAACTCAGCCCGTTGTATTGCCCGGAGTTGATCAGCATGCCGTCGTGGGTGGTGAACGGCAAGGGCGGCTCCGCCATGGTTTCTTCCGGGTCGTTTGAGGCCGGAAGAATCACCAGGCGGATTTCCAGCTTGTACTTCTGGGCGAATTCAAAATCCCGCTGGTCGTGCGCGGGCACGCTCATGATGGCGCCGGTGCCGTAATCCATGAGAATGTAATTCGCCACCCACAACGGGACTCTCTCTCCGTTGAAGGGATTGACCGCGTAGCGGCCGGTCGGAACGCCGTGCTTTTCGATCTCGCCAATATCCCCGGCTTCCCTGGCCTTGCGTTGCTCGGCGATGAGTTGATCGACCTTCGCGCGCAGATCGGGATTCCGGGCCGCGAGATCGGTCGCGATCGGGTGCTCGGGCGCAAGCTGCACCGAGGTCGCTCCGAAAATCGTGTCGACCCGCGTGGTGAAGACGGTGATCGTCGATCCGGCTGGGCCAAAGCCTTTGTGATCCGGACCGTAGTCCAGCGCGAAATCCACCAGCGTGCCCTCACTGCGGCCGATCCAGTTGCGCTGCATGGTGCGGACTTTTTCCGGCCAGCCCCCCAGCTTGTCGAGGTCGCGTAACAACTCGTCGGCGTAATTGGTAATGCGCAGCGCCCACTGTTCCAGGTCGCGCTGCTCCACCACCGTGTCCTCGTGGCGCCAGCAGCGGCCGTTCACCACCTGCTCGTTGGCGAGAACCGTGCAGCACTTGGGACACCAGTTGACCTTGCTCTTCTTGCGATAGGCCAGGCCACGCTCCCAGAGCTTGAGAAAGAACCACTGGTTCCAGCGGTAGTAGTCGGGCAGGCAGGTGGTGACTTCGCGCGCCCAGTCGTAGGCGAAGCCCAGGCGCTTCATTTGCGCCTTCATGTTGGCGATGTTGCGCTGGGTCCACTCCCGGGGAGGCGTGTTGTTTGAGATGGCCGCGTTTTCCGCAGGCAAGCCAAACGAGTCCCATCCCATGGGATGGAGCACGTTGTAGCCCTGCATCCACATGTAACGCGCCAGCGCATCGCCGATGGCGTAGTTGCGCACATGGCCCATGTGCAACGCGCCCGAAGGGTAGGGAAGCATCTCGAGAACGTAGTACTTCTTCTTCGCGGAGTCAGGCTCGGCGGCATAGAGGGAGGCGTCCTGCCGCCAGCGTTCTGTCCACTTGGATTCGACGCGCTGGGCGTCGTAGCGCTCGTCGTTGGGACGAGGCGGGTGCCCCGACTCGACTCCGTTGGCGACCGCGTTCGGCGTTTTTTCTCCGCTTGACATAGGAAGAGCACCGCCGGCAAATAGTCCTTTATTTTACACGCCGCGCGCGATAGCCCGGAACTTGCCGCCGAGTCAGCCCACCCGGTTGACAAGAGTTCCGATCGGCGGAACCGTGATGCGGGTCTCGTCGCCGGGTTGCAGCGTGAACGCATCCGGAGGCACGATGCCCGTCCCCGTCAGAAGAAAACATCCCTGCGGAAAGCTGTTGCTGCGGTAAAGATATTCCACCAATTCGGCGGGGCTGCGCTTCATCTGTTCGAGCGTGGTCGAGCCCGAAAATGCTTTTTCCCCGCCGCGCCGGATCTCCAGCGCAATTTCGGTCGCAGCGGGCAACGGGCGGTCGCAAACCAGCAGGCAGGGACCGAGGGCGCAACTGCGGTCATAGACTTTGGCCTGCGGCAGGTACAGCGGATTCTCGCCCTCGATGTCGCGTGAACTCATGTCGTTGCCGATGGTGTAGCCGGCGATCTTGCCGGCAGGCGACACAAACAGCGTCAGTTCCGGCTCGGGCACCGACCAGGAGGCGTCCTTGCGGATGGCAACCTTGGCGCCCGGCCCGACCACGCGAGGCCCTGTCGCCTTGAAAAACAATTCGGGACGCTGGGCGGAATAGACGCGGTCATAGAAATCTCCTCCTCCGGCGCTCTTCGATTCCTCCATGCGCGCACTGCGGCTGCGGTAGTACGTGACTCCCGCGGCCCAGACATCCTGGCTTAAGATGGGCGGAAGCAGATCCTCCGGCGTCCAGCTGACCAGCGGTTTGGTGTCCTGAATGACCTGGCCGAGATAACCGGACAGGCCTTCGCGGGCCACCAGTTGGTCCCAGGAAGGCGCAGCAATGGCGTAGAAATGGCCGTCGTGTTCAGCAAAGATGCCGCGGCGAGAGTGGTAGAGCTTCATGAAATTGGAGTTGGACCTTTCTTCGTGAATGAGTATCTGACGACGCGGGGGAAGCTTGCAACGTCTCTGGGCGTCCTGGTGCGTGGGCTAAGGTGCAGTCTGATATGAAGGCTCGTGTCGGGGAATTCCCATCCAGGCATGCCACACGGGCACGCCGAAAGGCCGGTTCGAGCCGCCCGCAGCCGTTGGCCGGGCAAACTGCTGCACCTGAAGCCGCGAAGTGCGGCTGCCGGCAACGTGACTGGCGAATACAACTCAAAATCCGAATAAAGACGGTCTGTTCTTCTGAAACTCCGCCATTTCCGTGTCTCCGACGCCCTTTACACTGTCTCCCGGAATCTGAGAAACTCATTCGTGGCGAACCAATCCCCGCAAAATCAAACTGTAGGCAGCCCGAGCATCGTTATTCTCGACTTTGGCGCGCAATACACCCAGCTCATCGCGCGCCGAATCCGAGAACAGAACGTTTTCTCCGTGGTGCTGCCGTGTACCGCCAAGCTTGACGAGCTGAACAGCTATGCCCCGCTGGGCATTGTGCTCTCAGGGGCGCCGTGGTCGGTCTACGACAAAGACGCGCCCCCGGCTGACGCCCGTCTCTTTGAACTCGGCGTCCCCGTGCTGGGGATCTGCTACGGGCTGCAATTCATGGTGCACACGCTCGGAGGAAAAGTTCGCCCGGCGGCCAAGCGTGAGTACGGCCACGCCGAGATCGATGTCATCTCCAGCTCCGTCCTGTTCCAGGGGCTGGCCAAAAAGCTTGCGGTGTGGATGTCGCACGGCGACGAGGCGCTCGAACTACCTCCCGGCTTCGAACTGATGGCCAAGACGCATTACGCGGTGGCCGGCATTCAGAATGTCGCCAAGAAGTGGTACGCGGTGCAGTTTCATCCCGAAGTGCACCACACCCCACACGGCACCCAGATCCTGAGGAATTTCGTATTCGAAATCTGCGGCGCCAAGCCCACCTGGACCCCGCAACGCTTCATCGAATCCACCATCGAGCACATCAAGCGGCAGGTCGGCACCGGGCGCGCCATCTGCGCCCTTTCCGGGGGCGTAGATTCCTCCGTGGCCGCCCTGCTGGTCGACCGCGCCCTGCGCGACGCCAAAGGCAAGTCCCGCCTGACCAGCGTCTTCGTCAACAACGGAGTCCTGCGCAAGAACGAATTTGAGAAAGTGCAGAAGACCCTGCGCGACAAGCTCGGCCTGCATGTTGATGCCGTCGACGCCACCGACCGCTTCCTCGGCAAACTTGCCGGAGTTGCCGAACCCGAAAAGAAGCGCAAGATCATTGGCAACGAATTCATCAAAGTCTTCGAGAAGGAAGCCCGCCGCATCGAGAAGAGCGAAGGCAAGGTCAAGTGGCTGGTGCAGGGCACGCTTTATCCCGACGTGATCGAGTCACGCTCGGTGCGAGGACCGTCGCAGGTCATCAAGTCGCATCACAACGTCGGCGGCCTGCCCGAGAAAATGAAACTCAAGCTGATCGAGCCGCTGAAGGATCTGTTCAAAGACGAAGTCCGCAAGATCGGCCGTGATCTCGGCATGCCCGAAGAAATCCTGCAGCGGCAACCCTTCCCCGGCCCCGGACTTGCCGTCCGCATTCTGGGCGAAGTCACGCGCGAGCGCCTGGCGCTGTTGCGCGAGTGCGACGACATCGTGGTTACGGAGGTAAAAGAGGCCGGCCTCTACACCAAGATCTGGCAGTCGTTCGCGGTGCTGCTGCCGGTCATGTCGGTGGGCGTGATGGGCGACCAGCGCACCTACGCCTACACCTGTGCCGTCCGTGCGGTCAGTTCCGAGGACGGCATGACCGCCGACTGGGTGCCCCTGCCGCACGATGTGCTGAAGACCATCTCCACCCGCATCGTGAATGAGGTTAAGGGCGTAAACCGCGTGGTCTATGACGTCACGTCGAAGCCTCCGGGCACGATCGAGTGGGAGTGACAAGCTACGGGCTGCTAGCTCCCCGCTTCGCCAAAGCAGCAGAAACGCTGCTATTTTTGGTCGAAGAGTGCAGGCGTGTCGGCAAAAAGCTTTTTGAGAAACTCGTCCCGATGATCGAGGAAACGGTGAGCGACCTGAAACGATCCGGTCTGTTTGTAGTCGATGTCGCGGAGACTTGCGTCATCGAACGAAACGATTTGGGCATCTGGATAGGCCAGTAGTATCGGAGAGTGAGTTGAAATGATGAACTGCGCATCCTTGAACTTGCGCAGAACGTCGTGAATCAGAACCAGAAAAGCGAGTTGCCGCTGCGGCGAGAGAGCGGCTTCGGGTTCGTCGAGCAGGAACAATCCATTCCGTCGAAACTTGAGATCCAGCAGGGTAAAAAGAGTTTCCCCATGGGAGCAGGTATGAAGACTGCGTCCGCCGTAGAACGCGGTTACGGGCGGCCCGCCCCCAGGTTCCTTATCGAGTTCGTCGATGTGCGAAGCCAGGTTGAAGAAGCTTTCCACGCGCAGGAAAAAGCCAACCCCAGTTCGCCGGTCAAATGACAGGCGCAATGCTTTCACCAGCCGGATCGATAGAGTGGTTACTCGCCGTCGTATCGGTTCGAAAATTACGATTGCCCCGCTCTCGCCCAAATCCGTGGTGCGCCGCAATCGCTTCCAGAAGGGTCGATTTTCCGGTACCGTTTTTCGCCCGCAAAGAAGCACAGGCGCGACCGAAGGGCCAGTTCGGCAAGCGCCCGGATGGCGGAAACCGAGAATGGGCAAACCTCCCGGTCCTGGACCCGCTCGCGTAAAAGGGTGAGCTGCTTCAGCACGGCTGGATTCTACTTGCGCCCCCGCTCGATGGCCAATCGCAGTCACCATTCCCCCATCGTCGTTACTTCCGTGTGATGGATCCCCTGTCTTTCCTTGCCCGCCTACCGGATTCGTCCTACAACCACTGTCTAGAAGCCGCAATCACAGGGGCCGAATTTGCTGCTGTTTGATTGCGCTTGGGATGGTGGTGGCTGATGTTTTCCTCGTTTCGATCGACCTGCCGGGCGTTGTTCTTCTTCCCGGCTTTCACCGCGTCCGCTCTCCTGGCACAGACCGCCATTGACGACGTGCACATCACACCGCGGGAGACCCTGGCACCGGCAAGCCTCGCCGCGGCGACCGGCGGGCCGGGCCTCATCGCAAAACTTGAAGCCGGGGGCATCATTCGGACCAGCGTCGATCTGGTCCTGGTCCCGGTTTCGATTACCGACGACCTGCATCGCCCCATCGTCGGACTCGATCGCGACAATTTCCAGCTTTTCGAGGGCAAGAAACCGCAGGAGATCAAGAACTTTTCGAGCGAAGACACCCCGGTCTCCATCGGCATCCTGGTCGACACCAGCGGCAGCATGGCCTACAAGCTCGACTGGGCCCACGAGGCGGTGATCCAGTTCTGCGATGCGGCCAATCCGCAGGACGAGTTCTTCATGATCACCTTCGCCGATGCGCCGCAACTGGCCACCGACTTCACGATGCGTCCCGAACAGGTCGAAAACGATCTGCTCACGGCTCACTCCAAGGGCACCACGTCCCTACTCGACGCCATCTACATGGCGGTGAGGAAGATGCGCAACGCGCGCTACGCGCGCAAGGCGCTGCTGATCCTTTCCGATGGCGGCGACAATCACAGCCGCTATTCCGAACACGACGTGCGGGCTGCGGTTAAAGAGTCTGACGTGGCCGTCTACTCGGTCGGCATCTTTGACCACTACGTCAATACGGAGGAAGAGCGGCTGGGCCCGGAGTTGCTGCGTTCGGTCTCAGAGATTACGGGTGGCACATCGTTCACCCTCAACCGCCCCAACGACATGCCGGTGGTCACCCGGGCCATCGGCACGCAACTGCGGCATCAATACATGCTGGCCTATCAGCCGCAAGTTGCCTCGCACGACGGGAAGTGGCGCAAGATCAGCGTGAAGCTGCGCCTGCCCAAAAGTCTGCGAACCGCTTTCTTTCACGTCGGCGCCCGGCCCGGATACTATCCCTCGGGAGAGTAGAATCCTCCACCCGGACGCGACTAGTCCCGGTGTACCGTCTCCATGGAAAACGCGGGCAAGCAGACGGCGATGTACTCTGCTCCGCCATCATGGGGCGTTGAGTAGCGCACCCACTCCCCGGCGTGCGCGATCACTGCTTGTCGGGCGCGCACTTCGAGCGAGCCACCCTTGTGCTCTACCCGTAGCGTTCCCTTCAACACAATCGTGAATTCATCGAACTCCGGCGTCTGTCCGGGCTCGGCCCAGCCTTCGGGACTGCGCATGTGCGCTACGCTGGCGGCCGAGGTCTTCGAGTTCATGCGGCCAACGTATTCTTCGATCAGCTTCGGTTGGTTTCCGGCCGCTGCGATGCGAGTGGGTTCGGCGATCAGGGTTGGCATGGAGGGTTCATTAAATCATGCCAAAACGCCGATGCGCCACGGAAGGACGCGCCTTGGCGGCGAATCTTCCTAGGGCGCTTCACTTTTTCTCCTACGGGCACGGATACGGTGTTCCCGGAGTCGGCGGCGTGCCGGGAATCGTGGTTGGCGGTCCGGGGATTCCGTCCGGCCCGGGCGCTCCCGGAATCACGGTCGGCGGCGTACCGGGGGTGCCTGGCGCGTAGCAGGTGCCGTGGTCGACCGCCGGGTCGGGTGGCGGAGGCGCAACCGGGCGGGGAGCGACCTGGTAGGGCGATGTGGGATGGTGTTCGGACTGCTGCACCGCGTCGGCTACCTCGTTGGTCTCAAGCGAAACTGGCTGTTGCAGCGTCATCTCAATCGGTGCACCCACATCAAGAAAGAAGTGATGCGAACCGACCAGGAGCGTGATCGACGCGATCATTCCTGCGGCCCCCCCGACGCCGGCGCCGATGGCGGTGGCCTTAGCTTTGCTGCCCGGGACCGAGAGGCTCGACGACAGGCAAAACGGGGGCGGCCCGGTGCACCCGGGAGGGAGCGTGGTGGTGAGCGTGGATTCGGATGTTCCGACAGAGTGGCCAATCAGCGCTCCCAGGCCAATTCCGGCCAAGGGCAGCGCAATCGCGCCCAGGGCGCGGCCATGGCCCGGATCCTTGATCGCGTAACCCTCCTCGCTTTCCAGCGTGACGGGTCCGGAAATCGGCGCCACGTATCCGTCGGGGAAAGTGATCGACATGGACTGCAGACGCAGCTCGCCGCGATCGCCTTTGCGTCCGAGTCTGTCGAAGGTTCCCTGCACAAACGTTCCAGCCGGAATCACCACTTCATCGCCGTTGTTCACCGGGGAAATAACCTGGGCATAGATGTCATCGCCGCGACGCATGGACCGGCTCTGGACCGGGTGCGTGAGCACCAGCGCAATGCGGGTGCCGGCGGGAATCGTCACCGTTGCATTTGCGGGCTGCGTCTGGCGGGACGTGGATTCCGGCCTTTGGTCGCCTAGAGGCTGTTCCTGCGCCAGGCAGGGGATGGCCAGGACCAGCGCTGCGACCAGCGCCGCCCCTGATTTCGCCTGCCGGCCGCAAGGAAGCAAATCTGAAATTTGGGGAGTGGTTGAAGAGCGGGAGCGAAGGTACGTCATTGAGCACCTCCTCTCGAAAGCTTTTCAAGTGGTGCGCTTTCG
>Ga0075030_100005318_pt1 | contig 11604 bp, 4 predicted proteins | sample LitLauG_LLR_2012_FD_71393 | JGI IMG/M metagenome (GOLD analysis project Ga0075030, IMG submission 71393) | Freshwater sediment microbial communities from Pennsylvania, USA - Little Laurel Run_MetaG_LLR_2012 | ecosystem: Environmental > Aquatic > Freshwater > Creek > Sediment | place: USA...
CCAAAGCCGGTTTGGCGGAATCCGAACCCATCTCCGTGCCATGCATTGCTTCCGCTCCGGGTCTGGATCGTGACCACACCCGCTGTCGCCTGTCCGAATTCGGCGTTGTAGCCCTGGGTGGTCACTTTCATCTCTGCCACGGAATCCAACGTGGGATTGATCACAACAATGCCTTCCAGCGGATCGCGGTTCTCGGTACCGTCCAATTGGAATGCACTGCCACTGAAATGCTGCCCGTTGATGTTAACGGGCTGTCCGTTTTGTGGATTCTCACTGGTCGGAATGAAGAGCCGGCCGCGCGCCGCGCCCGGGACGAGCACCTCAAGCCGAGTCAGATTGAGGTCCAGGAGAGGGAGGCTGGTGACGTTCTGATTGTCAAACAGGGTCGAGACATCGGTCCGGTCCAGTTTCAGTGCGCTGCTGCTGGCTGGGGTCGCTGAGGTCGCTGAGCTTGGGTCGCCGGCCTGCAGAGTCGAATTGACCGTGGTTGTCGAATCTGCGCTGACTGCGATAGAGCCCTGCACACGCTTGAAGCCGTCGGCCTCTACGTCGATCTGGTATAGATCGGGCGCCAGATTGCTGATGGTGAAGTATCCCCCGGCGTCGGTCTTTGTCCGGGCGCGCGCTCCGGTTTGCGCCGCGGTCACGGTGACCGATGCCCCGGAAACGGGCGTGCCCGCGACCGTCGTCAAACGCCCCCAGACTTGCCCGTACACGGACTGCGCTGCGACCGGCCGGGTTATAAACAGAAAAGCAAGCAGCAACAAAATTGCCGGGACGAGTCGCGCACCTCTCATACTCCTGCTCATTACACTCCTTGCCGGGCCCGTTTGGCGGAACGGAGAATCGCGCGTGGGGGATGGATTGTCAGCCGGGGCTGGCAATTCCGTATGAGGCCCAGTTCTAGACCAAGGGCGTAGCGTTGTCAAACAAATCTTTTCGCGGCAACGCCTTCAATCGTTCGATAAGACTGAGGGGGATTATTCTCTACTTGGGTAGACACCACGAATGTGGCATAATTCGGTTCCGAGCAGGCCTACGGATGGGGAGCGTGGGTCTGGCCTCTGTTTCCCGATTGGCAGGTTGAGCCTATTGAGTTCAATCCGCGGGCCAGGAATTGCCTCGCTTTTTCGGACGCCCTCCCCGACAGCAACCCGCAACAGATTTGTGAGATACCAATATGGCAGCGGTGGTTCAGCCTCAGACGCAGCAACTTGAGCTCGCACATGTCCTCTCCCTGGACATCGCCGGTTCTTCTTCGCTTCCGGCATCTGAACAAACCGCCTTACTGCAAAAGCTGCGGGAGTTCGTCCACAGTACCAGCGAGTTCGGCAGAGCGCGGGCCAAGGATCAGATCACGGTGCTGCCGAGCGGAGACGGTATGGCACTGGTCTTCTTCGGGGATCCGGAGGCGCCCGTACGCTGCGCCCTGGAAATCAGCCGCAGCGGCCGCGGCGCGGAAAAGACCCGCGTGCGGATGGGCCTGCATTCCTGGCCGGTATGCCGCCTGGACAACCTGAATCTCAAACCCGCAGTCAGTGACGGCGGAATCAATTTGGCCCAAAGGGTGATGGATTGCGGCGACCAAGGTCACATCCTGGCTTCCGAGTTTGTGGCCGACATGCTGCAGCAACTTGGCCACTGGAAGGATGCGCTACACGATCTGGGCGAGATCGAGGTCAACCAAGGCGTCCGGCTGCGCCTTTTTAACTTCTGGAATTCAGAGGCAGGCAACCCGGAGGTTCCCAGAAAGCTTCTCCGCGCCGATTCGCCTCAAAGTGCTACAGGGGAGCCTGGCGACGGCATCATCAACGAGACTATTTCCCACTATCGCATTCTGCGCAAACTGGGCAGTGGAGGCATGGGAGTCGTTTACGAGGCAGAAGACATACGCCTCCGGCGGCACGTCGCGATCAAACTTCTGTCCGAGAAGTTCTCGCAGAACTCTGCGGCCATCGAGCGCTTTCAGCGGGAAGCCTGCACGGCTTCTGCGCTGAACCATCCCAATATCTGCACCGTCCACGACGTGGGCGAACATGCCGGCCGTCACTTTATCGTCATGGAACTTCTGGAAGGAAAGAACCTGCGGCAGGTTATGTTACCGGCACCGCTAGGGCAGGAGGAGATGGTCGCCTTTGGAATCCAGATCGCAGACGGCCTGGAGGCGGCGCACAAACGTAGCATTGTGCACCGGGACATCAAACCTGCCAATCTGTTTGTTATCGAAGGAAAGCGCGTCAAGATTCTTGATTTTGGTCTGGCCAAACTGACCGGCCGCGACCGCACGGAGCAGGCATCCCTGGGAACTCAGGGCGACGATGAGCCCACATGGACGAATGTCACCGGCCCGGGAGAATTCGTGGGCACCGTTTCCTACATGTCTCCGGAACAAGCGCGTGGCGAAGTGCTCGATCAGCGCACGGATCTTTTCTCGTTTGGCGTGGTGCTCTATGAAATGGCGACGGGCGTGCTTCCCTTTCGGGGCGACACCTCGGCAGTTGTGTTCGACTCGATCCTGAATCGCCCCCCGGCTCCCGCCATGCGCGTCAACCCGCAGGTCTCACCGGACCTGGATCGCATCATCGCGCGCGCGCTGGACAAGCATCGCGAAACCCGTTACCAGTCCGCCGCCGACCTGGGAGCGGAATTGCGCCGTCTTGCCATGCGCTCAAGCCCCAGCGTGGCGGTGCCGGCTCCCGAGCCTGAAGCGAAAACAAGAGAACTCCAGGTGGTTCTGCTGTACCGGCGCAACGTTCAACCCGATGAACAGGTTATGCGCGCGCTGGAGGAGAAGTTGTCGGGCCAGGGTTACAGGGTTTTCGTGGACCGGCATCTGTCGGTTGGAGTGGACTGGGCGCGAGAGATCGAGAACAAGATCGGTTCCGCAGACGCGGTGGTCGCATTGCTGTCCGCATCCTCGGTACAAAGCGAGATGCTCTCCTACGAGGTTCAGTTGGCGCATTCGTTCTCCGAGCGCCAAAACGGCAAGCCGAGGCTTTTGCCGGTGCGCGTTCAGTTTCAGGCGGAACTTCCCGATCCCTTGCATTCCGTGCTCGACGGGCTCAATTACGCACTTTGGAACGATCCCGCGGATAATGACCAGATTGTTGCGGAGATGATGAAGGCTCTCGAGGCTCCGCAGGAGGTGTTTCGTCGCAGGCCGACCCTGGAGCCGGTGGGAGGAGCGCTGCCGCTCGATTCCAAGTTCTACATCGTGCGTCCCACCGACCGGGAGTTTTATTCGGCGGTGGCTCGCAATGACAGCATCATTCTGCTGAAAGGCGCCCGCCAGATGGGCAAGACATCGCTCATGGCGCGCGGCCTGCAACAGGCGCGCAAAGCCGGATCGCGAGTCGTGCTCACGGACTTCCAGAAGCTCAATGCGGCGCACCTGCAATCGGCGGACACTCTGTTCCTTTGTTTAGCGCAGGCGATTGCGGAACAACTCGATCTGGATGTGATTCCCGAGGACAACTGGAATGCGCGCCGCGGGCCGAGCATGAATTTCGAGCGCTTTCTGCGGCGTGAAATTCTCGGCAAGATCGACGGCCGGCTGGTCTGGGGAATGGATGAGGTGGACCGTCTTTTCGCTTGCGAATTTGGCAGCGAAGTCTTTGGGCTATTTCGCTCCTGGCACAACGAGCGTTCGCTCGATCCCTCTGGCCCCTGGCAGAATCTCTCCCTGGCTATTGCCTATGCGAGCGAAGCGCATTTGTTCATCACCGACATGAACCAGTCGCCCTTCAACGTAGGCACGCGCCTGGTGCTGGCCGACTTTACCCTCGAACAGGTGCGGGAACTGAATCAGCGCTACGCGTGCCCGCTCGGCAATGACAGTGAATTGGAGCGCTTTTTCTTGCTCCTTGGCGGACAGCCCTTCCTGACGCAGCGCGGACTGCACCAGATGACCGATCGCGGTATCTCTTTCCAGGAGTTTGCGGAGGGCGCGGCCCGCGACGAGGGTCCTTACGGGGACCACTTGCGGAGAATCTTTGTTTCCTTGAACCAGGACGCCGCGCTGTGCGAGGTGGTGCGCAGCGTTCTCGGCGGGAGGCATTCTTCGAGCACGGACACGTTTTACCGTTTGCGGAGCTCAGGCATCATGGCGGGCGAGAGTGCCCGGGACATGAAGCTGCGGTGCCAACTGTATGAGCAATACCTCAGTCGCCATCTGATTTGAGTTGCCAATGCCTGAGACGCTACCAGCCAGCTTCTTCGTTGTCGGCGGCACCCTCCGCGGGGACGCGCCTTCATACATCGAACGTCTGGCCGACCAAACCCTCTATCAGGCGCTGCAGGCGGGAGAAATCTGCTATGTGCTCACGGCCCGCCAGATGGGCAAGTCTTCGCTGATGGTGCGAACCGCGTCCCGCCTGCGCCAGAACGGCGCGCGGGTCGCCGTGCTCGACCTGACCGGGCTGGGCCAGAATCTGACGGCGGAGCAGTGGTACAACGGGCTGGTCGAACGCGCCGGCCAGCAATTCAGATTGGAAGATGAGGTTGAGGATTGCTGGCACCGCTTTCCCCAACTCGGCCCGATGCAGCGTTTTATGCGCGTGCTCTCCGATGCGATCCTGCCGGTGCGCGAGGATCGAGTCGTCATATTCGTGGACGAAATTGACGCCGTCCGCAGCCTGCCTTTTTCAACCGATGAATTTTTTGCCGGGATTCGGGAATGCTTCAATCGGCGTTCTTCCGACCCGCGGATAGAACGGCTGACATTCTGCCTGCTCGGGGTTGCTACACCATCGGACTTGATTCGCGATACGCGAACTACGCCGTTCAACATCGGACGGAGAATTGAGCTCACGGATTTTACCGAGCAGGAAGCGATGCCGCTGGTGCAAGGGCTGGGAACCGACGACGGTGCGGGATCGGCAATCCTGCGGCGCATCATCTACTGGACGGGCGGGCATCCCTATCTCACGCAGCGTCTCTGCCAGGCCGTAGCGCAGGAGGGCACCAGCCGCAACCCATCGGCCGTGGACCGGCTTTGCCAGGAACTCTTTCTCTCATCCCGGGCGCGCGACCGGGACGACAACCTGCTATTCGTCCGCGAGCGCATGCTGCGCAGCGAGGTGGACACTCCCGGCCTCCTGACGATTTACGAGCGTATTCTCAACGGCAAGCCGGTTAAGGACGACGAAACTAATCCCCTGATCTCCGTGCTGCGGCTCTCCGGAATTACCCGGGTCGATAACGGCGTTCTCAAACTGCGCAGCCGCATTTACAAGGAAGTGTTCAACCACGACTGGATAATTTCCAACATGCCCGGCGCGGAACTGCGCCGGCAGAGGGTTGCGTACAAGCGTGGACTGAAGCGGGCGTTTGCCATCGTGCTGGCGCTCGTTGTGATTGGGATGGCGATTGGCCTTGTAAACCTGTATTCCGAACACAGCATAGCGATGTTTGTCCCCAAGAGCCCCGGTCCGCCTGTCTTTTGGGCTTCCTCCCGGCTTTTAGTCGCAGGAGCGCAGAATCAGGTCGGCGGAATTGTGCTGCACACCGGGCAGCCCGATGTAACCGTCCTGGTGGACGGTTTCCAGTTTGGTCGAACTTCCAGTTCCGGCGATCTTCGGATTCCTCTTCCCCCTGCGGCCTATAACATCCGACTAGAGAAGCCAGGGAAATTCCAGACACTGGACTTGCCGTCGGTCAATGTGCTCAAGGATCAGGAAACTCAGCTTAGCGTTAAGCTGCAGCGCGAAGTGGTCGTGGCCACTTCATTTGTCGTTAACGGCGCAGTGCCCGGCGCGACGGTGCGACTCGACGGCAAAGACGTGGGTCAGGTTCAATCGGACGGAACATTCGCCCACGAATCCAGCCTCGGTGCCCATGTTATCGAATTGGAGAAGACGGGATACTTGGCCTTTCGCACCCAGCAAACGTTCGCGCTCGGAGAGAAAAGCGCGATCGAGGGCAGGATGCAGCCGGACTCCGCGGCGGCCGAAGCGGCCGCGTTTGCTGCCGTTGCTGACTCCACGGATCCGTCTCAGCTGCGGCAATACTTGCAAAAGTACCCGACCGGCAAGAACGCGGCACTAGTCCGAAACCGACTCGAGGATGTCGATTGGAAGAATGTAAACCGGACGGATCTCATGTCTCTTGGTGTATTTCTTCAGAACTACCCAGGGGGCCAACACGCGAACGAGGTAAGAGGGTTGGTCGCGGAGTTACAGAAAGAACAAGAGGAATATATGGCTGCCATGAAGGCGAATAGCGTTGAAACGTTGCAATCCGCCTTGAGCCGATATCCCAAGAGCACTTATGCGGAACCGGCCCGCCAGAAGCTATCCCAGCTGCAAAACAAGGAAGCAGTACTCAATGTGTTGCGCCGTTACGAGGAAGCCTACAATCGGAGGGATCTCGACGGTATCGTTGAGCTTTACCCCAACATCTTGGATGGCGTTAAGAAGGCCTACCGGGATTCCTTCCGTTCGCAGGAGCCACCGAAATTGAAACTCGAATGGGAAGAGCCGGAAATTCAAGGTACGTTCGCCAGCGTCAAGGGCAAGAGCACCCGTTCTGGAACTCTGAGTTCTTCCAGCGCGTTTACATTGAAGCTGATGAAACAGGGCGATAGGTGGGTCATCCAATCCGGCATTCTCTGAATCCTAAGGAGCTGAAGCTTACGGCAAGACTGAAGTTGTGCCCTTCCCGAAAACGGCCCAATCATGCGTTTGGGGAACCCGCAGCGGCTGAAGCCGGAACCATTTTCGCCGGCTTGCGGTATGCCTGAAGGCATACCCTGATACGAATCGCTTGCTGGAGTCGGATCACACCCAGTGAATCACACCAAGTGCCGGCTCAGGTACAGCTCATAGAGCTTGCAGCGAGGCGCCATGTCTCGCGCCGACTCGCCCGTCACCAACCCTGAACTCCGCAAGCGGTAGAAGGCTTCGACAGGAGTATTGTGCCGGCCTGCCAACATGTCGCGGACGAAATTGCAGAGAGCAGCATCGCTGGCGAGCGAAACCAGCAGCCGCCTCAGATGGTCTCCGAAGGGGCCGTCGTCGCGGGCGGCTTGGCTCTCAAGGTCGGCGAAAGTCAAATCGCGGGAGGCCATTTCGTGCAGCCCACGGCGTGTCAAGTAGGGCTGCCCTCCCACCAGGTCGTAGAACTGATTCAGTTCTCCCGGATCGCGCAAGGGAGTGCCGTAGCGGTCGTTGAGTTCCTCCACTTGCCGGTGCGTGAAATCGGCCAACACCAGGCGCGTACCTACATTGAAAGGACTCTGGTTCATGTCGGTGATGAACATGTGGGCCTCGGTCGCATAGGCAATCGCCATGGTGAGATTCTGCCACGGACCGCTGGGATCAAGGGAACGCTCGTTGTGCCACGAACGGAACAGGCCGAATACCTCACTGCCAAAGTTGCAACTGAACAGCCGGTCAACTTCGTCCATACCCCAGACCAGCGGTGCGGAAAGCTTGCCCAGAATCTCGCGCCTCAGAAAGCGCTCGAAGTTCATGCTGGGCCCGCGCCGCGCGTTCCAGACGTCTGCCGGGACGATGTCGATGTCGAGTTGTTCAGCAATCCAATCCGCCAACGCCAGGAACAGCTTCTCCACCGATTCCAGGTGGGAGGCGTTGAGTTTCTGAAAGTCGGTGAGAATGACTTTGGCACCGGTCTTGCGAGCTTCCTGCAAGCCGCGCGCCATCAGCGAACTCTTCCCCATCTGGCGGGCGCCCTTGATCAGAATTACGCTGTCTCTCCGTTCCAGCGCTTTATGGAATTCTTCGTCCGTGGGACGAACGATATAAAACCGCGAATCGATGGGGACCGCTCCACCCACCGCTTCGAGCGAGACTTTACGAGGAACTGGTTTCTGAGCGCCCTGCAGCGATTCCGTAATCTCAGCGATGAGGGACGGGGTGTCCTGCGGTCCTTTCCATTGCGTGTACTGGATCCCATCCAGGATCGCGCCTAGTTGGCTGGGGAGCGCGCCATCAAAGTTGATGCGGACGGGTAGAATGCGCGGTTTCCCGGTCTTCTGCGCCGCATCATGCGCGACCTGCACCTCATGGGCCAGCATTTCGCTGTTTACCGCGACCGCGGAGATCAGGGGTATCACCGCATAAGCATTGCTGACCCGGCGTTCGATCTCTCGCGCCCACTCCATCCCGACCTGTAAATGCCTGTCGACAAAAACGGAATAGCCGCTCCTCCGCAGCTGTTCTTCCAACACCCTGAGGACTTGCTCGTCCGGTTCGCTATTGCGTTTGTATAAGAGGGCTACTTCGCCGAGCTTGGCGGCATTGCTGTCACTCTGGATCTGGGGCGTCACCTCACGTGGGGCCGGGGCTGTGGCTGCAACGGTTGCCGGAACCGGGGTGGTTACCACGCGCGGACTTGTCAGGGTCCGCTCCAGCAGCATGCGCATCTCCATCGCCGACTGGTAGCGCGAGTTGCGATCCTTGCCAAGGGCCTTGCAAATGATTCCACCCAGTTCCGGCGGGAGCTTTGGATTCAAGCTGGCGGGCAAAACGGGTTCACGATTGAGGATCGCATCAAGAGTCACGGCCGAGGTATCGCCGCGAAAAGGGTGGACTCCGGTAGCCATCTCGTACAACACGACCCCAAGCGAAAACAGATCGGTGCGATGGTCCAGTTCCGTACCGCGCGCCTGCTCCGGTGACAGGTAGCAAATATTCTCCACCAACTGAACGGGACCGGACGCGTCCGCACTGGCGTCGGTCCCTGAAGACGCGGCTTCCCCGGTGTCCGCGGGATCCCGCCCATCGGAAGCAAAACTTGCCAGCCCAAAATCCCGGACTTTTACGCGTCTACCTTCGGTGATGAAGATGTTGGCGGGTTTAATATCCCGGTGGATGATTTTCTGGGAATGAGCACAATGGAGAGCGTCTGCGATCTGCACCCCCTGCTGCACAATCTCGTCCGCGCTCAGCCGCTTTCGGGCAATGAGGCGTTTCAGCGTCTCCCCTTCCAACAGTTCCATTACCACGAAATATCGGTTCTCGTAGTCGCCGGCATCGTGCACGATGCAAATATTAGGATGATTCAATAAGGAAGCGGCTCGCGCTTCTTGCTGAAAACGTTCCAGAGTAGAGGGACTGGAAGGCCGACCCTGGGGGAGAAATTTCACGGCGACTCGGCGGCCCAGATGTTGATCCTGAGCTTCGTATACAGGGCCAGTCTCACCCCCGCCCAGCCTTCTTGTGATGCGGTAGTGCGAGACGTCCCGATTGAGCATCGGATCGGCCACACCCTGTCCCGTTGCCTTTTCGGCGCCCTGGCTGCTCTCTTTCACCTTTCCTGGACTATCTGCCTTCACTATTATCGGACTATCTACATTCAGTTTTGCCGGGGTCTTCGGATTCCCGAATCCTTCGCCGAACAGGTTCCACAAGCGGATCTTTTGCCCATGTTTGACTTTTACTTCACCCAGGTCATGCAAGCTGGTCATCCACTTGCCGGTCTGACGGAGAAGTTCGGCTCCGGTGCCGGAAACCAGGATGTGTCCCGCATCCCCGCAGTCCATCACGCGCTGGGCAACATTGATTCCGCCTCCGGCGACGTTGCTGTTGAAATTAATGTCTGCCACACGATAGACAGGTCCGGTGTGAACGCCCATGCGCAGCCTGATCGGTGAGGCCGTGCTGGCGAGGGTTCGGCTCAATTCCAAAGCACACCGGACCGGGGCTTCCAAATCGCCAAAGAACACCAGGGCCATGCCATCGCCGGTGGGCAGCGAGATGAGCTGATTCTTTTGCTGGGCGCGAACAAAATCGGACGTGCCCATGACAGCTTTCTGAAGATCCCGCAGCAAGTGCCGCTCTTCGGTCATCGGCAGCAAAGAGAATCCCACCATGTCCAGAAACAACACGTGGGCCATCTCCAGTATCTGCGATGAACTATCGATCGGAGCCATAGAAAGTTTCTATTTAAGAGTGTTTCGAAACCAGCCTTGACATCACTACGTTCTCAGGCGCCGTCACCCTACGGGGCTTCGTTCGGCTCCACTCCCGACTGGATCGTCACGAAGGGTCTGGGTCGCAACCCGAGCAAGTGGGGCAATGTTAAGCTGTCCCGCTCCAGTTTTCAAGCAGGTATGCCGGCCGATTTTGCTTCAATCCGCGCCTTGCGAATGTCTTTAACATCGCCCATCACAATGATCGCGGTACCGGCTCCGATCACCAACTGCTCGGGAGGATTCACCCACAACTTTGGAGTTGCCGATCCCCCGGCCCCGCTCTTCACCGCGAGCACGAGGAGGTTGTGCTTGGCATGAATCCCGATTTTGACCAGGGAACTCCCCGCCCAGGGCGAATCAGCATCGACTTCGATGTCCTCCACCCGCAGGGTTTGCGACTGATCCTTCAACATAAGATCCAGAAATCCCACGACATGGGGGCGGATCAGTTCACTGGCCATTCTGAGTCCACCAATATGGCTCGGTGAAACTGTGGCCCCAGCGCCTGCTCGTACCATGCGCTCGGCAAACTTCAGGTCCGAGGCCCGGGCCACGATGCGCAAATTGGCGAATGCCTGATGTGCGATCACGGTCACGACCAGATTGTCCTTGTCCACGGGAAGAGCAGTCACCAGGCCCCTGGCGTGTGCGATGCCCGCTCGGCTGAGAGTTTCTTCCTCGGTCGCATCTCCAACCACGTAGAGCATGTCTCGAAACAGATCGGGGTGAGTCTCGCCCACTTTCTTGATCAAATCCTCACGGAGATCGACGACTACATAGGGCGCCCCGGTGCGATGCATTTCATCCACGACTTGACGGCCGGTATCTCCAAGCCCGCAGACGATATAGTGTCCCCTGAGTTCGCTGATTCGTTTCTGCATTCTGCGTCTCCAAAACGGATTTGTCGCTTCGATTTCTACTAGGAAGGCCGCCACCACGGAAAAAACGTAGACGGTTACGGCCACGCCGAACAGGACCACTCCCATGTTGAAGACCCGCAGCGCCGGGTTATGAGCGGTCTCGACAATCTCGCCATAACCGACGCCGGCCAGGGTGATGACCGCCATGTAGAGTGCTTGCAGAAAAGTGACGGAGGGCCCGCCCAGCAGGCGATAGCCGGTGACGCTCACCGTGGTCAGGGTCAAGAACAGAATGCCCGCAGAAATCAAACGTCTTCGAAGCATCAGCGACGCCACTCATCAATCAAGTTGGCCACCACACCCGACCAGCCCGTCTGATGACTCGCGCCCAGGCCTTGCCCGGTGTCTCCGTGGTAGTACTCATTGAATAACAGGTAATCCCGCCAGTGCGGATCTTCCTGGAACTTGCGGTAGGGGCCGAAGCAGGGACGGTCCCCCTGCTCATTCTTGCGGAATATCCCGATCATGCGATCGGAGATTTCCGCCGCCATGGTAAAGGGCGTAATTGGCTCTCCGTTGCTGCCCGGTGTTTTCACGGCGAAGCTGGGTCCGAGCGCGCGGCTGAACTTCATCAGCGAACGAATCAGCAGGTAGGTCGTCGGGAACCACAACGGACCGCGCCAGTTGGAATTCCCACCCTTGATGCGCACGCTCGATTCCGCGGGTTCGTATCCGACACACTCTCCCTTGTAGCAGAACGGATTCTGCTCGTGATACTTGGAAAGGCTGCGAATGCCGTGCGGGGAGAGG
>Ga0075030_100005320_pt1 | contig 11602 bp, 12 predicted proteins | sample LitLauG_LLR_2012_FD_71393 | JGI IMG/M metagenome (GOLD analysis project Ga0075030, IMG submission 71393) | Freshwater sediment microbial communities from Pennsylvania, USA - Little Laurel Run_MetaG_LLR_2012 | ecosystem: Environmental > Aquatic > Freshwater > Creek > Sediment | place: USA...
GTAGGTGATCATGGGGTTCCTCCAGGATGAATTGCTTCCTGTCCCCAACTCTATTCCCGATAATTTTGCACGACAATCCATGCTTTCGCGGAATGTATTTGCAAAAATTGGCGCAATGAAGCTGGCCCTCGGTAGCGGGCGGGGAGCTTGGCGCCTTCGCCAAACTCCCATGGAGTCAGCCAAAGTCGGCCATGTTCGCCGCAAAATATTCCGCCAACGTTCGGGGGTCGCGCCCCGTCAGCGACAGGAATGCGTCGCTCGCCACATCCATCTTCCCTTGCCGGGTGTTCGTGTCGAAGCCGACGATGAATGGAATCATCGGCGCGGGCACGCCGTGGGCGGCGAGACCGGCGGCGAGCTGTTCGTCCGTGACATGGACCACCTGCAACGGCTTGCCGACCACCTGCGCGGCGAGCGCGGCGATTTCGTCGGTGGTTCGCAGGGCGTCGCCGGTGAGGTCGAGCGTCTGGCTCGGTCCGTCGGGAGCGCGTAAGGCCGCTGCAGCGGCTGCGGCGACGTCGGCGCGGGCGATATGCGACAAGCGTCCTTGTCCGGCTGCGGAAAACCACTGGCCGGAGGCAAAGGCGGCGGGCAGGGCCATCTTGAGGTTCTCCTGATACCAGCTCACGCGCAGGATCGTGTGCGGGACGCTAGAGGCCTTGAGCGCCTGTTCGGTGCCAAAATGGTCATGGGCGAAAGTGATCGCCGATGGGGCGTCCGGGTTCAGCATCGAGGTGTAGACGATGCGCTTGACGCCCGCCGCCTTGGCCGCCGCGATCGCCGCGCTATGTTGGCGCAGGCGCGTTCCGGCGGTGTCGAGCGCGTCGGTCGAGACGATCACGAGCCGATCGACGCCGGCGAAGGCGGCGCTCAGCGAGGCCGCGTCGTCAAAATCGACCCGACGAACTTCGGCGTCCTTGGCCTTGAGGTCGGCCAGCTTTGCCGGATCGCGCGACCCGGCGATCACGCGGGTCCCCCCCGCCGCGAGCAGATTTTCGACGACCAGTCGGCCCAAATGGCCGGCGGCGCCGGTGACGAGAAGCGAATGTGCCATGAATTCCTCGATTGCCGCCCAAACATAAGTCTCATTTTGTGGGCTGGTATCAAAACGAGACCAGCGCTATATAGAGAACTGAAAATTCTACGAAAGACGGCACTTTCGCCGCCGGTAGTCACAAAATGGGAACCAGCCGATGACGATGCCGTCGTCTCCCCTCAAATCCTGGCCGGAAATCCAAGCCGCCGGGTTTAGCCTCGAAAATTGTCCGGTGCGTGACGTGCTCGGGCATGTCGGCGACAAATGGTCGACGCTCATTTTGGGCGCGTTGGGCAAGCGCGCCCACCGTTTCGGCGAATTGCGCCGGGCGCTGCCCGACATTTCGCAGCGGATGTTGACGCAGACGCTGCGCGACCTGCGCCGCACCGGGCTGGTGGCGCGCGAAGTGTTTCCGACCGTGCCGCCCGGCGTCGAATATTCCCTCACGCCGCTGGGCCGCTCGATGATCGCTCCGCTGGCGGCTCTTACCGCCTGGGCCGAGTCGAACCACGCGGCGATCCGCGCCGCGCGGGCGGATTTTGATCGCGCGGAGGAAGAAGCGCGGGCGGCTTAGCGCTTCCCAGACCAGTCCGTCGTGCTAAGGCGACAAGCATGGATTGGGACAACGTCCGCGTCTTTCTCGCCGTCGCCAGAGCCGGGCAGTTCGTCGCCGCCGCGCGCACGCTGAAGCTCGACCACGCCACGGTCAGCCGCCGCGTCGCCGCGTTGGAGGCGGCGCTCAGGGCGAAGCTTTTCGAGCGGCGCACCAGCGGCGCCAAACTCACCAGCGCCGGCGAGCGCTTCCTCAAGGCCGCCGAGGAGATGGAAAGCGCGTTTCTTCACGCCCAGGGCGAAGTCTCCGACATCGACGTCGAGTTGGCAGGCGACGTTCGCATCGGCGCGCCCGACGGATTTTCGACCTATTATCTCGCGGCGGCGCTAAAACCCTTCGTCGAAAAGCATCCCAAGCTGCGTCTGCAGCTCGCGCCCCTGCCGCAGCTCACGCCGCTGGCGCGGCGCGAGGTCGATCTGGTGGTCGGGCTCGACAAGCCCGAGAGCGGGCGGTTCCTGGCGCGCAAGCTCACCGATTATTCGCTCGGCATCTACGCCAGCGCCGACTATTTGGCGGCGCGCGGAACGCCTGGCGACGTCGAGGCGCTAAACGATCATCGGCTGATCGGCTATGTCGAAGAGCACGCGTTCTCGACCGCGCTCGACTATGTCCGCGACCTCTTTGGCGGCGCGCCGACGGCGTTCGAATGCGCCAGCGCGGTGACGCAATTGGAGGCGCTTCGCGCCGGCGTCGGGCTGGGCGTCGTGCATGATTACATCGCCCGGCGCTTCAAGGATTTGAAACGCGTGCTGCCCGAACGCCGCGCGACGCGCGCCTATTGGCTCGTGACGCACGAGGACACGCGCGGCTTGGGGCGCGTCCGGGCGTTGAGCGAGTTTTTGGCCGAGAGCGTCGGGCGCGACCGGCGGCTGTTCGCGCCGGCCTAGACCTTATATTTCACCGCGGCGTCGAGCGCGGGATGGAGGCGATACCGGCTCGTGTCGGCGGCGAAGCCGCCACGAATATGGTGGGGAGCGCGTCACCAGGGGCGCGGGCCGCTCACCCCGATCGGTCGGGTCCCCGCCGCGCGTCGGCCAGCGCCCGCGTCAGCGCCTTGGCGGCGTCCTCGCGCTGTTCGGGCCCCAAAAATCCGCCGATCTCCCAGCGCCGCTCGCGCGCCCGCAGCCAAAGCCTGAGCAGCCCGTATTCATCGTCGTCGAACCGCTCCAAGCGCACCCAGGCCGGATTGAAACGCCATTCGCGCCGCTCGCCGCGCGCGCTCACCCTGGCGAAGTTAAGCTCGAAATAGCCGACCCGCAGCCGCTCGAAAGCGCGCGCGCCGTTGAAATTGGCGCGAAACGCCCAATAGACCAGCGCGACGTCGAGCCCGAAAAAGCCGACCACGGGCCAAGCGCGCAGCAAAAAGAAGGGCAGGCTGTAGAGCGCGCTGGCGGCGGCGAAGGCGATCATCAGGGCGCGAAAGCCGCGCGGCGTCAACGAGCGGCGCGGGCGGAGCGTCAGATCGAGCAGCGCCCCGTCGTCACCTTCGACATCCGCCATATCCGACCCTCGACGAGAGAATGCGAACCACTATAACCGGGCGATGGCCACGCACAAAGGGACCAAATCGCCGCGCGCTTCCGGCGCGAGCCTCGCCGCGCGCAAGGAATTGGCCGAATCCGTCTTTTCGCGCCTGGCCGTCGCCAACCCCGAACCCAAGGGCGAGTTGGAATACGGCAATGCCTACCAGTTGCTGGTGGCGGTGGTGCTGTCGGCGCAGGCGACCGACGTCGGCGTCAACAAAGCGACGCGGGCTCTGTTCGCTAAGGTCGACACGCCGGAGAAAATGGTCGCCCTTGGCGAGGCGGCCTTGATCGAGCGCGTCAAGACCATCGGCCTGTTCCGCGCCAAGGCGAAGAACGTGATCGCGCTCTCGCGCAAGTTGGTCGCCGAGCACGGCGGGCGCGTGCCCGAGACGCGCGAGGCCTTGGAGGCGCTGCCCGGCGTCGGGCGCAAGACCGCCAACGTCGTCCTCAACATCGCCTTCGGCCAGCCGACCATCGCGGTCGACACGCATGTCTTTCGCGTGTCCAACCGCATCCCGCTGGCGCGCGGCGCGACGCCGTTGGCGGTGGAACTGGGTTTGTTGAAAGTCATTCCCGAGCGCTTCATGCGCCACGCGCACCATTGGCTGATCCTGCACGGGCGCTACGTTTGCAAAGCGCTCAAGCCGGAGTGCGGAAAGTGCGTCATCGCCGATCTGTGCGCGTCCAATCCCTTCTCCCCGTGAAACGGGGAGAAGGAAATCTCACCGATCCAAATAATGCCGCGTCGGCGCCGCGCGCAGCCGCTCGGCCGCGCTCTCGGGGGTGATGTCGCGCTGCGGCGTGCCGAGCATTTCAAAGCCGACCATGAATTTCTTCACCGACGCCGAGCGCAGCAGCGGCGGGTAGAAATGCGCGTGCAAAATCCATTCGGGATGCGCCTGGCCGTCCGTCGGGCGCTGATGGAAGCCCATGGAATAGGGGAACGACGTCTCGAACAAATTGTCGTAGCGGATCGCCATTTGAGAGAACGCCGCCGCCAGCGACGCCACTTCGTTCGCCGCTATTTCGTCGAATCCCGCAATCGCGCGCTTGGGGAGCAGCATCGTCTCGAACGGCCACACCGCCCAGAACGGCACGAGCGCGGCAAAGTGCTCGTTCTCGAACACGATCCGCTCTTTGAGCGCCAATTCGCGGGCCAAATAATCGGCGAGCATCGGCCGTCCATGCTTGGCGAAATAGGCGGTCTGAGTCGCGCTTTCCAAGATCATCTCGTTGGGCGGATGCCGGCTCGCCCACACCTGCCCGTGGGGGTGCGGATTGGAGCAGCCCATGATCGCGCCGCGGTTCTCGAAAATCTGCACCGAAGCGATGTCCTCGCGCGCGCCGAGTTCCTTGGCTAGGGCAATCCAGGTCTCGATGACGGGGACGATCTCGCCCACGCTCATGCGCGCGAGCGTCAAATCGTGGCGCGGCGAAAAGCAAATGACGCGGCAGGTTCCGGACTCGCCCTCGGCGACCATCAGCCCGTCCTCGAAGCGCGTGTCGGGCGCGTCGGGTTTCAGCGCGGCGAAGTCGTTGTCGAAGACGAAGGTGGCTTGGTAGTTCGGATTGCGCTCGCCGTTGGCGCGCAGATTGCCCGCGCAGAGATAGCACGCGGGGTCGTGCTTCAGGCCGACGGACTCGGGCGCCTTTTCCTGCTGGCCCTGCCAGGGGCGCAGATTGCGGTGCGGCGACACCAGGGTCCAATCGCCGCGCAGCGGATTGAAGCGGCGGTGCGAGGTTTCGCGTAAGGAGCGGGGAAGATCGGCCATCGTCATGCGTCCGAAACGCCGGCGCCGGGCGCGCAGGCGAACACATTCGCCTCGATGCCGGTGGCCGCGCGATATCCCGCTTTGATGGCCGCCATCGCGGCCTCGGCTTGGTCGGCATCGACCAGGCTCACCGTGCAGCCGCCAAAGCCGCCTCCCGTCATGCGCGAGCCGTAGATTCCGGGAATTTTCTGTGCGAGCGCGACGAGTTGGTCGATCTCCTTGCACGAGATTTCGTAATCGTCGCGCATCGAGACGTGCGACTCGTTCATTAGCCGTCCTGCGGCAGGGAGGTCGCCCTTGGACAGCGCAGCCTCCGCCGCCAACACGCGGGCGTTTTCGGCGATCACGTGCTTGCAGCGGCGATAGACGAGGTCGGAGAGCGCGCCGCGCGCGCCGTCCAAATCGGCCATCGTCACGTCGCGCAGCGCCTTGATCGGGCCGAGCGTCGCCTTGAGCGCCGCGACGCCTTCTTCGCAAGCGTCGCGGCGCGAATTGTATTCGCCCCCGGCGTGCTGGTGCTTGACCATGGAATTGGCGACCACGATCTTCGCGCCGCGCGGCACCGCGACCGTGCGCGCCTCCAGCGAGCGGCAGTCGATCAGCAGCGCGTGGCCCGCGACGCCGCAGCACGAGATGTACTGGTCCATGATGCCGCAGCGCATGCCCACGAACTCGTTCTCGGCGCGTTGGCAGGTTTTTGCCAGCGCGACGCGGTCGAGCGGCAGGCCGGCTGCTTGCAGCATGGCGTGGCCCGTCGACACTTCGAGCGCGGCCGATGAACTGAGCCCCGAGCCCAGCGGCACGTCGCCGTCGATCATCAGGTCGATCCCGCGCAGTTTCGCGCCGCCTTGCTCCAACGCCAACGCGACGCCGAAGACGTAGTCGGCCCAGGTATGGCTGGGGCCTGAGGGCGCGTCGAGATCGAAATGATGCGCCTCGCCGCCGCTGGCGAGCCGCGCGACGATTTTGCGGTCATGGCGCGGCGCGGCGGCGGCGAGGGCGCGGAACTCCAAGGCGGCGGGCATGACGAAACCGTCGTTGTAGTCGGTGTGCTCGCCGATCAAATTGACGCGGCCCGGCGCGCGGCTCACGTGCGGGCGGCGGCGGTAGGCGCGTTCAAAGGCCGACGACAATTCATGGACGTTCACGGGGCTCGGCCTCACCTTGTCAGACGTTTCGTTCCCTAGGAAGCGTGTCTAGCCGAGCGCCCGCATCCAACCAAGGCTTTCCGCCGTGGGGCGCGTGGGAAAATACTCGCAGCCGATCCAGCCGACATAGCCGAGGGCGTCGATGTGGCGCAGCAGGAACTCAAAGTTGATTTCGCCGGTGCCGGGCTCGCCCCGTCCGGGATTGTCGGAGATCTGGATGTGGCCGATGCGCGGCAGGAGGCGCGCGATGGTCGCGGCCAGTTCTCCCTCGCCGCGTTGCATATGGTAGACGTCATATTGCAGCCAAAGGTTTTCCCCGCCCACCTCGTCGAACAGCGCGATCGCCTCGGCGCTCGAATGCACGGCAAAGCGCGGGACGTCATAGGCGTTGAGCGGCTCGACCAGCAGTCTGACCCGTCGCGTTTTGAACGCGCTCGCGGCAAATCGCAGATTGGCGACGAGCGCGGTGCGGGCGGCTATCGCATCGGCGTCGGGCGGCGGCGCGCCGACAAGGCAGTTAAGCTGCTTGCAGCCGAGCCGCGCCGCCCAGGCCAGACCTTGTTCGACGCTCGCCGCGAATTCTGCGCTGCGCTCGGGCAAGCTCGCCAGACCCCGCTCGCCCGCCGCCACGTCGCCGGCGGGCAGGTTGAAGAGCACAAGCTCCAGCCCGTTCTCCTCCAATTTGCGAGCCACCGCGTCGAGGCCGTGGTCATAAGGCCATTGGCATTCGACCGCGCGAAAGCCCGCCGCGCGGGCGAGCGCGAAGCGGTCGAGGAAATCGGCCTCGCCGAACATGGTCGAGAGATTGGCGGCGAATTTGAGCATGGCGGGCGTAACCCTTTCCGTCATCGCGAGGAGCGAAGCGACGTGGCGATCTAGGGGCCGCAAGCCTAGAGACCGGGGCCCCTCGATCGCTGCGTCGCCTTTTGGCTCCTCGCGATGACGGCGTCTCTCAGTCCTCCATCTCGAACACGATGTCCTGCACGCCTTTCAACAGCGTCTTGCGCCCGAGCGGATGGATGTTCTCCAAGCCCTCGGTCAGCGTGAGGAAATGGTTGCCCGACAGCGGCCCCGCCTTCGAGGAGAAAGCGACGGGGCCGTAAGCGATCAGCAATTCGGTTTCGCTCAGCCCGCCGGGATAGAGGATGACCTGTCCGGGCGCGGGATGGCGCGTGTTGTTTTCGAAGCCGACGCCGAAGTCGAGGTCGCCCAACGGCGCCCACACGCCTTCGCCGCTCCAGCGCACGTGCATGATCTGGCTCTTGAACGGCATGTGCTTGAGGAAGGCGGCGCAGGTCTTGGGCGCGGCCTCCAGCTCGAAATGGCCGCGGAAGGTGAAGCCGCCGGTCTTGACGATCACGCCCTTCGTTTTCTTTTGCTTCTTCGCCATGTTCGCTCCTTAGGATGGACGGGGTTGAAAATTCTCGACGAAATCGATCAGCGCGCGCGCGGCGAGGTCGATGTCCTGCGGGCTCGCATATTCCGCGGGGTTGTGGCTGATGCCGCCCTTGCAGCGCACGAACAGCATCGCGATTGGGAACGCGCCGCTAAGCGCCATGCCGTCGTGCCCGGCGCCGCTGGGCAGGCGACGCACCGGCAGACCCAGGCGCGAGATCGCCGCGCCGAGCGCGTCGCTGAGGGCCGCGTCGCAACGCGCGGCGGGCGCGTCATAAGTGAAATCGGCGGTCGCGGCGACGCCGCGCTTTTTGGCGATTTTGCCGATCTCGCTTTTGATGTCGGCGAGCGCGGCGAGGCGGGCCTCGTTTGAGGGCGCGCGCAGGTCGATGGAGAACGTCGCTTGCCCCGCGATGGTGTTGGTGGCCGGGCTTTGCAGGATCAGGCGGCCGACCGTGGCCACGAGATCGGGTTCGTATTGGGCGCGGCGCTCTATCGCGACGATCATTTCCGCCGCCGCCGCCAGCGCGTCGCGCCGTAAGCCCATCGGCACGGTGCCGGCGTGGCCCGCTTCGCCTGAAATCGTGACCATGCCCCGGCTTGCGCCGTTGATCGCGGTGACGACGGCGACCGGCAGGTTCTCGGCTTCCAGCACGGGCCCCTGCTCGATATGCGCCTCGACATAGCCCAGCACTTTCTCCGGGCGACGCGCTTCGGCGGCGATGCGCGAGGGATCGCAGCCGAAGTCTTCCAAAGCGCGGCGGCGGGTGATCCCGGCCGTGTCCTTTTCGTCCAAAATCGCCGGGTCGAACCGCCCGGCGATCGCGCGCGAGCCACCCAGCGTCGAGGGAAAGCGCACGCCCTCCTCGTCGCCGAAGGCGAGGACTTCGACGGCGAAGGGCAGGCGCCTTTTGTCGCGGTTGAGCTTTTGCACGACCGCCAGCGCCAGCAACACGCCGAGATTGCCGTCGAACCGCCCGGCGTCGCGCACGGTGTCGATGTGCGAGCCCAGCAGCAACGCGGGCGCGCCGGGCGTCGCGCCCTCATAGCGGCCAACGACCGAGCCGGCGGCGTCGACGCGCGCGCTCATGCCGGCCTCCCGCATCCAGGCCATCACCCGCTCCGCCGCCTGGCGATGGGGCGGGGTGAGATAGAGCCGCGTCAGCCGCCCGCCGTCGGTGAAATGGGCGAGGTCGTCGATGCCGGCGGTGATCGCGTCGCCGTAGGGATAGGCGGTCACGGCGTCGCGCCCCAGTGGGCCAACACGAGGCGCTCTTGCGGCGTGATCCCGGTGATGTTGTTGGGCGGCATCGCTTGGGTCAGCGCGGCGTAGAGCCGAACGCGGTCCTTGGCGCGCTCGACCGCCTCGGGCGTGTCCAGCAAGACGCCCTTGGGCGCGATGGCTATGCCGTCCCACACGGGCGTCGCCGCGTGGCACATCGAACAGCGCGCCGAGACGATTTCGGCGACCGCGCTGGGCGCCGACGCTCCGCCGGCGAAATCGTTGGAGGCGGCGGGGTCGGCGAGGCCGAGCGCCGCGCGCCCGCCTGCGGTGGCGGGCGCCGAAATCCAGATCGCCAGCCAGAAGCACACCCCGGCGACGAACCAGGTCCACCAGAGATCGCCCCCGCCGGAATGGCGCACGTTGTAGAACACGCGGATCACCGCGCCCGCCACCAGCATCAAAGCCACGATCACGAAGGAGTAGGGGCTCGAATAGGTCAGCGGGAAATGGCTCGACAGCATCATGAACAGCACGGGCAGCGTGAGGTAGTTATTGTGGGTCGAGCGCAGCTTCGCCTGTTGGCCGAATTCAGGGTTGGGCGCCTTGCCCGCGATCAGGTCGGCGATCACCTTGCGTTGGTTGGGCATGATGTTCATGGCGACGTTGCCCGCCATCATCGTCGCCATCAGCGCGCCGGTGTGGATGAGCGCGCCGCGCCCGGAAAACATGTGCTGGTAAAAATAGGCCATGCCGACGACATAGAGAAAGCCGATCGTCACCAAAGCGGCTTCGTGCTTGGCGAGCGGCGATTTCATCAGTTGGTCATAGACCACCCAGCCGAGCGCCAACGAGGCCACGCCGATGAGCGTGGCTTGCCACGGCGCCAGCGCGCGCACGGCGGGGTTGATGAGGAACAGGTCTGCGTTGGCGTAATAGACCAGCCCGAGCAGGCAAAAGCCCGAGACCCAAGTCATGTAGGCCTGCCACTTGTGCCACATCAATTCGTCGGGCATCCGCTCCGGCGCGACCAGATATTTGCGCACCTGATAGAAGCCGCCGCCATGCACCTCCCAAGCCTCGCCCCCCTTGGCGATGTCGGGGACCGCGCGCAAATGCGCGTCCAGATGCACGAAATAGAACGAGGCGCCGACCCAGGCGATGCCGGTGATGATGTGTGTCCAGCGCAAAGCCAGACTCAGCCATTCCCAATAGACCGGAAACATGGACCCCCGCGAAAGCCGCCGACGCGGCAAAAGCCCCCTCGCGCATTGCCGTCCCGTCGGCTCTGGCGATATGGTGCCCCTGCATAGACGATCATGGCTCCCACGCAAATCGGGCGCCAGCCGCGGATGGTCTGGGGAATTTGGGGGCTTGGATGGGGCGGCTGTCGACCCATGTGCTGGACACGACGCGAGGGCGGCCCGGGGCGGGCGTCGCGGTCGAGGTGCTGCGGCTGGAGGCGGGCGGCGCCTGGCGTTCGCTCAAAACCGTCCGCACCAACGCGGACGGGCGCACGGACGAGCCGCTGCTGTCGGGCGAGGCCTTCGTCGCCGGTTCCTATATCTTGAGCTTTTCCGTCGGCGAATATTTCAAAGCGCAGGGCGCGGAAATCAGCGACCCGCCCTTCCTCGACATCGTGCCATTGCGCTTCCATGTCGCCGACCCGAACGCCAATTTCCACGTGCCGTTGGTGATGACGCCGTGGAGCTATTCGACTTATCGCGGGAGCTAGAGTTTTGAGCGACGCCGCCTATCCCCGGGACATGGTCGGCTACGGCCGCAATCCGCCCGACGCCGCTTGGCCGGGAAACGCCCGAATCGCCCTGCAATTCGTCGTCAATTACGAAGAGGGCGGCGAGAACAACATTCTCCACGGCGACGCGGCGTCCGAGGCGTTCCTGTCCGAAATCGTCGGCGCCGCGCCCTGGCCCGGCCAGCGCCACATGAACATGGAATCGATCTACGAATATGGGTCGCGCGCCGGTTTCTGGCGGCTATGGCGCATGTTCACCGAGCGCGATTTGCCGGTCACCGTCTATGGCGTCGCCACCGCGATGGCGCGCGTGCCCGAGGTGGTCGCCGCGATGAACGAAGCCGGCTGGGAGATCGCCACCCACGGCCTCAAATGGATCGACTACCGTGACGTTCCCCGCGAGAAAGAAGCTGAGCACATCGCCGAGGCGATCCGCATCCACACGGAAGTCGCGGGCCGGCGGCCGCTCGGCTTCTATCAAGGCCGCTCGTCGATCAACACCATTCCGCTCGGCATGGAGGAAGGCGGCTTCGTCTATTGCGCCGACACCTATGCCGACGACCTTCCCTATTACGTCGAGGGGCCCAAAGGCCCGCAATTGATCGTGCCCTATACGCTCGATTGCAACGACATGCGCTTCGCCACGCCCCAAGGTTTTAATTCGGGCGATCAGTTCTTCGCCTATCTCAAGGATTCGTTCGACATGCTCTATGCCGAGGGCGATCGGGCGCCGAAGATGTTGTCGATCGGCCTGCATTGCCGTCTGGTCGGGCGACCCGGGCGCGCGGCCGCGCTGGCGCGCTTTCTCGATTGCGTCCGAGGGCACGAGCGCGTGTGGGTGGCGACCCGGCTCGATATCGCCAGGCATTGGATCGCCAAGCACGCTCCGCCCGGCGGCTGGAAGCCGTCAAAACTCGGGCGCACGTTATTCCTGGAGAAATTCGGCGACGTTTACGAACACACGCCAGAGATCGCCGAGCGGGCGCACGCCAAGGGCCTGACGGCGGAGGCCGATACCGCGACCGGCCTGCATCGCGCGATGTCCGCGGCGATGAACGCGGGGTCGGCCGAGGAAAAACGCGCGTTGATCCTCGCCCATCCCGACCTCGCCGGGCGCCTCGCGCTCGCCAAAAA
>Ga0075030_100005322_pt1 | contig 11599 bp, 9 predicted proteins | sample LitLauG_LLR_2012_FD_71393 | JGI IMG/M metagenome (GOLD analysis project Ga0075030, IMG submission 71393) | Freshwater sediment microbial communities from Pennsylvania, USA - Little Laurel Run_MetaG_LLR_2012 | ecosystem: Environmental > Aquatic > Freshwater > Creek > Sediment | place: USA...
TACTGCACCTTATCTCTCTCCGCTATAAAATCATCGCGGCATTTCTTGGCGTCGGCCACAATGGCTTCGAATTCCGGCGTGCCGCGCAGCTTGGCCCACAGCGAGTCATTGCGCAGGCCTTCATACGGACAGAAGTGGCCAGCGATGGATTGTTTGAGCAGTTGCAGCGCGATGTCACGCTGGCCGCAATAAAGGTAGAGCGAGGCAAGCACATACTTGGGCTCGGGGTCCGGATCTGATTCGAGGAAGTCGAACTCTTTCTGGGACTCGACTTTGTAGGCGGCGGCGTCTCCGTCCAGGCAGGCCGCGGCCATCTGACTGCTGCGTGCCTTTTGCGCGAGTTCCCGCGCCTTGCCCAGGTCCCCGGCGCGCATGGCTATCCGGGACGAGTTGCTAATGGACCACGCCGAGCCAGCATCCAGGTCGAGATAATCCTGGGCGCGGGCATAGTTGCCCAGCTGTTCGTAGGCGGCGGCGCAGGAGCGCAGCATGAAATCGCCGGGGTCAACTTTCAGTCCGGCCTCGCACTCGCGCGTTGAGCCTTCCATGTCTCCGCCATAGCGGAGCACGTAGGCCACGGCAAAATGCGCCTGCGAATTCTCCGGATGCCTGGCCACCAATGATTTCGCCCGCCGATAGGCCTGGGGGAGCTGCCCTGCCTCAACCAGATCGTTCACCAGCCAGGCCTCGGCGAAAGCGAGATTCGGATCGAGCGACAGAGCACGCTGCAGGGAAGCGTCGCCGCGAGCGAGCATGGCCTTGCCGCCGTCGGCGTACGATCCATCGTATCGCTGGCGGACGCCCAGATAAGCCCACGCAGGCGCGTAGTCGGGATCAAGCCCGACGGCGCGCTCGAGCATCGTTATGGCTTCCTTGTTTGGCTGCGGATCGTGCGGCATGGCGATGCTGCGCAAATAGAGATCGTAGGCCTCTTCGTTCTTGGGCCGCGTCGCCCCCTGCGCCGAATTCTGACCCGCGCCCAGTGCCGGCACCAGGCTCTGCCGCACTTTTGTGGTGATCTCGTTGCGCATTGCGATCAGGTCGGTGGAGGCAACATTCATGGTGTCGCGCCAGATGGTGCGGTTGTTCTCCACGTCCACCGCTTCCAGCGTGATCTGCAATTGCGGGCCTTCTTTCAGGAAGTGCCCGGTGACCACGTCGCTTACGTGCATGGCCTGTCCCGCCTGCTGGGCATCCACCGTCGGCGAGTCGAATTTCGACGAAGTTGAAAACGGCCGGATGGAAAGCGTCTGCACATAACTCAGCGAGGTGGCAATCTCATCGGCCAGAGCCAGCCGCAGAAAGTCCAGGTCTTTGTCGGCCCCGATGTTCTGTAAGGGAATTACTGCCAGGGTCTTGGTACCACCGCCGGTGATGGAAGGTGCCGCTGCTCGAGGCCGGTAGAAAAACCAAACCGCCGCCAGCGCCAGAATCCCAACCGCGCCCACCGCCATCCCGATCCATTTGTAAGGGCGCCCGGCGGTCGATGCCGCAGCCGAAGCCATTGCGCTGGGCGGATTCAACACTGCGCTTTGCGCCGACGATGGCCGGTTCCCCGCGCCGCTCGGTTCGTCTCCAACGGCGGAAGCAGTCCCTGAGATGGGCGCAGCCATCCGTCCCGAATCGCTGTCGCGCTTCAGGCGTTGCAGGTCGCCGCGCATGTCGGCGGCATGCTGATAGCGAAGGTTGATGTCCTTTTCCAGCGCCTTGTTGATGATGTCTTCCAGCCGCGCCGGGACCAGATGGTTCAGCCGGACCGCCGGTACCGGAGCGCGATTCATAATCGCTTCGCAGATCACCGCTGAAGTCTCGCCATGGAACGGCACGTCGCCGGTCACCATTTCATAAAGCACCGCGCCGAATGAGAACAGGTCGCTGCGCGCATCCAGATCGCGGCCGCGCACCTGTTCTGGCGACATGTAGGCGACCGTGCCCAGCATGGTGCCGGGGCTGGTCAAATGGGCTTCGTCCAGCGTCTTGGTGTTTTCGGCAGGGCTGGCGCCCGACCCCCTGCCGGCCGTCACTTTCGCGAGGCCGAAGTCGAGGATCTTGGCGTGGCCGCGCTTGGTGACGAAAATATTCGCCGGCTTGATGTCGCGGTGGACGATGCCTTCGGCGTGGGCGGCGTCGAGCGCGTCGGCGATCTCAATCGCCAGGTTGATCAGCCGATCGCTTTCCAATGGCTTGCCGCCGATGGCGTGCTTGAGCGTCAGGCCGTCGAGGAACTCCATGGCGATGAAGGCCTGGCCGCCGTGCTCGTCGATTTCGTAGATGGTGCAGATGTTCGGGTGATTCAGCGCCGAGGCTGCCTGCGCTTCGCGTTGAAAACGAGCCAGCGCCTGCGGGTCTTTGGCAACCTCGTCTGGCAGAAATTTCAAAGCCACAAAGCGGTGCAGCTTCAGGTCTTCCGCTTTATAGACCACGCCCATGCCGCCGCCGCCCAGCCGCTCGACGACCCGGTAGTGCGTGATAGTTTCCCCAATCATCTTTTTCGTGAGCTTTCCGCGCGCGCTGCTACACGCGTTCGATGGTAACTCTCTTCAGAACGACGTCTTTGCTCGGCCGGTCGTTTCGTCCCTTGGGAACTGCGGTGATCTTGTCGACCACGTCCTGGCCTTCGACCACTTCGCCAAAAATGGTGTGCTTGCCGGTAAGCCACGACGTCGGCGTCACGGTGATAAAGAATTGCGAGCCGTTGGTGTTCGGCCCGGCATTGGCCATCGCCAGCTTGCCCGGCTTGTCGAACTTGTGCGGCGAGCCTTTGGTCTCGTCTTCAAACTGATAACCCGGGCCGCCCATGCCGGTGCCTTGCGGATCTCCGCCCTGGATCATGAAATCTGGAATCACGCGGTGAAAAATGGTTCCGTCATAGAGGCGGTCTTTGGATTTCTTGCGCGTCGAGGGATGAGTCCACTCGCGCTGGCCTTCGGCGAGTTCAATAAAGTTGGCCACCGTTTTTGGCGCTTCCTTCTCAAACAGGCGGCAGACAATGGTTCCTTCACTGGTGTCGAAAGTCGCGTAAGTACCCGCAGGACGGCTCATGAGGCATGGTCTCCTTAATGGATTCGGCTCTTGATTCTAACAGTTGCACGACCGCGAAAATGGCGGCCTCGATGGGAATGCGTCTCCCCAGCTTCATTTACCAGGCCGCAGATATTGGAAGAAGAAGTCGCGGCTTTCAATGGCGAGCTGCTTGCGCGCCTCTGGAGTCTGGAAAGTGTGACCATCCTCCACCTTCAAAAACTTCACCGGAACTCCCGCCTGTTTCAGTTTGTCGGCCAGTGCCTGGGGCTGCGTCATCTTCACGTTGCTGTCTTGCGTGCCGTGAACGATAAGGAAAGGCGCCGACTTCTTTGACACATGAAATATCGGCGAGGCATCCCGCCAAACGTCTCCGCGATGAGCAAAGTCGCCGCCGAAAAAAGCCGCCAGAAACGCATCTCCCTCCGGATCACGGTCTGCCGTAAAGTCAGTTGGGCCGCTGACATCAACCACCGCTTGTACCTGGCTGGAATATTTGGCGAGCGCCGGGTCTGAATTGTCGCGGGTGGGTTCCATCCCGAGCAGAGCCGCCAGTTGCGCGCCCGCGGAGTGCCCGAAGGCCCCGATGTGATCACGATCGACGCCATATTGTGCCGCATTCGCACGAATCCACCGCACCGCGCGCTGCACGTCTTCGAGTTGCGCAGGCCATAGGTTCGCAGTCCCCTGCATAAGTCGATAGTCCACGGAGAACGCTACGAAGCCGGAGCGCGCCAGAAACGATGCCATGCCCGTCATCGTGCTCTTGTCGAAGCTGGTCCAGCCGCCACCATGGATGAGCACTACCGCCGGGCGCAAATCGGTGTGCTTGTCCGGCAGGTAAATATCCAACAGCAACGGATGGCCGTCCACCGTTCCATACGAAACATCCGGCTGGGCCGGGGATGGCGAACTCTCCTGCGCGGCCGCCGGGGCCTGAACCGGCGTTTGTGCCGCGACCACGGGGCTTGACCCCAGAGCGGCAGCCAGAAGTAAGAGCTTGAGTGTTTTCATAGGAGGCTCACCTCACACTAGCGCCCGGGTCGGGCAGTCCTGTGCGAACCGTCACGTTAGTTGGGATTGGCCGGCTTCTGTGTGCTCGCCACAGGACGCTTCATGGGCGTGTTAGCGGGCACTCGGGCAGGGCCGGTTCCGGTGATGGTGATATGCACAATCTTTACCGGCCGGAACGGGCGGTCATTGCCGTCGCGGCCCATGCCGGCGATCTGCTTCACCAGTTCCACACTGGCGTCGTCGCATTGGCCAAAAATTGTGTAGCCGCCGTTGAGGCTGGGGTAGGGAACTTCGGTGACAAAGAACTGTGAGCCGTTGGTGTCGGGCCCGGCGTTGGCGTAAGCCAGCCGTCCGGGACGGTCAAACAGCAGGTCGGGCGATGTTTCGTTCTTGAACTTGTATCCCCCATCGCCCTCGCCCGTTCCCGCCGGATCGCCGCCCTGAATCATGAACTGCGGAATCACGCGGTGAAAAATCGTTCCGTCATAGAGGGGCACGCCATGCTTGAGTTTGTGCGTGGTCGGGCTGGTCCAATCCCGGGTGCCGCGAGAGAGACCGATGAAGTTCGCTACACCGATCGGCGCCTTGTCGGGGAACAGCTCGCAGGTCAGTTTCCCGGCAGTCGTCTCGATCACGGCGGTGGGATGCGCCGGCGCCGTCGCAGGCTTGGCGGCAGTGCCGGTTGCCGCTTTGGGCGCGGGTTTCGCCGGTGCCCCCGCCTGCGGCCGGGCCACGCTGGTTGTGCCAACCAGCAAGAGAATGATGATTAAACGCTTCATGCTTGCGCTCCTCAGAAGAAATCGGATTTAGTTCAGCAAATCTACAAACGCAAGAACAAGTTCGTCTACGAAGCCCCGGCTATTTTGCCGCCTGCATCTCGCGGCTCACGCGCTCCACCTCGGCAAAAACCCGAAGCAGGTTTCCGCCGAGTATCTTCTTGATATCGCCGGCGCTATAACCGCGATCGAGCAGAGCCTGCGTGATCTTCGGCAAGTCGGCGGCGGAGTCGATTCCTTCCGGCGTGGCACCGCTGACGCCGTCGAAATCCGAGCCCAGGCCAACATGGTCGACGCCCGCAACTTTCGCGATGTGGTCAATATGGTCGATCAGAATCCTGAGGGGAGGCCGTGGAATCTTCGCCAACCACTCACGATTCAGGCGGTCGATATCGAGATAGGTCGCGGCCTTGCCGTCGGCCTTTCGCTGCTTGATCAGGTCTTCGATGGCCTTGTTCATTGCGTCTTTCTGCGCATCGGTCGCCTTGTGAAAGTTCTCATCCAGAAATGCGCTAAAGAAGTTGACCTGCACCACACCGCCGTTCTTGGCGACGGCGCGCAGCATGTCATCGGTCATGTTGCGCGGATGCGAATCCAGCGCCCGCGCGGAGGAGTGCGACGCGATCACTGGCGCTTTCGTGGTCGCGATCGCGTCCCAGAACGTCTTGTCGGCCACGTGAGAAATGTCGACCATCATGCCCAGGCGGTTCATCTCCAGCACGACCTGCTTGCCGAAATCGGTGAGCCCGTCGTGATGTTGAACCTTGGGGTCGTTGATGTCGCCCGAAGAATCTGCCCACTCATTCGTGTTCGACCACGATAGCGTCATGTAGCGAACACCCAGGCGGTAATAGTCCCGCAGCAGGTGCAGGTCAGCCTCGATGGAATGGCCGCCTTCAATGCCCATGCACGCCGCCAGTTTGTGTTCCTTGTGCGCGCGCTCGATGTCGGCGACAGAGAACGCCATCATCATGCGATCGGGATGCCGCGCCGCCTGCTCATAGACCGAATCGATGAGATCGAAGGTGTGCTGCGCGAAATGGCCCTGATTGGTTTGCGGCTCGACCCAGATGGAAAAAAACTCCGCGCCCAGGTTTCCCCGCTTCGCCTTGTCGAGACTGATGTGGCCGATGTCATTCGGATCGGTAGACCCGATGTCGAAGCCTTCGTCGAGAAAGCGTTGAGGAGTGTCGGCATGAGTGTCGACCACGATCGCCGAGTCGTGAATGGCCTGCGCCTTTGCCGACACGGGCGCGCCTGCGGCCGGCGGAGCGGTCTGAGCGCCCAGTCTCGGCGCCAGGCCCAGCGCCATAGCGAACAGCAGAACGTTTCTGAGACTCTCGCGGTTCATCGTCCCTCGCTTATTGATTTTGGAACTCACGATTGTAACCTGCCTCAAACCCGCAGCGCTTTAAGCCCCGCTTGGACACACGGATCGAGAGGAAGATCGGTGTTCACGATCGTCTTTGGATGAAGAATGGTTTCGAATCCATCGCGCACTCGCTCGAAAAGCTCCGCGTCGCGGTTTGCCGCGGGATGGCCGCTGGCCTCCTCCAGGCGCTTCCGGGCGGTTGATTCTTCGCAAACACATTCCAGGATTTTCCACGGCTGGTGCAGGGAAGCGGCGCGGCGCAGCACATTTTCAATCTGGTATCCGCGCGAAAACGGCCGGCCGTCGAGAAAGATGGTCCGCCCCCGGTCCGCCCTCAACAGCCATCCGGCAAGATCGAGCATCAGTTCCAGGCAGAAGTCGTCCTGCGCTGTGGAGTATTCGATTTCGCCGGCATGGAAAAGCGCGTGACGCACTTCATCTTTGGAGATGACGCGCCCGTCCAACTGTTCAGCCAGCGCCCGCGCCAGAGTCGTCTTGCCGGTGCCCGGTAGCCCCGCCATCAGCACAATCATGACGCGAACGAGTGTAAACGATGGAGTTGTTCCGGGACGCCTGCTCCCGCCTCGGGGCAGGGTTGTTTCCAGAAACGTTCTTGTCCAACAGTTGTCCGGGAAAGAATGCGACGAAGGGAATCGACGCTATTTCGTGCCGCTGGCCGCGGCCTGCAACTCGGGGCGTTCCAGCGGGACGATGTCTTGCGTCTCGCGCCACTCGCCGTAGCGGCCGGAGACCATGATGTGGAAGCACCAGTGGCGGCGCTCTTCTTCCGGCTCCACAAGGCCGAGCGCCTTCATGTAGAAGAGGTAGTGTTCCATCCAGCGCACCTGATCGCGCGTCATGCCGCGGCGTTGCAGGTCCACCGTCAGCCCGGCCAGGTGGGAAGAAGCTGTTTCGCCTTCGGCCGGTGCAGCATTGCGATTGTGCCGCCGCAATTTTTTCTGTACCTTCACCGTCCGCACCGCCGAGTTGAGCTGAATCTGCTCGTGGAAGCGGTTGTAGTAGGCCTGACTGAGGTCATCGACAAAGTCGCGCGTCCAGGGCCGGCAGTAGCGGCGGGAAGGATCGAGAGAGTGTTCGATTTTGAGGGCGTCGTTGGGTTCGATCGGGACCAGGTCGCCGTGTTCCTTCAGCGCTTCCAGTTCGGCGTCGTCCTGGATCCGCGGCAGGTCCATGCGGTCGATCTCCGCATTCTGCAGCAGCAGCGACTCATGCGAAGGCCGGAACATCGGGTTCCAGCGCATCCAGTGGTAGCGGCGATGGCGGACCGAGCGATAGCCGGCCGGATGGGCAGACCGGTGCAGGGTTGCAGGGGTGGCCGCAAAAACCGTCGAGCGGGCCAGGCCCAGCAGCGCAATCGTGACGAAGATTTGGCGCGTGAATCTCAAGTGATCGTTTTACTGTCTTCAGACCGCCACACAAACTGTGACGGTTAGTCTACGCCTGCCTGTCAAGGCACCCAAGCAAAATCGGGAACGAATTCCATTACCGTGGTGACATCACGAAGGGCACAGGGCTCAACCGTTGGCGGTGGTTACCGGAGGTTACCTCATGTTGATGATTTGGTAATTGGACGTGCCTCTGCTGGAGGGCTCACCGCCGGAACAGGTCTCCGAAGGCCTGTTTCATCACGTCGCGGCTCACGTCTGAGATGGACTCGGTCAAAGGAATATCCTTCGGGCAAACCTCGACGCAGTTCTGCGCGTAGCCGCATTCCTGGATACCGCCTTCGCCCATTAGCGCCTCCAGGCGGTCGCGTTTAAGAGACTGTCCGGTGGGATGCGTGTTGTGCAGCCGCACCTGCGCGATCGTCGCGGCGCCTACAAAGCCCGTGTCTTCGTTGAACTGCGGACAGGCTTCCATGCAGCAGCAGCACGAAATGCAGCGCGAAATCGGGTAGGCAATTTCCTGGTCCTGCGGCGAAATTCGCGGGCCTGCGCCGAGATCGTAGCTGCCGTCAATCGGTACCCATGCTTTCACGGTCTTCAGATTTTCGAACAGCACGCTGCGGTCGACCGCGAGGTCCCGCACGATGGGAAACTTGGTGAGCGGCTCGATCTTGATAGGCTGCTCGAGGTTGTCAATTAGCGCCGAGCAGGCCATACGCGCGCGCCCGTTGATCCGCATCGCGCACGATCCGCACACTTCTTCCAGGCAGTTTGAGTCGTAAGTGATCGGCGAGGTCGTCTTGCCCTCGCGCGTGACCGGGTTGGCGGCAATCTCCATCAGCGAGGAAATCACGTTCATCCCCGGATGCCACGCCACCTCAAACTCCTCCCACACCGATGGGGAAGTGGGGTTCGCTTGCCGCTTGATTTTGAACAGAACTTTCTTGTCAGCCATTTGCCGCCTAACCTCTAGCCTGCTTTGTCATTCTGAGCGAAGAGAAGAATCTCTGCAGGGCGTTTGCACTACCCGCTTGCATAGGTCCTTCGCTACGCTCAGGATGACAGGTTATTGACCCTTGCTCCGCTCCCCGCCGCCACGCCGTGGCGGTCAACACGACTCTCAGCCCGGTATCAGAATGGCATACGCGATAATCGCCGCGCCAATGACCGCCGTAAGCCACTGATGCGTCATCGCGCCCTTGCCGATCAGTACCGCGCCGAACCCGCCGAGCAGCCATTTGCGAACGTTACCCAACTAACCCTCACTTCGCCGCGTCATACTTTCTCGGCCGCGGCGGAATCAGTGACGTATCCACCGGTTCCCACTCAAACACCGGCTCATCTTTTTCCGCGTTATAGCGCGCCTTGGTCGTCTTCAGGAAATTCTTATCATCGCGGTCCGGGAAGTCCGGCTTGTAGTGCGCGCCTCGCGACTCGTCGCGCAGACGCGCCCCCTGCGCCACCACCCGCGAAAGTTGCAGCATGTTGTAAAGCTGCCGCGCGAAAATCACGCTGGTGTTGGCCCACTGCGTCCGGTCGCTCAAGTTCACCTTGCGGAAGCGCTGCATCAGGTCGACCAGCTTGGCGTCGGTTTCCACCAAAGTCTTGTTGTAGCGAATGACCGTGCAGTCTTTGGTCATCAACTCACCCAGTTCGCGCCATAGCCTGAACGGATTCTCCGTGCCCTGATTGTTCATCAGCAGCGCGTTGTTCGATTCCTGGCGCTTGCGCTCCGCCTCGAAGCAGCCGTCGCCGTCGGCGAGCGCCGGCAACCCGCGCGCATATTTCACCGCATTCGGACCGGCGATGCCGCCGCCGTAAATACACGACATCAGCGAGTTCGCGCCCAGGCGGTTTGCGCCGTGATACTGATACTCGCACTCACCCGCGGCGAACACTCCCGGCAGGTTGGTCTGCTGGTTGAAGTCCACCCACATACCGCCCATGGTGTAGTGCATGCCGGGGAAAATCTTCATCGGCGTGTCGCGCGGGTCGTCGCCCACAAACTTCTCGTAGATTTCGAGAATGCCTTCCAGCTTGCGATCGAGAATCTTGCGGTCGATGTGGGTCAGGTCGAGGTAGACCATCGGCTTGCCATCGATGCCGAGGTTGTGCTCGAACACAACTTTGAAAATCGCGCGCGTGGCCACATCGCGCGGCACCAGGTTGCCGTATTTCGGATACCACTCTTCCAGGAAGTACCAGCGGTCACTTTCCGGGATGGAGTTCGCATCGCGCTTGTCGCCTGCTTTTTTAGGAACCCAGACGCGGCCGCCTTCGCCGCGCGCCGATTCCGACATCAGCCGCAGCTTGTCTTCGCCGGGAATCGAGGTCGGATGCACCTGAATAAATTCGCCGTTGGCGTAATATGCGCCCTGCTGGTAAAGCGCCGCCTGCGCCGACCCGGTGCAGACCACCGAATTCGTCGACTTGCCGAAGATTGCGCCAATGCCGCCGGTGCAGATAATGATCGCGTCGGCAGGGAAGGTGCGCACTTCCATCGAGCGCAGGTCCATTGCGCAAATGCCCCGACAGACGCCCTTTCCGTCGAGCACCGCCGAAAGAAACTCCCAGTGCTCGTACTTCTTTACTTTGCCTTCCGATTCGTACCGCCGCACCTGTTCGTCGAGCGCGTAGAGCAACTGCTGGCCGGTGGTCGCGCCGGCGAAGGCGGTGCGGTTATACAAAGTCCCACCGAAGCGGCGGAAGTCGAGCAGGCCTTCCGGCGTGCGGTTGAACGGCACGCCCATGCGGTCGAGCAGATCGATGATGCCCGGCGCGGCGTCGCACATATCGCGTACCGGCGGCTGGTTGGCCAGAAAATCTCCGCCGTAGATTGTGTCGTCGAAATGTTTCGCTGTGGAGTCGCCCTCGCCCTTCAGGTTCTTGGCCGCATTGATGCCGCCCTGCGCGCACACCGAGTGCGAGCGCTTGACCGGGACGATGGAAAACAGGTCGACGTTCCCACCCATTTCAGCGATCTTGATGACCGCCGACAAGCCGGCGAGCCCGCCGCCCACCACAATGATTTTTGGAGCTGCTGCCATTTCGGTTATCGGCTTTCTTTATTTTGCAGGTGTTGTACTTCGATGCGCTGCGCGGATGCGGTGCCCGACTCAACTGGCTGCTGTCGCCGCGACCGGAATGACGCCAGGCTGGCCAGTCCGACGCCGGCGATCACGCAGAAGAACGCCATGCACACTAACAGGAACCGCTTGCGGGCTTTCTCGCCGGAAACGATGCCCCACTTCGCGCAGAACAGCCAGATGCCATAGGAGAAATGCCACGAAGCTGCGATCAGCCCGAGCACGTAGAAAAGAAAATAGGGCGTCTGAAAGAGCTCATGCTGCACTTTGCCGAACGACGCCGCCGGTACCGCGTGCAGGTCTACTCCGGTGAAACGCATCGTCCACGTATGCCAGGCGATGTAGGCGAACGCGATGCCGCCCGTCCAGCGCTGCACCGTGTACATCCAATTGCCGGTCCAGGGATAGTCGCCGACATTGCCCTCGCCGCGGAACCAGATGTAGAAACCATAAAGCGCGTGAAAGGAAATCGGCAGCCAGACGCCGAACAGTTCGAGTAGCGGGACCAGCGGCAAGCTGGCCAGAAAACCCACCTGACGCGCATAAGCGTCCGGGCCGCCGATGGCGGTGGCGTTTGAAATGAGGATGTGTTCGAAAAGAAACGCGCCGACCGGAACGATTCCCGACAGAGAATGCAGCCGGCGCAACCAGAACGAAGCGCCCTGTCCTGCCCGCAACGGGGCTACCCCACCCTTCACCATCGGAGCCGCATTGCTGGCCGTCGCCACTCAGGTCGCTCCTTGCGCTTTCGCGGATCGAAGAGGAACCTTTTATTATGTTGGGCCGAGAAGGGGGAAGTCAAGGCGCTGGATGCAAAGGCATAGAGGACGCGAGGCGAAGCCATGTCATTCCGAACGCCTTCAGGCGTGAGGAACCTGCTTTCCCCGGACGCCGCGCGGGAAGCAGGTTCCTCACCGCTGAAGC
>Ga0075030_100005325_pt1 | contig 11597 bp, 7 predicted proteins | sample LitLauG_LLR_2012_FD_71393 | JGI IMG/M metagenome (GOLD analysis project Ga0075030, IMG submission 71393) | Freshwater sediment microbial communities from Pennsylvania, USA - Little Laurel Run_MetaG_LLR_2012 | ecosystem: Environmental > Aquatic > Freshwater > Creek > Sediment | place: USA...
CCGTCGGCATAGAGAATGCTCGCGCCGTTCGGGGTCCACACCGCGCTCGTAGCCAGGACATTACCAACAGGTCGTGCCGAACCACCCGCCACGGGAACAATCCAAAGCTCGATCCCGTGTCTCTCCTCTTTAATTGATTGCTCCTTGCCGGATAAGACCAGTAACTCGGTGCCGTCGGGAGATATATCCAGCGGTTTAGGATTCTTGAGGGAAGTGGGAATCGGAGTTGTTTCCCCGCCGCGTGCCGACACCTGAGCCAAAATCCGGCCCGACGGCAGAATCTCCGAGAAATAGATTCGGGAACCGTCGCTCAGCAGAGGCCCGACCTTCGCCTGACCGTCACTGGTGAGCTGTACAAAATCCAGCACTTTTTCTCGAGACAATTCAGGCACCGCGAAATGCTTCAGACTGAACCCCGCCAACAACCCTGTAAAAATAAGGACGAATCCAAGCTGCAAACTGATCCCCAGCTTGCTTCTTCTGGAATCGGCCGCGATCTTCGCGGCGACGGCCGCGGATGCGGAATCCTGCTTGCTTACCGGGGCAATAAACCGATATCCGCGCCTCGGGACGGTCTCAATGTAGGTGGGATTCTCCGCCGAGTCCCCCAACGTCTCACGCAATCGCCTGATTGTGGTGTTCAGGCCAGTCTCGAAGTCCACAAAGGTGTCGTCAGACCACAAGGCTGATCGGAGTTCCTCCCGGCCCACGATCTCGCCCGCATGATCGAGCAGTTCGAGCAGAATCTGGTATGGCTGGTCCTGAAGCTTCAGCTTGACCCCATTCCGGCGCAACTCGCCCGAACGGACGTCCAGTTCAAAAATGCCAAAGCGGTAGAGCGTGGAGACCTCGGGAGTAAATGCCATGGTGCTCACCCCAGGGATTAGACGCTGTGGAGCAGCGATCAGTACCATCGCGCCGCCAGCCTCCACCCGGAATTGTTCGCAGTTTGCAGGTTGGCGGGTCTGAAACGGCTCATGCGAACCGGAGGATGACGCGCGGCCGCCACCCACAAAGGCGTGTTAGCCCCACATTGCGCGAATTCCCTGCACAACAACGGGCACACCTGACCGACACATTGCGAATCGGTCACATGTACATACCAAGACGGCAAGTTGCAATGCCCAGGTGCATCAATTAATCTTGGCTTCTCCATAGCCGACTACCCCGGGCCGGGATGGCGGAACTGGCAGACGCAGCGGACTCAAAATCCGCCGACCTTCGGGTCTTGGGGGTTCGACTCCCCCTCCCGGCACCAGCCTCGACCCATCCATGAGACATCATTTCCAGACGAGCCTCAACCGACGCCATTCAGCTACCGCACTTCTGCACCGCACTCCTTGCTGCTCCGCGGCGAGTTGTGCCTTCCTCCGGCGGCCAGTCACTCAAGAGACTTTCCGCCCGTTCAACTAGCCCAATGGTTCCCGTCGCTCTTCACGAGTTCTCGTGACTTCCGAGAACCATCGTGAGGAATCGTTGCCCCTAAAGCTCTTTCTCCCCATTACTTAGCGTTTGGCAGGCCCTGCTTTTACTGATGCGAGTTCCTAAGGAAAAGAACATCGGGCTAATCGCAAGAACGGATTTTCCGAAATACAAACTTAGAAAAATCTTGAGGAGAAACAACGTGATTACCAACAAGCTTCTTATTTCCACGCTTTGCCTGGGCCTTCTGTGTGGAATCGCGCCCAGCAGCTTGATGGCACAGGGCAGCAATGCGATGCAGCCTGCCCACTTTAAATCATGAGTCAAACAGGTGCTGAGAATGACCTCACGACAAAAAAAGACGATTCTCTGGTGCCAATATGCGCTGCTGATTGTAGGATTCTCCGCACTTGGCTATTGCGCGTTTGTCTTCGGTGCAGCAAAGCGTTATCAGGGGTGGGCCCGTGAGCAAACGGCGAAGGCTAGCTCCGAGCCAGCAGCGCCCATGACGGTGCAAACCCCTGAAGCGGCATCGCCACCAGAGCCTGTGGCCGATAGCACCGCTGGATCACCAGTGGGAAAAATCGATATCCCTAGTGTCCACATCTCAGCGATGGTCGCCGAAGGTACTTCTCCGGCGGTGCTACGAGTGGCGGTCGTGCATGTGCCCGGGATGCCAGGACAAGCCGGAAACATGGCGCTCGCCGCACACCGGGATACATTCTTCCAGGGTCTGGGTGAACTTAAGCTCGGTGACACTATCCGGCTGACGGTACCGGGTAAGCAGTACGTCTACAGCATGACGTTTAGCGATATCGTCGGCCCAGACGAAACGTGGGTTTAGGTCCCGTATCGCATGAGGTGCTGACCCTCATCACTTGTTATCCGTTTCATTTTATCGGGCTGCCCCCAAGAGATTTGTTGTACGCGCCCGCAGACTGGAAGGCGAATGAGATGCTGCTAAAAGAAAGCTCGCAGACGGTGTTCATAGTTGTGAAACTGGCTGTCCTCGCGTTCAGTGCGTTATTCCCGGTGATCAATCCCGTCGGTTCTGCGCTGATCTTTCTGGGGGTAGTGGGCAACGCCAAGCCGGCGGTTTTTCGCCAGTTGGCGCGTAAGATAGCCTTTTCTACGGTGCTGTTTCTCCTGATCATTGAGATCGGAGGCGCGGCGCTGCTGGCGTTCTTTGGCATTTCGCTGCCGGTGGTTCAGCTCGCCGGCGGGCTGGTGTTAGCTGTGATGGGATGGCAGATGCTGAATGAACCGGACAACGGAGGAAAGCCGGAGCAATCTACGGCCTCAACCAACGGTGGCGCACTCGAAGACAAGATTTTTTATCCCCTGACCTTTCCGATCACGGCTGGGCCAGGCTGCATCGTGGTTACCCTGACCTTGAGCGCGCACGCGTCACAGCACGTCATGGTGGCGAATCTGTTTGCGCATCTTGGTGTCGCCGTTGGCATTGTTGCGTCCGGGGTCACAGTTTTGCTGAGTTATGCTTCTGCGCCGAAAATTACCCAGAAGATCAAACCACAAACTGTGCATGGAATTCTCCGCGTGATTTCCTTCGTCCTGCTGTGTATTGGCGTGCAGATTGGTTGGAACGGTCTGGAAGCAATGGTGAAAGCGATTCCAAAGTAGGTCCCCGTTTAAGAGCGGGACCACTTACATAGACCACGCTGGCCCTCAAGACGTGTTGGCGATCCATCATCCGGTATTGTGCAGACCGGCGGCGATGCCATTCATGGTCGCGCTGATGGCGTAATCCAGTCCGGGATCGCTCGTCCCGGCGCGCTTCCGCCGCAAAAGGTCGACCTGAATCAGGCTCAGCGGATCCACATAAGGATTGCGAAGACGCACGGATCGTGAGAGGACGGGATTCTTCTCCAGCAATTCCTGCTGGCAAGTAACCGTAAGGACAAGCTGCCGCGTAAGCTCGAACTCTTCTCGCAGCATGATGAAGACGCGGTCACGAAGGGCTGAATCTGCGACCAGATTCGAGTAGAGACGCGCAATGGCGAAATCTGCTTTGGCCATCGCGATTTCCACGCTTCGAATCAGGCTCGCGAACAGGGGAAAGTCCCGCATCATTTCGCGCAACAGCTGCAGTGGTTCCTTGCCGCGGCTGGCGAATCGTTCCAGGGCGTGACCGATTCCGAACCATGCCGGAACGGCGTGGCGGCTCTGCATCCAGCCGAACACCCAGGGGATGGCGCGCAGATCTTCCAGCCTCCGGCTCTCGGTACGGCGGGCGGGCCGGGAGCCCATGCGAGCGTGCTCAAGTTCCCGCACCGGAGTGGCTTGTTCGAAGTACTGAATGACCTCCGGGTTTTCAGCGATGCGCATTCGGTGGAATGCGAATGCTTCTTCGGACATCCGTTCCATTGCTTCGTCCCAACGCCTCTGCGTCTCCTGAGGTGCGAGCGCTGGCTTCACTAGCGCCTCGAGGCAAGCCGCAATCATGATTTCGAGATTCCACTCCGCGAGCACCGGGTCCGCATATTTCCAGCTGAGGACTTCGCCCTGTTCGGTGATGCGGATCTCGCCAGAAAAATCGCCCGCTGGTTGGGCAAGGATCGCCGCATGGGTCGGACCACCGCCGCGGCCTACTGTGCCTCCGCGGCCGTGAAACAGGCGCAGCTTCACACCGCATTCGCGGGCAACCCGGTGCAGGTTCCGCTGCGCCTTATGCAGTTCCCATGTGCTGGTGAGCATGCCGCCATCCTTGTTGGAATCGGAGTAGCCCAACATGACTTCCTGCGTCCTGTCCCAGGAGTCGAGAAGCGATTGGTATTCCGATGCGGTCCACACCCGGCGCATGACTTCGGCGGAAGATCGTAGCCTGTCAATCGACTCGAACAGCGGCACGGGCATCAGGCCGGGATCATCCTTGCTTGCTGCAACCGAAACGCCGCTCAAGGCCGCAAGCCGGATTGCCGTGAGAATGTCCTGCTCGTTCCGTGTGTCGCTGATGATGAAGTGCTGGATCGCCTTGGCGGAATGTGTCTTCTTCAGCGCGGCGATCGTCCGGAAAGTCTCAAGCAGTTCCACCGAATCGCCGGAGAGGTTGGGAGGAAAATTCCCTGAACTCGTCGATCCAGTAGCCGCCGAGGCAAGCTCTGCCAGCGCCCGAGCCTGCACGCTGGCATGCTGTCGGATGTCGAGCGGATGCAGATAGAAGCCAAGTGTCCTGACCTTCCGTACCAGAGGAGAAATCAGTCCCGCTAGCCGGTCGCCATGGTTTGCGCGAAGGCTCTCCTGCATGATCTCCAGATCCTCTTCGAACTCCCGCGACGACTCGTAAGCGTGACGGTGTCCGCGTGAATCCCGGCTGAAGCGCAAACGCCCAATCAAGAACTCTAGGAAATGGCGGTAGACCTCGGCTTCCGTGATCTGCATCCAGCGCGAGTGTTCTTCACCCAGCTTCCCCTCGTATTCACGGACCCGCCGAGAGAGGGCGTCTGACACGCCGATGCGGCGGGTCGACATGCTCAAGTGGCGGATAAGTTCTCCAGTCTCAGCAATGTAGTGGTCAATAATCACGTGACGCGCAATGCTGAGCGCGTCGCGCGTCGACGCAGCCGTGACAAAAGGATTGCCGTCGCGGTCGCCACCGATCCAGGAGCCGAAAGAAAGCAGGTCGGGAACTTCGGCATCGCTTTCGTAGACATCGCGCAGCGACTCCTCGAGCTCCGAAAAAAGACGAGGCAAGCTCTCAAACAGCACCATGGGAAAGTAGTCAAGCCCCATGTGGATCTCATCGCGCACCGTGGGCTTCTTTAACCGGACCTCATCGGTTTGCCACAGGGCGGTAATTTCCGCCAGAATCAGCGATTCGCATTCGCGGGCTTCCGAATCGGAAAGCGGCAGGTTATCCAGACGCTCAAGGTAGCGTGCGATGCGGCGCCGCTTCAGCCGGATCGTGTGCCGCGTGATTTCCGTCGGGTGGGCCGTGAAGACGGGCGTCACCTTGATCTCACGCAGCGATTCCAGTATCGCACCGGCGGAAACTCCGGCGGATCGCAAGCGGACAAGCGTGCCGCGAAAAGAGCCGTCGACCGGTGCGGCAGTGTTTGCCAGGATGCGCGCCGCCCGGCGGCGACGCTTGCGATGGTTGGTTTCAGCGAGATTCGCGAGCTCGAAATAGATCGCGAAAGCTTTGGTAACGCGATAGGCATCTTCCACGGGCAGAGCGCCGACAATCTCCCCGGCTTGTGCCATCCCGTCTGCATCTACATTTCTGGTGACTTCTGTGGAAGATTGCTCGCGGTGTTGGATCAGGAGCCGCCTTAACTGCTCCACGACATCAAAAAATTTCTGCCCCTCCTGCTCCACCAGAACACGGCCAAGCAATATCCCCAGAGAACGTACATCCCGGCGCAAAGGGAGTTCTTTGGAGGGGTCGGCAGTGCTTGCCACCAGTTCCGCGAGCCGTGCAGCGGGAGCGCCATCACTCCACAGAGGAGACTCAGCCATGAATCATTTTAGCGGACGAGTTGCGGCCATGCCCATATACGCTCGAGCCAAAGCGGGATGCGATTTCGGCGCCAGTTCGATTGCGTCAACCATATTGATCCAACCAAACTTCCGTAACCCTCTTTCCTGCTCGAATACTCCCCAAATGCCGCCGTTCTTGCTAGGCTTGCGTTAACGAAAAATGGGGCGTCTCTGAAAGAGTTCTCAAGTGAACGTCGAGTTACAAGCCCCGGCCTCGCCCATTGACGCCCTCCGCCAGTCATTGCGGGTGTCGAAGATCAAACTCCAAAGCACACGGCTAGCCAGCATTGACATCCTTCGCGGCATCGTCATGGTGCTCATGGTCCTGGACCATACGCGAAGTTTTTTCACTGGTCTCAAGTTCTCCCCTGAGGATTTGGCACACACGTCAGGTTGGCTGTTCTTTACCCGTTTCGTCTCCCACTTCTGCGCCCCGGTTTTTTTTCTGCTCGCGGGTGCAGGCGGCAGTTTGGCGCTCTCCCAAGGCAAATCGATAGAACAAGTCTCCAAATTTTTCTGGACACGTGGCCTCTGGCTCGTGTTTATCGACTTGACGGTCATGGCCTGGGGCTGGACTTATACGTTTCCGTTCTGGTTCAGCGGCGTGCTGTGGGCTATCGGATGGTCGATGGTCGCGATGTCCCTTCTCATGCGCATCCCCATGCGCTGGCTGGTCGGGCTGGGCGCGGGAATAGTGGTAGGCCACAACCTGCTGGACTCGGTGAATCCAGCAGTGTTTGGAAAACTGGCGGGCCTTTGGATGATCTTGCACGGTCACGGCGTGTTCTGGATCGTCCGCAACGAGACTTTCTTCTTTGTCCTATTCCCACTGATCCCGTGGGTAGGGGTGATGGCTCTCGGTTTTGGCCTCGGCACCCTCATCCGCGCAGGGAACTGGCGAAAACGAGTAGCCGCAATAGGCGTGGCATTGACCGTCGCTTTCGCCCTTCTGAGAATCTTCCACTTGTATGGAAACAGTCAGTCCAGTTTGGCTGGAGGCAGCGCCGCCGGCGCATGGTCCATACAACCGACACTCACCCTGACAGTTGTTTCTTTCTTCAATACGCTAAAGTATCCGCCCTCGCTGCAATTCCTGCTCATGACCCTTGGACCCGCGCTGATAGCCCTGGCCTGGTTCGATACGATTGATGAGGAACACTGGCTGGCCAGGTTCTTCAAGGTTCTTGGGCGCGTCCCGCTTTTCTTCTACGTGCTCCACATTTATCTGGTTCACGCCATGGCTGTATGGGTCGCCTTTGCCTTTCATCAACCCTCTCCCTGGCTCCTGTCGGGAGGTCCCATGCTCCGCCTGATCCCGCAGGGTTACGGGCATGGGTTGCCGTTTATTTACGCCATGGCGTTCGTCGCCGTTCTGCTGCTCTACCCGGCATGCAAGTGGTTTATGAAGATCAAGGAACAGCACAGGGACAAGTGGTGGATGAGCTACCTCTAGCTTCGTGAGCCGCGCTTCTTGGCCTCTTCGTAGGCTTGTTGCGGGTCACGACCGGTGACTTCCTTGTACCAGGCAGGATGGAAGGTCCACGCCCACGCCTCAGAGACGGCGCCTCGAGTCATCGCCTGAAAGGTTCCAGGCTCGCCGATCGTACTTTGGTAGATGTGAATAAAGATACCGCCTAACATGATGAGCGCGGATATGTCGTGCAGTACGTAGCTTACGGCGACCGTCATTCGTCCAAACGTCCGCGCGCCCGCCCACAGAGTGATCCCGGTGATCAGGTAGACGATGCAGCCTGCCACGATCTCCCAGAACTGCACCTTCTGACCCGCATTGAAGAATCCCGTGTCAGGCGGATCAAGCTTTTCCTTCCCACTTGCAATGTTGTGCAGGTTCGCCATCCATTTCGTGTCTGCTGGGATCCATCGCATCGGCTTCAGCCAGTTCAAGGCCTGCAGACCGAAAAAAAAGCAGAACCCGATCCCAAACCACGGATGCATCTCCCGGCTCAGCGGCCCCCCGCCAAAAATCGGGGTGAACCAGCGAAAGAGCCACGGCAGATAGATCCCGAAGCCCGAGAACAAAGCCAGAAAGAAGAACAGCGCCACCATCCAGTGCAGGAAGCGCGTGTACACAGGATGCCGCAGAAGCTCACCCGAGTAGACTTCGGTATTCCCGAACGACTCAAACGCCTCACGCGCTTTGTCATCGAATCGCTCAACCGCGGTTCCCATTCGCTGCCTCCTTTCTCGGCGGTTCTGGCTGCTCCCGCCGCGGGCCAATCGTCACGTAATGCAGCAAAACTCCGACCAACCCAAACAGCGCAAACGTCCCCAGCACCGGCTTCGCCAGCCACTTCCAGATCGTATAACTCCACGGAATCGTCGGATTCTTCGGCAATCCGCCGTAGCGCTCCGGATCGGTCGCATCGTGCAGCACGTAGATGACGTGAGTCCCGCCCACCGAGGATGGGTCGTACACTCCCGCGTTCGCGAATCCAAAATTGTCGCGCAGTTGCTTGGACCGCTCCTCCGCGATGAACTTCATGTCATCTTTCGATCCAAACTTCAAGCAGCCCGTCGGACAAGCCTTGATGCAGGCCGGCTCCAATGACTGCCCTACGCGATCTGAACACAACGTGCACTTGTAGACCTTCTTCGTGTACGGATTGAATCGCGGAATATCGAACGGACAGCCCGAAACGCAAAACTCACAGCCAATGCAGTTTTCCTGATTGAAGTCCACGATGCCATTGGCGTATTTCACGATCGCGCCATCGGCCGGACACGCTGCCAGGCATCCCGGGTCGGCGCAGTGCATGCACTGGTCCTTGCGCATGAGCCACTGCACCGTGCCGTCTTCGTTCACGTGCTCGTTGAACTTGATCAGGTTCCAGAAATTCCAGCGCGTCTCCGGCATCGTCTGGTATGTGTTGTCAAACGTGGTCGGGCTGAACGGCATGTCGTTCCACTCGACGCAAGCCACCTCGCACGCCTTGCAGCCGATACACGTGGTGGTATCGATCAGCTTGCAGACTTCCAGATCGCGCTGCATGCCGCGCCCCGGAATCGGTCCCGGATGCGCCGAAATCATCTCCGTCTGAAGCGTCCTGCGATCGCTCATCAGGTCCTCTGCCTCAAGCCTTCTCGATCTTCACCAGAAAGCCCTTGAATTCCGGCGTGTACGCGTTCGGGTCAATGACGGTCGGAGTCAGCTGGTTCACAAGAGTCTTTGCGGTCTTGCCCTCATCCTCCGCAATCCCGCGGAATCCCCAGTGAATCGGAATCCCGATCTGATACATCACATTGCCGTCGATCTTCATCGGCCGTATGCGCCGCGTCACCATGGCTTTCGCAATGTACTGACTGCGCGCACTTGTGACTTTCACCTTCTCACCCCCGCGCAATCCCATCTGATCCGCCAGTTCCGTCGGTACTTCGACAAACGGCTCCGGCACCAGTTGCACATTCATGGGATTGTTTTTCGTCCAGTAGTGATAGTGCTCCGTCAGCCGATAGGTGGTGCAAATCACGTTGAACCCGTCTTTCACCGTGCCGTACTTATCCAGATCCGTCTTGTATTTCTTCACTACCGGGTTGTTCGACTGGTTCGGGTGCAGTGGATTTGCAATCGGGCTCTCGATCGGTTCGTAGTGCTCGGGGAATGGTCCATCGGCCATTCCGCCCAGCGGTACGAACAGCCGCCCCACACCCTCCGGATTCATGATGAACGGGCCCATGTGATCCTTTGGAGCAGAATCCGCCTTGAAGTCGGGAACATCGTTGCCAACCCAGCTCTGTTTCCCTTCATCCCACCACACCTGGCGGCGGCTCGCGTCCCACGGCTTGCCGTTGATGTCGCACGACGCCCGGTTATAGAGCACGCGGCGATTCGACGGCCACGACCACGCCCAGTTCGGATAAATCCCCAGTCCCGACGGATCTTCCGTCCCACGCCGCTGCGTCATGGCGCCCGCTTCCGTCCACGAGCCGCTGTAGATCCAGTTTCCGCACGCCGTCGTCCCGTCATCCTTTAACCAGGCGAAGCCCGGAAGCTGCTGCCCCGCCTTGATCACCTGCTGCGTCTTAGGGTCGGTCAGGTCAGCCAGCGCTTTGCCGTTAATCTCCTTCGCCACTTCGGAGAGCGACGGATTGTAGGGATTCGTATACGCGAGCGCAGCGTTCAGCACCGGGTCGGGGAATTTCCCGCCTTCTTTCTGATACAACTCCCGCGTCTTCAGGAAAATCGTCGCCAGGATTTCCTGGTCGAGTCTCGCTTCGCCCGGCGGCGGCACGGCCACGTTCTTCCACTGCAGCCAGCGCGCAGAGTTGACGAATGTGCCGTCTTTCTCCGCGAATCCCGCGCCGGGCAGCCGGTACACGGTGGTGTTGATCTGCTTCTGCTCTTCCGCCGTGATTCCCGGCGCTCTCCAGAACTCGCTGGTCTCATCCGGATAAATTTCGCACACCACCAGCCAATCCGCCTTCTTCAGCGCGTCGATATTCTTCTGCGAATCCGGACCGATCATCACGCCGTTCATGCCGAAGGCGAAAATGCCCTTGACCTTGCCCTCGTACATGTCGTTCCAGATATTCACCCAAGAGTAGTTGCGGTCGATCTTGGGCAAATAGCCGAATGCCCAGTCGTTTTCTTTTGTTGCCGCCGGGCCATACATCGCCTTTAGAAGGGAAACGGCAAACTTCGGCGTGTTCGACCAGTAGTTGAACGAATCCCACGGATCGGGCTTGGAAGGTGGTGGTGTGATCCTCTTCAGATAAGTCGCGAGATCGACATCTGTCGGATTCGGCATCTTCAGGTAGCCCGGCAGAATATCGAAAATGCCAGCCATATCCGTCGCGCCCTGAATATTGGAATGCCCGCGCAGAGCATTCACTCCGCCGCCCGCGCGTCCCACGTTGCCCATCAGCAATTGCAACATCGCCGCCGTGCGGATGATCTGCGTGCCGAAGCTGTGCTGCGTCCAGCCGACCGCATAAATAATGGTGGCGACCTTCTTCATGTCGCCATCTTTGCGCACCGACGTAAACAGATCCGCAGCCTTGAGGAATTGCGCCTGCGGAATGCCCGTAATCCGCTCGACCATCTCGGGCGTGTAGCGCGAGTATTGCTGCTTCAGCAACTGATAAACACAGCGCGGATGCTGCAGGGAGAGATCGAAGGCAATCTTGGGCGGCAGCGCGGGCGGCGCCGGCGGAGTTCCGGGCTTTGCCACAGCAGAAGGTTTGGCCTCTAACTTGGCCGATCCTGTCTTGCCGGCCAGATCCCCGCCCTCTTCGTAATTCCAGGAAGACTTGTCGTAAACCTTCTTCTCGGGATCAAACCCTGAATAGAGTCCGTCCTCGGGAAGCTTGAATCCTTCTTTGATGACGAACGCCGCATTGGTGTAGTTGACGAGGTAGTCGTGCGCGATGCGGTTGTTTTGCAGAGCGTAGTTAATCAGCCCGCCGAGAAAAGCAATATCCGCACCCGCACGGATTTGCAGGTACATGTCTGCGTTCGCGGCAGTGCGCGTCAGCCGCGGATCGACAACAATAGTCTTGGCATTGCGATGAATTTTGGCTTCAATGGCCCACTTGAAGCCACAAGGATGGTTTTCGGCTGGATTGCCACCCATGATCAACATCATGTCGGTGTTCTTGATGTCGATCCAGCCATTGGTCATCGCCCCGCGTCCGAATGTTGGCCCCAAACTGGAGACCGT
>Ga0075030_100005326_pt1 | contig 11597 bp, 8 predicted proteins | sample LitLauG_LLR_2012_FD_71393 | JGI IMG/M metagenome (GOLD analysis project Ga0075030, IMG submission 71393) | Freshwater sediment microbial communities from Pennsylvania, USA - Little Laurel Run_MetaG_LLR_2012 | ecosystem: Environmental > Aquatic > Freshwater > Creek > Sediment | place: USA...
GAAAAAGCCAGCCTGTGACGGGCGGCAAATTTAGATGCCGCTACCGGAAAATCTAGTTGACGCCAGACAGGACGTCCGGCCGGATCGACTGACCGGTGAGCCGCAGGCACGTGGCAAAGCTGAATGGACGGCCATCCTTCTCCGGCTCCGTGAACATCCAGAGCAGGATTTCGAGGACCTCGTCCATCGGCGTTTTCGGGTCGGCGATCTTGCCGCAGTCCTCGAGCAACCAACCGTGCAGACGAACGATCTCGTCGACGGTCCATTCGATCGGGGGGTCTTCGTCGCTGGATCGCAGCCTAACGCTGTCCGGCGAGTCCTCGATCAACTCGACTGCGGCGGAGCGTGGGGCTCGAACGGCTTGGCGATCAGTCTGAGAAGGACGGTCCGACGCGCTGACGTAGGCGTTCGAAATCCGCAATTTCGACATGGTGGCCTCCAGTGGAAAACCGGGAGGCAATGCGTCCCCGTGAGGGAAGCAATACCCCCATGGGTGGATGGAATGTGCCGGGATCAGTCCGGCGAGATGTTGGGCTGGCTTGAAGATAGCGGCATGCGCCGCTTGGACGGTGTGCCAGCGACCGTCTCAGAAGCCTTTCGGCGCCCGTGCAGCGCGCACAAGAGCCTCGAAAGACTTCTTCGATAGAACGCCGCTTCGGGAGGGACCCGCCTTGGTGGCAGCCACCGGGTGTTGCGGAACAGAGGTGCGATCTAGGGCTTGCCGACGTCTGCAGGGCTAGCTTCTGCGTGGGACTAAAGTTACGACCGCGTCTGCCCGGGTGTCAACCCGATCACCCGCTCGACACCGTTTCTGTACCCCTCCGATGCCTTGAAAATCCAGATCCATAGGGGATCTTCCAAAATTGAAGCGATTTTTCGCTGAATATCGAAGCCACGCCGCGCGATTTTGTCGGCACCATTCCCCACTCCAGTGACCGCGGAAAGGTCCGATATGGAGACGTCTGTTCCCGGTGGCCATGCCGGCACCAACACCGATCCGATCAACAGCCGCATCATCGCGCGCGAATCGAAACGTGATTACCTGGCGCGCGTCGAGTCGGCGCAGTTGCTCCTCGCACGACAGCTTTTCAGCCCCGAGATGAAACGGCTCTTTCTGCGAGTGTTCGACTCGTTCCAGCTTAATATGCTCGCTGTCTCCGTCTTCGCGCGCACACGCCTTCCTTCGGATCAGATCGAACCCATCGAGAAGGCCATCCTCACCGACCTGGACACGTACGCGGCCGAGGTCGATCGCGCAACGGCGCAAGCCCAGGTCGTCATGGATCAGTCCGGCGTGACCCATCCGGCGGGATACAAAGCCATGCCGCTGCAACTCGACGTGCGCGTGATTTCCCGCTTCGGCAGGCGATACTTTGAGCTAATGGAAAAGGTCGACCTCCTGATGCCCATGTTGGAGACGCTTGGGATCTACGAGCTCATTTCGCAAAGCGAGGTCGACATTCAAAAAGCGCTCTTCCGGCGTCGAGTTCGATCGCTGGCCATGGCAGCGCGCGCGTACGCGGCCGGACTGCGCAAGAGAATGCGGGAATCGGCGGTACGCGAAGACGGTGCGTCAGAAAACGCGACTGGGTCACATCACCCCGCGGTGACAGCGCAGCATGTCGTCCCCGAGGGGGGCGCGATGTCTCCAGGGAGCAACATTCAGATCGTCAAAATCGCCGGCCGCAAGCAAGCCCAGGCGCTTCCGAGCGGCGCGACCACGGTCGGCAGCGATTCGCGGACGGAACCCACGACAGTCGGAGCGATAGCAGCTACGCCGCTGTAAGAGACCGTCCGGTACCTACACGGTTGGTCGCGTCGGGCACCTCAATGGAGGCGTCGTCAGGAAATGCCCCCTCGGATCGCATTCCTGAGGTACTCAATATTCGCGACCCAGTTCAACTACACCGCCGCAACCTGGGTGCCCGTCTTTGTTGGCAAGCGACCTCTGAGTAGTGCCCATGCCTACCTCTCGACCCGGTGGTCTGCATAATCGGCCGTAACCGCTACCGATCCGCCCCCACGAGCCGACGGTCGCGAACGGCAGCATTCGAATTCTTTCGCCAGGGATTGCTGCCAAAAAGTCGACCCTCGGGTGCGGCCGGTTCGTGGGGTTAGGTCAAGAAAGCAGATTCGACCTGTCCGCACCCTCAGTAAGTCAACTCTCGGTCGACGCTGACATTGCGGAAGGCAAATGCACGTTGCTCCCGCAACGCCTTCGCATCGGCGATACTTTTTACCTTCACGTGCCCATAGCCGCGGATTTCGTCGGGCACGCTGGCCAGCGCCACCGCCGCGGCGTGGTTGACGCGGCTAAGCGCTGCGCAGATATCGTCGAGTTCCTTGGTGTAGTCCTCGATCATTTGGCGCTCGTAGCGACGCTCCTCTGTCTTGCCAAACACGTCGAGCGAGCCGCCGCGCAAGCCCTTGAAATTCTTAAGCCAACCGAACGCGTTACGCACCCAAGGCCCGAACGGCTGTTTGATCAGATGGCCGGTGGCCGGGTCGCGCTTGGCGATGGCAGGTGGCGCGAGATTGTACTTGACCGTGTAGCCATGTTTGAACATCGAGTCGAGCTGGGCCAGGAAGATCGGGTCGGTATGCAAGCGCGCCACCTCGTACTCGTCCTTGTAGGCCATCAGCTTGTACAGATTGCGCGCGGCGGCCTCAGCCAAGTCGCTCATGCCAGGCACGACCTTCGCCTCAGCCGCAACCACGCGCTTGATGATGTCTGCGTAGCGTTTCGCGTAGGCCTCGTCCTGGTAGTCGATCAGGTCGGGCACGCGCACTTCCAACAGACGCCGCGTCTCCCCTTGGGCCCCCACCGAATCGACGATGGCGCGCGCAGCGGCCGACAGCATGAGTTTCTCGATCAGCGGCGCGTGTTTCGCGATTTCGGCTTCGACGAAGCTACGGTCTACCACCGCCATGCGCCCCCAGCGGAACGCAGCCAGGCTCTGCTCGACGCCAACGCCCGAGTTCTTGATCGCGGTCTCGATCGACTCGGATTTCAGCGGAATAGTCCCGGCCTGGAAGGCCACGCCAACCATGAAGTTGTTGGTTGCCATCGCATCGCCGAAAAGGCCCTCGGCCATCGCCTGCCCGTCAATGAAGACGTTGTGTTCCTTGCGCGTGACCCGGTCGATGCCATCGATGAGCGATTGCACGATGGGGAAAACATTCTTCCGATTGGAGATCATCTGTCCAGTCGGCGTCCGCGTCGTGTTCACCACGGCGATCGTGCGTTCGGGCAGGCACTTGTCCAGGTTCTTGGGATCGGTCGCGTTGAGGATGTCGAAGCCCAGATACAGGTCGGTACGGCCGTCGGAGATCTTGTTCGAGCCGCTGAACGGTTCATGCGTAATCTTGATATCGGAGATGACCGCGCCGCCCTTTTGCGCCAGACCCGTCTGGTCCAGACCGATGACATGCATGCCTTCGAGCCTTGCCGCATTGGCGATAGTCGCGACTACCGTGACCGAGCCGGTGCCGCCAATGCCCATCACGTGGATGCCGAAGCCGAAACTCGAGTCAACCTTGGACACCGGATCGGGCAGGTCACACTCGAGCGCCAGTATTCGGCCCTTCTTTCTCTTCTTCTTGCCTTCGTCCCCTGCCGCGGGCTCGGGATTGGGCGTGATCGTCAGGAACGACGGGCAGAAGCCCTTGACGCAGGAGTAGTCCTTGTTGCACGACGACTGATGAATGCGCGTCTTGCGGCCGAACTCGGTCGCCACCGGCTCGACGCTCATGCAGTTGCTCTTCACGCCACAGTCGCCGCACCCTTCGCAGACGCGTTCGTTGATGACAATGACCTCCACCGGCTCCTCGGCTTTGCCACGGCTGCGCGCGCGGCGCAGCTCGGCCGCACATTCCTGATCATGCACCAGGACCGTAGTGCCGGGAATCTCGGCCAGCACGCGTTGGGCCTCGTCGAGGCGGTCGCGATGCCACACCTCGGTGGCCCCTGGCAAGCCCTTGATCGACTCGGGACGGGCGCTGGTCACGATGACCTTCTTGACGCCGTTGGATAGCAGGTCGGACACCAGGTTGGCGAGTGGCTCTTCGCCCATGATGTGCTGGCCGCCGGTCATCGAGGTGTGTGCGTTGCGGAGAACCTTGAATGTGATGTTGGTGTTGGTACTCGCGCAGTAGCGGATCGCCAGGCTGCCGGAGTGAGCGTAGGTACCATCGCCCATGTTCTGGAAAATGTGCTTGGTGTCGGTGAACGGCGCCATACCAATCCACTGCGCACCCTCGGCGCCCATGTGGGCGCCCATCACGACGTTGCGGCCCATCCACATCGCCATCGTGTGGCAGCCGATGCCGGCGGAGACGATGCTGCCCTCGGGTGCAGTGGTCGAGCTGTTGTGCGGGCAGCCCGAGCAATACCACGCAGTGCGGGTCGCTGTCGGCAGATTGGCCCGGACGTGGATCTCGTCCAGGCGCGCGAGCCATGCTTCGGCGGTCTCGATGCGTGTCTTCTGCGACAGGCGCTTGTTCAGGGCGCGGCCGATGACATCGGATTCGAATTCCCCGTAATGCGGCAGAAGCTCCCTCTCCCGCTCGTCGAACTTACCGACGATGCGCGGCGCGTTGGCCATGCCGTAGAGCACGTTCTTGGCGAACATCTCGAGAAAGGGGCGTTTCTCCTCGATGACGAAGATCTCCTCCAGCCCACGGGCGAAATCACGTACGATTTGCGGCTCCATCGGGAACAGCAGGCCCATCTTCAGGATGCGGATGCCGTAGCGTCGCAGCGCCGCATCGTCCAATCCCAGCTCGAGAAAGCACTGACGCAGGTCGTTGTAGGTCTTGCCGGCCGTGATGATGCCCAGCCAGGCGTCGGGATTCTCGAAGACGACGTCGTTGAGCTTGTTGGCCGCGGCGTAGCGCTTGGCCACCTCAAGCCGGCGCGTGTACAGCGACTGCTCCATCTCCAGCGCTTCGGCGCGCACGTTCATGCCGAGATTCATGTTCGGCGTGTAGGCCTTGCCGTCGAACATCAGGTCGGGCGTGACGAAGGCGAGCCGATTCGGATCGATGTTGGCCGCACCGCTGCCATCGGCGACGTTGGTCACGATCTTCAAGCCGACCCATACGCCGGACAGGCGCGACATCATGTAGCCGTGCAGCCCAAAATCCAGGATTTCTTGCACGTTGCTTGGGAATAGCGACGGAATCCCGACGTGCATCAGCATCGGCTCGGACTGGCTGCACAGCGACGAGCTCTTGCAGCCCGGGTCGTCCCCGGCCACCGCGAGCACGCCGCCGTTCTTGCCGATGCCCGTATAGTTGGCATGCTTCAAGGCATCGCCGGAACGATCGACCCCCGGCGCCTTGCCATACCACAGACCTGTCACGCCGTCGAACTTCTGCTTTCCGACGGTGTGCAGCATCTGTGTTCCCCACACTGCAGTCGCCGCCAGGTCCTCGTTCAGACCATCCACAAAGTGGATGTTCCTGGCCAACAGCGCCTTCTGGTTCTTGATGAACGCAGCATCCAGCATGCCCACGGGAGAACCGCGATAGCCTGAAATGAACATGCCTGTCTTCAAGACGCGGCGTTCGTCAGCACGCGACTGGTCGAGCACCAGGCGCACGAGCGCATCGATACCGCCGAGGTTGACCGTGCCTTCTTCCTGCATGAAGATATCGGAGGCGTGTTGTTTCGGTGACATAACTGTTCCTGTATGGTGTCGCGCGGATCGACGATTTTCGAACGGCCGGGCGAAATTGGTTACGTATCGGCAATGACCGCGTTTTTTTCGGCGTATCGCGCATCCCAACGCGCACGTTTCGATTGGGCGCGCCGATCGCCTTGAGCAGCGCCTGATACACCTGGTCGATGACGGCGCGTTTCTGCTCGCCGGCACGGGCCTCGAGAACGTAGATTCGGGCAAAAGGCGCGGCGTTCTCCGCGCGATTCAGTAGCTGTGGCGCGACGCAGGCGGCCAATTGCCCACGGCGCTCGATGCAGACATCGACGCAGGCGTTATGGTCGGCCTCAACCGGTGTATTCAGGCCGACTTGCCCCAATGCGCGGCAACGGATGTCGATCGCACCTTCACCATAAAACTGCAGCTCGACGCGCAGCAAGTGACCGGGACCGTCGCACTACTCCACGGCGTTCAACCGGCGCACTCGCGCCGTTAGACGAAACGCATCGAGACCGAGCCGAGATCTTGGAATCGAACCAGGACGCTATCGCCCGGTTTGACCAGCAGGGCCTCGGTCACACCGCCGGTCATGATGAACATGCCGGCGGGAATTTCTTGCCCACGCTGGCCCAAGTGATTGGCCATCATTGCCACAGCTGCCAGGGGGTTGCCGAGCACGGCCGCACCCGCGGCCATCGCCCTGATTTCGCCGTTGATCTCGAGCACGACGCCGAGCGTGCGCAGGTCGAGTTCCGCGAGCTCGCGCGGCCGCCCGCCGATGACAAAGCGCGACGCCGAGGTGTTGTCGGCGACTACACTCTTCAGGTCGAACTTGAAGTCGCGGTAGCGGCTGTCGATGACCTCGACCGCCGGGATGACGAAGTCGGTGGCCGCCATCACGGCAGCGACATTGCATCCGGGGCCCTTCAGCGGCGCCTTGGTGACGATGCAGATCTCAGCCTCCACCTTCGGGTGGATCAATTCGGCGTGCTTGATCTCGCCGCCGTCGGGCCGCGCCATGTAGTCACTGACGAATCCAAACACAGGCGTTTCTACGCCCATCTGCTTCATTTTCGCGAAGGACGTGAGACCTGCCTTCAGGCCGACGGTCTTGTTGCCGCGCGATTCCTTGCGGCGCTTGATCTCCTCCTGGATCGCATAGGCGTCGTCCCAGTCCATGTTCGGGTAGTCGCCGGTAATCATGGTCACGTCTCGCACCTTCAACTCGGCGGTCTCGAGGTGCTCGGCAAGGCCGAGGATGGTCTTTTGGTCTAGATTCATGGTCGATCTCCGATTCAGATAAAGCGCACTGAGGTGCCGCCGAGGCCACCGACATCGCAGCGCAGGCTGTCGCCGGCCTTCACCGGTACGAGCGGCGACTGCGATCCGGACAGGATCACTTCGCCGGCCTTGAGGCCGATGCCGAGGCGGCCGAGCGTGTTGGCCAGCCAGGCCACGGCATTGGTCGGCGAGCCCTGTACCGCAGCGCCGGTGGAGGTGCTGATGACCTCGCCGTTCTTCTCCAGCACCATGCCGGCCAGCGCCAAGTCGAGCTGTCGCGGGCTGCGGCGCACGCCACCCAGGGTCAGCACGCCGCAGGACGCGTTGTCGGCGACCGTATCCTGGATCTTGATCTTCCAGTCCCGAATGCGCGAATCGACAATCTCGAAACAGGGGACGACGAAATCGGTGGCACGCAAGACGTCGGCGGCGGTGATGCCAGGACCCATCAGATCGCTCTTGAGCACAAAGGCCACCTCGGCCTCCGCCTTGGGCGCAATCATCGAGTCGGCACGGATGGCTTCGCCCTCGTTGAAGATCATGCCCGAGGTCATCTGGCCGAAGTCCGGCTGGTTGACTTTCAGCATGTCCATCACGACCTTGCTCGTGACGCCGATTTTCTTGCCGACGATCGTTTCGCCGGCATCGAGCCGGCGCTGAACCATCCGCAGTTGAATCTGGTAGGCATCTTCGATCGTGATCGAAGGCTCGCGGTCGGTCAGCGGCTCGACCGCCTTGCGCTCGAGCAGTGCCTGATAGAGCTCGTCGCCGTAGCGCTGAATTCTGGTCTTGTCCATGATGTTGGGCCTGTCGTTGTAGGGTGCTGGGTCTCAAGGAAATGTGGCCTGGCCGCTCTGCTTGAGACCCGGGGGGACCGCAAAGTGGCGAGCTTGGGGCACTCAGTACTTGACCATGACGTTGCGCAGTTCCGTGTAGAACTCCAGCGAATGCAGGCCACCTTCGCGGCCAATGCCCGACTGCTTGGAACCACCGAAAGGCGTGCGTAGGTCGCGCAGGAACCAGCTGTTGATCCAGCACAAGCCGACCTCAATAGTCGACGCCAGGCGCATCGCGCGGCTGATGTCCTGGGTATGGATCGACGTGGCCAGGCCGTAGCGGTTGGCGTTGACCATCGTCAAGACTTCTTCTTCGGAATCGAAAGGCTGGATATGGCAGCACGGGCCGAAGATCTCCTCGGTGACGACAGTGGCGGTCTCCGGCAGGCCGGTCCAGATCGTCGGCTGCACCCAGCAGCCGTCCTTCAGTTCAGCCGGCATGTCGGGGATACCGCCGCCAAAGATGATGTTGGCGCCTTCGTCCTTGGCCTTCTGGTACATACCCAGGACCTTCTTCTGATGGATTTTGCTGATCAGCGGCCCGATTTTGGTGTCGGGATCGAACGGGCGCCCCGGCTTCATCTTCTCCGCCTGGACCTTCAGCGCAGCGACGAACTTGTCGAAGAGGGGGCGCTGCACGTATACACGCTCCGTGCCCAGGCAGACCTGGCCGGCATTCTCGAAGCACGACCGCGTCACCGTCGCGACGGCGTTGTCGAAATCGCAATCGGCGAACACGATCGCGGCGTTCTTGCCGCCGAGTTCCAGCGACACGGGACGGATGCCATCGGCGGCGGCTTTCATGATCGCGGCACCAGTCTTGGTCTCGCCGGTGAAGGTAATGCCGTCGACCTGCGGGTGCGAAGTCAAGAAGGCACCGGCGGAATCGACGCCGAAGCCGTTGACGACGTTGTAGACACCCTTGGGTACGCCGACCTTGTTCATCACCTCGCCGAGCAGCGTGGCCGTGCTAGGCGTGGCTTCGGACGGCTTGACCACGACAGTGTTGCCGCAAGCCAGTGCCGGGCCGGCCTTCCAGGTCATCAGCAACAGCGGAAGGTTCCAAGGGCAGATGATTGCGATCACGCCACGCGGTACCCGCACGCCGTAGCTGCGCGCGGTCTTGCCGTCCGGGGAGGTCATCTCGAACGACTCGGTCGAGGCGTTCTTGATCGTGTCGGTAAAGATCTTGAAGTTGGCGGCACCACGCGGAATATCCACGTGCGACGCCAGGAGCGCAGGCTTGCCGGTGTCGGCAATCTCGGCTTGCAGGAAGTCGTCGAAGCGACGGTTGATCTCGTCGACCAGGCCGTCGAGCATATTGCAACGGTCGACGACCGACAGCTTGCCCCACGGACCATGCAGCGCAGCCCGGGCCGCGGCCACTGCGGCATCAATCTCCGGCCTGCCGGCCTCGTAGACCATGCCGATGAGCGAGTTGTCGACCGGGTTGCGCTTCTCATAGGTCTTGCCGCTGGCGTTCTTGACGTACTCGCCGTTGATGAAATTCAGAATCTCTTTGCTCATGGCTGTTCCATTCAGATCAATTGTCCAATCCAATTGCGCTCCGCTCCGGCCGGGCGCACGGTTTGTCTTCGATTCCGGCGCTGCCGGAGATCCCGATGCCGCCGATCAGGCGACCCTCCCGCCACATCGGTAATCCCCCACCGAAGCATAATTCGTGCGATCGCAGCGGCGGCCGTCTCCCACTACACCACGTCCTGCGCAACGGCGATCGTCATCAAGTGAACACCGACAGGAAGGCGTCGTTCAGGTTTCGGTCGTGATAAAAAATTGCCGGGCCCAGCGCCTCGTCGTGCCAGGTGATGACCGGCTTGTCGGGGTAGTAGATGTAGCCGCCCGCGAACACCTCGTTGCGGTTTCCCGACGGGTCAAAGAAATACACCGTTTCGCCGCGCGTAATGCCATGACGGGTCGGCCCGATGTCGATCGATGTCTTTGTGCGCGACAAGATGTCGGCTGCGCGCAGTACCTTCTCCCAGCTGCCGAGCTCGAACGAGGCATGGTGGAATTTGCCTCTCACAGGCTGCCGAATGAAGGCCACGTCGTGCGACTTGTTCGAGCAACTCAGGAAGGCGCCGATCATGAGCTTCTTGTCGGGCCCGGCCATCACCTGCTCGGCCAGGCCGAAGCCCAGCACCTCGGTGAACAGCTTGACCGTGCCGTCGAGGTCGTCTCCGTAGAGCAGGCAATGGTCGAAACGCGACGGTGCGATGCCTTTCAAGCCATCCGGCCAGGGGTCGGGATTGACGTTGTCCCCATCGGTGCCGCACTGGTTACCGAGCTTTTCCTTCTCGGCGTACAGCTCCATCACGTGACCGGTCGGGATCGTAAACCGGAAACGCTCGCCGGTTTTGGGGTGTTCGCCGGCGGGGATCCATTCGAGGTCGGCGCACAGCTCGGATTTTTCGATGTCACCCGCGAGCTTTTTGAGCGTCGCCGGCGAATCGACACGCCAACCCATGTAATCCATGCCCGCCTCGTCGGCCTCGCGCAACACGACACTGTGGTGGTCGTGTTCGTCCCAGGCCTTCAAGAAGACACGCCCGCCCTTTTCGTCGCGAGTCACTTCGATGAGGCCGAGAACCTCGATGTAGTGCTTCAATGCGGGCGCCATCTCGAGTACGCGGATTGCCACGTGTCCAGGACGCAGTACGCCGGTCAGTGCCATTCATGTCTCCTTGTCGGGTCGAGGAATTGATGTCGTCCAGGCGAACCCAACGCTGAACGACTTGCTTTGGAAAGCTCTCTTCACTTGCTGCACCCGGCCCATCACGTGGGCCTCGAGGTTCCGATCAGCGCGCTCGTGCCCCTCTCCACGGTGCACGCATGCGCAGCAATCGCACAATCTGAACAATTGCAATTTCGCCGGTCGCGCTGCACGTGGCATCCCATCGACCATCACGCAGCCGCCATGGTTCAGATGTTCTTGAACAACGGGCTGCGCGCCAGGCCTTGCGCGGCATCGGCGTTGCTCAGGAACTTCTCGGTGTAGATGTCGCGCTCGTACAGCCGCCCCTGCATCAAGGTGCGAATGCAAGCCTCGATCATGACCGGCGGGCCGCACAGGTAGGCCTTGTGGCTGCGGAAGTCGTTACCGAACGCATCCTTGGCTGCCTCGTGCACGAAACCTTTGAAGCCGGTCCAGTCGCACGCCTCGGTCGGCTCGCTCAGCGCAGGTACGTAGCGAAAGTTCGCATGCGTGGCGGCCAGATCGACGAAGAAGTTGTGGTAGTAGAGCTCGGCGCGATTGCGCGCACCATAGACCAGGGTGATCTTGCGCGGGTCCCCGCCTTCGATAAGATCCATCAGCATCGACTTCGGGCTCGACAGACCCGAGCCACCGGCCAGGAAAATCACCGGCTGCGGGTCGGAGCGCCGCACAAAGAAGTGCCCGAGCGGTCCGATCAGATCGATCGTATCGCCCGGCTTGAGCACATCGTGGATCCAGCCGGTACCCTTGCCGCCGGGTACCCGCCGCACGTTGAGCTCGACCAGTTTGTCCGCCGAGGGCGATGCGGCGAGCGAGAACGCCCGTGGCTTGTCTTCCCCAGGAACCTTCACGTTGACGTACTGGCCGGCCTGGAAGCGGATGCCTTCGTCGAGCTCAATGAAAACGCCCTTGACCGTCGGCGTCAGGTCCTCGAGCCGCGCGACGCGGCCGCGGAAATCGCGCACCGGGATGTGCAGCGCGTCGGGCTCCTCGTCGATGTCGGCCTCGATCGTCACGTCGGACAGAGGCGTCGCGCAGCAGGCCAGGCACTTGCCTTCGTCGCGTTCGACGTCCATCAGCGCGAAC
>Ga0075030_100005328_pt1 | contig 11595 bp, 11 predicted proteins | sample LitLauG_LLR_2012_FD_71393 | JGI IMG/M metagenome (GOLD analysis project Ga0075030, IMG submission 71393) | Freshwater sediment microbial communities from Pennsylvania, USA - Little Laurel Run_MetaG_LLR_2012 | ecosystem: Environmental > Aquatic > Freshwater > Creek > Sediment | place: USA...
AACGCGATCGCCATCGAACATATCAAGCTGGAAAATGAAGGCTGGGAACGCGACACCAGCGTCACTGAACCGCAAGAACCAACGCTCAGCACCGTGAGCGCGTGAGATGCGGCCTATCTCCAGCGTGGACTGCCTGCGGCTTTGGGAGCGCGGGCTTCAAATGCATCGTCTGGACCAAGGTCTGCTCGCGTTGAGTGCGGCCCTTCCCGAAACCGCCCACGGCGAACTCCCGGACTGGCCGCTCGGCCGCTCGAATCGCGCCTTAGCGGAACTGCACTGCGCCTCGTTCGGGCCGGATCTGAACGGCCGGATTTCTTGCCCGGAATGCGCGGAGAACCTGGAGTTCCAAATGGACGCCCGATCTCTCCTGGAAACTCAAGCGGATCTAGACGCGCGCGTTCACCTGGGCCAACATTCCTTCCGCCTGCCCACTACCAGGGATTTAGCGCGATTAGCGGGCAATCTCGATCCGAGTGGGGCCGTGAAGAAACTGGTCGAATTGTGCCGCACCGATGCGGGCGGTGATCCCGATTGCCGAGCGGACCAAGTGTCGGAGGAAGAACTGGAGGAAATCGGCGAAAGAATGTCCGCGGCGGATTCTCTCGCCGAGATCCGCCTGAGTTTTGCGTGCGCCCGGTGCGGTCACCAGTGGCGGGAAAACCTGGATCTGGCCGCCTTCCTGTGGATCGAAATCGAGGCACGAGCCAAGCGGTTGCTGCGGGAGGTCCACACGTTGGCTGCCGCCTATGGATGGGCCGAGGGCGAGATTCTCTCCTTGAGCGATCCCCGCCGGGCGCGATACCTGGAGATGGTGCGCGAGTGAGCGGGTATCTGCAACGGTTGGTCGCGAGCGCGCGGACGGCGAAACCCGCCATCACTCCTGTGCTGGGTCCGCTGTTCCCGGCGTCGTTGGACGCGGGTCCTGGCCTCCAGGAGGTGGAAGAGGAAATCGTGGTCAACCGGCCGCGGGCATACCCTGTTGCACCCCGTCCGGAACCGGCGCCGCCACCCGCCGAGCGGCTCGATCTACCGCCGAATTCGCCGTGCCTCCAAGCCGAACCAATCGCGGCAGCGCTGCCCGCAAGACAGACTTTCGCGGCGGCTACGTCGGTTCCAAGCGCGGCTCCCGAGGCCAAACCCCCGGATGCCAGCACTCCGGACACGCAGCCCCAAGCCACCTTGCGGCAATCGACGCCTGAGCCGTTGTGGGGCATGCTTCAGCCTGCTGCGGTCTTTAGCCCGCCGGCCGATATGCACGCTCCGCCCGCGAACGTTCGGGCGTCAATCGTGCCCTCCGAGCCGCAACCCGCAGCGAGCGGCGCACAGAGGCCTTTGCTGCCGGACGCCGCCCAACGCGTGGTTTTGCGCAACGTTTATCAACCGTTGCTGGCGCAGGTCTCCCGCCGGCCGGACGCCGCCGCCACTCCCGGGCATGCCCCCATACAGAAGACCGCCCGGACTAGCGCGGCGGAGCGCCTGGAACGGCAGCCGGATGAGATTCAGATTCATATCGGCCGGATCGAGGTGACCGGGTTGCCGCCCGCCGCTCCTCTACCTCCGCGCACGCAGCCACCGCGCAGGGCACTGAAGCTGGACGAATACCTGCGCCGCGGCGCCAGGGGGCGGCCATGAGCAACGCTCTGGCGATTTCGGGTGTCACCGCCGTGTTGCAGCACTTCCTGAATACGGCGTGCAATGCGCCCTCCTCGCCTTTGGGCGGCGTCTCGGTTTCCGCTGTCGCTCCCGACATTGTTCAGAACGCTCTCGGCACCGGCAGCGAAAAACCCCAGGTGAATCTGTTCCTGCACCAGGTCACGCCAAACGCGGCTTGGCGCAATACGAACTTTCCTTCTGTGGCCGCCGATGGGAGCACACGGCTGAACAATCCGCCGCTCGCCCTGGACCTGCATTACCTGCTCACCGCCTACGCCTCTGCGGACACCCAGGCCGAGGCGCTGCTCGGTTTCGGCATCCTGATGCTGTACGAGAATCCAGTTGTCCCGCGCGCCCAAATCAGCAAAGCGCTATCGAGTCTTCCCTCCAGCAACCCCCTGGCGAGTGTGCTCAGCGCCTCCGGCTTAGCGGACCAGATCGAAGTGTTGAAGATCACTCCCGCCAGCATGGGACGCGAGGAGATGGCCTGGATCTGGACTGCGTTAAAAGCCGATTATCGGCCTACCTTCGCCTTCGATGTCTCGGTGGTCCTAATCCAATCGCAGTTGGCGGTTGCTTCATCCTTGCCAGCGCTGAGCCAGAACATCACCGCGCTGCCGCAGTCCTCGGCGCCAGCTTTTCGGGTTGTGCTGCCGAGCGGCGAGGCCGCCGCGCTGCCGGGAGACACAGTGACCGTGACTGGACAATTTGTACCGGGAACCATTCAGGTGCTACTGGTAAATCAACGGCTGAGCCTTCAATTTACGGCTACTCCCTCCGCGGTAACCGGCTCCTCGTTATCCTTTGCGATTCCGAACAACACGCCGGCGGGCGTTTACAGCCTTTCGGTGAAGGTGACCAATGCCAGCGAAATCGTCCTCCAGACGGTTGCGAATCTCCCCCTGGCCTTGGCGCCTACGATCCCTTCGCCCGCGACGGCGACTGTGGTGACGAATGCATCGGGCAGTTTGGTCACGCTGAATTGCAATCCGCCGGTGGTCGCGGGCCAAACCGTTTTTCTGGCGCTGGGCGGCGCGATGCAGCCGGCGCAGACTTTCGGGGCGCCTGCCTCGACGCTTAGCTTCCAATTCGCCGTGCTGGCGGCCGGACCCTACCTGGCTCGTTTGCGAGTGGACGACGTGGATAGCCCGGTAGCAGTGAATTGGTCGGCCAAACCGCCGGCTTTCACCGGACCGTTCATTACTTTATGACAGCCACCGCATCCACGCCGTCTTGGGTGGAACAAAATCAGGCCTACCTGGTTGCGCAATTCGCGCGCCTCAAGCGCCGCCTCGGTCAGAGCGAGGTGGAGAGCGTGGAATTCGCCGCCGTTCTCGATCCGCCACCGGCGATCGATCGTCTGTGCGCGATCTTCGGCCTCAGCGCATTTGAACGCGAAATCCTCCTGCTTTGCGCCGGCGTCGAAATGGATTCCGATTTAGCCGCCAGGTGCGCCGCCGCCCACGGTCAGCCGCAGCGGAGCTACGCCACCTTTGGCCTGTCGATGGCGTTGCTGTCTGAACCGCACTGGAGCGCTTTGACGCCCGCCCGCTCGCTGCGTCATTTCCGTCTCGTGGAATTGGAGCCGGGACACGGCCTCAGCTCCGCGCCGCTGCGAATCGATGAGCGGATCCTGCACTACTTAGCGGGAGTGAACCAGCTCGATCGGCGTTTACACTCGCAACTGCGGCCGAGCCAGTTTCCGGAGTGGATGGCGGAAGACCATAAGTCCATTGCAGCCCAGGTGGCTGAAACGATTTCACCGGAATTTCCGGTCATCCATCTTTGCGGCGACGATCCGCATGGTCAGGAGGACACGGCCGCGCTCGCAGCCCACGCCCTGGGGCAGCAGCCGTTCACCGTCCGCGCTGAGGACTTGCCAGCGCTCGGGCCGGAGTTGGACCAATTCGTCGCCTTATGGGAACGCGAGGCGCCGCTGCTGCCGGGCCTCTTGTCGATTCAGTGCGCACAAAGCGGCTTCACGACCTCCGCTCGCCGCGTCGTCGAAAACCTGACCGTCCCGGTGATTCTCGCGACCCGCGAGCCTGTACGAGTCGACCGCGCTTCCCTTCGTCTCGATGTGAATAAGCCCGGGCCCGCCGAACAAAAGCGCCTTTGGGAAAGAGGATTGGGTGCGCGCGCATCAGCGTTCAATGGCGCTCTGGATGGCTTATCCGAACAGTTTCGCTTGAGCGCCAAGGCGATTCATTCCACGAGCGTTTCGTATGCCAGCGCGGCGCAGCCGGATTCCCTATGGAATGCGTGCCGCTCCCTGGCTCGCCCTAGGCTCGAAAACCTGGCGCAGCGCCTCGTTCCCGCGGCCGTATGGGAGGACCTGGTCCTGCCCGAACTCCAGACGCAAACGCTGCGGCAGTTGGCCGCCCAGGTCCATCACCGCATGAAGGTCTATGAGACCTGGGGCTTTTCCGACAGGGGACGCCGCGGTCTGGGCGTGAGCGCATTGTTCGCAGGGGAAAGCGGCACCGGCAAAACCATGGCGGCGGAGGTATTGGCGCGCGATCTCGCCCTGGATTTGTATCGCATCGACCTGTCCGCGGTGGTCAGCAAATACATCGGCGAAACTGAAAAGAACCTGAAGCAGGCTTTCGATGCCGCCGAGGATGGCGGCGTGCTGCTGCTGTTCGATGAGGCTGATGCGCTCTTCGGCAAGCGCAGTGAAGTGAAGGATAGCCATGACCGGTACGCAAATATCGAGGTCAGCTATCTGCTGCAACGCATGGAGGCTTACCAGGGTCTCGCAATTCTCACCACCAATTCGAAGTCCGTTCTGGATAAGTCTTTTCACCGCCGCTTGCGGTTTACGGTGAATTTCCCGTTCCCGGATGCGGCGCAGCGCGAGGTTATCTGGCGGCGGATCTTCCCTCAAAAGACTCCCACGCTCGGCCTGGACTTCGCGCGCCTGGCTCAGCTTAACGTGGCCGGCGGCAATATCCGCAATATTGCGCTCAACGCGGCATTCCTCGCCGCGGACGCGCAAGCGCCGGTTCAGATGGTCCACCTGCTCAAGGCGGCGAAGATCGAGGCGCAGAAGATCGAGCGCGCTCTTTCCGAAGCCGAGATCCGGGGGTGGGTGTGAGCCGCATCAACCTCACGATCGATCACCTTGTGCTGCGTGGATTCGATCCGGCGGAACGCCAGGCCCTGGTGGACGCGCTGCGGGGCGAGATAGCGCAAGCGCTCGCGACATCACGGGAATGGCGCTCCCATCGCACTCCGGTATTGCGGCTTGGACAAATGGCGCTCGCGCCGGGTATTTCGGGAGCGCGCAAACTCGGGCAAGGTGTCGCCCGTGCCATCGGAAAGGGGTTGAAGCCGTGAGCGTCGGGATGTTCACCAAAAAAAGCGAGGCCGCGCCGGCCACGGCGAAGACCGCCGCACCGCCCACCGGCAAACGGATCGGCGCGCCCGACGATGTTTTCGAGCGGAAAGCCGACCGCACCGCCGATGAGGTCCTGGCTATGGACGGGCCGCGATTCGGTTGGTCCATTTCTCGCATGATCGGAAGCGCGCCCTTGCAACGCAAGTGCGCTTGCGGAGGTTCCGGAGGCCCGGATGGCGAGTGCGAAGGATGCAAGGACAAAAAGGCATTGCAGAGGCGAAGCACCGGAGGCAGCGGACCGGCGACCGCGCCACCAATCACGGAGCAAGTCCTGCGCTCTCCGGGCCGCCCCCTGGACGCCACAACCCGGGAATTCTTCGAACCGCGCTTCGGCTATGACTTCGGCAAGGTGCGGATTCATTCCGACGCCGCCGCGGCCGAATCGGCTCAGGGAGTCAATGCGTTGGCATATACCGTCGGAAACCATATCGCCTTTGGACCTGGCGCTTATCAACCTCAGCGCGGCGAAGGCCGGCAATTGCTCGCTCACGAGCTCGCACACGTTGTGCAGCAATCGCAAGATGTTGCCGCCAGTCCGGCGCGTGAGGATCATCTCGAAGCGGAAGCGAATCGCGCTGCCGCCGCGATGGCCACACAAAGCGCTTCGCCGACGCTGACCAGGTGGGGACGCGCCGGCCTACAGCGCCAAGCACGAGGCGGAGGGCAGACGCCCCCGCAGCCTACGGCTCCCAATAAGCAGCAACAAGGCATCATTGACGCCGCGCGCAAAGCGGCTGCGATCCGTTCTCAAACGGCCCTGTTCCGCGTGCGCGGCATTGGTCCCGGCGCTCCGCCCGAGGCGATTGACGCGCAGGCCGAGATGAGCGTGCGCGCCCGTTCTCTCGCCCAAGTGATGTTCCAGTGGGACAACCCCAACATGGAGCAAATCGGCGACGTGATCAGTTCGATGGTTAATTACCTCACGTCCGGTGTCCAGGTCATGATTGCCGGAGGGAACGATCCGGATTGCGGTACGCGAGCGGCCTACGTCCGCGGCCTGCGCCCGCCGATCGTCTTGTGCCCCCTGTTTTTCAGCGGCACCGCGGAGGAACAGATCCGGACCATGATTCACGAGACGGCCCACCTGTCGCGCATCGGCAAAGCGGACCTGGGTGAAAGCTACTGCGGGGCCTTCGACTGCAAGACCTCATGTGGAGGCTTCGACGCCGCAGACTCCTGGGCCCATTATGTTCATTGCCTGAGCGGCCAGGCGGCCGATAAGGGAATCGCCATCACGGGCAAGGTCCCGGCCGGCGGCCAGACCCCGCCGCAGCAGGGCGGCGGTGGAGCAAAGCCCACCGGAGGAAAGCCATGAGTTCACCCATCTCCCCCCGCCTTGTCCGCGCGGGCATTGTCACCATGGACCCCGACACCTCCGTAGTCCAAAGCATTATCGCTCTGCAATACAACCCCGACTCCTTGACCCGCACATTGCAGATTCAAGCCGCCAAGGGCGGCGACGATGGCGTGCGCGTCGACGCGCTGCGGCTACGCGGTCCCGCGGTCGAAACCATCAAGCTCGAAGCGGAATTGGACGCGGTGGATCAGCTGGAGTTCCCCAACCAAAATCCGACGGCGGTCCAATTCGGCATTCAGCCCCAGCTCGCGCAGCTCGAAATGCTTGTTAACCCGACCGTTGAAACGCTTCAGGCGGACGATAACCTCGCGAACGCCGGGACTCTTGAAATCATCCCGCTGGAGCAGCCCCTCACACTCTTCGTCTGGAGCAAGAGCCGGGTGGTTCCCGTCCGGCTCACCGACTTCTCCATCACCGAGGAAGCCTTCGACGTGGATCTGAATCCCATTCGCGCGAAGGTCAGTTTGGGTATGCGGGTCTTGAGCGTGGACGACTTGGGCTTCGACAACCCGGGCGGCCAGATCTTTCTGACCTACCTGGCCACCAAAGAACAACTGGCATCCAAGGCCGCCAATGTTTCCATCTCGGTCCTGGGTCTGGGAGGATTGCCATGAACTATCCCCTTCAGAAGCTGATTCAGTTGGGGGTCGTGCCGGCGGTAGCTTTTCCCGCCGATAGCCGCTACTACGGCTCGAGCACACTGACCTACAAGGCGCCCAACGGTCAGAGCATCACCTATTTGACGCGGCGTTTTGTGCCGCAGCCGGGCGCGCCCAACTTCGCGACCATCGCTCAATACACGGTGAAACAAGGCGACCGGCTGGATCTGATCGCCGCCAAGTATCTGGGCGACCCGCTGATTTTCTGGCTTCTCTGCGACGCGAATGGCGCCATGCGTCCTCACGATCTGGTGGGAACTCCGGGGACCGTTTTGCAGATCACGACGCCGCAAGGCATACCGGGCCCCCAGGGACTGCAAGGAATGCCGGCTGCTTGATCCCATGCTGAAGGACGTCCAGCTGAATCTGATGATCGGTCCCGTTCTCCCGTTCACGCCTCCGCGTGCGGTGATGGACGCCCTGGCCGAAGTCGAGGTGCACATACACGACGTGGGACAGAGCGGATTTCAGCTCACCTTCAGTGTCGACAAGCAGTCACCCTTGCAGATTCTCTTCCTTCTCACCGGTGGGATGCCGCTGTTGTTCATGCGCGTAGTGATCGCGGTCACTGTAAATGGCGTGTCGAACGTGCTCATCGACGGAGTGATCACCAATAACGAGATCTCTCCTGGAGACAAGGGATCAAATTCCACTCTGACCATCACCGGCAAGGATCTGACCGTCCTCATGGATCAGTCCAAATGGACCGGATTTCCTTTTCCAGCCGTACCCGCCGAAGGCCGCGTGGCTCTCATCCTGCTTAAGTACGCGTATCTCGGGATTTCGCCCCTGGTTATTCCCAGCGTTTTGCTTTTTGTGCCGCTGCCGATCGATCAGATTCCCAGCCAGGAGGGCACGGATCTGCACTACATTCAAAAACTGGCCGAGGAGGCCGGATACGTTTTCTATATCGATCCGGGTCCACTCCCTGGAATCAGCAAAGCCTACTGGGGACCGCAGGTGAAAGTCGGTCCGGTGCAGCCCGCCCTTAGCGCGGACATGGACGCTTATACCAACGTGGAGGGCCTGCATTTCCGTTTCGATCAAGAGAAGAACAAGATCCCGCTGGTATTCACCTACAACCCGGAAACGGGCGTAAGCATTCCGATTCCCCTGCCGCCGATCACGCCGCTGAATCCGCCGCTCGGCGCGATCCCGCCGCTGCCCACGAATCTCCTCCCGCCCGATCTATCGCCTCTCCGCGACGACTTAGCCAAGAAGCCGATTCCACAGATCATCATGCAGGGCCTGGCCGCTGCCGCCGAAAACGCCGAAGTGGTCACCTGCGAAGGGAGCCTCGACGTGACTCGCTACGGCAACGTGCTGAAAGCCCGCCAACTGGTAGGCGTGCGCGGAGCCGGGCCGGCCTTCGACGGCCTCTATTACGTCAAGAACGTGACGCACAAAATCAAGCGCGGCGAGTACAAGCAGAACTTCACCCTGACCCGCAACGGTCTGGTGTCTACGGTGCCCACGGTGAATATATGAGCGCACAACCATCCTCCGGCCCCACTCCGGGACGTTTTTACGGCAAGTACCGGGGATTCGTGGTCGAAAACATCGATCCGGAACAGATCGGGCGCGTGCTCGTGCAAGTGCCCGACGTGCTGGGAGAGATCCCTTCGAGCTGGGCCATGCCCTGCGTTCCCGCCGCGGGCATTCAGTCCGGTTTATTCATCGTGCCGCCGATCGGGTCGCAGGTTTGGATCGAATTCGAGCAGGGCGACCCGAACTATCCCATCTGGACCGGGGGCTTCTGGGGCCTCGTGGCGGATGTTCCGATCTTCGCGACTGCGCCGCCCGCCATTCCTCCGGGGCAGAACATCGTCATCCAGACGACAGGCCAGAACATGATCATGGTGAGCGACGCGCCGCCCTCGCCTGTCACCGGCGGCATCGTGCTTAAGAGCGTTAGCGGCGCCATGATCGTGATCAACGAAACCGGGATTTACATCAGCAACGGACAGGGGGCGACGATCACACTCACCGGTCCGGCAGTGGATGTGAATCTGGGCGCCCTCACGGTGATTTGAACTATGCGCTTGATTAGTGAAGACCATTTTGGGGCAGGCCACCTTGGGGGGCAGGTTTTAGCCTGCGGCGGGCTTCAGCCCGCCCCACGGGACTCTTAAGCGATGCCTGCGCCCATTCTCCACCTCGGAGCGACAGTGATGTGCGCGCATGGAGGACAAGCCATGCCGACCGCGCCCAGCCCGCGCGTCATGGTGATGGGCATGCCCATCGCGACCATGGCCGCGCCTTACGCAATCGCCGGATGCGCGTTCGTGCCGCCTGCCGGCAATGGCCCGTGTGTCACCGCGCAGTGGACCGTTGGGGCAGTGCGGGTGATGTCCCTCGGCCAACCGGTGGTGATTATGACCGGCGTGGCGACCTGTGTGCCCACCGGCGCGCCGTTGCTTCCGGTGCAGGCACAGACCAGGGTGATCGCCACATGAATCTCACTTTTCCTTATCAGTTCGATGGGCGAGGCCGCACCCAGCAAGCCTCTCTCTCCGATTACATCAACCAACTCATCGAACAGGTGCTGTTCACTTCGCCGGGCGAGCGCGTCAACTTGCCGGACTTCGGCAGCGGACTTCTACAGCTCCCCTTCGCGCCCAATAGCGTCGAGCTCGCCACTGCGACGCAATTCACCGTGCAGGCGGCTTTGCAGAAATGGATCGGTAACTACGTGAAGGTTCAATCAGTGGTGGCTACGGCTCAGGAATCGACGCTGAGCGTGACCGTCACCTACACTCTGCTCAGCACGGACGTCACCCAGGTGCGAACGTTCGTCTACGGGACGGTGGCAACATGATTTACAGTTGCTCGAATGAGAATCGCAAAGCCACGATTCTCAATAACCCGGGCCTGAACGTCAACGGCATCGACTACCTGGAGGTGCTGGACAGCGAGGCCGTCCCGCTGGGCCTCGCGCGGCAGCAGACGCTGCTCGTGCATTGTCTGAAAACCGCGCCCGCCGAGCTCGCGCCGGCCAACCTCCTGATTACGGGCGGCGAGAGCATCACCAGTATTGCCGCCGTGTGGATCGCGGCCGCGGCCTCTCCGCGTTCGTCTCTAACCGCAGCGGCTCAAGCTTATCTCAAGTCCCTGGCGGACGCGCCGAATGTGCTCGTGGTCGCGACGAACAAAGCCGGCGATTTTTCCACTTACACGCTCCGCCTGGTCAATAACGCCGAGCAGGCTTTGGAAGATTCCTTTGAAGTCACCGAAGTCCTGACAGGATTCGATTCCCAACTGGCCGAGGTGCAATTCTCCTTCAAGGTCGAATGCGGTCCGGACTTCGACTGCCAGCCGCAAACCGCCGACTGCACCCCCGTACCTCCCGCTGCCCCCGCGATCAACTATCTCGCCAAGGACTACGGCAGCTTCCGTCAGATCATGCTGGACCGCCTCAGCCAGCTTCTGCCCTCCTGGATTCTCACCGGCGAGGCCGATTTCGGCGTCGCTCTGGCCGAGTTGATCGCCTACGTGGGCGACAACCTGAGTTACCGGCAGGACGCCATCGCCACCGAAGCTTATCTGGAAACTGCGCGCAGCCGCGTCTCGCTTCGCCGCCACGCCCTTCTCGTCGATTACCACGTGCACGACGGCTGCAACGCCCGCGCCTGGATTCAGATTCAGGTTGCCGGAAATCCCGGCGATAGCATCTTCCTCGATCACAAACTCACGCGCTTCTACGCCTTTGCGCCAGGCGTGCCTCCCAGCCTTGCGGGCAATGAGCAGACGGCCCTGCTTGCGGGCGTAATCGTGTTTGAACCGATGCAGGACGGCGTGCTCCACCCCGAACATAACCAGATGTCGTTCTACACCTGGGGCGACACGAGTTGCTGTCTGCCCGCTGGAGCCACCGAAGCTACGCTTCTCGGTTCGTTTCCGAATCTTCAGCCCGCCGACGTGCTGATCTTTCAGGAAGCAAAGGGTCCCCAAACCGGCAATCCCGCCGATGCGGACATTCGCCACCGCTGCGCCATCCGGTTGACTCAGGTCGCCACGCAAAACGCGCATGGCAGCCCGCTGGTGGATCCTCTGTTTCTCGACCAGAACAACAAGCCGATTCCCGTGACCGAAATTCAATGGTCGCAGGAGGACGCTCTTCCTTTCCCGGTCTGCATCTCCTCGCCGCACCTGGACCCGAACGGAAAACCAATCGTGGATGTCAGCCTGGTTCTCGGCAACGTTGTTCTGGCCGACCACGGATTATCCGTCTCCGGGATGACGCTGCCGGATGTTGTCGCGCCGGCGCGCTACCGGCCCCCGATTCCTGACATCGTCCCGGGCACTGCCGTCACGCAGGCCGTTCCCCTACCTTTAGCCGGTAATCCCGTGACGCCGGGAATCGTTATGTTGAGCGGAACGGGACTGGTTAGCCTCACGGATTCCAACGGGTTGGTTGGCCTCATGATCGGCGCGAACCCGTTCGGCTGGCCGCAATTCTTCGGTGTCGTGACAGCAGCCAACAGCGCAAATCCCAAAACTTTCGATCTCTCGATCATCTACAATCC
>Ga0075030_100005330_pt1 | contig 11594 bp, 6 predicted proteins | sample LitLauG_LLR_2012_FD_71393 | JGI IMG/M metagenome (GOLD analysis project Ga0075030, IMG submission 71393) | Freshwater sediment microbial communities from Pennsylvania, USA - Little Laurel Run_MetaG_LLR_2012 | ecosystem: Environmental > Aquatic > Freshwater > Creek > Sediment | place: USA...
CGGCAGTGCGTGGGCTCGTGGGCTACCGGTTTGCGCCAATGTGGTCTGTCGAACTCATCTACAACGATTTCGGGAAAGACGACATCGGCGGAACCTATCAAGGGTTTGCGGTAAATGGCTCGTACAAGGCAAACGGAGCCGAAGTTGCATTTGCCGCCGACCTCCCCCTCAACAAGACGCTCTCGCTCACCGGTCGCCTTGGGATCGCCAGCACGAAGTTGACGGCGGAGGCGAGCGCCGTGGGCGTCACGATCAGCGCCAATGCAACCACAACCACCGCCGCACCGGGAATCGGCCTCCGGTTTCGCTTCACGGATGCGTTTTCCGCCGTCGTAAACTATGACTACTACGGCAAGGTCGGGAAGGATTCGACAACGGGCACTTCGAATCTCAGCACCATCACTGGCGGGCTTCAGTTCTCGTTCTGATCGTCCCTTTCGGATCTGCTCTCGTGCTGCGCGATGCGCGCGTCCTGGCAACGCCACCTTCGGGTGGCGTTGTTTTTGAACGTGACGCTTGCTGATAGAACGAGATGATAGGTATGCGCTCGCTTTTAGAACGACAGGGCGAATTTTCGCATTTGCGAGCTATCTTGCCGGTCGCGAAGACGCACCTCAACAAGTGAAATTCGCGTTTTCGGTGCCGCCGTCATTGGCTCACCGGCCATGCTCGGATCACAACATTGCCTACAATGGAACTGGTGAACGATCAGACTGGAAGGAAACGAGCGGAGAGGAATGGCATGTCGCCAACAGGAAGTATTGGGGTCTTGCATCGCTTCGGCGTGGCCTTTTGGCTGGCTTATAGCGTCGTCGCCCTACCTGGCTGCGACAATGGAGATCAGGAACAAAAGGCCACGCCGAATGCGGCAACGACGATACATCGCGCCGACTTCGGCGACTCTCCCCCGCCGGGCTTTGTGAAAGCCGAAACCAGGCCCGGTGGGCCCGCCGAGTATTTCGATCCCTCAATCTATCGCCTGCCGGTGGAACTCGACAAAGGTCGTCATCTTGTCGTGGTCAATTCCTGGACCGGTGGGCGTCAGACAGACATCGATGCGACCGCATTTGACTGCCGCGCGGGCGAATTCGCAACCATCTGGGCTGATGGGAAGACCGTGGACCCCTTCAAGAAGGCGCCCGTTGGCTCAATGGTGGAGCTGGATTTGCAACGAGCCTGTGCCCAAAGCGGTCGGGAAAACCTTCTGGAACGCGAGCCTCCGGTTGTCGTCGCTACAGCGGACGACCTCTACCGGTGTGGAGGCAATTTCACGGGATGGTCGATTGAAGACGCAAATGTGGCGCTGCGAAAGCTGGGTTGTCCACTCTTCAAACAGCGGGTGGTGGAAGGCAAGGAGATCGAGCGAGCCGACGGCGAGGCGAAGGCCCCGCCCCCAGTGGGCGCAATTCCCGCCACATTTGTTGGGTGGAACGAAGGCGTTCGCATCTATCTCTACGAATCGTCTCCGAACATGCAAGACGATCACGGAAGCCGCGTGATAGGAGGGTTACTCGTGGAGGGTGAAAAAATGGAACCAGATTCCGGAATTGTCGTGAGCTGTCGCTTGAAAGAAGTCGGCGTGGTCAAGACGTACCCGGGGTCGCGACACAAGGAGGGGGAGATGATTGAGGGAAAGTTACGCGAGGATCTTGTCGAACTTTGCGGGCGATAGAACTCGATCTTGGTGATTGTGGAGAGGATCTTCGTATTCGGTAGCAACAGGGCTGGCCGGCATGGAAAAGGGGCCGCGTTATTTGCGCGGCAACACCATGGCGCGATTTATGGGCAAGGCGAAGGCCTGCTGGGATCGAGCTATGCCATTCCGACCAAGGACGAACGGCTCTGCCCCCTTCCCGTTACGGAGATCGAGCTACATGTTGCGACGTTTCTCGCGTTCGCGAGGGCGCGTACTGATTTGACTTTTCAGGTGACAGCAATCGGATGTGGCCTCGCTGGATTCAGTCCGACGGAGATTGCACCGATGTTTGCTAATGCCCCAGGCAATTGCGAGCTCCCCGCCGAGTTCCTGGCAGTTCTTCGATCCAGCCAATAGAAAAGCCCCGTTCGAGGAACAGGGCTTGGGAAATTTCGCGGGGCTAGTTTTCTTCAGAGCAGACCGCGTTGAGCGAACGATGTCACCTCGGCGGCCGTGATGATGAAGTGGTCGAGGAGGCGCACCTCGACAAGTGCGAGCGCTGTTTTCAGGTGTGCCGTCAAGAACTCATCGGCTGTGCTGGGATCACGACATTGGCTGGGGTGGCAATGGAACACGACCAAGCCCGAAGCGTTGTGTTTGAGACACGCCTTCACGACCTCCCGGGGATGGACGGAGGCCTGTGTGATCGAACCAAAGAACAGATCTTCAACTGCAATGAGGCGATTTTGCGAATCGAGATACATCGCGCCGAAGACCTCTCGTTCCTCGGTTCCCAGACGTGCGCGAAGGAATGCCGATACGGTGGACGGGCTGTCCATTGGAGCACGCTCCACCAGTGAGCTCTGGAGAATGCTCTCTGCGGTGGCGAGGATTTCCTTGGGTTTGGCCTTTCTGTAGACGCCATCCGCCTCGGCGACGAAGAGGCGCCTAGCGTGCCGGGCGAAGTTTGGGTCCGGCGCAAATGGATTTGCCGATTTGCGCCGCTTCCTTGGGGAGACCGAAGGGGAGGCCTTTGGTGACGGGGCTTCCGTATCGGGAATTGTGTCGGTCATATTGCTGCTCCCATTGAGTGCCAACTTGGGCGAGAGCAACGTGCCTTGCCATCATGGCGCGGGCGATGCGTTGCCCCGGGGATGGCACTGCAGAAACGTGGATTCGGAGCAAATTCCCGAACACCACTGCGGCATCGACTTCCAGCAAAATTGCCTGACGCCTCAACCGGAGAGTGACCTACTCAATGGAGACGGCCGCAGCTGGTCCAACGCGATTTGGTTGGAGCGGCGGCGCATCTAGCTTTTGCACATACATTGCGACGGTGGCATGGATCGCATTGCAGAACGTGCCTCGACGTCATTGGAGCCTCTTAATGCTTGACCTTGTGAAATCCGTCTCGCTCGAAAACCTTGCGAACCAGCGCACCGCCGTTGCCGAGCGCTTAAGGACAGCGCTTACATTGATCGACGAAGCAAAGACGATCGCCGAAGCCGGCAACCTGGGATTCCCAGATCTGCGGCAACACATGAGCTACCGGACTGACCACAGTATTACCGATGGGCTCGCCGACAATCTGACGCGAATGCTCAATATCGTCGATGCCGGGGGCTGGCGGTTTTTGATGGCGGAGTCCGGGCTGCGCACCTTCATGGATGCGGAAACACGCAAGCGGTGGGACGACGATCTGGAAAAATCCACGATTCCCGAGCTCACGCCTGAAAACATCGCGGCCACATTCCGTGCCCTCTATGACCACCGCGGCATGATGTTCGAGGACGGCGTGGTGAAGTGCTTCAAGAGCCTGAGCTGGCACTACAAGACCAATCTTCCACAGAAGTTTGGGAAGCGCTTCATCCTCACGCACCTCTCGTATCCTTTCGGGGTGAACCATCATTCGTGCGACAAGCTCGACGACCTGGTGCGGATCTTCCATGTGCTCGATGGCAAGCCGGAACCCGATCACCGCCAGGGGATGTACAGCATTCTTGGCTCCGGGTTTCGCGAACAAAGCGACTGGCCAAAGACTCTCGAGACCGAATACATCGCCATCCGAATTTTCAAAAACGGAAATGGTCACATCACATTCAAGCGTTCAGAGCTCGTCGATCATCTCAACCGAATGATCGGGCGGCGGTACCCCGGTGCGCTGCCGGAGCCGCGGTAGGAAAATGGCGGGACTTGCCAGTACCAAAGCCAATCCAGGCACCTCGTTCTTCAATGACTCCGAGGTTGGACGGACGCTCCTTCGCGAATCGACGTGGGGGGGCCTGGGCGACTGTGAAATTCCTCCCTTTTCCAGGGGCGTTTCCATCTCCCGTCTAGGCGTGTAAAACTACGGGGATTACCGGTTGAGGCTGGCCAGTCCGAACTCCGGCCGGCGGCCCCGCGAGGTGCACGTGCTGGAATTTCGCAGTCCGGAATCGTCCGACTCAGGCCCGGCCCCCGAGGCAATGATGGACGCCGCCGCCAGGATCAGATGCCGAGAGGCTGGGTCCCGGCTCGCGAGAAGCCGGCGCTTGGCCGGCATTTCCATCCAGGAGATCGCCCGGGAGATGGGTGTTCCCGTGGAGGAGTACATCCGCTGGGAGCGGGGCTTTTCCCCCTCTATCGAACGCACCCATGGCGAGGCTGTAGCGCGTGCTCTAGGCGTGGATCTAGGGTGGATCGTCAATGGGGATGCCTCAGCCGCCCCTCCTCTTTCCGGGGCTCCCCAGGGAACACTTGCAAAGGAGCTCGCTCGGCTTGACTACCTGGGCCGGCGCCTCGAGGACCGGAGAAACGAACTCGGGTGGTCGAGAGCGGTCCTGGCTGCCGCCTCGGGGACAACGGTCCATACCCTCCAGCGTTGGGAAAGGCGGCTTCCGCAGGATCGTTTGGTGGAGCTAGAGAAGCGGTTGGAGGATGCGCTCAAGGTTCCGCCCGGGTGGCTTCGCGACCAGCGAATCCGGGCAAAACCCATCGCGCAGCGCGTCGTCGAACCCTTTGCGTGCCCCGATGCAAAGACTGTCCAGGAGGAAATCGTCGCCGTCGCGACATGGCTTAGCCGAAATGATCCGGAGTCGCGCACGGTTGCTTTTGAGGAACTCAACACGAGCGAAAAGCGCAATGCGGTGGTCTTTGCGGAGCGTTATCGGGCGGCAGGAGGTCTGCGAGAGTCCGCGGCCTCTCAAGGGGCCTCCTTCGAAATCACGCCAACAAGGCTTCACCAGATCGTTCGCAAAATGATCGATCGGGCCAAGGGAGAGGCGATTCGACTCACTTGCCTGGAGGCTCTAAAGGTCGCAATCGATGTGAGCGGGGCCGTGGAGGCCTCCGTCGTCGCGGAGAGATGCCGGGAGATTTTGGGTCCCGACCTGGATCTGGCGAGCGCGCTCGCATTTGCCGGCGAAGTCATCGGAATGGAGGTCCCAGGAATCGCAGAGGCGAAGTTCCCAACGAGGAATTCCACCCGCCAGGTCATTGGGTCCGCCCAGGCCGCGTTCGTTGAAAACGTCCGGTCCAGCGCTCGGAAAATGATCCGGCTCTACGGCGTTGGGCATGTGCTCGTTTTGACAGGCCTGCTCACCAAGGAAATGGGGATTGCCACGAGCGCCGCGCACGTTCGGGAAGCTTTGGGCGCAATCGAGGGAATCGACTGGCTCCAGGAAGAATCCGACTGGTTCTGGCTAGGACACGAAGTGCCTGGCAATCGAGCCCTCGAATCCGCGGGGAAAATCCTTGCCTTTGCGGCTGGGCCGGTTGCCATTTCCGCGGTGCAGCATGGAATAGACAGGCTTCGGGCCGGCAGCTCCGGCGACGACCTGCCCCCGCTGGACGTTCCGGAAGCAATTCTTGGAGCAGCCCTCTCCCGCGTGCCCTGGCTCATCGTGGATTCGGATCGGAAGGTAGGAATCAAGAATCACAAGGTTGCAGACTCGAGCCTGACGGATGCAGAACGAGCCATCGGTCGAACGATTCGCCAGTGCGCCGGAGCCGTCTCGATCCGTGATCTCGAGAAGTGCTTCGTGGAGCCTGGTTTCCTGACCAGGGCAAACGTCCTCGACGTCATCAACCGCTCTCCGATCATCCGGAGAATCGAAGGCGGAATTTACGGACTGGTCGGCCTGGATTTCTCGCCCGATGCGATTTCTCGCGTCAAGGCAGAGCGCCGTGAGGCGCGCCTTGCGAAGCCAGCTGCCCTTGACGCTGAAGGGTGGGCCTGGGGCGTCATCGCAATTTCAAAATTCCGGTTGGAGAAAGGCATCTTTGATCTTCCGGCCCAGATCGCGCGAGTCGCGCCTCCCGGCCTCTACCACCTGGTCGGATGGGGCGGAGCGACATTTACCTTCGGGATGACGCCCTCAGCAGGAAAGCGGATCCTGGGGCTCCTACCCGTTCTCGAACTGCTCCGCTGCAAACCCGGGGACACCATCGAGGTGGCGATCCACCCGGAACTGATGTTTGGGCACGTTCGCAAACTGACGAAGAAGGAAGCGGCAACTCGAAAAGGCGCGGATCAAAAGGTGGCTCCTGATCGAATTGTCCACGACATTTCCTTGTACTGAGAGGGTATGCGTCGGTCGCAAGGCCCTGTATCTGGTTGCTGCCCAAAGATCGCGCACTTTCCTAACGTCAACGATGTAGCGTCGCAATCGACGCAAATGGCGGCATCGCACGTGTCTTTGTTCCCCCTCTCGCGAAGCGTCATCGGTAGACTCAACCGACGCCTCGCCCCGCCATTTCCCGATGGAAGCCGAAAGAGATCTCGCCCAGCTGTCATCGAAGGCCGACGCCCTTTCCGGAGGGGCGCTGGTCGATTTGTTACTGCCTCCTTTGGAGGCCGCAGTCGCAGCGCAAGACCTCGTCCGATCGCTCGAAATCAGCAGGATCTGTCATTCGCGTCGCCACGCGCTTGAATCCTCGCGTGAATACGAGAAGACGTTTCGCCTTCTTTTCGAGGCCGGGAAAAGTCTATCTTTTGGAGGTTCGCCAGAACTTGGTTTGTCCTTGTCACCCTTGATCGTGCGACTCGCGGATCGCTTGAAGGATGTAGCCAAACAGCGGATGGCATGGAATTTTACTTGCTCTGTCCAAATTGGCGTCGAGGAACTCCTTGGAGCATACGAGTCGGCAATCCAGTCCTACAACTATTCTGATCAGATGCAGTACCACCGGGGAAAGGGGAGCGCGCTAAACAACCTCGGAATTATCCTAACGTACCTTGGCCAATACCAAGTTGGGATCGATATTTACAAGGCTGCGCTTGCTGAATTGCAACTATCGGATCCGAGTGATGGAAGCCTCATCACAGTCTCCTTGTCGTGCTTGGCAAATTTGATTTTTGCATATATACAAGCCGAGGATTTTCCACGTGCATTGGTCTGGTGCGAGGAATTCTGGAACTCCCCAAAGCCAAAGAACCTAGATGAAACCATCGCGTACGCATCGGGTGAAGCTAACGCCATCGAAGTATTACTTCGAATCGGCAACGTCGCGAGAGCTAGGTCGCACTTCGAAGCGGTAAAGACGATCGTCGGAACTGTTCCGGAAACCCGGTATCAGGTCTGGTTCGGACGCATTGAAGCTTTGCTGGCGATCCACGAGGGTGAGCGCGAGAAGGGGCTCTGTCTCCTACAGAATCATCTTGAATTCCTTCGGACGAACTACAAGATCGATGCAGAACTTTGCCTGCGCGACCTCGTGCGAGTGCATGAATCATTCGGGGACTACGAAACCGCGCTGGGTTGGCTGCGTGAATTGATCGACCTCACCCACTCCAGGATGCTTGGAGCGGCAATGCTGCGGCACAGAACCCACATCGGTCAAATGCGCCTCAAAACGGATTCGATCGCGGACGAGGTGACGCTCTATGCTCATTCGCAGCGCCTCGAGCAAGCGAGCCTCGCGAGCCGGCGAGCGCTCGAAAATAGCCTCGAATCCCTGGAGCGAACTGCGGTCGCCGCGACACTTCCAGAAGACCCTACGGGCCGTCAGATATACCGGGTTGGCGAACTTTCCTATCGAATGGCGCTAGCGATCGGCGTCGATGAAAAGCAGGCCCATGCCATTGGGATCGCCGCACGACTTCGGGACATCGGAAAGCTTTGGATATCGAGGTCGGAGCTCCTGCTAAAGCAGCGGCGACTCACGCCCGATGAGATGGCGATCGTCCAAACCCACGCCACCAGCGGCGCGGAAATGCTCGCGCAATGCGACTTGCCGCAAGGTAAGCTCGTTGCGGATATCGCGCGCTACCACCACGAGAACTGGGATGGGACGGGATACCCAAACGGTCTTGCGGGATCGGCGATTCCGGCGGCGGCGAGAATCGTGGCTTTTGCTGACGTCTTCGATGCTCTCACGCACGCAAGGCCGCATCGGCATGCTGTTTCGGTCGATAAGGCCTGCGAAGTGATTCAACAGGGTGCCGGAACGCGTTTTGATCCAGATTTGACACCCGTCTTCATCAAATTGATCGGGGAATTGGGACTTGCGAACGCCGCGCTAGGCGAAACCTTTGGATCTGGCGGACGGCATGCATCGAATTTTGATGCGCGGGATGCTCTTGGGGTTGTCTCTGGTCTGGCCCAGGGCCGCAGTGCAAAAGCCGGCGAAGCTTCTTCTGGTGCCGAAAGCTCCGAATGAGCACCGTCACTTCGGGCGCGAACAGCATCGCAAAATCTTGCGTCGGGCTCTCGGGCAACGCGCTCGTCGAGTTTCTCTTGCCGATCCTGCGCAAGGCCTATCAGTCAAGCGACGCAAAGACGCTTTCCGAGGGTGCGATGGTCTGTGTCGATCGGCGACACGACTTGCAGTTCGCAAGCGCACACGCAGATGCTCGTGACCTTCTCATCGAAGCGTTACGCGGTCTCTATTTCGACGCGAAGTTCGGTCCCGCCCTTATTCTCATTCCCCTTCTCGCCCGGTACGCGGAACGTTCGAAGGACAAGATCAAACTTCGACTGGCGTACACCGTGATCAGCGCGATCCAGAATCAAGCGGGGGATTTGGCAGCGGCCCTTGATTCCGCGGGTCGAGCGTATATCGTCGCAAAGGATATCGAAGACCCAATCGCGGAAGTTTCTGCCTTGACCAACATGGGTCTTGCGATCTTCAGCCTTGGACGTGTACGCGACGGAATTGCCGTTTTACAGGCAGGATTGCGAACGGCTGAAGAAATTCAAGGAAGTGGTGCCGATCTCCTGCGCGCCAAGCTATCCCTTTGTTCCAATCTGGCGGATTGCTACAACCGCGTTGGTGACCATGCGAGGGCACTTCATTTTGCAGAACGCGGACTCGCATTGGCAGTTCCCTCGTCGATCACCGAGGCCAATATTCGCGTTTCCGCCGAAGCCAACCTTGTCGAGGCCTTGCTAGGGCTGGGACGAATTGCCGAAGCCAAAATGCGAATGGCATCGTTCCAATCTCAGGGCGACCTTACTGGATTTGGGCGCACCGAGCTCTCGGTTGCGCGTGTGAATTGCCTTATCGTTTTTTACGAGGGCGACTGGAAGGAAGCAATCGAAGGACTGAAGAAGTACCTCGCCTTTGCTCGAGAGGCCTATCCCGTCGAGACGGATGTTGTGCTTCGCGATCTTATCCGGGTATACGAAACGGTGGGGGACTTTGATGCGGCAATCGCGACGCTCAAAGAGCTCATCGATTTGGTACGCGCTCGAATGATGTCTGCCACGATGATCCGTCACCAGGCGCACGTATCAGACATATTTGGATCCGCTGAGAGCACGGGCGAGGAGGAGGATCTTGTTGCACATTCCGTTCGCTTGAGCAATGCCCGTATAGCGGCACGAAGAGCAGAGGAGCGCGCTCTGGAATCGCTCGAACGCACCGCGCAAATGGCATCTCTTGCGGAAGATGCATCCGGGGCGCAGATTTACAGGGTGGGAGAACTAGCCCGGAGGTTGGCGATACGGATCGGAATTTCGGAGAACTTAGCGTTTCGGATTGGCATTGCGGCGCGCCTACGAGACATCGGGAAGCTCTGGATTTCTCGAGACGAACTGCTTCTAAAGCCGCGTTCCCTCACGCCCGAGGAGTTGGCTTTGGTTCGGGAACATGCGGCGGGCGGTGCGGACATGTTGGTGGAGTGCAACCTGGGTGAGCTTGGTGTCGCGGTTGAAATTGCCCGGTCACACCATGAGAATTGGGATGGCTCCGGATACCCCGACGGTTTCGCCGGCGAGACGATCCCACAGGCGGCTAGGATCGTGGCACTAGCGGATTGTTTTGATGCGCTCACACATGAGCGTCCCCACCGGAAGAGTTGGCCCGTATGGAAGGCCCTGGAGTGGATTGGAGAAGAAAGCGGGCGCAAGTTTGATCCCCGGCTTGTCGGGCCCTTCATCGAAATCGTTCGCGCAGCCGAGGCAATCGGCGTTTCTCTCGATGCAACGCTAGGAGAAGCTGCCGGCGCATCACCTTTTGTCGCGGCGCGTCGTAAGGTTGGGCGAGTCGTTGGCTTGGATGGCGAATTGACCTCCAATGCTTAGCTTATCGATGCAATAGGCGACCCACGTAGCAAAAATGGCTTCCGCAGACGAACTCGTTGGTCGACTCTTGCAACAGGCGCGGGCCGCCGAGGAGGAGGCCAATCTCGCGAGCCAGGAAGAGATCGCCTGGCTATGCGTTCAGAGCCGTCATGAATTCGATGACGCTCGCGACGCACTCGCGGTGGCTACATTGTTGAACCATGCGGCGCGATCCATGGTGTTCGTCGGGAAATTCAGCGCGGCGCTGCCTCTTCTCCCACCGATGCAGATGTGGGCAGAGCGTACCGGCGACGTCGAAACGAAACGGATTGCCTGGCTTCTCTCGAGTGCGGTTCTTGGGCAGTGCGACGAGCTGATCGGTGCGTTTGACTGCGGGTATCGCGCCTATCTCCTTGCCACAGAGATGAAGAGCGATGTGGATCGCGCGGGGGCTCTCAACAATATTGCTATCAGCCTTACGTCGATGGGACAGTCCAGGGACGCGATCGAGTGCCTCAACGTTGCTCTGGATTTGCTGTCCGAGTCTGCCGGTCCAGACAATGAGTTTCGCTTGGCGCACCTCAAGATTTCCACATATGCCAATCTGTGCGTATCCCACCTTTTCTTAAATGATTATCCTCGTGTTTTAACGCTTAGCCGGCTGGGCCTTGGGGTCGACGACCCTTCCATCAGCGGCCGCTCCCTCATGTCGCGTCATGCCGTTTGGATGACGTACATCGAGGCTCTGCTGCGACTTGGGCAGATTGACGTGGCGAGGCGCCAACTTGATCTTATGAAGTCCGATTTGTCGTCGCTCTTTGCGGTTCGCGGCGCCTATTCCACGACTCGCCTTGATGGTCTCGTAGCGATCCTGGAGGGGCGCATCGATGAAGGGTATGCCCTACTGAGCGAGTATTTCGAATATTGCAAGAAGTACGTTCCTTCTGATCTTGACGTGGCGCTTCGTTCGCTTGTGGAGGCCTGTGATCTAGTCGGGGACGATGAGAAGGCTCTCGCGTACTTACGCCAGGGGGTCGAGATTGCGCGCGGGCGGCGTATGAACGCGGCCTTGCTGCGCCATCGTGCCCACATCGAAGGACTGACCTTCCGACTTGATTCAGACAACAGCGAAGAAGGCTTTCTCGCCGTTTCTGCGCAGATTGCACAGCGAAAAAGCGTCAAGAGGGCAGCTCAAGAAAAGGCCTCAGAGTCGCTCGAGCGTACCGCGATCATTGCCTCGATCGCTGAAGACCCCAGTGGAGCGCAATGTCACCGGGTTGCTGCCCTTTCCTATGAACTGGCGATCGAGGGCGGGCTAAACGAGGAAGCAGCACGTCGCGTAAGCCTCGGTGGGATGCTGCGGGACATCGGGAAGCTTTGGCTGATCAATGATGGTGCCATCGTGCGGCGAGGGGCGCTAGGTCCAGAAGAGATCAAAATAGTCCGGTCGCATGCCGCCGCCGGCGCGGAAATGC
>Ga0075030_100005331_pt1 | contig 11593 bp, 7 predicted proteins | sample LitLauG_LLR_2012_FD_71393 | JGI IMG/M metagenome (GOLD analysis project Ga0075030, IMG submission 71393) | Freshwater sediment microbial communities from Pennsylvania, USA - Little Laurel Run_MetaG_LLR_2012 | ecosystem: Environmental > Aquatic > Freshwater > Creek > Sediment | place: USA...
TAGGATTCTGTTTCATATCGAGAACTCTACTATGCATCGTTGGTCAGAACTGTTTATTCCCACATTGCGCGAGGCGCCGGCGGATGCCGAAGTGGCTTCGCATAAATTTCTGGTGCGGGCGGGGTATATCCGGCAGCTGGCGGCGGGGATTTATTCCTACCTCTTCTTAGGCAACCGGTCGTTCAACAAGATCATGCGCATCGTGCGCGAGGAGATGGACCGGATCGGGCAGGAGTTTTATTTGCCGGCGCTGCATCCGCGCGAGGTCTGGGAGGCGTCGGGCCGGTGGGGCTTGATGGGGGAAAACCTGTTTCGCTTGAAAGACCGCAAGGGCGCGGACATGTGCCTGGGCATGACCGAGGAAGAGGTCATGACTTCGATTGCGCTGAAGGAGTTGCGCAGCTACAAGCAGCTGCCGCAGATCTGGTATCAGATTGCGCCGAAGTTTCGCGACGAGCCGCGGCCGAAATCGGGGCTCTTGCGGGTGCGACAATTCATGATGAAGGACGCGTATTCGTTCGATGTGGATGCGGCGGGGCTGGATGTTTCCTACAAGAAGCACTACGAGGCGTACTGCCGGATTTTTGATCGCTGCGGGTTGAAATACATGGTCGTCGAGGCGGACTCGGGGGCGATGGGCGGGAAGGAATCGCACGAGTTCATGGTGCGGACTCCGGCGGGGGAAGATCAGATTGTGAGCTGCGATGGTTGCAAGTACGCGGCGAACATCGAGAAGGCGACTTCGAGACTGGAGGCGGTAGCGGATCTGGCGGCGGAGGGCGATGGGAAGCCGCTGCCGGTGCACACTCCGGGGCAGAAGACGATCGAGGATGTGGCGAAGTTTCTGGGCGTGTCGCCGAAGAACAAGATCAAGACGCTGGCGTATATGGCGGATGAGGTGGATGAAAAAGGCAAGAAAAAGTCGCGTGCGATTGTGGTGCTGATGCGCGGCGATCATCAACTGAACGAGGCGAAGTTCAACGCCACAGTCGCTACAGCGACGCGGCCGATGGAAGAGGGGGAGATTGAGGCGCTGTTTCATTCTCCTGCCGGGTATCTGGGGCCGATCGGGATTGAGTGGTCGCGGGATTTGAAGGATCATGGCGGAAAACCTTTGCTGCTGGTCGAGAAGGCGCTTGAGGGGCGCGCGAATCTGATTGGGGGCGCGAACAAGAAGGACTACCACCTGAAGAATCTGACGCCGGGGAAGGATTTTCATCCGACGGCGTACGCGGATCTGCGCGCGGTGACGGCGGGTGAGGCTTGTCCGAATTGCGGCAAACCTCTGCGGATCGATACAGCGGTCGAGATCGGGCACATCTTCAAGCTGGGGTACCGATATTCGGAGTCGATGGGGCTGCGGGTGCTCGACAAGAACGGCAAGGAAGTCACGCCGATCATGGGGAGCTATGGGATCGGGATCGAGCGCATCCTGACGGCGGCGGTGGAGCAGGGGAATGACAACGACGGATTCTGGCTGCCGACGGCCATTGCGCCGTTCGAGATCGTGGTGGCTCCGGTCAACGTAAAGGATGACGTGGTGCGAGGCATTGCGGAGGATCTTGCGAATACCCTGGAAGCGGTCGGCTTCGACGTTGTGCTGGATGACCGGGATGAGCGTCCGGGGGTGAAGTTCAAGGATGCGGATCTGGTCGGTATCCCTTTTAGAATTACTGTTGGTAAGAAGGTTACCGAAGGCACTGTGGAAGTCGTTTTGCGCGAGACTCGCGAGGTGCGCGATGTTACGATTTCGGCGATAGTGGAATATTTTCAGGGAGTGCTCCGGCGGGCGGGATGAAGTGAGTTCCCAGTCCGGCGGAGCGGATTGTGGGAGATGGGAACACTTAAGGCCATCCTCGGAGTGCTGCTGATCATCGGCGTGTTCTACTGCGGGTTTCAGGTCATTCCGCCGGAGCTGACGAATTACTCGTTCCAGGACGATCTGCGGAACATCGCGATGGTGGGCGGGGCCAATCCGCACCAAACCGACCAGGAACTCATCGACGCGGTCATGAAGAAGGCGCGGGAGCACGAGATCACACTGGCGCCGGAGCAGATCACGGTGCAAAGGATCGGCAGTCCAGGAGCGCCGGCCGTGTATGTGGCGGCAGACTACAGCGTGCCGGTGAGTCTGCCGGGATACTCCTTCTCGTTACATTTCACTCCTTCCAGCGGAAATCGCCAGTTGTAGGAAGGCAGCCCTTAGCAATTGGCACTTAGCTTTTTAGCCAAAGCTTGGTGCATCGGTTGTGGGAAAAATCAAAGTCATCCTCGGCTTACTCGTGTTGGCGTTCATCGCGAGCACGGGGTGGCAGATCGCTGCCTGCGAGTTGGCCAATACTGAACTAAGAGACGATTTGAAGGATGTGGCGTCGATGGGCGGGGCGCGGATCGGGCTGGCGGCGCAGCAGTCGGACGATGACTTGCGAGCGACGGTGATTCGCAAGGCGGCGGGGCACGATATTGTGCTGGAGCCAGAACAGATTACGGTGAAACGGTCGGGGACGGCGGAGGCTCCGGCGGTGTTTCTGGCTGCGACATATCGGGCGCGGATTTGGATGCCGGGGGTGTCGCTGGTGTTTCATTTCACGGCGACGAGCGGGGGCTGAAGAGTGTGCGTGAGAACTCTTCTTTCGCCCCTTCGGGGCTGGATCACTTCCCACGGCTGCGATCTTGCGCCGCTTCGCGGCTAGGAATCGGCGGTCGTGTTCCACTGCCAATCCGCGAATCGAGCTCTCACGCACACTCCGAAGCCAGGGCCGAAGCCCCACTCACTTCGGGACTCGTCACCAGGCGCTTCCACGGTGGCGCTACGGATCTTCTTTGGTGGGCGAGTATGAGGGGCCGAGTGCGCTCGTTTCGCTTTGCTGGACAGCGCCTTCGACTGCGCTCAGGGCAGGCCGAGGCGGCTGTCCCTACATTACCGTTTTCTTCTGCTCTGAAGTTCTGTTCTTTCCTGGGACAGTTCGTTTTCTCTCGGGATTGCGTTACTGCGGAGGCGGTTGGACGCCCGCGCCAAGAACTTGCGCGTGCGCCCCGGACGAAGGCGTCCGGGGCTACACGAGGTCCAGACCGGGGATGAGACGCAGAATACAGCGGGGCTCGGCGCGCACTTTGGGTGCGGGCAATGACGTTCGTAACCTTGCCTCCAGGTTACGCGGGACCTAGGATCGGCGTGGGATCGGAGTTTTTGCGCGCTCCTTCGGGGCGCTGCCCAGAGATTCCTCAAAGAGAAATTCGAGCGCGAATCCAGAGGACGGATTCGCGTGCCCTGTGCGCATTTTGAAGTGGAGGCGGTTCATGACGATGAAGGTTCGGGCGCTGTTGGTTGCGAGCGTGCTGCTAGCGGAAATCTGGCTTGCCGGTTGCGGCCATTACACCTGCGGGACAACGTTTGGGGCTTCGAGTTGCTCGCCGAGCGGCGGCGGAGTTTCGCAGGGCGGGGGGGGCACGGGGACAGGGGCCACGTATCTCTTCGTGGCGGATGCAGGCGGAATCCAAGGGGAAGTCCTCGATGCTACTGCCGGGACCATCAAGATCACGCCGGGCTTTGGGACGGTTTCGGTTCCGAACGTTCCGAGCGAGTGGATGGCAATCGCGAATGCAGAGTTTATGTATGTCGGGTACCCCTCGACCGGACAGATCTATGGCTGGTCGATCGCGGGGAGTGGGACGCTCACCTTTCTCAACGGCGGGACGCCCTTCTCAGCCCCTTACCTGGTCAGCAGCACACTGGGCGGATCGCAGGCGATGATCACGAATCCGGCAGGCACGCTGTTACTTGTCCTGGATACAACTCTCGACCAGGTTCATGTGTACCAGATTGGCACTGCCGGATTGTTGACGGAAGGTAGCACTTCTCCGGTGACAATGCCCTCCGGATTCAAACCGTACAATATGGCGATTGACGGACTTGGGAAGTACCTCTATGTCAGCAACCTTGTGGGATTGAGGACCACCGAGGTTGCGACATATAGCATCGGAAGTGCCGGTGCGCTGACGGCGGTAGGCAGTCCGATTTTGACGCCGATACAGCAAATGCAAGGTGAATCGTCCGGCAAATTCATGATCGGCACGAGTGGCGGGACTATCTTCAACACCGGCGATCAAAATCTCTATGTGGGGAGCATTGGTCAGTCAGGCGTACTTACGGTGACGCAAACCCCAACTGCGGGCGTGCCCGCGGGCGTGGCGGTTCAACCGAACACGGGGGGGAATATTGTATATAGCTTCGACTTCCCGGGTAGTGCAGGCAATGGCTCTATCGAAGGTTTCCAGCTCAGCTTATCGACTGGTGCGCTCACGGCGATTGCGGGGATCACCGCTAGCGGTGCGAATGGAAGGTTTGACCAAAGCGGAAAATACCTCTTTGTAGTCGAAAGTTCTAACAATATTGCGAGTGCTCTGGATGCATACAGCGTAAGCGCCAGTCCGGCGCTGACAACCCCGCTGGCCACGGTGGGCTGGGCCCCGGGAGCGTGGTCGGTGGTGGATACCCCGTAGATTTCTGAGTATTGGCGGTTTGGAGACCCGCATGTACTGCGGGTCTCTTTTCGTTTGGGGGCGCGGGGGTACAATGAAGGGACCGCCTCTACATTCGTCGCAGGGAGTTGTGTGCCGGAAGTGCGGAGTACACCTATTGGCTGGGGGAAAGTGAGAATCCCCACCCTAAACGTCGCAAACGGCGCGACGTTTAGGATGGGGCACCCTCGAGAGTGGCAAGACTGGCGGCTTCAAACGTTTCTTACGTCTGAATAGAATCCAGGTGTGAGACTGTGGCGATCAAGATCAAAATTCCGAAGAGTGGTGGGGAAGGCGGGAAGAGGATTCGCGGGCTGCCGCGGGATCCGGTGTTGCGGGCGGCGCTGGTTGCGTTTCTGCTGCTGGCGGTCTCGTTCACGATTGTTTTCTCGTACTTCTATATCAAATACGACCAGATCATCGAGAAGCGGTTCCGGACGCCGGTGTTCGCCAATTCGGCGAAGATTTACGCGCTGCCTCGGGTGCTGCGCGACGGCGAACAGACTGACGCGAAAAAGATTGGGGCAGAACTGCGGCGGGCGGGGTACTCCGATAAAGATGGCGAGTCGAATCTGGGTTCGTTCCGGCTGGTGAAGGGCGGGATCGAGATCACGCCCGGGTCGGAGTCGTATCATGCGCCGGAGCCAGCGCACATCACGATTGTCGACGGGCAGGTATCGCAGATCACGAGCCGGGGCAGCGAGCTTGCGGCGTATGAACTGGAGCCGCAACTGGTGACGGCGCTGTTCGACGCCGAGCAGCGATCGAAGCGGCAAGTGGTGAAGTACGACGAGATTCCTGCGTTGATGGTGCAAGCGACCCTGGCGATCGAGGACCGGCGGTTTTTCGAGCACAGTGGCGTGAACTACCTGCGCATGATGGAAGCGGCATGGATCGACCTGCTGCGCGGGCGGCACGAGCAGGGCGGATCGACGATCACGATGCAGCTCTCGCGCGGATTCTTCCTGACTCCGGAGAAGACGATCAAGCGCAAGCTGACGGAGATGTTGATTGCCGAGGAACTGGAACGCAAGTTCTCGAAGCAGCAGATTTTCGAGTTTTACGCGAACTGGGTGGACTTGGGGCAGCGCGGGTCGTTTGCGATCAGCGGGTTCGCCGAGGCGTCGAAAGCGTACTTCAATAAAGACCTGAAGGACATCACGCTGCCCGAGGCGGCGCTGCTGGCGGGGCTGATTCAGAGGCCGAGTTACTTGTCGCCATACCGGCATCCGGAGCGCGCGATGGAGCGCCGCAATGTGGTGCTGGAGACAATGGTGGAGACCCACGCCATCACGCGCGAGCAGGCGGACAGGGCAAAGGCGGCTCCGCTGAAGCTGGCGCCTCCGAATGTGGAGGCGAGCGATGCTCCGTATTTTGTCGACATGGCGCGCGAGCAGCTGATCGGCAAGTTCAGCGACAACGAGTTGAATGACTCGTCCTACCGGATTTATACGACGCTCGATCCGGACTTGCAGAAGGCGGCAGCGCAGTCGGTCGAGATGGGTATCAAGCTGGTGGACGACCAGATCAAGAAGCTACGAACGAAAAAGGTAAGGGTCGGGAAGAAGTTTGAGACGAAGGTGGAACCCGGTCCGCAGGCGCAGGTGGCGCTGGTAGCGCTCGATCCGCATACTGGCGCGGTGCTGGCGCTGGTGGGCGGACGTGACTACGGATGGAGCCAGTTGAATCACGCGGTGGCGAAGCGCCCGACGGGATCGATCTTCAAGCCGTTCGTGTATGCGGCGGCGATGAATACGGCGCTGGATGGATCGCCGAACGTGATTACTCCGGCGTCGACGGTGGTGGATGAGGCATCGACCTTCGCGTATGGCGATTCCATTTACGAGCCGCGCAACTACAAAGAGGAGTATAAGGGCGAGGTGACGCTGCGGTACGCGTTGGCGATGTCGCTGAATAACGCGACGGTGAAGGTCGCCGAAGAAGTCGGGTATGACAAAGTGGCGGACCTGGCGCGGTCGGCGGGGATTGCGTCGGTGAAAGCGACTCCGGCGATGGCGCTCGGGTCGTATGACGCTTCGCCGTTGGACATGGCGGGAGCGTACACCACATTTGCGAACAATGGGACCCGGCTGTCGCCGATCCTGCTGCGCTCGGTGCGGACCAGCAAGGGCGATGTGATCGCGAACTACAACACGGATCAGAAACAGGTGATGGATCCGCGGATCGCCTACGTCATGACCAACATGATGGAGGGGGTGATCAATAATGGGCTGGGTTATACGGCGGTGCGGCTGCGCGGGTTTACGCCTCCGGCGGCGGGCAAGACGGGCACGTCGCATGACGGTTGGTTCGCGGGGTATACATCAAACCTGTTGTGCATCGTGTGGGTCGGATATGACGACTATAGCGAACTAAGGTTGACCGGAGCACAGACGGCTGGACCGATCTGGGCGGAGTTCATGAAGAAGGCGGCGGCGCTGCCCATGTATTCGGATATGAGGGAGTTCTCGCAGCCGTCGGGTGTGGTGGATGTGCAACTGGACAAGGCCACGAACCGGCTGGCGACGCCAAATTGCCCGGACGATTACACATCGTCGTTTGTAGCGGGGACGGAGCCGCGGGATACGTGCGAGGCGCAGCAGGGATTTAAGGGCTTCCTTACCAAGATGTTCGGGGGAGATAAGCCGGTAATGCCGGCGCAAACGGCGCAGGATCCGAACGCGACTTCGGATGCGAAGAAGAAAAAAGGCTTGCTGGGCAGGATTGCTGGAATATTTAAGGATGACAAAAGCTCAGCTCCGGTGTCTAAACCACCGGACAGCGCGCCGCACTAGGGCGGAACTTGGGGTAGGTGGTTCTCGTCGTTGGGTCCAGGGTCTTGGGTGTTAGGTCTTAGGAATACAACCGCGACCTGGATCTGGAGCATGAAACCTGCTTCCCAAATCCTCGCCGGGCAGAGCCAACTGTGCCAGAATAGGTGCACGATCTGGGGTGGCCTATGACGCACTACCCGAAAGTTGCCGTCTCTTCCCTCACTGCTTGTGTTCTTGCTTTGACTTCAGTTTCGTGGGCACAGGTTTCGCACGCCGATCCCATACAAGTCAAGCCACCTTTGCTGCGGACGATCGATCCACCTTCGCCGGATGCGACGGCTTCGGATCTGGAGAAACGTGCGGACGACCTGCATGTGCAGAAGCTGTATTTCGATGCCATTGACTACTATCGGGCGGCGCTGGGGAAGATCAAGACACCGGAGGGTCAGGCGAAGATCCTCAACAAGATTTGCCGGACCCAGTTGGTGATGACGCGCTGGCACGATGGGCAGAAGAGCTGCCGGCAGGCCATCAAAGTAGACTCGAAGATGCCGGATCCCTACAACAACCTAGGGGTTGCGTACTACGAGGAGAAAAAATACGGGGCGGCGATCAAGCAGTATCACAAGGCAATCGAGTTGGATGATAGCGCGGCTTCGTTCTACAGCAATCTAGGTGCGGCGCTGTTTGCGAAGAAGGAGTTTGAGGCATCGGCGCAGGCGTATCAGCGTGCGCTGGAGCTTGATCCGGACGTATTCGAGCGGAGTTCGCGGCAGGGTGTGCAGGCCCAGGTGCCAAGTCCGGCGGAGCGGGCTCGGTATGACTACACGGTGGCGAAACTCTACGCCAAGTTGGGATTCTCGGATCGGTCACTGGAGTATCTGCGCAAGGCGATGGAAGAGGGGTACAAAGATTTGAAGGACGTGTACAAGGATGTGGAGTTCGCGGCGCTGCGGAAGGATAAGAGATTTACGGAATTGATGGCGATGAAGATGCCGGCGCTGCCGGAGTAGAGAAAATTGGGTCATTGGGGAATTTAGTCAATGAGTGATTGAAGAGGAGCAGGAGGGGGTCGGTTTCGATTACCCAATCAGCCAACTATTCGATCGTCCTCTCTCACCGAAGGTACCTCGCCTCGTCTGAGGTAGTTTACCGCCGACTTTTACAACTCTTTACAAAATTAGACGGAACTTCTTCCAGTTACGGTGTTTAATTTTTGCAACATACTCCTGAAAACAACAGGGTGAGTAAGGAGAAACGGTAGCCCGCCGGAACGCTGACCCGAGCACGCCCCAAGCAAGCATTCCGGTGGGCTTTTTCGTTTTAGCTGGCTTGCAGTTCTGAGAGGGGCAACCATTGCGCGCTTTGCGCGCAACCCCGGACGAGGGCGGCCGGGGCTACATTGCTTATTGAACGGTGGGACTGCGCTCGCCGATGTAGGCTTCAACAATTTTCTTCCATTTTCCTTGTGCTTTGAGGATGAATTCCACGGCGTCGCGGAGGGCGCCGTCGCCTCCGGCGTGTGGGGTGACGTAGTGGGCTTCTTTCTTTACTTCCGCACGGGCGTTTTGGACAGCGATCGCCAGGCCGCCGGCGCGCATGGCAGGGAGGTCGATGACATCGTCACCGACGAAGGCCGCCTCGTCGAGGGCGACTCCAGCTTCTTTGACGATCTCCGTGAAGGCCGTCGCTTTGTCCTGGATGCCTTGGCGAACGAATTCCAATTTCAAATCGCGGGCCCGGAGCGCGACGGTTTCTGAGATGCGCTTCGTGATGAGACCAGTTTTGATGCCGGCGAGGCGGGCAAGGGAGATCGAGGTGCCGTCGTGGGCGTGGAAGCCCTTGGCTTCGATCAGGGCTTGGCTATGGAAACCGAATCCGCCCTGGCCACCGTGCTCGGCGGATTTCTCGAGAACGCTTTGGGGTGTGCCCGGCGGAGCGGGGAAGATGAAGAGCTTGCCGTCGGTGAGGACGCCGTCAACGTCGAAGAGGAGGAGTTTGATTTTGCGGGCGCGGGCTTGAGCGGAGAGTCTTTTGGGCATCGACGGGATTGTACCGAATTTCGTGAGATCGCCGGAGCGCGGCGGGACTTCGCTGTAAACTGTACAGAAAACTTCTGTACACAAGGGTGATTTGCGCACGTGCCAGCAGTGCTTTCGTTGAGGGGGTTGGATTTGCAGCAGCTGTCAGTGTGGAGAGCCGGGTGCAAGTCTCAACTTGTGCTTGAAGATCGTCGACGAGGCGAGCAGAATAGCTGGCAGCTTAGGCGTCCTTTTCGAGTCGGGCACTGCGGGACGAATCCTTGCGACAAATAGCCTTGATTACTACCGTTATCTGGCAAAGCGGGGGAGAAGGTAACAAGATGCAGCAATCAGCGCCTTGATTTGGCTGATGGGAGTCCTTCGGGACGTCAAATGATGAGGAGCCCTAAATTCGCGGTTCTCGCCGTGGTTCTTGCCGCATTGCCGATGACTGGCGTCTCGCGGCCCGCAGCGCAACGTGAGCGTGCGCTGTGCTGTCTGTGTACCTGCCATTCGTTTGACGAGAATCAATGCGCGCAGGTGTGCATCAAGATGCAACGTGGCACGAAGATCATCGAAGAGCCCGAGATGAACGCGTGCACGAAAAGCTGCCTGCGGCAGAGAGTCAGGCAGATTTTCTTCTCCGGGGATGGGACTCAGTTTGTCATCACGCCTGCCCTGACGAAGTAAGTTTCTCTGTCCTAATCTAAGATCCTCTTTCCTAATCAGAGACGGAATAGTTTCTGGGCGTTGGCGCGGCCAATTTTTGCGCGGTCGGACTGGCTGATCGCGGCCTGGTCAAACCATTCCTTGGCTTCGATCATATACAGGACGCGGTCGGAACCGACTTTCTGGATCACATCCGTCAAGCTCCGATTTTTTTGGGGCGGTTAACGCAGCCCTAAAGGGCCGCTCTTCCACGGAGCTCCACGCGCCGCGTAGGCGAATACTTGGCGAAAGTTCGTTTTGCGGCTAGAATATTCGGATGCAGTCCGTTCCTGCCTCGCTTGCCTGGGCACACCCGTTGGTGGCGGAGTGGTTTGTCTCGCGTTTTGGGACTCCGACTGAGCCGCAGGAGCAGGGATGGCCGCACATTCTTGCCGGGCGGACCACGCTGATTTCGGCGCCTACTGGGTCGGGCAAAACTCTTGCTGCCTTTCTCGCCTGCATTGATCGGTTGGTGCGCAAGGCGCTGGCCGGGCAGTTGATGGATCGGACTGAAGTCCTCTACGTCTCCCCGCTGAAAGCTCTGGGAAACGATATCCAGAAAAATTTGGAGATTCCACTGGGGGAGATTCTTGCGCTCGCGGGAGAGCGTGGGTTGCTGATGCCTGAGATTCGCACGGCGGTGCGCACGGGCGACACGCTGCAGCCGGAGCGGCGGGCAATGCTGAAGCGGCCTCCACATATTCTGGTGACTACGCCGGAGTCGCTCTACATCCTGCTGACTTCGGACAAGAGCCGGGCGATTTTGCGGGATGTGGAGACGGTGATTGTTGACGAGATTCATGCCGTGGCGGATGACAAGCGCGGGGCGCATCTGGCGCTGTCGCTGGAGAGGCTGGAGGCGCTGACAGCAGATTCCTCGTCGCGTGCGCTCCTCGGAATGACAAGCGAAAAGGATGCCTCGTCACGTGCGTCTCTCGACGGGACAAAGAAATCCCGATTGGTTCGGATTGGGCTGTCGGCGACGCAGAAGCCGATTGAGGAAGTGGCACATTTTCTGACTGGGAGCCACGGCCGGGCATCGACTGCTGAAGAGTGGACGGGGCGCGGCCGGGATGGCCGCGCGACAGCCGGCGGAGACGCCGGCGCTACGGTCAGTGATCCGGTGATCGTTAATGTCGGGCACAAGCGGAGGCTGGATCTGGGGATTGAAGTGCCGCCGATGCCTCTTGGGCCGATTGCGACCAACGAAATGTGGGACGCCATCTATGACCGGCTGGTGGAGTTGGTGGGACACCATCGGTCGACGCTGGTGTTTGTGAATACACGGCGGATGGTGGAGCGGTTGTGTCATGAGTTGGGCGAGCGCATGGGCGAGGAGAATGTTGCGGCGCATCATGGTAGTTTGTCGCGCAAGCTGCGGCTGGCGGCCGAGAAGAAGCTGAAAGAAGGGCAGGTGCGGGTGCTGGTGGCGACGGCCTCGCTCGAACTTGGAATTGATGTGGGAACCGTGGACCTGGCGGTACAGATTAATTCTCCGCGCGCGATTGCCGTGGCGCTGCAGCGCGTGGGCCGCTCGGGACACTGGCGGGGGGCGGTTCCGAAGGGACG
>Ga0075030_100005332_pt1 | contig 11593 bp, 9 predicted proteins | sample LitLauG_LLR_2012_FD_71393 | JGI IMG/M metagenome (GOLD analysis project Ga0075030, IMG submission 71393) | Freshwater sediment microbial communities from Pennsylvania, USA - Little Laurel Run_MetaG_LLR_2012 | ecosystem: Environmental > Aquatic > Freshwater > Creek > Sediment | place: USA...
CCACAGGTCTTCTATCGAGCCGCCGCCGCGCACCAGCAACAGCACATCGACCTCGGCCCGCCGCGACGCCGTGGCCAGCATGGCGGCGATGCGCCCCGCCGCTTCGGCACCCTGGACCGGCACGGGGTACAGGACTATCGCCACGTAGGGCGCGCGGCGCCCCAGCGTGGCGAGAACGTCGCGCAGTGCCGCCGCCTGCAGGGAAGTGACGATGCCGACCCGGTGCGGCAGGACCGGCAGCGGCCGCTTGATGGCGGCGTCGAACAGGCCCTCGGCCAGGAGCCGCTGGCGCAGCCGCAGGAACTCCTCCCACAGGCGGCCCGCGCCAAAACGCCGCATGAGCTCCACCGTGAGTTGGAATTCCCCGCGCGCCTCATAGAGCGCCACTGCCGCGGTAACCTCCACCTCGTCGCCGTCGCGGGGCGCAAAATCAAGCTGCGCGTTGCGGCTGCGGAACATCACGCAGCGCACCTGGGCGCTGGAATCCTTGAGCGTGAAATACCAGTGACCGCTGGCAGCGCGTGTCAGCGACGCGAGTTCACCGCGCACGCGTTGTACGCCGAACCCGGCCTGCAAGGCGCCCGAAACGGCGCGGTTCAATTGGGAAACTGTCAGGCAAACCCGCGCCAATTCAGGGTTTTGGGTAGCGGAACCAGTATCCATGCGGGGTAGCAGCCAGAAAGGTTTCCACAAATTTACCGGGAGCGGCAATTGTGCCTTGGCCGGTACCCGCACCTGCGCCGCTCAAGCATAACAAATTGATTTTGTTCATTTTTATTGCGAAAACTGCCGTTCTGCGCAGGAAGCGTGCTACCGGCGGGCCCTTATTTCGAACACGCTTAGGATACTTCTCCACAAACTTGTCCACAGGCTCGGCGCATCCCGAGGGGCGGCCACGAAGCGCATCGGCCGTCCGGCCGCTACGTCCATGCGGCTCTGCGTTCGGCTCTACACTTCGGGCTTTTGCCGATCGGAAGCGCCTACGTGTTCGCCATTGTTCAAGCTCTCGGCTGGCCAGTGTGGCCGCTCATCATCGCATCGGTCGTCGGACTGGCGCTTATCATCGAGCGAAGCATCGCCCTGCGCCGCAGCCGGGTGCTTCCCGCCAATCTGCTGGACGATGTGCTGAACCTGTATACCCGGCGCCAGATCAACCTGGACGTTCTGGACAAGCTCCAATCGAGTTCGGCTCTGGGCTTTCTCTTTGCCGCCGGCCTGCGCACCGCCGGTGGGTCGCGCGAGGTGACGGCCAAGGCGCTGGAAGCGGCCGGCGGCCACCTGGCGCACGAGCTTTCGCGCTACCTTGCACTGCTGGGCGCGATCGGTTCGATAGCGCCGCTGCTGGGACTGCTCGGTACCGTGGTCGGCATGATCGACATTTTCGCCTCGCAGCAGGGCGGCACCAATCCGCAGCAACTCGCGCAGGGTATCTCCATAGCCCTGTATTCGACAGCCTTCGGCATCATCGTCGCGGTCCCCTCGGTCCTGGCCTACCGCATCTTCCGCGCGCGCATCGACGACTTCCTCGATGAACTCGAGCAGCAGGCGCAGCGGCTCGTCGAATCGCTCTATTCCGACTCGCGCTTGGCGCGCACGGGCCCATGAAATTCCGGCGCGGCTACGCCGAGGATCCGGAAGTCAACCTGATTCCGCTCATCGACGTACTGCTGGTCGTACTGATCTTCCTGGCCGTCAGCACCACCTATTCCCGCTTTGCCCAGTTGCAGATCGAGCTGCCCTCGGCCGATCCGACGCAGGTCCCGGCGCGGCCGCAGGAAATCCAGGTGGGCATCAGCGCCGACGGCCGCTTCGCTCTCGGACGCACCGTGGTACCGGTCAGCGATTCCGGAGCGCTGGCCGACCTGCTGCGCGCCGCGGCGGCCAAGCTCACCGACCCGGTGGTGGTGATCAACGCGGATGCACAGGCCCCGCACCAGTCGGTGATCACGGTAATGGAGGCGGCGCGCAATGCCGGGCTGTCGCGGTTGAGCTTCGCCACCCAGCACCGGGCCAATGGCAGCCGCTGAGCCGCTGGCGGGCCCTGCATGAGCGCCGCGCTGTCCGCGGTCCTGCGCAGCTGGGCGCACCGGCGTGTGCGGCGCGCCTGGCAGCACCGCGGCGTCCTGGCCTACCTGATGCTCCCGCTCCATCTCGTGCATCGGGTATGGCGCGGCGGCCGCTCGCTGGCGTACCGGGTCGGCTACCGCAGGCCGGTGCAGCTGCCCGTTCCCGTGGTCGTGGTCGGCAATCTCACCGTTGGCGGCACCGGCAAGACGCCGCTGGTCATCGAACTGGTGCGCGCGTTGCGCGGGCGCGGCTGGACCCCCGGCGTCGTAGCCAGCGGGTTCGGCGGCACGGCGGAGGGTCCCGTGCTGGTCGAGCCCGATACCGATCCCGGGCTGTGCGGCGACGAGCCGCTGCTGATACGTCATGCGGCCGGCTGCCCGGTTGCCGTCGGACGCGACCGCATCGCCGCCGCCCAGCTGCTGCTCGCCTCCCGCGCGGATTGCGACCTGCTGATCGCCGACGACGGCCTGCAGCACCGGCGCCTGGCGCGCGACATGGAGATCGTGGTGGTCAACGGCAGCGGCGTGGGCAACGGCTTGCTGCTGCCGGCCGGCCCGCTGCGCGACCCGCCCGAGCGGCTGCAGAAAGTCGATGCCGTCGTGCTCCATGGCATCGTGCCGGCAGTGCGCATCCATTCGCCTTTTTTCCGCATGCAGACCAGCGTGCGGGACGCGATCAGCATGACCGCGCCGCCGCGGCGCATGCAGCTTGAGGCGCTGGCGCGCGAACAGCGCGAGCACGGCCGGCGAGTGCTAGCGCTGTGCGCGATCGGCAACCCCGAACGCTTCTTCTGCATGCTGCGCGAACACGGCCTGGTCTGCGACACCGTTGCCCTGCCCGACCACGATACGATCGATGCATCCATCGTTCCGCCGGGCCGCTACGACTTCATACTGATGACCCAGAAGGACGCCGTAAAATGCCATCGCGATGCGCAGCTCTGCCGTGACGGGCGCATCTGGGTCGTGCCCCTGCATTCGGAGCTGGACGTGGGCCTGATCGACTTCCTGGCAACGCGGCTCAGAGGAATATCCCATGGATCCGAAGCTGCTTGAAATCCTCGTCTGCCCCGTGACCAAGGGTCCGTTGCGCTACGACCGCAAGCGCCAGGAGCTGGTCTCGGCATCCGCAGGGCTGGCCTACCCCGTGCGCGACGCGATCCCCATCCTGCTCGAAAGCGAGGCGCGCCGCCTCGACGACGATGAACGCGAGGCGCGGGGGTGAGCGAACCGGCCCGGGGCGACGCCGATGATCCGGCGGTCACCTTCACCGCACTCATCCCGGCAAGGCTCGGATCCAGTCGGCTCCCCGACAAACCCCTGGCCGATATCGGCGGGCTGCCCATGGTTGTACGCGTCGCGCGTCGCGCGGCGGCCAGCGGCGCCGCGCGCGTCGTGGTCTGCGCCGACAGCGCGCGCATCCTCGATGCCTGCCACCAGCATGGCGTCCAGGCGGTCCTCACCGATGATCGCCATCCGACGGGCACCGACCGCCTGGCACAGGCATGCCGCCTGCTCGGCCTGGATGCGCAATCGCTGGTCGTCAACGTCCAGGGCGATGAGCCCCTTATACCGCCCGCGGTGATCCGGGCGGTGGCCGCGGCGCTGGCGGCCGATCCGCAATGCGATATCGCCACGGCGGCGCATGCGCTGGCCGATTCCCGCGAGTTCTTCGACCCCAATGTCGTCAAGGTGGTACGCGACGCGCGGGGCCGCGCATTGCTCTTTTCCCGCGCGCCGATACCCTGGGCGCGCGACGCCTTTGCCGGCAACGGCACCCTTGCGGCGACATTGCCGGCGCAACTGCCCGCGCTGCGCCACGTGGGCCTCTACGCCTACCGCGTTGCCTACCTGCTGCGGTTTCCGGAACTGCCGCGGCCTGCCATCGAGGAATTCGAAAGCCTTGAGCAACTGCGGGCGCTCTATCACGGCGCCGCGATCACCGTGGTGCAATTGGCGGCGCCCCTGCCCGCCGGCGTCGACACCGCGGCCGACCTCGAACGGGTCCGCCAGGAGCTGGCCCATCGCCCGACCGGCCGGCACGCCGCTCGCGCGCCCGCCGAGGATCGCCCCTGACCCATTCGGCAGGGCCCCGCGCCGCCCCGTCTCGAGCCCGCCTGCGGTGAACGGCGGCGGCTATTGCGCACCGCAACCTGCGCCAGCGGGGCTGCTGCAGTGCATTGGGACGCATTCCCCAGCCCGTGCGGCGCGCAGTTCCGGGTAAGATGCACCCTCTTCCGGGCGGGTTTAACGGTCGGGCCCAGGGTTGATTGGGGGCACGGCGTCTGGATGGTCGTTGCGCGGCCACCCGGCAGCCACCGAGCAGGCATCCCGCCACCGGCGGGACCAAGGCCCAGCCGTGGTACATAAAAAAACAGCAAGGCAATTTGGAGCGCGCACCAACGTGCGTGAGGGGATGATGCGGCTGATTCTGCTCGGACCACCTGGCGCCGGAAAGGGCACGCAAGCGGCCTTTTTGCGTTCGCGACTGCACATACCGCAGATTTCGACGGGTGACATGCTGCGCGCAGCGGTCAAGGCGGGCACCGAACTGGGGCTTGCAGCCAAGAAGGTCATGGATGCCGGGCAACTGGTTTCCGACCACATCATCATCGACCTCGTGCGCGAACGGCTCACCCAGCCCGATTGCGCCGGCGGTTATCTCTTTGACGGATTTCCCCGCACCATAGCGCAGGCCGAAGCGATGCGTGCCGCAAACGTGGGCATCGACCTGGTCCTGGAGATCGCCGTGCCCGATGCAGACATCGTCGAGCGCATGAGCGGCCGTTGGGTGCACCCGGCCAGCGGCCGCACCTACCATGTGCGCAACAATCCCCCCCGCGTCGCCGGCCACGACGACGTGACCGGCGAACCGCTGGTGCAACGCGACGACGATCGCGAGGAGATCGTGCGCAAGCGCCTCGACGTGTACCACCAGCAGACGCGCCCGCTCGTGGATTATTACTCCGCCTGGGCGGCGGCTGGTGCGCCGGGCGCCCCCCGGTATGTCGCCATCAGCGGCGTGGGCACGGTGGAGGACATTCAGAACCGCGTTCTGGAGGTGTTGGGGTCTTGACGGCCGTGACCGCATTTGCCGGTTCGCAAGCTTGGCGTCAGCCAGGCGCCGTACTGTTTATCGGGTGCTATCTGTCAAAGGAGTAGTGAATGTCAGGAGTTCTGCTCGCCCTCATCTGCGGGCTCGCCGCGGTGGTCTTTGGCGCGTTGTCTACCGTCTGGATTCTCAAGCAGGATGCCGGTAATGCGCGGATGCAGGAGATTGCGCACGCAATCCAGCAGGGGGCGCAGGCCTACCTCAGCCGCCAGTACCGGACCATCGCCATCGTTGGCGTGGTGCTTACCGTGGTCATCGCAGTCGTGCCCCGGCTGGGCTGGCTCACCGCCGTGGGCTTTGTGGTGGGAGCCGTTCTCTCCGGCGCAGCAGGCTTCATCGGCATGAACGTGTCGGTGCGCGCCAACGTGCGCACCGCGCAGGCCGCGACGCGCGGCCTCAACCCGGCACTCGACGTGGCATTCCGCGGCGGCGCCATCACCGGCCTGCTCGTCGTGGGACTGGGCCTGCTTGGCGTGGCCGGTTTCTACGCGCTGCTCACCAGCCTGCACGCCGAAGGCGGCGACACCAGCGCTGCGTTGCATCCCATGATCGGGCTGGCCTTTGGCTCCTCGCTTATCTCGATCTTCGCGCGGCTGGGCGGCGGCATATTCACCAAGGGCGCCGACGTCGGCGCCGACCTTGTCGGCAAGGTCGAGGCGGGCATCCCGGAAGACGATCCGCGCAACCCGGCCGTGATTGCCGACAACGTGGGCGACAACGTCGGCGACTGCGCCGGCATGGCCGCCGACCTGTTCGAGACCTTTGCCGTGACGGTGGTGGCCACCATGCTGGTGGGCGCTTTTGCCTTCCCCGGCAGTGATGCAGGCCTCGTGTATCCGCTGGCGATTTCGGGCGTTTCCATCATCGCCTCCATCGTCGGGTGCTTTTTCGTCAAGGCGCGCGACGGCGGCAAGATCATGAACGCCCTGTATCGCGGCCTGCTGGTCGCCGGCCTGCTGTCGCTTATCGCGTTCTGGTTCGTCACGAACTGGATACTGGGCCCCGTGGCGGCTGCCGCGGGCCTCAGCGTCATCAAGCTCTACGGTTGCGCAGTCGTGGGCCTGGCACTCACGGCCGCCCTGGTCTACATCACCGAGTACTACACGGGCACCGACTTTGCTCCCGTGCAGCATGTGGCCAAGGCCTCCACCACCGGCCATGCAACCAACATCATCGCCGGCATCGCGGTTTCCATGCGTGCATGCGCCTGGCCGGTGGTCACCATCTGCGCTGCCATCCTGCTGTCGTACTGGCTGGCCGGCCTCTACGGGATCGCCGTTGCCGCAACGGCAATGCTTTCCATGACCGGCATCATCGTCGCCCTCGACGCCTACGGCCCCATCACCGACAACGCCGGCGGCATCGCCGAAATGGCCGGACTGCCCAAGGAAGTGCGCGCCATCACCGACCCCCTGGATGCGGTGGGCAACACGACCAAGGCGGTGACCAAGGGCTATGCAATCGGCTCGGCGGGCCTGGCCGCACTGGTGCTGTTTGCCGACTACACGCATTCGCTCGACCAGGCCGGCATGCACACCGTATTCGATCTTTCCGACCCGCACGTCATCGTGGGGCTGTTCATCGGCGGCATGATTCCCTTCCTGTTCGGCGCAATGGCCATGGAGGCGGTGGGCCGCTCCGCAGGCGCAGTGGTCGAAGAGGTGCGGCGCCAGTTCCGCGAGATCAAGGGCATCATGGAAGGAACGGCCAAGCCGGACTATTCGCGCGCGGTTGACATGCTCACGACGGCCGCGATCAAGGAGATGATGATTCCCTCGCTGCTGCCCGTGCTCGTACCCATACTCGTGGGCGTGCTGCTCGGCCCGGCGGCCCTGGGTGGCGTGCTGATGGGCACCATCGTCACCGGGCTGTTCGTGGCCATCTCGATGACCACGGGCGGCGGGGCGTGGGACAACGCGAAGAAGTACATCGAAGAGGGACACTTCGGCGGCAAGGGTTCGGATGCACACAAGGCCGCGGTCACGGGCGACACCGTCGGCGACCCGTACAAGGACACCGCCGGTCCCGCGGTCAATCCGCTCATCAAGATCATCAACATCGTTGCCCTGCTGATCGTTCCCATACTGGCCATGCTGCACGGCACGACGCCCCCGGCGGCCATGCTGCAGGCGCCATCCGCGGTGCTCGCGCCGCAGTCCACGCCGGCGCCGGGCAACCCGGGATACTGATCCGGGGGCAGCGCCGCGGCGCTTGCAGGTAGGGCAAAAAGGGGGGAACTAACCCCCCTTTTTCATGGTTTCGGCAGTGGCGCGCGCAAGACATGATGCGGCGAGTCTCGTCCTCGGAGGCCGCGGCCATCATGTGCCCTGTGCAGCCAAATTCGGTAATGCGCCAGCGGTGCCGCATTGCTGCATTGCGTCCGGCGCTGACATTGGTCCTGCTGATGTCGGGTCCCGGACATGCGCATTCCCTGGGGACCGCCGACCCTACGCTGGCAGGATGGCTGCGCCTCGAGACCAGGCTCAGCGTAACGCCCGAAATCCTCGACACGCGCTGGAGTTCCCTGGTCCGCGGGCCCTGTTCAACACCGGATTATTCGCTGAGCACGGCTGCCGCCAGCGCGAACTGGGGTCCCACCATCCGCGCACCCAGCCTCATCGAAATTTCGCCCCCGCGACCGGCTGCCGCCGAACCGCAGGTGTACGTGCGTCCGCAGTTCGCACTGGGCGTGCCGTCCGATTCGCTGCGCGGCTGGCTCCGTTTCGCCGGCCTCAATGCCAGCGCGTGCACCGCGCCGCTCATGAAGATGCATTCGTCATTTGCCGGCGGCAGTTCGCACGCCAAGGTTTCACTGTCGGCGCGCTGCAGCATCCACTGATTCGCGTCCATCCCGGTGCAACCGGGGCCGTTTGATGGGAACCGGGGTCGCCGGCAGCTACAAATGGGGCGCGGGGTCGCGGTCCGGCAGGCGCAGCGCATTGGCGGCGCGCGCCTCGGGGTCGTCCGGATCCTCGAGCGACTGGCCCGTGGGCATCGCGTCCGCGTCAAGCGGCAGCGGCCAGGTGTTGTCCACGCCCTCCATGGCCGATTGCTCCGATGTCGGCAGGACGGTGGCGCGCGGGGGGGCCAGCTCGCCCGGCAGAGCCGGGGCGATCGCCGGGAACGCGACAGCCGGCATGACCTCGCCCTGCGCAGTGCGATGCAGTGTCAGGTTTTCGCCGGACTCGGCGCAATATCCCGCGTCGAGCTGGTCGGCGAACGCGTAGGCCAGATCATCGGCGCTGAGCTCGGCGTGTGCAGGCTCCTGCGCGTCGAGCCTGTTCATAGCGGGCGCCGCTGCATTCGGCGCCTCGAGCATATGCGCGTCGATCAGGTCGAAAATGGCCTTTTCGACATCGTCGTCAATGGCCTCTACCGACGCGGCCGCTTCATCCGCCGCCGATTCGATCGGAACGGTGTCCGGGCCGCTAACCGGTTCGGGAGCGAGCGGCGCCGGAACGAATTCGATGGATCCGGGCGTCGCGTTGGCCGGGCCCTGCGTCGCGCTGGCCGGGACAGCCGGCGCCGGCGGCGGAGAAATCGCGGCGGGAACGGGTGCTGCCACGGACGCTGGCGCTTCCATTGCAGCGGGCGCGGGGGTTGCCGCGGCGATCGCTTCCGAAATCGGCGTAGGGCGCGCGGGCAGTTCGGGCTGGGTGATCTTGCGGAAGGTGCGGGAAATGTTCTCCGCGGGAACCCCCTTGCCGAAGAGGTAGCCCTGGCCACGCTCGCAGCCGAGCGATTTGAGCAGCTTGAGCTGGTCAACGCGCTCGATGCCTTCGGCGACCACTTCCTTTTGCAACGCGTGCGCCATGTTGATGATGGCCGCGACGATCTTGCCTGCGTCGTTATCCTCGCGCGCGTCCACCAGGAAGCTCATGTCGAGCTTGAGCACCTGCGCCGGCATCGTCTTGAGATAACTGAACGAGGAATATCCGGTGCCGAAATCGTCGATGGCGATCAGCACGCCCTCCTTGGCCAGCAGATTGAGCGCCTCTATGGCCGGCTTGCCGCCTTCGACCAGCATGGACTCCGTCACCTCGATCTCAAGCGAGCCGGGCGGCATGTTGGTGGCTGCGATGAGTTGCTGCACGCTGGGCAGGAAGTTGGTCCGTGGCAGCTGGCCATTGGAGACGTTGACCGACACCCGCGGCACGCGCACGCCCTCTTCCCGCCACTGCTGGAACTGGCGGCACGCCTCGGCCATGACCCAGCCGCCGATCTCCGGGATCAGGCCGATCTCCTCCGCGTATTCGATGAAGTCGCGCGGGAAGAGCAGGCCGCGCGTCGGGTGCTGCCAGCGCACCAGTGCCTCGACGCCGCACAGGGCGCCGGTCTTGAGGTCGATCTGTGGCTGGTAATGGAGCAACAGTTCCTTGCGCTCGAGCGCATTGCGCAGCTCGCCGTCGAGCACGGTACGCCGCTTGCTTTCGGCGTTCATCGGCTCCTCGTAGAAGGCGAAGCGGCTGCGCCCGGCGCTCTTGGCGCGATACATCGCGGTGTCGGCCATCTTGAGCAGTTCGGCGCCCCGCACGCCGTCGTCCGGGTACATGGCGATGCCCACGCTGGCGCCCGTGTATATGGTGTGGCCGTCGATCTCGAAGCGGCGCGACAGCGACTGGATAAGCTTGCGCGCAACCGATCCGGCCTCGCGCGGATTCTTGATGTCGGGAAGGATGACCGTGAACTCGTCGCCGCCGATCCGGGCAACCACATCGTCCTCGCGCACGTTGTTGCGAATGCGGTTGGCAGCCTGGATCAGCAGGCGGTCGCCGAACGCATGGCCATGGGTGTCGTTGGCCTGCTTGAAACGGTCGAGGTCGATGAACAGGATGGCCGCCATCGACTTGGAGCCCTGCGCGTTGCCCAGCTCCTGCGCCAGCAGCGCCTGCATGGCGACGCGGTTGGGCAGGCCGGTCAGCGGATCGACGTAGGCGAGCGAATGGAGCTTTTGGTCGCGCTCCGAGCCACTGAAGCCCGCGATCAGCCGGTTGGAAACCCCGCTGAGCATCTTGACCTGGCCGCTGTTGAGCTGTACCGGAGCAACGTGGCACGAGACCATCACGCCCCAGGCCCGGCTGCCGCGCGAAATGGGCACGGCGTAGAAGTTGCCGGTGCCGTTCTGCTCGCGCAGGCGGCTCTCGAAATCCTCAGGAAAGGGCGATATCTGCGCCGTCTTGTTCGTGGGCGTGAGCGGAATGCGGCGCTTGAGCTCGGCGCGCAATTCGAGTTTTTCGCTTTCGATGCGGCTGCGCTCGCCTTTTTGCATGACGAAGACCCGCATGGCCTCGGCGTTGTCGGACTCGAAGAGGCCCAGCACCACCACCTCGGCCTGTGTCACATGGCGCATGCACCGCAGCGCACTGCGGATCAAGGCGCCCACGTCCAGCTTGGTGAGTATGGCGTCGTCCATTTGGGACAGGATGGTCTGGACCGACAGGCTGGTGCCCAGGTTGCGCGCCATCGCATTGAAGGCGCGCGACAATTCGGCCACCTCGTCGGAGCCGTCCTGGGGAACCAGCACCGAAAAATCCTGCTTGGCCATGCGGCGGGTCGACTGGATGAGGCCGTCGATCCTGCGAACCAGGGACTCGCCGTGCAGGACGCCGGCGCCCACGCCAATCAGCATGGCGGCGAACGCCGCGATTCCCAGGCATTGCCCGATATCGGGTGTGAGACCACCCTGCGCGAGCAGCAGGGCCGCGAACAGGCCGATCGGCAGCAAGGCGATGGCCGCGAACTGAGCTATCGTGCGCAGGCCAATCTTGCTTCGAAACGCCCTCGGCGGCTGAATTTTCATCGGCGGCAATCGGATAAAGCCATCGTCCGGCGGCCGGTCCGCGCTGGCGGCGCGCGCCTTCCCCGGTGTCCCATTTCCCAAACCATATAGCCGGCGCAACAGGCCTTACGCCGGCCCGGCCGTATTCCTTCACTTGCCTGGCAGCCGGGCCTGCCCCTACGCGGACCCCGCTCGCACATTTGTATCCCCTCAGATTGCCGGGAGTCGGACCATTGCAATCGTCAAAATTGCACCCGAAAAGCGCCCTTCCCTGGCGCAGAATGGCGCATGGAAGAACTGCTCCCGGGAACCTGCGCCGGGCAGGGGCGACGACGTAATCCCGTAATGCAAAAGGGGAATCGTTACGTGCGCACGCGTACACTCGTGCCAGGGCAGTTTTCATTCGAGGGAGTAACGAAATGACGATCAAGGTTGGCGACAAGCTGCCGGAAGGCAAAGTTCAGGAATTCATCGAGGTGGGGTCGGCAGGCTGCTCCATGGGGCCCAACAATTTCGCCGTCCAGGACCTCACGCACGGCAAGAAGATCGCGATCTTCGGCCTCCCCGGCGCGTTCACGCCCACGTGCTCCGCGCAGCATGTGCCCGGCTACCTGGAGCACTACGACGCCCTCAAGG
>Ga0075030_100005333_pt1 | contig 11588 bp, 7 predicted proteins | sample LitLauG_LLR_2012_FD_71393 | JGI IMG/M metagenome (GOLD analysis project Ga0075030, IMG submission 71393) | Freshwater sediment microbial communities from Pennsylvania, USA - Little Laurel Run_MetaG_LLR_2012 | ecosystem: Environmental > Aquatic > Freshwater > Creek > Sediment | place: USA...
CGACGATCCCTGCTCTTCAAGGAACCGCGCAATCGCATCCACCGAACCTTTGCGAATGCGCGTGCCGGGCAGGTTCACTCCGCTCATGCGCGTCTGCGCGGTGAAGGGAACAAACTCAACATGCATGTCGCTCAGATCACGGCCGCGAAGGTTGTACTTTTCCTTTGCCAGCACCACGATCGACCGGCCCTCGGGGGTCTCGTCCGAGAGCGACGCAAGCTGCGCGGCATTGGCCAGCCGCTCCGGGCTCACGTCCGGCGCGGTGAAAAACTCCGTTGCCTGGCGATTGCCCAGGGTAATGGTGCCGGTCTTGTCGAGCAGCAGCGTGTTCACATCGCCCGCCGCTTCCACGGCGCGCCCGCTCATGGCCAGCACGTTGTACTGCACCAGCCGATCCATGCCCGCAATGCCGATGGCCGAAAGCAGTCCGCCGATGGTGGTGGGGATCAGGCAGACCAGCAGAGAGACCAGAACGAAGATCGTCTGCGGCGCCTTCGAATACATCGAGAACGGCTGCAACGTGACGACTGCCAGGAGGAACACAATCGTCAGCCCGGAGAGCAGAATGCTCAGCGCAATCTCGTTGGGTGTCTTCTGCCGCGATGCGCCCTCAACCAGCGCGATCATGCGGTCAAGGAACGTCTCGCCGGGGTTGGATGTGATGCGCACCTTGATCCAGTCCGACAGCACCTTGGTCCCGCCAGTCACGGCGGAGCGGTCGCCGCCGGCTTCGCGGATCACGGGCGCCGACTCGCCGGTAATCGCCGACTCGTCCACCGAAGCCACACCCTCGATCACCTCGCCGTCGCCGGCGATGTAGTGATTGGCTTCGACATAGATTACGTCGCCCGCGCGAAGCAGGCCGCTGGCAATCTCTTCAAAGCTGCCGTCGGCGGTATATCGTTTCGCAATCGTCTCGCCCTTGGCCTTGCGCAGCGTATCGGCCTGGGCCTTGCCCCGCCCCTCAGCCATTGCCTCGGCAAAGTTGGCAAACACCACCGTGAACCACAGCCACAGTGTGATCTGGAGGTTGAAGCCGAAGCCGGGCCGATGATGGATGGTGTTGTCGATCAGCAGCGCGGTGGTCAACACACTGCCCACTTCCACAACAAACATCACCGGGTTCTTCACCATGCCCCGCGGATCGAGCTTGCGCACAGAATCCAGCAGCGCCTGGCCCATGATCTCGGTGTTCCAAAGACTCGTTTTCTCAGCCATGACAGTCCGTCTCGCCTTTTCCTGGTGCGGTGTCGGTTAGAAGAGTTGTCCTGCATGCAACTGCAGGTGTTCCAGAATCGGCCCCAGGCTCAGTGCCGGGAAAAACGTGAGCGCGCCAAGCAGCAGCACAACGCCGACCAGCAGTACTGCAAACAGGGCGTTGTTGACAGGGAAGGTCCCCGGAGATGGCGGAACGCTTTTCTTCTGGGCCAGGTTGCCGGCCAGCGCCAGGACAGGAATCATCATCAGCAGCCGGCCCATGAGCATGTCGAAGCCCATCGCCACGTTGTACCACCAGTTCGCGCCCAGCCCCGCAAAGGCGGAGCCGTTGTTGCCCGCGCCCGACGTAAAGGCGTAGATGATCTCGGTAAAGCCGTGCGGCCCGGGATTGGTCAGCACCGACAGCCCGACATTGGGCAGCAGCACAAAAATGGCCGCGAAACTAAGAATGATGAGGGGGAAGATGAGCGCGTAGAGCATCGACATTTTCACGTCATACGACTCGATCTTCTTGCCCAGGTATTCCGGCGTTCGCCCAACCATGAGACCCGCAATAAACACGGCAAGCACGACGAAGATGAGCATGCCATACATGCCGGAACCAACGCCCCCAAACACCACCTCGCCCAGCATGATGTTGGTCAGCGGCACCAAGCCGCCGAGTGGAGTAAAGCTGTCGTGCATTCCGTTGACGGCGCCGCAACTCGCATCGGTGGTGACGGTAGCGAACAACGCGCTTTCCGCGATGCCGTTGCGTACCTCCTTGCCCTCCATATTTCCGCCCGCCGCGCCCGCCGTGCGGATTTGCCCCGCCCCGTGAATCAATGGGTGCGGCTGCGACTCAGCCCAGTAGCAGACTGTGAAACCGGCCGCGAAGAGCACGAACATTGCCGCAAAGACCGCCCATCCGTGGCCCGGAGAGCCTGTCATCCTGCCCAATGTGTAGGTGAGCCCGGCGGGGATGATGAAGATGGAAAGGATCTGCAGAAAATTGGAGAACGGCGTTGGATTTTCAAACGGATGGGCGCTGTTGGCATTGAAGAAACCGCCGCCGTTGGTGCCCAGCATCTTGATTGCTTCCTGCGATGCCACAGGTCCCTGCCCGATAGTCTGCGTCTGCGTCGGCTGCTCCAATGGATGCGCCACTGTGTACGCGTGCAGGTTCTGCGGAACGCCCTGCGCAACCAGCAGCAGCGCATAGATCAACGATCCCGGCAGCAGCACATAGAGCGTTGTGCGCGTCATGTCGACCCAGAAGTTGCCGATAGTCGTCGAATTGGTTCGCTTGATTCCGCGGATCAACGCCACCGCCACCACGATGCCCGCCGCTGCCGACCAGAAGTTGTGCGTCGCCAGGCCAACCATCTCGGTGAGATAACTCATGGTGCTTTCCGGCGTGTAGAACTGCCAGTTGGTGTTGGTTGCAAAGCTGGCGGCAGTGTTCCACGCCAGATCGGTTCCCACGTTGGCCAGGGCCTGGGGGTTCAATGGCAAGTACGCCTGCAGCCGTTCGATGCCATACGTAAAGACCATGCCCGCAGCCGTGAATCCCAGCATTGCGAAGGCGTATTCGCGCCAGTTCATTTCCTGTTTTGCATTTACGCCGCAGAGCTTGTAGATCAGCCGCTCAAATGGGCGCAGCACAGCATCAAGCCAGGTGCGCTCCCCTTCCAGCACGCGTGCCAGATAAATCCCCACCGGACGCACAGTCGCAAGCAGGACGAGCGAATAAACGGCAAACTGCAACCAGCCATTGGCAGACATTTCAGAATTTCTCCGGATAGAGCAGGGTGAGAGTGAGATAACCCAGCAGAAGAATGGAAATAATCAACGCAGTTGCCGTGACAAAGTCAATTTGCATGGAGTTACCTCAGCTTCTGACATGCCCGGACGTACAGGAATGCCACAACAAAGAAAACAGCGGTGAACAGCAACATCACAACGTCTTGCATCGCAAGTTCCTCAGTTCCAGCCGGAATCGCATTAGCCCCGGCTCAGCGCGGCAGGTCCCTTCCGCTCGCCGAGACAAGTCATTGCTCCGCTGCAGTGCAAACGGATGAACAACGCCTCTGCACCAAAACGATTCTGGCTTGTAACAGGTTTGAGTATTAAAAAGATTTCCTAAATATTCCGTAAGGATTCATTGATCCCGTGGCTGGCAACAGAAATCCGCTGTGGATGGGATATCGTCGGCTTGGGCCGAATCAAAATCAAGGCGAAAGCCTACTGCTCGCCTGCGCTCAGCCCTTCGGGAATGAACCGGTAGCCCACCCATGGCTCGGTCTGGATGTACTGTTTTCCAGTGTCGACCTCGAGCTTCTTGCGCAATTGGCCCACAAACACGCGAAGATACTCGGGCTGGTGAGCGGATTGCGCTCCCCAAACTGCGGTTAACAGCGCTCGATGGGTAATCACTTTGCCGGCGTGACGCGCAAGGTGAGCCAGCAGATCGAATTCCTTCGGTGTCAGGTGGATCGGCTTGCCCTGCAAAAGAACGCTGTGAGCGCTGGAGTCGATTACAAAGTCCCCGGCCTCAATTGCCGATGCGGTGCGTTCCGGGGCGCGGCGCAAGTGTGCCCGTACACGGGCCTGCAGTTCCTGAATCCCAAACGGCTTGGTCACGTAGTCGTCGGCTCCGGCATCCAACGCCTCCACTTTCGAGCGCTCGTGTTCGCGCACCGAAAGCACCAGCACTGGCGTGACGGATTGAGACCGGATGACCCGCGTCACCTCAACCCCGCTCATCCCGGGCATCATCAGGTCTGTGATCACCAGGTCCGGCGGCCAATCTTTAAAGGTCCTCAACCCCTCCTCCGGATCGTTGGCAGTGCGGACGTCGTACCCTTGCGCAGAAAGCGCCGCGCGAAGCACGCGCGTGATCTGCGGTTCGTCGTCGATTACCAGAATTCTGCCAGGCATGTCGTTCTTCTTTCTTCCTGCATCCATCGGAAGATTACACCAACTGGGACGCCGAGTATCATTTCTGTGATGAACATCAAGGCGGGACTCTCCGACTCGCGGGGAATCGTTCATTGGGTCGTGGCCACAGCGATGGCTTCGCTGGCAACGCTGGCACTGGTGTTGTTGCACGCAAGTGCATCCACCGCGGGAATGGTGTTCCTGGCCCTCGTGGTCTGGGCGGCAACCCAAGCCGGGCTGACTCTCTCGCTGTATATCGCTGCCCTTTGCGCTCTTTCCTTCGACTACTTCTTTCTGCTTCCCTACGGAACTCTTCGGTTGGCGAGCGCGGAGGAATGGGTGGATATGCTCACCTTCGCGGCCAGTTGCCTGGTGGTCAGCCGCGTGGCAGAAATGGCCCGGCGCCAGGCCCGCGAGGCCCAGCAGCGTCAGAAAGACGTCGAGCGGCTCTACGAGTTGAGCCAGGAACTGATGCTCTACGAGGATGCCGAGGGGCTCATCCGCGACCTGCCGCGTCTTATCAACCGAATCTTCTCCCTCGATGGCGTGGTTCTTTACGTGGGCGAGCGCGATCGGTTCTACGCCTCAACTTCCGAGCTTCCCATGAGTATTCGAGCTAGTTTGCGCGCCATGATGGAAGGCTCCAATCCCACGCTTGCCATTCCCGGCGATCTGATGGCCAAGCCCCTGATGATCGGAATGAGTCCCGTGGGAGCCATTGCCTGGCGACCGGCCGATCTCTCCCGCGAGGTTTCAACGGCGGTATGCGCCCAGGTGGCAATCGTTATTGCGCGATCCATTGCCATTGAGGCTTCGGCCCGTTCTGAAGCTGCCCGCGAAGGCGAGCGTTTGCGCACCGCACTCACTGACTCACTTACTCACGAGCTGCGCACTCCGCTTACCTCGATCCGTGCCGCTTCCAGTGCCCTGCTCCAGGACGGCGCGCTCGACGAGGCCGGCAGGAAAGACATGGCGGCGATCATCGACGAGGAGGCCGCGCGCCTCGATGAGCTCATCGGCGAGGCCGTCGAAATGGCGGAGATCGATGCCAATGTCGTCGAAGTGCGCCTCGCTCCACATCATCCCCACGCGCTCCTCGATCAGGCTTTGGAGGAGTCGCGCAAGGCGCTGGCTGCACACACCGTCACAATCATCGCAAATGCGCCCGGCGAGGTGGATCAGGCCTTATGGTTCGATCCCCATCTGCTCGGCCGGGTCTTGCGCCATCTTCTCGAAAACGCCGCCTCTCATACGCCCGCTGGAACGAGCATTACCTTGAGCAGCCGCCGCTCCGCCGATCGGCTCGAGTTCCGCGTGGAAGATAATGGTCCCGGCATCGATGCCCTCGACCTGCCCCTCATTTTTGAAAAGTTTTACCGCGGCAAACGCAGGTCAAGCAAAGCCAAAGGCTCAGGGATGGGCCTTGCCATTACCCGCGCCATCCTGGCCGCCCATGGCGGTGGCATTGAAGCCACAAGCGTCGCGGGCAAGGGTGCCAAATTCCGCTTCTGGGTCCCGCTGGTGGAAAAGGAACCTGGTGGCCGCACATCTCCCGCTGTGAGAACACGAGAGTAAATACTCTCCGGCAAAGCCGGAGGCTTGATGATTACTGGTCCCTCAAAGTGGCCGAATCGAGCGCGTTTCAGCAACGGGTTCCAAGTCCACGTGAGCTGAAGACCCGCCCCGGAGGCGCAATGTAAGTTAGCCCAGCGCTTCAGCGCTGGGTGAGCGGCCCAACAAAAACCAGGAGTCCCGTAGGGACGGCCCGAAACCACCCTGTGCTTTTTTCCTTCGCTGGCAGGAGCGCCTTGACTTACTCCGGCTCGCCGCTCCAGTCGCAGACTATCTCGCCTCGCTTCTCGGAACTCTCCTCGGCCCATTCCAGAAGCCGCGCCACGCGCCACGCCTCGGCTGGTGTAACCGGCGCCGGCCCTTTCCCCAGAACCGCGTCACGGACGGCCACATAGAAGAGCCGGTAGTCTCCCGGAATCGGCTCGATGGGCCGTGTCACCATACCACCATCCACATCCACCGCAAGCAGTCCCCAGTGTCTGACCGGTTCCTGTCCCCACGGACCATCGCCAATGCGGGTCACCAAGCCGAGCGCCGCCTCTTGCGGGTCGACCCCGCGTTTCACGTAATTCCCTCGAATCCCGCGCAGATGGTAGCGGGGCCGTTCAATCGAGGACAACGTGTTCGCCGACACCACCACCGTCAATCCCGGATACCGCAGCCGCACCGTAAATGAGTCGTTCGCGCCCTCGCCGTCGCGCTCGCGCCTGATCTCCGCGTCCACCGCTTCGGGCTTTCCGAACAGCGCCAGCGGCTGGTCGGCCAGGTGGGTTCCCAAGTCGAGCAGCAGGCCGCCCTGCGCCGGATCGTTCTTCCATGGCATCCTGGCAGTCGGTGCCGGCCGCCAGCGGTCCATAGTGGATTCAAAATAAACCAATCGTCCCAGCTGCCCATCCAGCAGCAGCTTCCTCACGGTCATGAAATCGCCATCGAAGCGACGGCTATGGAATGGCGCAAGCATCACGCCGCGCTTTGCAGCCAGCTTCATCAGCTCGGCGATCTCAGCCGAGGTTACGCACATCGGCTTGTCAACCACAACATGCTTTCCCGCTTCTATCGCCTGCTTCGCATATTGAAAGTGGCTGTCGTTGGGAGTGGTCACAACGATCAGCGCAAGTGAAGAGTCCGCCAGCATGGCATCCACGCTTCGGTAAGTCGTGATACCCGGATACCGCTCGGCGGCATGGTTCGTGGTGCGCTCCACGATCGCGGCCAACTCAATGCCCTCGACAGAAGAAAGCAGGGGAGCATGAAACACGCGCCCACCCAGGCCGAACCCTATCAATCCAGCACGAATCATGCAGCCCCCCAATAAGCCGGGATTCCTGCTTCCGCGGCTCGTCTAACTTTCCAGCTTATACCGCGTTTCCGCGAGCCGGTAAAGCCGCCGCCACACAAGCCGGTTCATGGTCACCACCATCAGAGAGATCATGATTGTGGCCAACAGCAGGATGGGAAACCGTCCGCTGTCGGTGGCCGCATCAATCTGCGCGCCCAGGCCAATCGTTTCCAGCGTCCGGTCTTTCACATGGCTGTACTCGGCCATTACCGAAGCATTCCAAGCGCCGCCCGAAGCCGTTACCATCCCGGTGATCAGATAAGGGAATATCCCAGGAAGAATGAGCCTTGTCCACCGCTGCCAGCGCGTGAAATGAAAAAGCTCGGATACCTCGCGCAAGTCCGAAGGGATGGACATGGCGCCGGCAATCACGTTGAACAGGATGTACCACTGCGTTCCCAGCAGCATCAGAGCGATCGAGCCAATGCCCAGCCCGCCACCTATGCTGACCAATCCGATCAACAGGATCGGGAAAAAAGCCGTTGCCGGAACCGAAGCCAACACCTGCGCCACCGGCTGCACGACGCGGGCAAGTCTTGGATTCATGCCGATGGCCACGCCAACTGGTATCGTCCATGCGGCGGAGATCAACAACGATGCATTGACCCGCAGAAATGTTGCTGCAGCACCCTCCAGCAGCAATCGCAGCTCTGGCCAGGTTACGGTGCTCAGCATCACGGCGGCCTGCACCGCTCCCCAGCATGCAACTGCCAATGCCGCCACGGCAAGCGCCCATAGTCCCGCGGAAGATCTCCCTCGCGCATCCTGGTCCAGCGACTGCACGACGCGGCATACCCTGCGCTGCGCCAGGCGCCGGAAGATTGGTTCGTCGACCCGCGCAAAGACCCGCCCCGGAAGCGAACTGAAAAGATTCGACCTGCGCAGCAAATCAAGAATGGGGGACGTGACTCGCTCATCCGACTCCGTCTGCTCGAATTTGAATTTGTCGCTCCATGCAATCAGCGGACGCCAGATGAGCTGATCTGTGGCAACCACAATCACAATCACCGCGGCAATGCCACTGAGCAACGCCCGTATGTCGCCGGCATAGGTCGCGGCCTGAATAAAGCTCCCCAGTCCCGGCAATTGGAAATTCCGCTCGCCCATCGTAAACGTCTCGCAGAAGATAAGCGCAAACCATCCGCCGGCGACCGAGACAATCGAGTTCCACACCAGCCCGATAGCCGCGTAGGGCAACTCCAGTTGCCAGAAGCGCTGCCAGGCGGAATAGCGGTAGATCCGCGTCGCCTCAACCATCTCCCGGGGAATGCTCTTGAGCGAGGAGTAGAAGCTGAAGGCAAGATTCCACACCTGGCCAGTGAAGATCAGAAGTATCACGCCCATTTCGATGCCCATCTGGTGGCCGGGGACAAGCGCCACCATCGCCAGCACAACAGGAGGCAGAAAGCTGAGCACCGGGATCGATTGCAGAATATCGAGAACTGCAACCATCCAGGGTTCAATCCGCGGGTTATAGGCAGCTATGTATCCGTAGCCGATCGCAAACGACAGGCTTAGCAGATAAGCGATCCCCATTCGCACGATCGAGTAAAACGCATACAGCGGCAATGCGGAGATTGAATTTGAAATGGGAACAACCGGTACCGGCTTGCCCAACCAGTAAACGCCGGTGCTTACCACGGAAAGAAAAGCCGCCAGAACAAATAACGCCACCACCAGGTCCATGAAGAATGGCCAGGAGCGGACTGTGACGAGCGATCGCGCCAGCGGGTGCTGAACCTTCACTGACTACCCTCGCGGCCGGCGGTGTCTTTTGCATTCTTTGGGGCAATCTCCTCTTCTGGTACATCGGGCAACACGAACCGCCGCCGGCCTGCGTCATAGTCGAAGAGCTCTGCGTAGCGACCCCAGGCAACCGCGGTCTCCATCTGCCGCAGGCATTCCTCTTCGCTGAACTGTTCGTCGAGCATATCCAGAAAAAAGTCCTCCGGAATTGTGTGATCGCTCTTGGCTTCAAGGGCGCGGCGAATCTGGCGAAGAAGAAGTACGTTCGCAATTGCGGCAACCCGGAAAAGCTCCTTTTGGCGCAGGATCTCGGAGTTGGCAAACTCCGTGCCGCTCGCGGTGATCGCCGCGTCTCCTTCCTCGACGTTGAGAAATCCGAGCAGTTGCGCTGCGTCCACGATCGGCAGAAGATCGTCGATTTCGAACGCCAGGTCGTCCGCCAGGTGGTAGATATCGTCCTTGCCTCCTTTGTCCAGTAGCAATTCGAGCAAGCCGGCCACTCCGCCCGGCCGCGCATGCGGCAACATCTGGTAATGCATCTGCCGCTGGTCGCGAACTGGCGTTTTGGCCTGCTCTTCCGGAACCTCTGGCGGCGCTACGTCCGGGCGCGTCAAAACCTTGTAGATATAGTCCACCAACTGCGTGAATGGCTCGGATTTGCGATCCCGCGGTTGCGCAAGCTGAACGCGAAAGTCAGTGCGAATGTGCCCGGGGTTGCGCCCCAGAACCACGATGCGATCGGCCAGCAGAACCGCCTCTTCAATGTTGTGCGTAACCAGGAAAACCGCCTTGGTCGGCATGGTCTTGTTGGCCCATAGCTCCAGAAGTTCGCTGCGCAGGTTTTCGGCAGTCAACACGTCGAGCGCGGAGAAGGGCTCATCCATGAACAGAACTTCCGGCTCAACCACCAGGGCTCGCGCAAACCCAACTCTCTGCTTCATGCCCCCTGATAGCTCCTTGGGGTATGCGGCCTCAAAGCCGTCAAGCCCTACCGTGTCCAGCATTTTTGTACTCCGCGCGCGCCGCTCATCGGGATCGACTCCACGCGCCTGGAGCGGGGCTTCGACATTCTCCAAAACCGTAAGCCAGGGGAAAAGCGCAAAGCTCTGGAAGACAATCGAGACATTGGTCTCCGCGTCCGCAATCGGCTTCTCGTGCCAGTACACCTGCCCGGCAGTTGGAGTGGAAAGCCCACTCAACATGCGCAGCATTGTGGACTTGCCGGAGCCCGATGGACCTAAAAGCGCCAGAATCTCTCCCGGCAGGATGCTCAGGTCGGTTGCCGAAATCACCTGGATTCGGTTTTCACTCGGCTGTGCATAATACTTCTCCACCTTTTCGGCGCGAATAATCGCGTCCCCCGTCGAGGTCGATGCCGGGGACTGGTTCGGGTTGGGGAAGGTCCCTGTCTGCATATCTCACTCCGCGTCCTGGATGCTCCACTCTTATCACCCACCCGTTTCGCGGCAGGCCGGCCTCATGGAGTATATGGATCGCTTATTTCCCGCAGATGAAAAACCTGCAGCGAAAACACCCTGGTTCCTGCGCCGCTTAGCGGCTCATCCCGGAACGGCTTGCCCCGGAAAAGAAGGCGAATGTTTGGCGAGAATCGCCCATGCCGAGAGTATCATTGGAGAAAGCGTCTAGCCAGGGATGTGCGACTTCCCCCGATCGCCGCAGAGCCGCACCCCTCTGAAATTCCACTCCATGAAAGCTCATGAGCGCTTAGGAGCGTATGCCCGAATCCAGGCCGAAACCAAAAGTGCTGGTAGTTGACGACGAGCGAGTCATCGCCGACACGCTCGCCATGATCTTGAACCAGAGCGGCTTTGAGGCACGCGCCGTCTATTCCGGCGAAGGTGCCCTCGAGCTGGCAGCCACGTTAGCGCCGGACATGCTCATCACCGATGTCATCATGGCCGACCTCAATGGAATCGATGCGGCCATCCGCATGCGCGCGCTGCTCCCTCGCATCAAGATTCTGCTCTTTTCCGGACAGGCCGCAACCGCCGACCTCCTCGAGAAAGCCCGCGCCAAGGGCTACGAGTTCGAGATCCTGGCCAAGCCCGTCCATCCCCAGGACCTGCTCAGCAGACTCCGCGAATAACCCCGCACGGATCTTTGCGCCGACATTTTTGTTATCCGTGAAGTTCCGGCTGTTCGAATGGGTGCTTGCGATCGACCGGTCAAGCGGCATTCCGATTGATCACGCCTGAGTGTGTACTCGCGGCGAACCATTTGTCATCCAGTCGCCCATCGAGTGCTGTTCTCCGCAGTCCAGACACCTTGTTGCGCCGAAACTTGCTCCGCAATGAGGACAAACCGCCTGGGTTTCAAATGTGTCGAATGGCTGTTGGCATTGTCCGCATTGCCAGTAGGCTCCCATCGGCGGCGCCGTCCGGCAGCTCGGGCAGGCGAACCCTTCGCGGCGCGGCAGCCTCGCGAAGCGTATTAACTCCTTCGCCTGGCGCAATCCGCTCCAACAATTCATCAGCATAAAAACTGAAATTGCTATGAACCAGATGGAGTGCAAGTACAACGCGAGGCCGAAGAACCCCACAATGCCCACCAGCCCGAGGACCGTTGTCACCATCAGGCTGCGACCGCGTCCCATCGCGAACCACAGCAGGGACCTCAGAATCTGGCCGCCATCCAGCGGATAAATTGGCAGCATGTTGAAAACCAGCAGAGACAAATCAATCCACAGGACCGCCCGCAACAACTGGTAGGCGTCAGGAATCGCCTGCGCCCATCCCATTGAGCGGCTCATCCAAACTGCCGCAAGCAGGACTGG
>Ga0075030_100005334_pt1 | contig 11587 bp, 6 predicted proteins | sample LitLauG_LLR_2012_FD_71393 | JGI IMG/M metagenome (GOLD analysis project Ga0075030, IMG submission 71393) | Freshwater sediment microbial communities from Pennsylvania, USA - Little Laurel Run_MetaG_LLR_2012 | ecosystem: Environmental > Aquatic > Freshwater > Creek > Sediment | place: USA...
TGGAGAGCCTGGTGGCTTCGCCCAATGGCGGCCAACTCGCCTTCGTGAGCAATTCGATCAGCCAGCGGCAGGAGAAGATGGATGAAGTTGAGATTTATACCGTAAGCCTGCAAACGAACAGCGCCACCCCGCGTCGCGTTACCAACAACTCCGCGCAGGAAGTGGCCCCACGCTGGGCCGCGGACAGCCGGCATATTTTCTTCACGGTGGAAATTGGCGATGTGATCGGCCCTTATCGCGATCTGCAGCCACACCTCTATTGGGTGGACAGCGAGACCGGAGCGGTGGAGCAGTGGAGCAAGGACTTCCTCGGGACGGCCACCAACTATGCAGTGAGCGGGGCAACCGTACTGGTCGCGGGTCGTCTCGGAACAGAAGTTCAGATTTATTCGGCGACACAACCCTCGGGTTCTCCGCACATGCTGAATGGTTGGGAAGGCACCTACGAGGACATCACCACGGCGGCACATTCGTCGCGGATCGCGTTTATTTATTCGGCGCTGGATCGCCCTGCGGAGGTGTACCTGGCGGAGAGCGTGGACAAATTGCAAGAGGCACAGCCCGTGACTTTCTTCAACCGCCTGTTCACTGAACGAGCCCTGCCGAAAGGCAAGCCGTATCGCTGGAAAGTGGATGACGGGACTACGGTTGAGGGCATGCTGGTCTATCCTCCCGGAAAATTCGAGGCCAAGAACCTGCCGACCTTTGTGTTCATCCATGGCGGACCCGCCGATGCGGACGGGAACCATTTCGAGAGCGACTGGTACCAGTGGGCGATGCTGGCCGCGAGCAACGGGTGGCTGGTGTTTGAACCGAACTACCGCGGCTCCACTGGATACGGCGACAAATTCCTGATGGGGATTGTGCCGCAAATCGTTTCGCGGCCGGGCAAGGACATTTTGGAAGGGGTGGACGCACTGGTGAAGGATGGCGTCTCCGATGGGGACCGTCTGGTGGTGGGCGGATACAGTTACGGCGGCTACATGACCAACTGGCTGATCACGCAGACCACACGCTTCAAGGCCGCGGTCACCGGGGCAGGCGCGGTGGAACATATCGCCAACTGGGGTAACGACGACACAACGTTCGACGACGCATATTTTCTGGGCGGGCGGCCCTGGGAAGTGCCAGAGCGCTATCACGACGAGGCTGCGATCTTTCAGATGGAAAAAGTGCGAACGCCAACGCACATGGTCGGCGGCGCGGACGACATTCGTGTCGCCGTGCTGGAAAATTACTTGATGGAGCACGCGCTGACGTCGCTAGGCGTACCCAACAAGCTGCTGATCTTCCCCGGCGAGGGCCATGGACTGGGGAAAAATCCGTGGCACGGCAGAATTAAGGTGCGGGAAGAGTTGAAGTGGCTGCAGAAGTATGGTGGAGTGGGAGCGAACTGACCGCGATGACTAGTTGGGCGATTCAGAATCTCGCAGTGATTTTATGGACGGCTGGAGTGAGCTATTGCCGCGCCGCGCTGGCGATTTTGACGCCATGTCCGCTCGCAGCATAGTGTGCAATGCCCCTGTAGAGCGCCTCGGCAATCTGTTCGCGGTAGCCGTCATTCAGCAGTTTCTGTTCGTCTGCGGGGCTGCTGACGAAGGAGATTTCAGCGAGAATCGCAGGCATGGAGGTTCCGTTGAGGACGGCAAAGCCGGCAGGTTTTACGCCACGGTTGCGGATGCCGGGATTCTGTCCGACGAGCGTTGCATAAAGGGTGTGCTGCACGCTTTCGGCGAGGCGCGCAGAATCCTGCACCTTTTCGCGCAAGTCAGCCGGAGACAGGATCACGGGCATCAAGGGCTTGCCGCCGCTTTCGGCGCTGTGGGCGGAAGACGCGAAGGAGCGCGAGTAGTAAGTCTCGACTCCGCGCGCCGAAGGCAGGTCGCTATAGTTGGCGTGAATGGAGATGAACAGATCGGCCTGCGACTGGTTGGCGACCGCTGACCGCTGGTCGAGCGGAATATAGGTATCGTCGCTGCGGGTGAGGATCACGGAAAACCCGAGACGGCTCTCCAGCAGTTTGCCGAGACGCTGTGCGACCTCCAGCGCGACATCCTTTTCGAGCAGCCCCTTGCGGCCTACGGTACCAAGATCCCATCCTCCGTGTCCGGCATCGACCACGACGCGCATCTTGGGTACGTGAGCTCGCAGTTGGATGTCTTCTTTCGTCGGCGGCGGAACGACGATGGCGAGCTTCATGCGCTCGGCCTCAGCCTCGGCCTGTCCGGGGAAGAGCTCAGCTTGAGGTTTGGGTTCGGTGCCGGGCTTGCGGATTGTGACCACCAGCCGGTAGGGGCTGGGCTCGAGACTCACCGAAAAAGTGGACGCGCCACGCGTCTCCAGCACCAAGCGAGTGATGCCGGGTACAGGTTGCGCCAACCGGACACGGGAGAGCAACGCGTCGCCAACTTCCTCCACTTTGTTGGCGAGGGCGGGGGCGAGCGCCGTGTCATGCAAGTCGAAATAGATTCGCTCCGGATTGCTCAGGCGATGGGCTTCATACTGCACCTGGTCGTCAAGGTCGAGAGTAACCGTGGACGCGTCGGCAGACGACCAGTGGCGCAAGCCGTTCACATGCGGCATGTGCGATATTTCCTGCGGTGTCGCGGCCGTGGTCCCGTCGAGTCCGGACTCCAGGGAGAAGCTGTCAGCAGATGCAGTGGCGGACTTGGCCGCGGGTGCCGTCGGTAAAGTGTTTGGAACGCTCGTGGCGTTGGTCTTAACGTCCGGTTGAACGCCCGGAGCCGGCGTGCGTCGAATCATCGCATGACCGATCTGCGCTGTCGTGCCTCTCCACCAGAATCCAGCAGCGGCCACTGCCGCAACAATAATCAGCAGCAACAAGAGAACAACGCTGCGGGAACTCTCCGGCGGCTGATTCAGCGACTCAAAGCCGACGGTTTCGTAAGCTGGAGGCAGTTCTTCAGTGGCTGGCGAAAGTGCGCTTTGTGGCTCGGCAGACGAGGAAGAAATATCCTCTACGATGGGATTGACGACTTCCGGCTCGGCCGCGGTCTTGACGCTCACGTCTGGTTGTTTCGCCGGTACTGCAGGTTCCTTGACGACCGCGAGCGGTGGCGGACTTTTTACCGCAGCTTCTTCTGCGACAGCGGGAGCAGAAGACTCAACCAGGTGCAAGGTCGAAGGCACCGTCGCCGGAACAGTTGCGGTGGTCGGGCCTGGAGCTGCGGGCGGGACGGAAACTGGAATTGGTGAAGATACGATCGGAGCAGGAACGCCGATCGCGGGAACAGGCGCGGGTTTCTCCGCGGGGATAGCAGCTACCGGCTCGTGCGTTACTGAGGTCGCGAGGCCATTTACAGCGACGCCCGCCGAACTTGCAAAGCGATCTTCGTCTTCGGGTTTGAGTGCGCCAAGGATGATTTCCGCAAGCAATTCAAGGTTGCGGACATCGCTCTCGTTGAAGCCCATCGGTTCCGCGGAGAAAGCTTCGAGAACGCCGATCACGCGGCGTCGGCCACACAGGGGCACGGCGACCATGGAACGGGCGCCCAACCGACGGCAGGCCGAAAGGTTTACCCGAGGATCGTTTTCAGTATCGTCGCAGCGAATGACCTGTGCGGTGCGGAAGCAGGCGCCGGAGAAAGCGGAGTCGCGGTCGATGCGCTGGCCAACATCGGGACACACCGTCCCCGCAGCCGCTCGCAACAGGATTTCGTTGTTGTCGGCAAGGGCGATTGCGAGTCCGTCCGCGCCGGTGATGGAGACGCCTCGCTCCGCCACCAGTTGCAGCACTTCGTCCAGTGCGAACAGCTCCGCGGGTTCGAATTCAGGAGTCGCGGGCGCATCGAAAATGCTGTACTTGGCGGCTAGCGTCTTTCTTCGCCGAACCTGGTCGTGCAGTGCGGAAAAGGCCAGCAGAGCCTGGAGCGCGTCGCGGCCGGTCGGTTTCTGGGTTGGGGAGGCTGGCCGCACGGGTGCACCCGCCCGAACAGGCTCCGGGCGTGCGTCCACCGCCGGCTTGGTGGGAGTGGCTGCCACGTCAAGTTTCCCGGCCAATAAACTCCATTCTGTCAAGTGTCAGCTTCTCTTAAACCCTTGTCAATTAGCCAGGTTGCTTACTTTCGTAATTCTAATTGGACGGCGGAATCGCCGAGTATCGGTGCGCACTTCTCACATTGAGATTACGCAAAACACGGCTTAGATCAAGCTCTTTGGCGAGTTCCGGATTTGTGGCGACTAGCTCTCGAAGTATTGGCGCGCCAGCCACAGGCGCAGATCGCTTTGTGCGCGCTCCGCCATCTTTATGAAGCGCACACCGGCGTTGCCCAAATTATCGTGCCACACAACTTCGGCGAGCGACTTTACTTCTTCGTCCAATCCGGGCAACACGAAAGAGATTCTGAGCGGGCGAGTCACGTCCAACGGCAGGTCGGAATGAACCTGCATTCCGCCCTGGCTGAGGTTGACCAGATCGGCTTCCAGGCGGTGATTCTTCCCCGCGGGTGGCCGGATGCTGACGCGGACATCGAGTCCGGCACGGTGATAGCGAAGGCGGCCGTCCATTATGAAATTGCGGGCCGCCGACAGTTGTCGCACCGCCTGCTCAACGGAAATGGGTTTATCGAATGCAAACAACGCTCCTGCTGAAATCATCTGGCGGTTGGACGCGGGCTTGCCCATCATGACAACCGGCGTATCCTGCGGATAGCGCGGATGGCGGCGCAGTTCGCGCAGGAAGAGACCCGCGCCTGCGAGATCGCTGTCAACGATGAGGGCGTCCACTTTGGATCGGTGGAATGCGGCCAGCGCCCGCTGTGGCTCGGAATGAACGGTGACTCCGACTTGAAGGCTGCTCAGGATGCACTCGAGAACGCTGACTTCAGGCCAATCGCGTGAAACCACCATCGAAGAGAGTGTCATTCCGACAATCTACGCTTGGGCGGTACCCCGCCGAAGGTCACCAAGGTAATCCGGTCTCTCAGCTTTTCATCTGTTCGCGGTACCACGTCACGGTCCGGCGCAGGCCGTCGTCGAAGTCCACGGTCGGACGATAGCCGAGAGCTTGCCCGGCGCGTGATATATCTGCGAGCGAATGCTTGATGTCGCCGTCGCGCTCGGGCCCGTAAGTTACGGATCCCGTGTAGCCGGTGATGCGCTTAAGAGCCTCGAACACTTCGTTCAGGTCGATCCGCCTTCCCGTGGCGACATTGAATACCTTGCCCGCGGCCTCTGGTGCTGGCGCCTCGCGAGCCAGCAGGTTGGCGGAGACAGCATTGTCAATGTAGGTGAAGTCGCGGCTCTGCGTACCGTCCCCGAAAATCGTGGGTGTCTCGCCCCGCAGCATCTGCGTGATGAACTTGGCCAGGACGCCGGAGTAGGGAGATGTCGGGTCCTGACGCGGCCCGAACACGTTGAAGTAGCGCAGGCTCACGGTTTCCAGGCCATAGCAGCGGTAAAACGAGATCATGTATTGTTCGCTGGCGAGTTTGGCCACGGCATAGGGAGAGATCGGGTCGGGGGCCATGCCCTCGTGCTTGGGCAGCGTCGGCGTATCGCCGTAGGCAGAGGAGGATGCGGCGTAGATCACACGTCTGACTTTGGCATCTCGGGCCGCGACCAGCACGTTCAGCGTGCCATCAACGTTCGCCCTGTTGCTGGCCAGCGGATCGGCGACCGACTTGGGCACGGAAGGAACGGCGGCCTCATGGAAAACGCAGTCCATGCCGGCACAGGCGGATTTCATTGCATTCAGGTCGAGGATGTCGGTTTCGATGAGCTCGATGCGGTCAAGAATGCCGGTGAGATTGTGGCGTTTGCCGGTGGAAAAATTATCGACTCCGCGGACTCTTTCTCCCCGGTCCAGCAGCGCGCGCGCGATGGACGAGCCAATGAAGCCGCCAATACCAGTGATCAAAGAGCCCGCCATGGTCAGTCGATTATAACGAAGCCCCGCGGACGCGCATGTGCCGGATCGACTTGAGTTAGGACGACGATTTGATCGCCAACAAAATCTGCTGCCACAGTTCGGCATGGCCTGCGCCGGTTTTCGACGAGTAGGTGAGGATCTGCGCGGCAGGATGCTGCTGGGTCAGGATGCGAAGTGAATTGCGAAGCTGGTTGCCGCCGAGCCGGTCGCTCTTGGTCGCGACCACCACGAATGGCCGGTCTGCAGCCGAGAGAAAATCCATCAACTGGCCGTCGCTATCCTGCGGCGGCACGTTGGGATCGACGAGTATGATGCAGAGCGCAAGCGTGGGACGGTCGGTCAGATAGGGATCAATGAACTTGGGCCACTCGGCGGAAATGTCACGCGAAATCTTGGCGTAGCCATACCCAGGAAGGTCGGCGAAAATCAGCTCGGGGCGCGGTTTTCCGGCGCGGCGAATCTCGAAAAAATTAATGCTCCGGGTGCGTCCAGGTGTGGAGCTGGTGCGCGCCACCTTGTTGCCGAGAAGAGAGTTGATCAGGCTGGACTTGCCCACGTTGGAGCGACCGAGGAATGCGATCTCGGGAAGAGTCGGGGCGGGGAAGTGAGTGACGTCGCTTGCCGCCGCAACGAAGCGCGATAGAACTCTCATGCTCTAGTGTGCAATGAGTGCGGGAAGTTGGCAAGCTTCGCGCTTGAACGGTAGTGGGCTACTTTGAATTTTGATTCCGTTTGACTAAGCCGAAGATTATGCCAAAAGCTACTCCTATGCCGACTCCTAAAGCAATGTTATGTAACGCCACTCCGAGTCCAGCTCCCACAGCAATGCCAATAGCCAGTCCCATGCCCATGTAGTTCTTCATGTTTTACGCTGCTCTTTCAGCCCTCCGGTGCTCGTATGCTCCCCATAGGGCGACCAAGTCCTTCACGCGCCACATCCGATCTGAAACGCCAGCGGCCATTGCCGGCGACGTGCGTAGTGTACGGTGACTCCTGATGAACTTGTAAGCGAAATAGTTGAGGGCCGTCGCAGCCGCATGATTCTCCAGCTTGCGCGAGACCCAATTGGACAGGCGCGTGTAACGCCGCATGGAAGTGTGAACACTCCAGTTCTGGCGCTCAACCAACGAAGTGCTGACATGCTTTGGATCGGGGGGTGCCGCTCAAAGTAACCCAAGTAGCCCACTACCGCTTGAACTGCTTGCTCAGCGTGAGCGCCTGGTGCTGGTATGACGAGCCGATGTTGGTGCCGTAGATTTTGCCGGGTCGCGACAGCAGGTGCATATAGTTCAGCCGCCCGACCAACTGCCCGTGCTCCATCAGGAACGGAACTTCGTGCGCGCGGACTTCCAGAACGGCACGGGTTCCCTTGATGTCGCTTGAGCCATAGCCAAATCCAGGATCGAAGAAGCCGGCGTAGTGAATGCGGAACTCGCCGTCGGAAGGATCAAACGGGACCATCTCCGCTGCATAGTCAGGAGGAACGCGCACCCGCTCACGCGAGGCAAGAATATAAAAATCGCCTGGTTCGAGAATCAGGCTCTTCTTGGCATTCTGATGGCGAACTTCCCAGAATTCTTCGGTGGGATAGTAGCCGATCCGATCCAGTTCGATGGCGGGAGCAAAGCGCTTCGCCTTGTAGGCAATAATTTCGCCCGGCTCCGAGGCCTCCAGATTAACGGTGATTCTCAGCCCGCGCTCCACTCGCGCCTTGCCCGGAATGTCCTCGTTCATGTAGACAAGCTGCTCTTCCAGGTCCAATCCCTTGATGGTGCGATCGCCTGAGACGGGGTTCCCTTGCACGAAGCGAAGCTGGCTGAGCCTCATCCCGGCGCGAATGGCAACCGTGAAAGTGCGGGAGACCACTTCAGCGTAAAGTTTGCCCTTGTATCCGGTCGGCACGCGGTCAAACTCGGTGCCGTAGTCGGTGATCAGCCGTGTGAAAACATCCAGGCGGCCGGTGGTGCTTTTGGGGTTGGCTTTGCCCGACAGATTTTCCGGCAGATTCAGTTCTTCGAGCAAGGGCACGATATAAACGCAGTCTCTTTCAAACACCGCGGAGCCGGTCAGGTCCACCCGCGTCATGCGCAATTCCTTGATCTTGGCTTCCACAGTGCTGTTCGGTCCGGGAAGGAAACTGGCGCGCACGCGGTGCGCGATGTCTCCCAGACGCAGATCGAGGCTGGCCGGTTGAATGTGTTCAGGATCGATCGCGGGTGTGGCGCTGACGATGCCACGGGAAATCAGGTTGCTGATTTCCTGCGAAGGCAGGATACCCGTGGTCCGGGGTTGCGCCTCTTCGGCGGGCAACTCCACGGCATTTTCAAAAACGATTTGGCCTTGGTCGGATGAGGACATTCAGGATCCCTGAGTATTCTAACGGATCAGATAAGGCGCACGCCGATGTCCGCACGGCTGGAAAGTGCTTTCACTCTACGGACGCCGGTGAAACCCTGTCAAGTTTGACCGGGTCGTCGCGATGCCACCCACCATTTCCGCAGCGCGACGATGGACCAGACCGCCTCAACCAGGCCAAACGGCCATGCGCCTTGAAGAAAACCGTAAATCGATCCAAGCACGCAGGACGCCGCAAAGCCCAGTACAAACCACCGGCTGCGGTTCTCGAAGGCGTAGCACACCACCATCGCGGTAACTGCAAAGAGGCCGAAGTCGGTGAGACGATCCACGCTGGTCTTTCTACTAATAGCTACTGGTACGCGCTACTGATGAGCGGTGGGTGCTCCCGGCGTGTCGGGCGTGAGAGCGCCAATGGGCTGGGTCGGCGTCTCGATGATTTCCGGTAGCGGCCCTTCCAGCGCGAACTGCAGGACCTGATCCATGGTCTCGGCGAAGTGCAATTTCATGGCGCTGCGCAGGTTTTCCGGGACTTCGGCCAGGTCCTTTTCGTTGTCCTTGGGCAGAATGACCTCGAAGATGCCGGCCCGGTGCGCCGCCAATAGTTTTTCCTTGAGACCGCCAATGGGCAGCACTTTGCCGCGCAGCGTGATCTCGCCGGTCATCGCGATATCGCGGCGGACGGGAATCTTGCTGAGCGCGCTGGCAATCGCTGTGGCGATGGTGATGCCGGCGGAAGGGCCATCTTTCGGTATCGCGCCTTCGGGCACGTGCACATGCAGGTCGAGACTGCGGTAGAAATCGCGGCTCAGCCCAAGCCGATTGGCGCGGGAACGAATGTAGGACATGGCGGCCTGCGCCGATTCCTGCATCACGTCGCCGAGCTTGCCGGTGAGCGTGAGTTTTCCTTTACCGTCTACCACCGTGACTTCCGTGCTGAGGATGGAGCCGCCGACTTCAGTCCACGCCAGTCCAGTGACCAGGCCGACTTCACTCTTCTCATGGGCCATCGTGTCGCGGAACTTGGCCACTCCCAGGAAGTCGTCGAGATTTTCCGCCGTGATGTCGGCGTGATAGGCGGCGCCTTCCTTGACCACTTTGCGAGCAACTTTGCGGCACACGTTGCCGATTTCGCGTTCCAGATTGCGCACGCCGGCCTCGCGGGTATAAGCGCGAATCAGCCCAGTGATGGCGTCTTCGGAGAAGGAAATGTTCTTCGACGACAATCCGGCCTGCTCGGTCTGCTTGCGAATCAGGAATTGCTTGGCAATCTCGACCTTTTCCGGCTCGGTGTAGCCGTGCAGCCGCAGCACTTCCATGCGGTCCTGCAGGGCAGGTGGAATGGTGTGCAGGACGTTGGCAGTGGCCACGAAGAAGACCTGCGACAGGTCATATTCGACGTCGAGGTAGTGATCGACGAACATGTAATTCTGCTCGGGATCGAGCACTTCGAGCAGCGCGGCAGACGGATCGCCACGGAAATCCATGGACATCTTGTCGACTTCATCGAGCATGAAGACCGGATTCTTGGTGCCGGCCTTTTTCATCATCTGGATAATCTGGCCGGGAAGGGCGCCGATGTAGGTGCGGCGATGGCCGCGAATCTCGGCTTCATCGCGCACTCCACCCAGTGACATGCGAACAAACTTCCGTCCGGTGGCCTTCGCGATCGACATACCCAGCGAAGTCTTGCCCACGCCGGGAGGTCCAACGAAACACAGGATTGAGCCTTTGGGGTTTTTCACCAACTGACGGACAGCCAGAAATTCGAGGATGCGCTCCTTGATCTTCTCGAGGCCGTAGTGGTCTTCGTTCAAAGTCTTTTCGGCGCGCGTTATGTTGCGGATTTCTTTGGACTTCTTTTTCCACGGCACAGCCAGCAGCCAATCCAGGTAGTTGCGGGAGACGGTGCTCTCTGCCGACATGGGCGGCATGGCTTCCAGTTTCTTCAGCTCCTGCAGAGCCTTTTCTTTTACGTCCTTGGGCATGCCGGCGGATTCGATCTTCTTTTTCAGTTCGTCGAACTCGCTCTTCTCGCCGCGGCCCAGTTCCTTCTGGATGGCCTTGATTTTCTCGTTGAGGTAATACTCTTTCTGCGCCTTTTCCATTTGCCGCTTCACCCGCGACTGGATGGAACGGTCCACGTTCAGCTTCTCGATTTCGATATCGAGCACGTCGCCGATGCGGGTCAGGCGTTCGACCGGATCGAAGATTTCCAGCAGTTCCTGTTTTTCTTCGATCGAGAGCTGGAGATTGGCCGCGATGATGTCGGTAAGCTTGGCCGGATCTTCCATCTTCACGGCCGAAATCATGGTCTCGTAGTTCAGCGACTGGCAAAGCTTTACGTACTGCTCAAACAGCCCGGTAACCCGCTGCATCGACTGCTGGACGGCCGGTCCCGACTCGATGGTGTAGCGAGCCACCCGCACGGTAGCTTCGAGGTAGCCTTCGGTATCGGTCGCCTGCAGCAGTTTGCCGCGCTCGATCCCTTCGACCAGAACTTTAACGTTGCCGTCGGGCAGCTTCAGGCTCTGCACAATGTTGGCGATGGTGCCGACCTGGTAGATTTCGCTGGCTTTAGGTTCGTCGATCGAGGCGTCGTGCTGGGTGGCGAGAAAAATCTTCTTGTCCGCTGCCAGAGCCTCTTCGAGCGCCCGCACACTCGACTCCCGGCCCACGACGAACGGCGTCATCATGAATGGGAAAATGACCACGTCCCGGATGGGCATCATCGGGAGCTTTTTGGATTCGAACTTGTCCTTGGCAGTGGTCACTTAGGCCCCCTCGGGTATGTGGCAGCTCGACCTACAAGTTTACGACTTTGCCGCGCTATATGCTATCCCGCTTTATCCATCATTGCGAGGGTTACGTTGCGCTTTTCCACCATTTCACGGGTGACCTCGAACTCCTTTACTTTCTTCTGGCTGGGGAGGTGGAACATCAGTTCCAGCATCAGTTCCTCGAGAATCATGCGCAGGCCGCGCGCACCAACCCGGCGCTGCATGGCCTGCCGGGCAACGGCTTTCAGGGCATCGTCGCTGAATTTGAGGCGGACATTTTCAAACTCGAAGAGCCGCTGATACTGCTTGACGATGGCATTCTTCGGGCGGGTCAGAATTTCGATGAGCGCGTATTCGTCGAGATCCTCCAGAGTTCCCACCACTGGCAGGCGTCCGACAAATTCCGGAATCAGACCGAACTTGATGAGGTCCTCCGGTTGAAGCGCGCCCAGCAGTTCATAGTGCCGCTTGCGCGAAGCCGACGCATCTTCTTTCTCAGTGGCGTCTTCCGCTTTAAAGCCCAGGGATTTCTTTCCTACGCGCCGGCCGATGATTTTATCCA
>Ga0075030_100005335_pt1 | contig 11587 bp, 7 predicted proteins | sample LitLauG_LLR_2012_FD_71393 | JGI IMG/M metagenome (GOLD analysis project Ga0075030, IMG submission 71393) | Freshwater sediment microbial communities from Pennsylvania, USA - Little Laurel Run_MetaG_LLR_2012 | ecosystem: Environmental > Aquatic > Freshwater > Creek > Sediment | place: USA...
GAGATGCAGATAACGATGGCCGACTGCGAAGGCAAGGTAGCACTGGTAACGGGTGGAACCTCGGGCATCGGACGGGAGACAGCAGTTTTGTTCGCGAAGAAGGGTGCCCGGGTCGTGGTCGCCGGCCGGCGCGAGGACGAAGGGGAGGCTACGGTCGACCTGATCCACCGCGCCGGCGGCGACGGAATCTTCATCAAAACGGACGTGTCTGTCGCATCCGATGTCGAACTTCTGATCAAAAAGACCGTCGAGGCGTTTGGCGGACTGGACTGTGCCTTCAACAACGCCGGCATTGAGGGAAAATGGGTGCCCATCGTGGCACAGACCGAGGAAGACTGGGACCGAACGATTGACATTAATCTCAAAGGCACCTGGCTGTGCCTGAAATATGAACTTCAGCAAATGCTGAAGCAGGGTCGCGGGGGCGCGATTGTCAACAACGCTTCAATTTCCGGTTTCATTGGCAGCTATGGAACCGCGACCTACGCGGCCAGCAAACATGGGGTGCTCGGGTTGACCAAAGCTGCGGCCCTTGAGGTCGCGAGAAACAAAATCAGAGTCAACGCGGTTTGTCCGGCGGCGATCGAGACACCCATGGCTGACCGATTGTTTGGAGAACCCGACATCCGAAAGAAGGTGCTCGGGTTTTACCCGCTGGGTCGGTTTGGCGAACCCCTCGAGGTGGCGGAGGCCGTCTTGTGGATGTGTTCCAGCGCAGCCGGCTTCATGACGGGCCAAAGCCTGGTTCTGGATGGCGGATTTCTTGCCGGCCCGAATGTGCCACCGGAAAATTAGACGAGCGGAAACCAAGAGGAAGGAGCAACCCGTGATCAGGTGCTACCGTAATCTGCTTGCTTTGGTTCTGTTAGGAATGCTGACGTTCTCTCCGGTGGTGATGGCTCAGGCCACCGCTGTCAAGCCGGAGGCTCTGGTGATTGACGCGGCCGCGCCCGCTCATCCTTTCCCTCATTTCTGGGAGCATATGTTTGGATCGGGCCGGGCCAGCCTGAGTATGCGCGAGAGCTATCGCCAGGACCTGCGCCAGGTGAAACAGATTACGGAGGTGGGATACATCCGCTTTCACGCTATTTTTCTCGACGAAATGGGCGTGTACGACGAGGACAGCGCGGGCCGGCCGGTTTACAACTTTTCCTATGTTGACCAGGTCTATGACGGTCTCTTGCAGAACGGCGTGCGTCCTTTTGTAGAGTTAAGTTTCATGCCGAAGAAACTGGCCTCCAAGGATGCCCCGCATGCTTTCTGGTACAAACAAAATGTTGCGCCTCCGAAAGATTGGGCCAAATGGGATGACCTGATCTACCAGTTTACGAAACATCTGGTCGATCGCTACGGCGTGGATGAGGTTGCGAAGTGGTACTTCGAAGTCTGGAACGAACCTAATATCGACTTCTGGGTCGGCGAGCCCAAACAATCTACCTACTGGGACCTTTATGATCACTCCGTCGCAGCCGTTAAGCGAGTGAACTCGCGATTCCGCGTGGGCGGTCCAGCCACGGCGCAAGCCGCATGGGCCGATGCATTCATCCAGCACTGCGTCGCGAAGCACATCCCGGTTGATTTTGTTTCTACCCACGTGTACGGAAACGACGGCGCACAAGATGTGTTTGGCACGAACGAAAATATCCCGCGCGATCGCATGGTGTGCCGGGCGGTAAAGAAGGTGCATGATCAAATCAAGGCCTCGGCCCTTCCTAGTCTTCCCTTGATCTGGAGCGAGTTCAATGCCAGTTACAAGAACGAGCCTGAGATAACCGACTCCATATATATGGGTCCATGGATGGCCGACACCATCCGCCAGTGCGACGGCCTGGTGGATGAGATGTCGTACTGGTCCTTCTCCGACGTCTTTGAAGAGCAGGGCGTGGTGAAGCAACCTTTCTATGGTGGCTATGGCCTGATTGCAGCGGGAGGGATTCCCAAGCCAGCCTTCGCGGCGTTCAAACTTCTGCACCAGCTTGGTCACGAACGCCTCGCGCTGGATTCCGATTCCGCGCTGGTGACCCGCGCCGCGGATGGTTCGCTGATCGTGGCAGTGTGGAACCTCATTCCTCCAGGTCAAACAGGCGCGGCCAAGTCGCTGGTCGTGAGGTTCAAGAATCTTGGCGGCGCGCGCCATGCATCGATTTCGCGCGTCGACCGCGAGCATGGCGATCCACATTCCGCTTACGAAAAGATGGGATCGCCGGTCTATCCGACTCAGGCGCAACTTCAGAAGCTTCGTAGTTCTGTTGAGCTTGGCGCGCCGGAAATGCAAGACCTGAAAGGTGGCGAGCTCAGTGTGACGCTTCCGCCCGACGGCCTGGCCGTGATCGGAATCAGGTAGTAGCGTCGGTCAGTTTGGAATCCTTGCCTCCTAATTGCGCACATGCGCGCCAGATCCCTTCAGGTTAGAGTTCCTCAGGGCGTGGGGCCCACATTGTTGTCCGCCGCCTTTGACCTTGACCCTCTGTTGCTTGGGGATCTTGTAGTCGGGTGTTGTTGCACGAATCGGGGACGGTAAAAACTTAAGTCAAAAGCGGGGACAAGAGTGTCCGCCCCACACCACGAGGTCTTGCGTATAACTCCATGAACCGACAAACCTTACGAGCCCCCAAGGCATCTACATTTCGCCCCAATCGCAGTTAGGACAAGCATAGGCCTCGCGGCGATTATCTTCATGATTTGTCAGTATAGCTTCTAGAAACCTCCGAACTTGGTTAGGATTCATGCATGGCGGAGCAGCAGAGTTTCCTGAGCAGCTGGCAGGAGCGTCTTTCGGCGCTCCGTAACACCCCGCCGGTGCTCAAGATCGTATGGCAATCCGGGCCCAGGGTGGTAATTTTCGGGCTGGTAGCTCGCCTGTTTGCCTCGCTGCTGCCGTTGGCACTGCTCTGGATCCCCAAGCTGATCGTTGACGCCATCGTACACGCCAAAGTTTCGCAGCAACCTGTGTCTCCCAGATTGTGGTGGCTGGTGGCGAGCGAATTTGGGATCGCAGTTCTGGGTGGCGTTCTCGCGCGCGCCATTGACTACTCGGACTCGTTGCTGGCGGACAAATACACCCGCCACGTAAGCATCCAGGTCATGAAGCACGCTGCGGAGCTGGACCTGATCGCCTACGAGGACCCGGTGTTTTACGACCGGCTGGAACGGGCACGAGTGCAGGCGACAGACCGCCTGGGCATGATTCAACAAATCGGGCGGCTGATTCAGTTGGTGATTACGACCATCACCCTGTCGGTCACGATTGTCGTCTACTCGCCGTGGTTGATGTTGTTGCTGATTGCGGGAGTGCTCCCGGCATTCCTGGGCGAAAGCCATTTCGCTTTTCTGGGATACGCCAAGAATTTCCGCCAGACTCCAATCCGCCGCCAATTGGACTATCTGCGCCAGGTCGGGGGCAGCAAAGAAGCCGCGAAAGAACTCAAATTATTTGGACTCAGCAAGTTCCTCACCCAGCGCTTCACCAAACTTTCTGACGGGATCTACGAAGAGAACGTTGCTCTATCACGACGGAAATTGATCGCCGGCGCTTTTCTTTCGGTGATCGCTTTCATGGGCTACTATTCCGCCTATGCGTTCGTGATCTGGCAGACGGTCACAGGGGTGTACAGCCTTGGATTGTGGTATTTGCTGTCCGGCGCAATCTTGCAGGCCAGCAGCAACATCCAGCAGATTTTCTCGACCGTTTCTGGGATCGCGGACCAAGCGCTTTTCCTGACCGACCTGCTGGCCTTTTTCGGCATGCAGCCTACGATCCGCTCGAAGCCGAATGCTCTCCCCGCGCCGCGGCCGATCGTCCGCGGATTTGAATTCCGCAATGTGTCTTTTCGCTACCCGGGAAGCTCGCGGCTGGTGCTGAACGGGTTGAACTTCCATCTCCATCCGGGCGAACGGGTTGCGCTGATCGGAGAAAACGGCGAGGGCAAGACCACGATTGTTAAGCTGATAACGCGGCTTTACGATGCCACCGAGGGCCAGGTGCTGCTCGACGGAGTGGACCTGAAAGAGTATCGTCTGGAAGACTTGTATCGGGAGATTGGCGTTATCTTTCAAGACTTTATGCGCTATGAGATGACGGCGCGTGAAAATATTGCAGTCGGCCGGATTGAGGAGATCGACGATTTGGCGCTGCTCGAAACCGCCGCGCGGAAAAGCCTGGCAGATGCGGTCATTGCGAAGATTGGCGGTTACGATCAAATGCTGGGCCGGCGCTTCGAAACTGGCGTCGATCTTTCCGGTGGCGAGTGGCAGAAAGTTGCCCTTGCGCGGGCTTATTTGCGGGATGCACAGCTTCTGGTTCTCGACGAACCTACCGCAGCGCTCGATGCGCGCAGCGAGTTCGAAGTTTTCCAGCGCTTCGCCGAACTCACTGCGGGGAAAATGGCGCTCTTTATTTCGCACCGCTTTTCCACCGTGCGCATGGCCGACCGCATCGTAGTCCTCGCCAATGGGAAGATCGCGGAAGAAGGCAGTCACGAGCAACTGGCCAGGCTGGGCGGGCGCTACAAGGAAATGTTCGAACTGCAGGCTTCCAGCTATCGTTAGACATCAGCCGTAGTATTCACAAGCAATGCCGCCAGATACCCATATCGAGATGCTGAATGCAGAAGCGGAGCGTCAGCCTGAGCCCGCCAAAGAAACTGGGCCCAACCTGGAGGCCCTGAGTCTGGCCGCGGCGGACCTTGGGCGAAGGCTAGTTTGGCTGCCCGGCACGCACTCATCCCGCTTTTTCTCCGAGCGTTATCGAGCCCTCGGCCGGGCAATCAGACCGGTGCTGCGGCATTTTCACGGGCCACCCCCCAAGAGCGACGTGGGAGATGATTTTCGCTGGCTGAACGACAACCTTCGCCTTCTGCACGCGGACCTCCGGAGTACCAAGGAAGGCTTCAAGCGCGTGCGCAAACTTCCTCATGTACGCACTCCCGATGGCGCCGTGGCCCCGCGGGTAGTTGCTCTGGCCGCGGGATTTCTGGCCACCGCGGGCTACGATTTCAGTGAAAGCTCGCTGATCGGCTATGTGCAAGCCTTTCAGCAGAGCACGGTTTTGAGGATGATCGAGCTGTGGACGCTGGTCCCAGCGCTGAAGTTGGTTCTGCTGGAAGAGATCGCGGCCCGCGGATCGAAAGTGGCGTCGGACCCCGGCGGCTCCTACGGAGCCGGCGTCTGTGTACGAAGCCTGCGCGATATTGGCCACATTCCCTGGAAGAATATCCTGGAAGCGATGGTCCTGTTCGATCGCGTTCTGCGCCAGGACCCTGCCGGCGCCTACGCTCGCATGGATTTTGAGAGCCGGGATCTTTACCGCACTGAAGTCGCAAACATCGCGGAACACTCCGATTTGACCGAGGCTGAAGTTGCCGCCGCAGCTCTCGCTCTGGCGCGGACCGCACACCAGGAGACGCACTCCGGCCCCCGCCTCGCGGCTCGTCGTGGGCATATCGGGTACTATCTGCTCGCAGAAGGGTCCACCGCGCTCTGCGAGCGAGTGGGCTTCCAGCCTCCGCTGGGCCAGCGGATTGCGTCTTTCTTGCGACGACATCCGAACGAGTTCTATTTGCCTGGCACGGAAGTGCTTACGCTCGCCATCATGTCGGCGATCGTGCTCCTGTTGACCAATACTTATACTTCCCCCGAACTGATCTTCTTTTCCATGGTGATGTTGCTTCTGCCCTGCTCGCAGGGCGCGATCCAGTTAGTGAATTATCTGATCACTTCCTTGCTGGAACCGCAGATTCTGCCCAAGCTCGATTTTTCGGAGGGAGTTCCCGACAACTGCACGACGCTGGTGGCCATTCCCAGCATGCTGTTTAACCAGGAACAGGTTCGCCGCCTGGCGGAGGATCTGGAAGTACGATTCCTGGGCAATCATGATCCCAACATTCATTTCGCGTTGCTCACCGACCTGCCGGATTCCCCAGTGCCCGCGTCCGAGGCGGACCCGCTCATCGACTATGGTGCGCAACTGGTGCGCGAACTCAACGAGAAATACGCCAGTCAGGCGTCGGGGTCGTTTCTTCTCTTCCATCGCCACCGGATTTACAACCCACGTGAAAGAGTATGGATGGGTTGGGAGCGAAAACGCGGCAAGCTGATGGACCTGAACAAGCTGCTGCGTAACGAACACGACAGCTTCCCCGTCAAAGTCGGCGACCTGTCGATATTGCCGCACATCCGTTTCGTCATCACGCTGGATTCGGACACGGAATTGCCCCGTGGATCAGCCGATCGCATGATTGGGGCAATGGCGCATCCCTTGAACCAGGCGATCATCGACCCCGACCCGGAGAAGAATATTGTCGTCGCCGGCTACGGCATCCTGCAACCGCGCGTGGGAGTCAGCGTGCAAAGCGCCTCCCGTTCGCGGCTGGCTAGCCTCTATTCGGGAGAGACCGGTTTTGACATTTATACCCGCGCGATTTCCGACGTGTATCAGGATCTATACGGAGAAGGCATCTTCGCCGGCAAAGGCATCTACGAAGTGGATACGGTACATCGCGTGCTGGACCGGCGCTTTCCACGTAATGCACTGCTCAGTCATGACCTGATCGAAGGCGCGTATGCGCGCGCCGGCCTGGCCACGGACATCGAGATCATCGAAGATTATCCTTCGCACTACAACGCCTACAACCGGCGCAAACACCGGTGGCTGCGCGGAGACTGGCAGATCACGGGCTGGCTGTTGTCGCGGGTGCCGGATGAGTCGGGACGCAAAGTCCCGAATCCCATCTCGCTGGTTTCGCAGTGGAAGATTCTGGACAACCTACGCCGCAGCCTGGTGGAACCTGCAACCTTCCTGTTGCTGGTATTCGGCTGGCTGGTGCTGCCCGGCAATCCGCTCTATTGGACTGTGGCGACTCTAGGGATTTTGTTTGTGCCGGCCTGGTTCCAGTTCTTGTTCAACCTGGTGCGGGCCGCGGTTGAGCAGAAATCGCAGGTCGTCAAGGATGCTCGGACCGCGCTGCTGACCGCCAACGCCGGCATGTTTTTCACGCTGTCCTTTCTGCCGCACCAGATGTTGCTGTCGCTCGACGCGGTGGTGCGAACTCTGGTCCGGCGACTGGTGACGCGGCGGCGGCTTCTGGAATGGGAGACCGCGGCGGAAAGCGAATTGAGCGTCCGCAAGCGAACGCCGGTGGATATCTATCTTGATTGGATGCCCGCGCTGGCGCTGGCATTGGGTGCCCTGGTGTTCTTCACCGGCCGTCGAGCTTTTTTTGCCGCTCTTCCCATCCTGCTGCTATGGGCTTGCAGCAAGTGGATTTCGATGTGGCTCAACCTGCCTTCCCGGGCCCTGCGTAGTGAAACATCGGACAAAGACGAGTTGTTTCTTTCTGGAACCGTGCTCCGGACCTGGCGGTATTTCGCCGAGTTCAGTACAGAAGAGCACAACTGGCTGATCCCGGATAATGTGCAGGAAGAACCGGCAGCCGTCGCAGGTCGCATGTCCCCTACCAACCTGGGTTTTCTTTTGAACGCCCGCCAGGTGGCCTGCGAGTTTGGCTTTCTGACCGTTCCTGAATTCGCCGAACAAACCCTTCGAACTCTGGCCACCATGACCAAGCTTCCGCAGTCTCGCGGCCACCTGCTCAACTGGTATGACACCCGCACTCTCGAGCCGCTGCGGCCCCGGTTCGTTTCTTCCGTGGATAGCGGCAACCTGGTAGCGTCGCTCTGGACACTACAGCAAGGCTGTTTGGATCTTTTGCAGCGTCCGTTGCTCGAGAAACAGCTGGCGCAAGGCTTGGCCGATCATCTCCGGATTCTGGTCGACCAGCACGCGTTTCCGCAGAAACGCTTCCGAACATTTCTGGAGCAGATCCGGAAAAGAAGTTGGCTGCAGCGACTGCTGGCGCCATCGGAAGAAGGATTGCTGGAGAGCGACCTGGAGACCAAGAACCCTAAATATGAGTCCCACATTCACTGGTTCGCGACCGAATCTCTTTCCCGAGTCAGAAATCTCAGGAAAGCAGTTCAGGTCTATGTTCCGTGGATGCTGCCGGAATTTGTTCCGCTCTGGAAAGATGCCACACTGGACTTCAAATTCGACTCGCAAAGCTTGACCATCGAGCGCCTGCCTGAAGTCGTGGACCGACTGACGGCCCGTCTGCAGTTTGCTCTCGACCATGCCAACGGCTCAGGGGACCGCAAAGCTCTGTATCAACGCCTGCAAGCCATGTTGCCCGACGCGCGGTCGCGGGCCCTCGCTCTGATCGAAGATCTCAAACAAATCGCGGGCACAGCCGGAAAATTCGCCGACGAGATGGACTTCCGCTTCCTGCTCGATTCGCGGCGCAAGTTGCTGTCGCTCGGTTTCGAGGTGGAATCGGGGAAGCACGCATCAGCCTGTTACGACTTGCTGGCTTCGGAGGCGCGCATCGCGGTATTCGTCGCCATCGCCAAGGAGGATATCCCGCAGGACGTTTGGTTTCTGCTAGGCCGATCGCACACCCGCGAGCACGGATTTCCGGTTCTGCTCTCCTGGACCGGGACCATGTTCGAATACCTGATGCCGGTACTCTGGATGCGTACCTATCCCAACACGCTTCTGGATAATTCGCGTATTGCCGCAGTGCGCCTGCAACAGATTTACGGCGCTGAGAATGGTGTGCCGTGGGGGATTTCAGAATCGGCCTACGCTAAGCGAGATGAGGCTGGGATCTACCAGTATCAGGCGTTCGGGCTGCCTGATATTTCGCTCCATCAGGGCGATGCCAGCGCGCTGGTCATCTCGCCCTATTCCACATTCCTGGCCCTGCACGTCGACCCGTCGGCGGCACTGCGCAACCTTCGCCGAATGGAAAGTGACGGCTGGTTAGGCTCATACGGGTTTTACGAGGCGGCGGACTATAGCACCACTGCCAGCCGCCGTTCCTGGCGCCATCGCCACGAACTGGTGCGCTGCTGGATGGCTCACCACCAGGGTATGAGCCTGATCGCTCTGGCCAACTTCCTGCACGATGGCGTGGTCCAACGCTGGTTTCATGGTGACCTGCGCGTGCAGGCTACGGAACTCTTGCTCCACGAAAAGCCCGCGACCAACGTCAAGTCGTTGCGCCAACTCTATGGCGCTGCGGCGTAGGTGTTTTCAGTGGGTGCTGCGTGGAGACCATGCCCGCCAGGTCGAGACGGGCGGCATGTGGATCTTGCCGCTTTGACTCGATGGAACTAGGAACTGGGAGAGCTCTGGTATTCATCCACCAGATCTGACTCCGTAAGCTCAAGTCCCCAGTTTTCACCGACGGAACCGACTCCTTCCAGACCAACCTGATACTCGCTGGTTCCCTCCATCGGTTTTACCCAGACTATGCGGAACTGGATCCTTCGCTGCCGATATTGCAGGGTGAGTTTGTCGCCGATCTTCAATACATGGCGAACTGCGCCCAGCCGGGCGCCGTTCGGGGTTATGTCCAAGGTGTGCGCCAGTTCATTCACGGGATTGTTGGCCGAGTCTTTCCCCGATATCCGCACCGGCAAAACCATTTTGATCCGCTTGTATCGCCGATTACCTTTTCCCAAGGAAGCCCCCGATGCGGCTAAATAACCTGCTAGTCGCCCGGCTAGCGGTCGCATTTAAAGGGCCACTCTGCGGCGAAACGAGAAATTTCGCGCGCTTGCAGAATCAGGAATTTAGAGGCGGTACCAAGCCGCAATGAACGACTCCTTCCAAGGCAAATGACACTCTGAATCAACCGCTTGACAGTTTTTGTCAAACCGTGACCGGTCTCTACTGAACTGGGTGAATGTGCGACGGGACAGGCGGATCGGGAATGTAGTAGGGATTTTCCTCGACGCCATGGCTATCAGACTGCCAGGTAATGACCTTGTAGTCCGCCTTTCAGAATCAACGTCGATCCGGGCACCGAGCCCAATCAGGCGCCGGCGTGCCGGGACGCTACGCCACCACACTTCGGACAAGTGTGGAACTCTTCCAGGAATCCCCCGAAGCTTTCGTCCATCCGAGTCGTCCCTTGTGAGTCTGACGCATATACCAGCTTGTCACCGTGGTGGTTCATCTCGACGCGGCAGTTCGGGCAGATCATCTTGTCGGAAGTAGTCATCATCATCATTGCGATCCATCTATCTCAGAATTTAGTCCAGAGGAATTTGCTCACGTCCCTGGCGGAGGGTCTTGGCCATCCAGATCAGTTCCTTCAGAAACTTGTCCATGCGACGGATAAAAGATTCATCTAGCAGCGTGCCGTCTTTGTCAAAAACTTTCTGCACGCTGGAAAAGTTCACGTCCCAGAAGATCGTGACCAGTCCCAGCTCTCGCATCACCGGAAGCAGGTTTTGGATCACCCTGGCCCCGCCGAACGGTCCGGCGGAAACTCCGACGATCCCGACTGCCTTGTGAATGTACTCTTTGAGGCAACTGTCGAGGACGTGCTTCAACAAACCGGAGTAGCCGTGGTTGTATTCCGGAGCCACGATGACCAACGCATCGGCACGCTCCATTTTGGCGGAGTAGCCGGGATCTTTGATGGCTTCTCCCGCGTCGTCGGTGGGCAGCGGGAGCTGGGTGATATCGATAAGTTCAGTTTCAACCCCGGCGCGCTTGCCCACCTCCTGGGTAACCAGCCGGGCGGCGTGCAGGCTCATGCGGCCCATCCTGGCCGTGCCCAGAATCACCGGAATGAACAGGGGCCGACTCGCATCCATGAAAATCACCTTCTGCTTATGGGATTCCGACCAGCCGGGGAAGTGACATATGCCTGTCACAACCGATCACGACCAGCATCATAGGGCCGGCGAATCAAATCTTACACCGAACCGATTGTTGCTCGCATACTTGGTTGGTTGGCCACTCTGGTCGATGCCAGCACCGGCGCGGCCATTGGCGAGTCCTGGCACCGGGGAATCAGGGTCACCAGCTGCCAGGACCTTACCGCAGGCTACCGTCTCCGCTGGTGGCTCGTTGGTATTATCTCCGCGATACCGTTTGTCAGAAACAGGTATCATGCCGCTACTGTTCATCTGCGGTTTACCTGACGCAAGCCCGCCGACTGTCAGTAACCTTTTGCGGGGACCGGAATCTAACGGCCAGTTTCCAGTGCAAGATCTCTTATACCGCAGCACACGCGAACAGAAAAACAGGCTGAGGAGCATTCGATGAAAGGCAAGATTGCACTGGTTACCGGAGCCAATGGAGGCCTGGGAACCTACGTCACGCAGGGGCTGCTCGATGCCGGCGCCACGGTTGTAGGCCTATCGAGAAAGATTCAACAGTCAGAGTTCAACAGTCCGAACTTTACTGCGCTGCCGTCGGAAATTTCAACCGGAGATGGAGCGAAAGCAGGATCGACAGCGTGGTATCCGGCTTCGGAAGGCTGGACATCCTGGTTCACACCGTGGGTGGATTCGCCGGAGGCCGGTCCCTCGCCGAAACCGATGATGCCACTTTCCAACGCATGTTCGACGTGAACCTGTACAGCACATTCTATCTTCTGCGGGCGGCGATCCCGGTCATGCGCAAGGCGGGAAATGGGCGTATCGTCGCAATCGGCAGTCGGGCTGCGTTGGAACCCGGAGCCGGCGTAGGCGCCTATAGCGCTTCCAAGTCCGCCATGGTTTCACTCATCAGGAC
>Ga0075030_100005337_pt1 | contig 11585 bp, 11 predicted proteins | sample LitLauG_LLR_2012_FD_71393 | JGI IMG/M metagenome (GOLD analysis project Ga0075030, IMG submission 71393) | Freshwater sediment microbial communities from Pennsylvania, USA - Little Laurel Run_MetaG_LLR_2012 | ecosystem: Environmental > Aquatic > Freshwater > Creek > Sediment | place: USA...
GGCAACCTCGTGGGCCATGACCCCTGCCAACTCAGCCTCTTCTTCGGCGACCAGAAGTAATCCGGAATTTACGTAGAAAAAGCCGCCAGGAAGGGCGAAGGCATTCACTTCATCAGAGTCAATCACCTTGATGGTGAATGGCACTTTCGAATCAGAATTCCGAACGATATTTTGTCCAATCCGATTGACGAATTCGGTAATGACTGGGTCCTTCACTAATTTCACGGTAGTGTCGATCATCTGGGCATATTCCCTACCCATTCGGATCTCAGTTTCGAGGGAATACCAATTGCCCAGCCCCCGGCCGCCTCCGATGTCACGGCTTCCAATGGCATCGATGTCATCCTTACTGCCTGGTTTCACCTTGGGTTCTTGTTGTGCAGTACGCTGCGACTCGTTGTTCCGGACCTCGTCGTCAGGAAGAGCAAGGACAGGCGGCGCAAGACTCAAAAAGAGGGCCAGGGCGCTTACCAGTATCGCGGTGGTGTGTTTCACCTCCACCTCCCCCGATCTTGTGCGTCAAGGTCGGTCTAGGTCTGACTCTTTGAGGCATTCTCTTCTGAGATTTGCAGTGCTTCTCGCATCTCTGCGCCTTCATCGAGCTACCGTGCATGTTGAGTGCCGAGGGCCTGGAAGAATAGGACAGTTGCCAATCTTTAGTCGCCACCGATTTCAATCGACGAAAGGAAATGCCAAGCGACAGAGAACAAAGGCAACAGACCGTTCGGGGTCCGTCGCCCGTCCTCATCCGCCTAGGCATAAAAGAAAACCCTGAACTGTCGAGACGTCCGATACTTCGGACATTCGCGGTCCGATTCCTTTGACGCGTGCGTGCCGGCAATTGAGACTCGTGTTCTCGTTTACGTTTGTTATGCGCAACTTGGCACCAGCCAACGCCTGGCACATCCCGTGCCGTAGGTCAAAGCTCTCCTTGTGTTTCGGAGCTAGCAAGTCCCTTTGGAAGTTCACACGTAATTTCGTTGATAACGGCACTCTCGTCAGTGCACAAGGAAGATCACGATGGCGAATTCAGACGGAAATCAGAATTGGCTGGCGCTTTATAGGGAAGCCGTTTTGGAGCCAGCCCGCAAGAAAGTAGGAACACGCCTCACCCAAGCTCAAGCTGCAATCCGTCTTCGCGCCAAGGAATTGTGGTATGGGGGAGCGATAGAAACGAATGAACGCCGCCAGATGGACGCGGCCGCTCATTCCCTTCGAATCCTCCGGTTGATCGGAGAAGGAAAATGGTAAAAGGCACATCGTTGAATCTTTGGAAACACTTACAGCCGGCGATCTGGTAGGAACCGTCTACGACTTGCGTGACGGAATCAAACGTCCTTAAGTTGGGCCTCGTTCATCCCGAAGTAGTGCCCTAGTTCGTGGAGCACGGTTTGCCGGACCTCATGACGGACTTCGGCTTCGTTCGAGCAGACCGCCTCGATATTTTTCTGGTAGAGGACGATGCGGTTCGGTCCGGGGCTGAGGTCGAACACGCTCTTTTGAGTAGCAGGCACACCCTGAAAAATTCCCAGCACCAAACTACGGGGTTTGCGGGGGCCGCTTTTCCCGCCAAACTCGCGAGGCTTCTTGCGCATCCTTGGCCGATCCTCAACCAGTACCGCGAGATTGTCGATCCGCTGTCGAAATTCCATCGGGAGTGAGTCCAACACTTCCTCCACCAGTTGACTGAACTGCTCACGCTTCACTTTGTCCTCCCGCTGCATTCCGTTTCACCCCGGCTTGCTCTCCGCGGGATCATGACGGGTGTACCGATGTATCAGGGGTAGGGGACTACTCGTAGCGCAACGCCTCGATCGGATTCAGGCGCGCCGCCTTCCGCGCGGGGTAGAAACCGAAGAAAATCCCCACAGCCATTGAGAACACTACCGCGGTCACGATCGCGAGCGGAGAAATCAACACCACCCAGCCCAACGTCTTGGTGATCAGGTACGACGCCCCCATCCCAAAGACGATTCCAATCGCGCCGCCAATCAGACTGAGCACAACCGCCTCAGTCAGAAATTGGCTCTGCACATTACGCTCAGTGGCGCCGATCGCCATGCGAATTCCAATCTCGCGAGTGCGTTCCGTGACCGACACCAGCATAATGTTCATGATGCCGATGCCACCGACAATCAATGAAACGCTCGCAATAGAGGCTAGGAGCATGGTCATGATACTCCCGGCCTGGTCTGCGAGGTCGGCCATGTCGGCCAAGTTCCGTACCATGAAGTCGTCGTCTTGCCCGGCACGAATCCGGTGACGATCCCGCAGCAGCGATGTGATCTGCTCTTGGGCCGCGTAGCTGGCCTGACGCGAAGTGGCTGAGACCATGATCCAACGCAGCCAATCCTGCCCGCTGATCTTCTTCTGAAGAGTCGTGATAGGAACAAGAACCACGTCGTCTTGATCATCACCCATGGCTGCTGACGTCCCCTTTTGAGCGAGCACGCCCACGACCTTGAAAGGGAGGCTCTTGATCCGAATGGTCTGTCCTAGCGGATCGGTTGCTGCGAATAGGTTCTTACGCACGCTTTCGCCGATGACCGCTACATTCGCTGCCATTTCCACATCTTGCTGCGTGAATGCGGTCCCCTCCAGGAATGGCCAGTTTCTGATGTCGAAGTACTGCGGCTCGGTGCCGTTGATTCGAGTTGCCCAGTTGTCATTGCCAAAAACAACCTGTGAACTCGTATTACTGCCGGGGGCCGCAGCTTTGACGGCAGGACACTCTCTCAGGATGGCGAGCATATCCGCGTATACCAGAGTCTTGGTGGCACCCCAACCCATGTGGGTTCCGCCCCGTGTAACCGTACCCGAGCCAACAAACAGAATGTTCGAACCCATCGCAGCGATTTGCTGCTGCACCTGCTGCTGCGCCCCCTGCCCCACCCCCACCATCGCGATGACGGCGCCCACGCCGATAATGATGCCCAACATGGTAAGGCTGGAGCGCATTTTGTTGCGGGCCAGAGCTCGCACCGCGATTCGCGCTACGGCGATTAAGTCCATACTCGATTCCTCTTCGCTAGACTGCTTGGAGCCACTAGTCTTCCACTGGAATGTCCTTGAGCACATGTGACGCGGTCTGGCGATTCACGACAAGCTCGTCCCGGCGAACCCTTCCGTCGCGAAACTGGATCGTGCGCCTGGCAAACTGCGAAATATCGTGCTCGTGGGTAACCAAAACGATGGTCAGTCCACTGTCGTTCAGCCTCTCAAGAATCTCCATGATCTCCACCGACGTGTGGCTGTCGAGATTGCCGGTCGGCTCATCCGCCAGCAGAATCGAAGGTTTGTTCACCAGGGCGCGCGCAATCGCGACTCGCTGCTGTTGTCCGCCAGACAGTTGTGACGGAAAATGTGTCGAACGATCTCCCAGTCCGACAAGTTCAAGCGCCTCGCGCGCCCGCTGCTCACCCTCTTCCTTGCTGACCTGTGCATACAAAGTCGGCAACTCCACGTTCTCCAGCGCTGTGGTCCGGGAGAGCAGGTTGAATCCCTGAAAGACGAAGCCGATCTTTCGATTTCGTATCGCTGCCAACTGGTCCTTGCTAAGGCCCGATACGTCAATGCCGTCGAGGAAGTAGTTTCCAGAACTTGGCTTGTCGAGGCAGCCGATAATGTTCATGAACGTCGATTTGCCGCTTCCACTCGCTCCCATGATGGCCACGAACTCGCCACTGGCTATGTCCATGGTGATGCCGCGCAAGGCATGCACGCGGGTTTCGCCCAAGTCGTAGTACTTGTGGACATCCAGAACACGAATCGTCGATTCTCTCGGTTGCTGAACTGCGATGTCGATCTCGGATTGGCTCATCGTGCCCATGAGTTTCCCCGCATTTTGTCCCTAATGCCGATTTGCGCCCGTCGTGCCGGGGCCCAGTTTCGGTGCGGTGAGGACAACACCTGTGACCAGTTCGTCATCATTGTTTAGCGACCCGTTGAATACCTCGGCGACCTCCGTCACAGTGTGGTCGGTTATGCCGGATCGGATCCTTACCGGTTCTAGAGTCCGGTCCGGACGCAGTTTCCAGAGGACAACCCCATCCGGGCTATGAGCAACTGTCGGTGTGAGGCCGATCGCCTCATTTTGGCCTGCGCCCGTGCGACGGTTGACCTTCTTCACCGCCCCATCAACGTATTTCGGGCCGTTGTTTGCACTTGCATGATTCCCGGCGGACGGGAGGCTTGGGTTGTCGAGGCCAAATTTCTGGTAAATGGCGCGAATTTCGTCCGCCCTCATGTCGGGTTTGTAGCGGAGGGCACTATTAGGAACTCGGAGTACGTCAGTTGCCGCAGCCACAGGAATCGTGATGTAGGCCGTCATACCAGGAAACAGCTTCATTTCAGGATTGTCGAAGTCAATGATCGTGTTGTAGGTGACAACGTTCTGAACAGTGGTGGCGTTCATCCGTACCTGAGAGACCAGCCCGCTGAAGCTCTCCTTGGGATATGCATCGACCTTGAAGGTGACTCGCTGGTTTGGCCGGATCGCTCCTACATCAGATTCATCGGTGCTGGCATAGACCTGCATCTTGGTCAGGTCTTGCGCAATCGTGAAAAGTGTCGGTGCCTGTAAGGAGGCTGCAACCGTCTGTCCAACGTCCACGTTGCGTGCAATGACGGTGCCGTCGATGGGAGCACGGATGGTGGTGTAGTCAAGGTTGGTCTGGGCTACCCTGACAGCGGCTTCCCGCTGCTGCACTTGGGCTTCGGCTTGCTTTACAAGGGCATCAGCCGCGGACGAACCGGCCCACGCGGAATCGTAGTTAGACTTGGCCAAGTCGAGTTGCTGCGTGCTCATGACGCGCTGTGCAGTCAGAGCTTTGGCTCGTTCGTAGTCGGCCGTGGTCTGAATCTGCAATGCCAGTGCCTTCTGGAGATTTGCTTTCGCAGTGGCGACGCTGGCCCGCGCATTGGCCAGATCGGCTTTGGCCTGCAACAACGATCCTTCGAAGAGTGAGGGATCAATCTGCGCGATCACCTGTCCTCTGTTCACACGGGAATTGAAGTCTGCGTACAGACGAGAAACGGTCCCCGAGACCTGAGAGCCGACCTGCACGGTAGTTACGGCATTGATGGTTCCGGTTGCCTCTACCACTTGGCGAATATCACCACGGTCGACCTTGGCGTGAAATATTGTGGACTATCGTTCCCCTTCAATTGAAATACGGCGATGGTGGCAACTGTCAGCAGAGTCAGAATCACAATCAACCAGTGACGCCGAAGAATCTTCATATGATGTCCTTGAAAAACGTACGCAGGCCCCGGGATGCGTCCTGCGACTCATGCCAGCAAGCCGAATCACATCCCAGCCACGAAGATGCGGAAATCGGGTCTCCCCGGTCTCGCACGAGTGCTTCTCATCGCTTGGCCTTACCAGCAAAGTTCAGTGCATGTTGAGTGCCGAGCAAAGGAGAAGTGGGGGGCGATTACAAGTCTTTACTCGCGGAAATCCGATCAAGGACGGAGTCGCCAACCGATAGACAACAAACTCGATAGGATCGTTCCCAGTCTGACGCTGTGGTTCGCCAACTTGGGTGCCACCATGAATGAATGACCGAACGGACACCCGACGCACTGTTATGTCTGACGCTTCGGACGTCCTCTGTCCGATTCTTCTGACATAGGACGGACTGCGGCTGAAATCATCGTGGTTTTCGCTGTTTGTTCCGTGCAACTTAGCGCAAGTCGATGCTTGGCCCATGCCGTGCCCTTCTCTAAGGCGAGCGATCTGCATAAAGGTCGCGAAAGTTGAAATTGAAACGGAGAATACAGAGTATGGAGAAGTTCATTTATAGTGTGCTCGCTCTCACGCTCGCCTTGATTGCCCTGCCAGGCGGGGCTACCGCCGCGACAACAACACTCGACAACTTGCAGGCCGGATTCAACGGCGAAAGCAATGCCCATTCGCGCTACCTCGCGTTCGCAGAAAAAGCCGACCAGGAAGGGTATGGCGAAGTTGCAAGCCTGTTCCGCGCTGCAGCCAAGGCTGAGGAAGTTCACGCCGCTAACCACGCCGCTGTGATCCAAAAGATGGGCGGTACTCCCGAGGCAAAGATCGAGACTCCGGTCGTCAAGTCGACCAAGGAAAACCTTGAGGCGGCGATCAAGGGAGAGTCCTACGAGCGCGACACCATGTATCCGGAATTCCTCAAGCAGGCTCGCGCTGACGGGAACAGAGATGCCGTCCAGACCTTCAACTATGCAAAGACGGCGGAGGCCGAACACGCCAAGTTGTATTCCGAAGCTCTGAACAACCTCCCCAAACTCAAAGGGTCTAAAGCGAAGGACTACTTTGTCTGCACGGTGTGTGGCTACACGACATCGAAACTGGATTTTTCGAAGTGTCCGTCGTGTTTCACGCACAAAGACAAGTACGAGAAAGTCAGCTAGCAACCGGGTCGTCGAAAGGCGTCCCGCTTCTGCGGATTAAGGAGTTTCTATGCTTCACTTTCCGGCGACTCCGAGTTGGGATGCCTTGCACCCATTAATCATTCATTTTCCGATCGCTCTTTTGCTAATTGCCCCGATCTTCATAGTCGTTGGTGCTGTGCTGACGCCAGCCAAGGGCCGTTCTTACCTGATTGCCGCGATGGTCTTGCTGTTAGTTGGAACAGCGGCAATCTTCGTGGCGGTCGAGACCGGGGAAGCTGCCGGCAAGCTCGCCGAACGGACCCCGGGAATGCAACTAGTCCTCGAAACCCACCAATCCCTTGCCGAGCGCACCCAAGCCGTTTTCAGTGTGCTGTCGGTGATATTCCTTGCGCTGTTGGCGGTGCCATGGTTGCTGAAAAGAGCAGACACTCGTCTGACGACAACCATTCTGCCACTGGCTTTCCTGGTTCTGTACACAGCAGGCGCCTTGCTGCTGGTCAATACCGCCCACAACGGAGGCAGGCTCGTGCACGAATTCGGCATTCGGGCGATGGTGACTTCGGCTCCCGCAGAGGCCAACGTTACGCTTCCGGCGGAGACACAAGATAAGGACTAAGCCGAATGAAGGCCAGCTCACAAACGCTTCGAATCATTGAACGCGGACTACTCTTGTTAGGTCTGCCGCTCTTGGTCATGTTCGTATTCGCCCACATTCATAGGTTCGTCATGTTCCGCGGAGAGATGGCGAAATTCGAGACCCGGCAACTTGAGTCCACCAATGAAGGCGCCGCGGGAATAGAAGCTACCGATGGGGCTACCCACAACGCTTACCTTCATCAGGCGCAAAACCCGGACTATTCGCTTTGGTCAAATCGGCGCACTAAGTTGCATCAGGCTAGTCTTCGTAAGCCTGTTGAATCGTTTGCTGTTTTACGGATTCCTGCGTTGCATTTGGAGGTTCCGGTGTTAGAGGGCACTGATGAGGTCACATTGAACCGTGGGGTTGGGCGAATTGCCGGCACTTCACTGCCAGGACAGGGCGGCAACATCGGCATCGCCGGACACCGGGACGGGTTCTTCCGCAGATTGAAAGATATCCGGACCGGGGACTCGATTGAGTTGGTCACAATTTCTGGAACAGATGTTTTCGTCGTGGACCAGATCCGAATTACCAACCCAGCCGACCTCAGTGTCTTGCGGCCAAGAGCGACGCGTTCACTCACGCTGGTGACATGCTACCCATTTTATTTCGTCGGCCCCGCTCCGAATCGCTACATCGTCGAAGCGTCTTTGAAGGGACAAGCCGAGCAAGATGGGAAACAACAAGGAAGATCACTTTTGCTAGAAGGAGAAAACCAATGAAGCAATCCAAGAGCACGATTCTTAGCTTAGCGTTTGTCGTACTGGCGTTTCTTTGCGCTATGACCGTGGGCATCGCCGCCCAGGACATAACGCACCCATCAACCACGAAAACAATAGAACCGCCGACGCACGAGGTTCAAACGACTCATGTCCAGAATGCGGAAGTCATCCACGTTTCAGGTCATGAGGTTGTTGTAGAACTCGAGAACGGCAAATTTGAGCTGTTGAATTTGGCCGAAGACGTCAGGTTCCAAGTTAATGGCAGAGACCTGACCGTCCATGAACTGACGCCCGGGACGAAGCTGTCCCAGGAGATTCACACGATCGCTACACCGCAACAGGTCACAACCCTGAGAACTGTGAACGGAAAGGTGTGGCACGTCAACGCCCCGAATTTAATCTTGTCTTTTCCCGACGGTGAGAACAAAGCCTACACGGTACCGAAGGGAATAGTGTTCCACATCGATGGTCAAGACAAGACGGTATTCGACCTAAAGAAGGGAATGGCGATTTCAGCAACGGTGTTGACGGTTGCGCCGCTTCGATCCTTCAGCACGCACACAGTTGTGACCGGTCAAGCGCCTCCGCGGCCGGATGTGACGTTTGAAGGGCCAATGCTAATTGAACCGGCCAGAGAGGCTACGGCCTTCACTGCCACCGTGGAGCAACCAGGGCCGCAAGAACTCCCCAAGACCGCCAGCCTCGTGCCGTTGGCTGGTATGCTTGGCTTCTTGGCACTGGCCCTTGGCATTGGTCTGAGAACTATCCGAAAACATATTGGTAACAACTTGTGAGGATATTTCATGGCGGCCAGGCTTACGAGGCTGACCGCCATCTCTCGGACCAAGAATCACTTTCTCTTGACTTGACCATCCGGAGTACTCTAATCGGAAGTGGCACAAGACGAACCAGAGTCGCGAACCGTCACTATGTTGGCGCGCTTCAATGAATCGTTCCGCCAGCAGGAGATGGTTTTTGCAACTCTGAACCTCTTTGTCCTGGCTGCACTCCTGTTGCTCCACTCGCTGTTTTCTTCTCTGCTAGGCGAACCCTCGCCCGTCTTGCTGGTCACACTGGGGGCTGCCTTTCTTGTCAAGATGCTGGAATTGCTTTGGCTCTGGGCCCGCTCGCAGCCTTTGAGCGAAACCCTGGAGGACGTCGTCGTCTGGGCTTCGATTTCTCTGAACATCGGTTTAAGCCTTCTTTTAACATTTCTCACCAATCGGGAAGACAGTCCCTACTTTGTTCTCCTCGCCTTGCCTGTCTTACAGGCAGCTTACCGCTTCAGCCTTCCCGCTTGCATCGGCGTAATTGCAGTTGCGGATTCCATGACCTTCTTCTGGGTCTCGCATTTTGCGGCGTTTCATCCGCCAGTCCAAGCCAGCGAGTATTTTGAAGCAGGTGTAATTTCCGTTGTGTACGCAATCGTGGGACCGTTGGTCTGGCTCCTCGTAAACCAACTCCGAAGTGATCAGAGAAAGCTCGCCTACAATCTACGAGAACTGGAGCGCACGCGTGAGCGACTAGTTGTCGAAGAGAAACTCGCCGTTGTGGGCCGTCTCTCGAGTGCGGTGGCACACGAAATTCGGAACCCGGTTTCCATCATTGCGAGTTCATTAGTTACCGCCGACCGGCCTGAGGTTGGGGAACAACAACGACGGGAGATGCACGCTATCGCACGCAGCGAGGCCGCTCGGCTGGAAAAATTGACCAGTGACTTCCTTTCTTATGCACGTCCGACTCAGCCGAAGCGAACTCTGGCGCCAATGGCGGAAGTGTTGGGCTATGTCGCAGAGATTGCCAATGTGCATGCCTCAAACAAAGACATCAGGGTCTCAGTCCAGGGTGGCGAGGGCTTGCTGGCGAATGTTGATCGTGAGCAGCTGCAGCGAGCACTCCTGAACCTGCTGCTCAACGCGATCGATGCCACGCCCGTTGGGGGACAGGTTGCGGTTCGCAGTAGCCGTCCATCGGCCCAAAGCGTGGAACTCCAGGTCGAAAATTCGGGTGAGCCGATCCCGGAAGAAGTGCTGTCCAGAATCTTTGAACCTTTCTATACGACCAAACCCCATGGAACAGGTCTCGGACTGGCGATTTCGAGAAATATCGCGAGAGTTCAAGGCGGCGACCTGGTCGTGGCTCGGAATGAATCCGGGCACGTGTGTTTCGCAATGACGGTTTCGGACGGAGAGCCAGTCGGCTCTGGAGCAATCAGCCATGGGTAGATTATTGATTGTGGATGACGAGCCTAACTTGCGCCGTGTCCTAAGCTCAGAGCTTCACCTCGACGGTCATACGGTCGACGAGGCGGACGGCGTTATAGCCGCTGTGCCTTTTTTGACGGAGCGAGAATACGACGCGGTCATCACAGACCAGAAAATGCCGGATGGGGATGGACTGAAAGTTCTATCGGTCGCTCAAGAGAACGATCCATCGTTGCCAGTAATCTTCCTCACCGCGGTTCCGACGATCGAGCTTGCAGTCGAGAGCATGCGGCAGGGAGCTTTTGATTTCATCACGAAACCTTTCAATCCTGAGGTTGTAAGGGCGACTGTGCGCCGCGCCTGTGAGCGCTCGAATCTGGTCCGGGAGAATCAACTCCTCAAATCCACGGTCGGCAATCTCCTCGGGGCCGACACCATCTTCGGGAACAGCGCTGAAATCAAGGAAGTACGCGAGCAGATCGCTCGCGTTGCCCCCACAGACGCAACCGTCTTGATTGTGGGGGAAACTGGAACTGGCAAAGAGCTCGTGGCCAGGGCAATTCATCGGAACAGCCGCAGGGCCCAGAAGCCGTTAATTGCCGTCAACTGTGCGGCTTTCACAGAAACTCTCTTGGAGAGCGAACTCTTCGGACACGAACGAGGAGCTTTTACAGGTGCCGATCGAGCCCGCCAGGGGTTGTTTGAGGCGGCCCATGGCGGAACCCTCTTTCTGGACGAAGCTGGCGAGATGTCCGCAGCCGCTCAGGCCAAGTTGCTTCGGGTCCTAGTCGATGGCGAATTACTGCGCGTGGGATCCACGCAGGCCCGCAAGGTTGATGTGCGGGTCCTGGTTGCAACCCATCGAAACCTTGAGGAACGAGTGCAGCTGGGGCTCTTCCGGCAGGATCTCTACTACCGGCTGGCGGTTGTTCCGATTCGCATTCCCCCGCTCCGCGAACGTCACGAGGATATACCTGGCCTCTGCGAGATCTTGTCAGCTCAAATTGCGAAGGACTTGAAGGTCCGCCCCAAACGCATGAGCCCGCAAGCTCTGCAGAAAATCGCTAACTATGCTTTTCCCGGCAACATACGGGAGTTGCGGAACCTTTTGGAGCGAGCGCATATCTTGGGGCACCGTGAGGAAATTGCCGCTGATGAACTTCCCATAGACGATAGAGGTCACGCAGCACCTGGCCTCCAGAAGATGGAGATGCGCGATTGGCTTCGAACCCTGCCAGCTAGCGTCGATCTCCGCGAACTGCTCACCGCCTTTGAAAAAGGCCTCATTGAGCGCGCATTGGAACAGGCTAATGGCGTGCAGGCCGAAGCAGCCCGAATGCTGGGGGTGTCGCGCAGCGACATAGGCTACAAAGTCGCGAAATATGCGATAGGGCGACCAGTCGATGCGACCTAGCGAAGAGCCTTGAGCATGTTCTTAGCACGGCTGGCCGCCTAGCTGAAAGTGTTTAGCGATGAACATTCAATCCATGCCCGGCATCTCTGACCTTGCCTTCCGGTTTGCCGCGGCTCTCGGAATCGGCTTGCTCATCGGTGCGGAGCGGGAGCGACGAAAAGGGGAGGGTCCGTCGCGCTCTCCGGCCGGTATCCGGACGTTCATGATTGCTTCTCTGTCAGGCG
>Ga0075030_100005338_pt1 | contig 11584 bp, 12 predicted proteins | sample LitLauG_LLR_2012_FD_71393 | JGI IMG/M metagenome (GOLD analysis project Ga0075030, IMG submission 71393) | Freshwater sediment microbial communities from Pennsylvania, USA - Little Laurel Run_MetaG_LLR_2012 | ecosystem: Environmental > Aquatic > Freshwater > Creek > Sediment | place: USA...
GTATCAGCAAGCGTTCGACCAGAGACCAGGACCGGCCCCGTTTCCGGAAGGGCCACGCGCCCTTCGCGATCCACAGTGCGGACCAACCGCTGTGAAACACCACCCCAGAGATCGATCGAGAGACCGTCACCTGGGCCGACCACGTAGCTCGGTCCCACGGGAAGATCCATGGGGATGTAATCAGGATTTGGCGTGCCTTTGCGGAAAACATCCAGGCCAAACCTTTCCAGTGGCCGGTTATTCGGCCCCGCCTGCACGTATAGGTCATATAGGGACGGCAGGTCCGCGTACGGATTCGGTCTACGCACCATCCTCAGCGGCTCTACCGCGGCAGTGCCTGCAGTAGCAGAATTGCCCACTCCCGGGTACCGTTCGAAGGCTCGGTCTGACTGCGGCATCCCGCTGTCCGCCGACAATTGGTTCGACAGTGGCACCAAGAAAGATTGCAGATCTGGCTGAATGGCCATTGGGGCCGAGAGAGTGTCCCCACTCCCGGATCCACGCAGACGTGGCATGTCGTTGACTTGTGCATTCACTTCGATCAGTCCTGAAGTGAGCACCGTTTCGGGGAAACCCACTCTGCCTGGAGATCCTGAGCCTTGGTCACCCGACAGGCTTATGCCATCCGGACGCGGCATTTGATTGGGCGAAACTCCCTCCGCCCGTTGGAGCGGTGCCTGTGAACGTGGTGTGCGCGCTGGTGTAGCCGGGCCAGGCGGCAAATTCTCACGATCCTCCCCAAGAGAGGACGGTAGCGCACAAGCGGGAACACTTTGCGGTTCGCATGTGGCGTTACGGCCCGCAGCTGAGGTTTCACCCAGACCGTCGCGGTGCTCGGCGGCGCGCGCGCGGATTTGCGCCCGTTCCTGCCTCACGAGCTTTTGCTCTGCTTCGAGATCGGAATCGGGATTCAAACGTGGCACGAGATAGCCGTACCTTTGCAGGAGGCGCGTTGCGAGCACTCGGGCACGCAGGTCCGAGTGCAGCCGTTCAGCAACCGCTACATCAGTCAGATCGGCCTCTTCCAGTATCTGCCCGCTCAATCCCGCATCCTGCGCAAGAAGGCGCTTCAACTCGACCATCAAACCCGCCTCTTTATTGACGACCTCAAGGATCTGGTCCGCTGAGCCCGCAACTCTGTCAAGGTTATCCGAGATGATATCCGGCGCGTGTAAAGGTACGGACCCGTGCGCTGCACTCCCCTGGGATTGCCGGCGTGGGTAAGCCTGCACGCTAAACAGCATAGCCAAGGCCAAAAGTGCGATCATTTTGCTCTTTCTTTTGTGGTCACACATAATTTCGCCTCCAAGCCAGGCAAGGACTCCGTCAATTCACTCCGCTCACAACCATCTTGCTTCGCAACGCATTCAGAAACCCCTCTTCACACACTTCGACATCGCTTGAATGAATTTCGAGGGAAGCCCAGTAGTAAACGACGAAATTCTTGTCCGGCGCGACCGCAATGACGCGCAGTTCCGGGTGTTCGCGCAGCAAATTGTCACAGATGGCTGGCCTTCTATCTGGCAAGTCGAGCGCGATGACCACGAAATTTGGCAGGGTTCTCTTTACGCTCTCCAAGATCTTCGACTCTTCGGCAACTTCACCGACAATTTCAAAGTCGGGTTGCGCCGCCAGCACCTCAAGAATCAATTCCCTCATGAGCCGAGGTCGGTTAGCCACGAGGATGCGAATCGGCTTTTCCATTGCGCCTCTCCATCTTGAGCCGCACAGTATCGGTTTCCTTGCGGGAATGGGAAGGCTCAATGAGGTACTTTTCACAGGGACCAAGAAAAGACCAATCGTGTATTCGCAATTGAATCGCTGAGACCAAAAGGCATCCAAAAGGACTATCGAGCGGTCAAGACCAAATCAGGGTCAGAATTTCTTCTCTCAACGATCTCTTTGGGCCTCGATTAATTTGTTGTTCAACATGGCACTGCGGATAACTCATCATTGCGATTCTCCTGATGCCCATCGATATCCCGGCCGCCAAGCAACGTTCTCCTGCAGAAGGGACCCTGTTTCTGTCTCGTTTTGAGCAACCAAACCCATCCCCTCAATCACCGAGACAATCTGAGGCTTCGTTTTTCCTGCTGGCCGGCCTCGGTTTCCTTCGATTAGCCTGTTTCGGCGGATGTGCAAAATTGAACAGAACCAGCGTTTTTCTCGGTATAAGGTGAGCGCGAATGATCAACCTCCTAGCCGCTCATTCGGATATGGTGGGAATAGTGTCGCGGGGTATCTCTAGTATTAGTGCTTATCTTGTTGCAGAGAATCGTCTGCTTCGTCAAACCCTAGTGCGTCTCCTTCAGAAGCGCGCGGGAATAACAATCGCAGGCGAAAGTCGCTCCTTTGAGGCCGCGTCAGAACAGATTGTCGCCTCCCGGTGCGAGCTTTTGCTCTTAGACTCTCCTGCGACAACTCAAGCAACTGCTTTGATCGAAGGGCTCTGCGAGAAGGCGCCAGAGCTTAAGATTGTCCTGTTTGGGATGGAAGAAAACACCCAGAGCTTCCTGAACGCCGTGCAGTTAGGGGTTCGCGGATACTTGCTGAAAGATGCGTCCTGCTCGGAGATCATCACCGCAGTCCGGGGAGTGGCTGATGGAGAAGCTGTCTGCCCTCCGAAACTCTGCCTGGCTCTTTTCCATTGCGTAAAGAAGGAGTCCCAGAATAAACCGAAAATGAACGATCAGTATGCTTTTGCGAAGTTCGGGCTGACTTACCGGCAGCGCCAGCTCATAACCATGGTTGCCACAGGCTTGACCACCAAGGAAATCGCTGCCCACTTGAATTTGTCACAATTTACGGTGAAGAATCATATGTATCGCATCATGAAACAGATGGATGTCCGAAGCCGCTTCGAAGTGGTCGACATGGTCAGGGCCGCCGGATACTTCCCAGCCGCCCAGCAATAGACGACGAACTTTCCCCGGGGAAAACCTAGACTTGCAGTATCGCACTTTGCGAACCGGTTTTCGGAAACGCCAGGTCAAAGCCGAACATGTTTGGCTTGGGACCGTTGAACAACGGACCATCCATCTGCATCAAAAAAATATATACAAGGCACTTCGACCCTCATTCCCATAAGGTCGAAGATGGTGAAGAAACGCGAGGAATGTTCGCCAAGGGACCGTTCCAATTTGTAAAACTGCTTGGATCGTGTTCGTCCCCGCTGAATTGAGTGAGGATCTCTCGACCCGGCTCCACAATTTTCTTACTGCTGTTGATGAGCTGCCGCAATCGCTCCCTGGCGGCCTCAAACTTGAGCCGTCTGTCGGCGGAGATTTCCACCGCTACCTTTCCACGTTCTCCGTTCGTTGAGAGCGCTGCAATAATCCCCAGGAACTTCTCCATAGTAGGCGGTTTCCTCCCCCAGTCTCCGCTTGGATGGCTTTGAGACGGTTTGCGTGTGCCCCAGCCGTCGTCAGGATTGAGTTCTGATAAACGCCATAACCACGGTGCTGTGATCTTCGTTGCTACTCATCGCTTGGAGCGCCAAGGTCTGTTCAGTTTAAGAAATGCCCTTGTGACCAGTTTCAAGTCCCTATTCAAGACTGCACTTAAGTCACAATCGCGGAATCATTTAGGCCTGTTCAAAAGCGAACAGAATGCCGACTGGTTACTTCTTACTCTGATCTCCAACGGATTTGCTTCAGCTGGGGATCGGGACTTGCGACAAAAGCTTTACTTGATCTCCGCGCTGAAGAATGCCGTGATGGCAGTTCTCGGTGGCTCTTAACGCAAACTAAACGGAGAGTCCACGGTTCGGATATGCTCTCCGAGAATTTTGATTTCAATCTTGCAGAAGAGTCAGAGGGCGTCTGGAGAAAATCAGGAAACGGAGTTTCATTTCATGGCGTTGGATGGAGCGGTAATGCAGTCTCAAGTGGTTTCTGACAAGGAAATGAATGAAGTTAGCCTGATAAGTGCTGGTAAGAGAGGCGACGCTCTAGCGCTCGACACGTTGTTGCGCCGGCACTATCGTTCCCTTTTTCATTCGGCTTACCGCATTATGGGGAACGCCGAGGATGCCGAGGATGCTCTGCAGGACGGAATGCTATCGGCGTATCGGAACCTCAAAAGCTTTGAAGGTCGATCACAATTTCGGACTTGGTTGACAAGAATCGTCATCAATGCCGCTCTCATGCGTCGGCGAGGGTTGAGGTTAAGTTCGATATTGATAGCGGACAACTCCGAGAGTCTGGATGACATTAGAGATGCGCGGTATCTGGCCTCCAAAAGTGCTACCCCTGAGCAGCTGTTCGGCCGGATGGAAGTGCGTGAAATGATTTGCAATCAACTGCATGCACTCTCTCCCACCCTCCGCTCCGTTTTCCTTATGCGTCTTGTTGGGGAACATGAGACCAATGAAACTGCAAAGATATTAAACGTGCCAGTTAATACCGTAAAAGCCCGGCTCTGGCGCGCACGGCGGCAGATGCTAAACCGCTTAGGCCCGAGGCTCCACAAAGAGGCAAAGCCACTTCATGAGAATCAAGCTCACTTCACCAAGCCAGCTGCTGGTTGTGAGTGACCTGCTTACCTCTTCGGTCGAACACCGACTAGCCAACGTAGCTGGCCCACTTGGTGGAAGAAGTTCGGTACTCGCAGAAATCCCCCTAGTTAGCCACGGGCTGCTTGCCGAGATGCTTGGAACGACTGGTCCGCGTATAAACTTATTCATGAATCGGTTTCGGAAGCGGGGATTCATAACTGATGATGGCGGGCTGGAAATAAGGGAATCTTTTCGAAAAGTGATGCTCGGCACCTGATGCGGCGCTATACAATTAATTTATTGAAACTTAACCCGCCGCGCTGTTCTGACCATGCAAGCCTTATCTCAAGCTAGCTGTTCATTACCTGCCCAGTCACGAGCTGGCGTGCGCCGCCTAATGAATGGAAACTGGTACTTTGCTACTGTTTTCTTGGCTAGACCATTCTTCATGGCGAGGTTGCAGACTCCCCAGATCGACCTCCATGTCGAGCTGAATCGCAATCGCTGCCAGCCAGATAGCCCGCTCAATTAGCTGCATCTCAACAGGAGAAGGCTTTCTGGGAGAGCCGCTGTACATGTCAAGAAAACCGAGAGGTTCATCTTGATCAGACAGGATGGTCGCAGAGTAGAAGGGGGAGAGGCCGAATTGGGTCGCGTTTCCCGCAATCTCAGAGGTTCTGGTTGACGCATCTTCGAACAGGGAGATCAAGGAAACCATTCCCCCAAGCGGATAATCCAGACCAACGCAAATTTCGTTCAGCACTACCGGCAGGGGCGCGCCCGTGGAAATGGAGTGGAGGACCTGCTCTTCCGAGGCTGTTAAGTCTTGGAGCTTCCCCCCAGACACATCTTGGATACGCCTTTTTTTCGCCGGAAAGCGATGCTTGACGCGATTGTCATTCATTCAATACCTCCTTTTTCAGCTTGCCGTAGAGAGGGTCCCAGTGGACTGCCCCCTTGTTCTGTGCCGACTGTTTTTCATCGTATAGAGCGCCTTGTCCGCAACGTAGAGCAGCGTACCGAGGGAATCTGCCTCTTTGGGAAAACTAGCGACGCCTACGCTGACTGTTAGGTGCGGAATTTCAATATCCTTACCAAGGAGTGCACAAATGCGGCGCGCCACCAATGTTGCCGCCGCTGCCCCGGTCTCTGGCAGCACTAAAGCGAATTCGTCACCGCCTTGACGCGCTGCCGTATCTATTGAACGAGAGCAATCGGTCAGCGTTTGCCCCAGCCGGCAGAGTGCACGGTCTCCCGCTGGATGGCCAAAACCATCGTTTACCAGTTTTAGTCCGTCGAGATCCAATAGTAGAAGAGAGAATTCTCTGCCAGTACGTTTAGAGCGGGAGATCTCGGACTGTAAGACATCGAAAAGGCCGCGGCGATTGGCCAAACCTGTAAGAGAATCGCTCAGGGCCTGGTGGCGCAGTTGGTCTTCCAATCTCCTCTGCTCTGTAATATCCACGGCGATTACCTCATAGCCGTTGAAGTTTCCCTCATCATCGTGGACACCGCGGCCGCTCACCATCACTTTGATGGTCGTCCCGTTTTTTCTGATCCACTCTGTTTCAACCGGCTCAATCTTCATCGGTCCGGCGCTGCCGGCTAACGGCGGTTTCACGCCAATGTCAATCGACAGGTTGCATTTCGCAGAAAGCAACTCAGCTTGCGTCTGGTATCCAAGCATCGTCAAAAGCGCCTCGTTGACTTCCAGGAATTTCCCTCTTAGGTCGCACCTGCACACGGCGTAAGCTGGGTTCTCTATGAGGGCTCGATACTGCGATCTCCAGTGGCGTAAAGCCGTCTCAGCCTTCACCAGTTCGGAGCGGAGTTTCTCCTCGCGCAAGACCCGGCGAACCGCCGATGGCAATTGGACCAGATTCTCCCTTTCAACATAGTCGTGAGTGGCGTCGGCGGTAAGCTGTGCGATGAATTCCTCGTCGGTGGAAGAAGTAATAAAAAGAGACGGGATTCCCGGCACCGTTTGGCGGAACAGCTCGAGAGTCTGACGGCGCTTCCAACCGGGGCAGTGATACTCTGCAATCACAAGATCATACGAGTGTGATCGCAGTGATTCAGTGCACTGCGCCAGGTTCAAAACAAAATCGGCGTCTACCGTAAATTGCGCCTTCTTCAGTTCCTGCAAACAGTCTTCTATTACATTGGCATCGCGGTGGACAAACAGGACAGCGATCGAGCGCTGCCGGTGAGCCGGAAGACTATTCAGTCGTAGCCCCTGCTGCAACAATTCAGCTACGCCATGAACCGAGCGTGACATGGAAGCCATTTTAAGAATAACCGCAGCGTTATAGACCTTCGAGAGATGCCAGGCGCCCTAACCCTTTCAAGACCATCGTAAATGTGCAAAACCTTGCATGCTGTTCACTTTTGTACATTCCTGAAATCGTGAATCAATCTAGGATCTTGTTGCTTCAGCGACCTTTCGCTGACTGCAAACGGGCGACCTAAAACGGGGCCGCTTTTAAGTAGAGTATGCGAGAAAAACGGAAGATCCTGTTTCGTCGAAGCTCGGGCATTCGGCTAACCACCGGATTTTAAATGCCCCAGGCCAAGTAATCATTTCCAAGGCAGTTACAGGAGGGTAAAGTGGAACCAATACCGGTTAGGCAGCAACTTCCGCACGTTGGACATTCCGAGTCCTGCAGAAATATTTACTTCTTCTGCGAGAAGAACACTGGTGCGACTCACTTCCAGTTAACAGCGAACTCAGACGGAAATCTCCCCACCGATGAGGCCGCTGGATTGTTGGCAATGCATTGCATAGCGCGCGGCCGAGTGCCGAGTGATTACCTAATTCTGGTGCGCGCCACCGCCAATTCGGTTAAGGGGCTAAGCGAAAAGACCGCCACCCTGCTCAAGGTTGGCAGGATGATTCATCAGCAAATTGCATTGACCCGCAGAGAAAAAGAGGTTCTGGCCGGCTTGATGAGGTGCCATTCAAACAAAGAAATTGGTGCACAATTGAGAGTCTCTGAACGAACCGTGAAATTTCACGTCTCTTCGATGCTGGCAAAATTTAGTGTCAGAAGCCGGTTGGAATTGGTAAGGAAGGCTTCCAGTCAATTCGCTGCCCTTAAGGCGTTCGTACCTGTAGAACCGCTGGGTGAAGAACTCTCAACTGATGAGGGTTCCCGCATTCGGCGGGATATCGGCCGTGCTGTGGAGCTTCGTCCAGCGCTCAAGAACGAATGATATTTGGTGAGCCGCTCTCAAATTAGGTCATGAGAGCCCGGGGCAACTTCGTAGTTTCAGTGAGGCGCCATTGGCGCGCGAATTGTGGATCGGAAAAGAGACCACTCTAGTTCGGAACCAATAGAAAAATTGGTAAAAAGATACAGACAGCAGATTGGACATCACGAGTTTTGAAGAGCTACTTACGCGGCCAGCAGCGCGGAGCCCAATTCTATCCGCAGAGCTCGGCGCCACTTTTTTTATTCTCCCAAATCAAGCCTGGATCTGAAATCTGCTGATTACTCCTTCCTAAGAATCAGCCGGCCACTATTGTCCTTTACCGCATAGATGGCAGGTGACCGCTCACCGGACGGGGGGCAGCGGGGGCTTGAGAAATGTGCCGGTTTCGCCGAGCATGCTTCTTCTGTCTCATAAGAACCTCTGGATACACCGGATGGATTCACGGAAGCAACCCCGGTCTTCGACAGAAGGTCCGCTTTCAAGTAGACATTTATGTTTCTTTCCATATCAACGGGAAATCTCGGTGCGGGGCCAATCCATTTTTCTTGGTACACCTTGAGGATAATTTCCCTAAATACTGGAAGCGCCGCCCGGCCACCGGTCTCCATCCCGCCAAGTGAGCGGTTATCATCGAATCCAATTCGGACAGCGACAGTAATTCCATCGGGGCCGTAGGTTGACCCCAGAAAGAGAGCATCCCGGTAGTTGTTCGTGGTCCCTGTCTTCCCCATCACCGCAATTGGAAAGCTATGCGAGTCGAGTTCATGTGCAGTGCCCGAAGGAATCCGGATTACTCCCCTCAGCCCCTCTTGGATCAATGAAAGCCCGATCTTATTTTGGTCCGTTTGACAACAAAAGCTTTGATGACGGTAAAGTACGCTTCCACCAGTCTGATCGATTTTCGATATCGCGTAAGGCTCAGCGTGCAGACCACTCGCCATCATCCGGTAAGCGTTTGCAAGTTCCAGCAGCGTAACTTCGGAAGCCCCCAGTGCCGTCGTCTCGTATCGTTGTAATGTGGTATGAATCCCTGCATCGCGGGCTGTTTTGAGTACCAAGTCAATTCCGACTTGTTGCGTAATCCAAATGGCGACCGAGTTTCTCGACTCCGCTAGAGCGCGTCGGGCAGGAATGATGCCCTCAAATTTATTGTCAAAATTCGAGATCCACTTAGAAGGGGCGTTACCTGACATTTCGACGGAGATCGGCTCATCAGGAACGGGCGTATCGAGGTCCAACGCACCCTGACGAAAGGCAGCTAGATAGACCAGTGGCTTCATCGCCGAGCCAGGCTGGCGCAAAGACTGAGTTACCCGGTTAAAGTCGCTGTAAGTAGTACCGTGCCCCTTATAGATTCGCCGCCCGCCAGCTTCTGCCAGAATCGCGGCATCGCTATTCCGCAGGACTACCACTGATCCCTGAATCAGCCCCCTACTCTGCGAATGGCGTTTTTCATAAAGGGTTAGGCCATGTTCCAAGGCTTCATTCGCAAGGCGTTGGATCCGGTTGTCAATTGTTGAATAGACACAGAAGCGGCCCTCGAGCAATCTGCTTAGTGTCAGATCATGGCTTGGCGTGACGTCGATCCACTTCAGTTCTTCGAGCACATTTTCGACAGCTGCTGGCGCCTCAGTCAAACCAGTACCATGCGCGGCCAGTTTAATCGGAGCTTTCTGGCAAAGCAGTGCGATCTGGGAAGAAAGAAAATTATTCTTGACCATGAGCGCTAAGATTTGATTCCTGCGATGGATCGACTTCTGATTGTCTGCCAGGTTAGGGGCATATTCGCTGGGAGACTTTGTGATTCCCGCAAGGATCGCCGCTTTGTCGGCATCATCCGCCGTAAGACCTAACAAGGGTTTGCCAAAATAGAACTGAGAGGCTGCCGCAAATCCGTAGCGTCCATTTCCCATGTAGATAAAGCTGGCGTACCGCGCAAACAACTCTTCTTTGGCTCTTCGCTTGGAGCCATAGCGCTTCTGCATCTCTGTTTCGATCCACAGAGATAGACGCATCTCCTCCAGTTTAAGCAACACGCGATTAGTAGCGTGCACTCCTATAACGAGCGCTAGACCGCGCGGGAATAAATCTTCTTTCTGCAGTGAATTACTACTCTTTGCGGTGATCATTTTCTGCAGAAAGAAACCGCGTACGAGCTGCTGCGTTATCGTGGACCCGCCCTGCGGGAAAACCTGGTCCCGGTCGGCACCATGATCTTTCCTCGGGTCTTGTCGATGCGTGATCAAAGCCCGCAAGTTCATTTTGCTGAATAAGCGAGGGTAAACCGAGAAGTCCACTCCCGAGTGTGAGAAGAAATTCTCATCCTCGGCCGAGAGGATCGCATTTCGCAGAACTTCGGGGATATCCTTGAATTCAATGATCTCTCTACGTTCCGTCCCTAATTCGACTAAGACTTGACCATTGCTATCGTAAATATGCCCCGCGGTTGGCGGTTCAAAACGGATAAAGGATTCCAAGTCAGGCAAATTAGTTCTGTTGAATTTGACATAAGTCATCGCGCACAGTGCAAATATCATTGGCATTACAAGGAGCAAAGATGCTATCCGGAGAGCCCAACTCCTTGAGTACGTTCCCCAAAGGCGAGAAAATATCTGCCGCGAATCCCGATTCAATCGTGGTATTTGCAGTCTCATTCTAATCATTTACACAACCCGGAATTCCATTTCCACGTGAGCAACTTTCAACCCCGAAACGGAAGGGGTGTTTCTGAAGAACTCCCACTGAGCAACAAGTCTGTCATCCTAAGTGCGGTAATTCTGTTCAATATGAGTCATGTCTGAGATTTGGTCTGCCGGCTGAATCAGCCGTATCAGGAACTACCCAGTTTGAAATTGGGAAGAAGGCACGCTCTTTCTAGAAGAACTGAGCGCGGGGTCCTGTGCTGTCTGGGACATCCGTCGCTTCTTCGCGGCGCTACAGTCGGTGCACCGGTAATCCGAATTTGGCTTCTCGGCCCAAGAGGACTTTCTATTGGATCACGACTGAATAGTTACCTTAGAGTTTGAGCTTGACAACGGCCATGGTTGCAACGACAGCAGTAGTTGCTTTGCCTAAGACCTCAAGCTGCCAGGGCCCAGGTCCGCACCTTTGACCGGGACCCTGGTGATTACGACAACTTGGACGACCGCGAGGATGGCGTTTGTAAGTGCTATCTAGTGGCGCAGCACCGGAATTAGCTCTTTAACACACACTGATCATGCACATGGAGTGAGCACGATGACCGAAGAGTCCAAGCGGGCTTCTCAGCGGTTTAAGTCCCACCCGGGCAGCAACGTCTCCTACATCGAAGGGGCTGGAGCGATCCGCGACTTGAGTTTGGATGGCCTCTTTATTGTGGATCCCGAACCGCTTGAGGTCGGTACGACGATAACGTTCTCCATCCGTCTAGGAAACGAGATCGTATCGTTTAAAGGGATTGTCAAGCGGTCCGTACCTCAAGAAGGGATGGGTATTCAATTCCAGGGAATGCCCCGCGAGGCGAGAAGGCGCCTGCTCGCGCATATCGCCAGGATAACTTGAGCGCAGTGCCAAAACTGAGAAGGAACCCAAATACAGACGACTCGTGTTTGCCGTATATGCCTGAACTCTTAGCCAGCGCACAAACCGCGATGCTAGATCAGCGTTGAATTCGATTGTGGAGGACATTTTGTCGCTACAATCGCTCCGGTTATCCTAAGAGGGCAAAAGCTCTTCTGGCGCGCTACGGAGGAAAGCGGGTACAGATTCTTTCTGATTCTTCGCTGCGGGTGTTGGCCTCTCGGCCGTGGTTCCTATTTCCGATAGAACCAGGAGTTAGCCAACCGGTGCAAGGCACGATCGGCCCGCGAGCCAACTCTGCCGTGATCTGGCTGGGCC
>Ga0075030_100005342_pt1 | contig 11581 bp, 6 predicted proteins | sample LitLauG_LLR_2012_FD_71393 | JGI IMG/M metagenome (GOLD analysis project Ga0075030, IMG submission 71393) | Freshwater sediment microbial communities from Pennsylvania, USA - Little Laurel Run_MetaG_LLR_2012 | ecosystem: Environmental > Aquatic > Freshwater > Creek > Sediment | place: USA...
CCTCAACTTACCGTGAGCTATGGATTGCGCTACGAGGTCAACAGCCGAATCCATGAAGCCACGAAGCGGACATCGCTTCCAATTTTTCTTGGACCCGACGGAAAGCCGACGCCCTATTGGGATCGAAATGCGGCGCAACAGATCCTCATCAATCCGCAACCCCCGTACGATCAAGATTGGAATGGCTGGGGGCCGCGGCTGGCGCTGGATTACGCTGTCAGCAAACACACAGTACTGCACGCGGGTGGGACGATCACCACGCAGATTCCGAATCTGTGGCAGGACAACTTCCTGACGGCATCGATCCCGTACGTTTTTTCTCCATCGATCTACGCTCAGCCGAACGAGCCGGTTCATTTTCAGAATGCGTTTGTCCCGCTGACTCTGCCGGCTGCGTACAACATCCAGGGCCAGCCGATCTTCGCTACAGGCCGGTCACAAGATGTTCCGGCAAATGCCGTTTTCGACTACGCGCGCTTCCAAGCGGATCTGAATGCGTTGGCCCCCGGGAATGTGCAGCTAGTGAACGTCACCGGCATTGCGAAGAACTTTGGGAATGGTTATATCGGAAGCTGGACTGCCGGTGTCGATCATGATTTCGGCGATTTCAAATTCAATGCTTCATATGTGGGCACGGCCGGCATTCATTTGGCAAGGGCATACAACCCCAACGGATATGGTGGCGCTTGCGAAGGATTCGCACCGTTCACGCAATTCGATACGCCGTGTCATGCCACCGGAGGGTTTGGGCCGGAACTCATCATGACCACTGGTTCGCACTCGTCCTATCACGCTCTGCAGACGAGCCTGACCAAGAATTCGGCGCGGCTGGGCCTGGGAGTGCAAGCGAGTTACACATACTCAAAGTCGCTGGACGATACCAGCGCCGTGCTGGGCGGGCTTCTCGGAACGTCGGGAACGATCCTGCAAACGGCGCCGCAGAACCCCTGGGAACCATCGGCTGAAAAGGGTCCGTCGACATTCGATGTGAAGCACGTGTTCGCGGCCAGCGTGATTCAGTTGGTGCCGCTCGAGAAAGTACAATTCCTGCGGCCCCTGGGTCGGACCTTTACCAGAGGATGGCAGGTCTTGAACATCACGACCCTGACAACGGGGTCGCCGTTTACTGTCTACTCCGGCGTGCAGCAAACTGGAGCGGGGCTGGGGGGAGGAGATCGTCCCGATCTGGTTTCGATGCCGCACCTTTCGACGAGCCGGGCGGTGCGGGACGATTACTTCGGGTTGGGTGAGGACAACCCATCCTTGTTCTATATCCCGATCAACATTCCGGGTGGAACCGGGCCGCACAGCGGACGCTTCGGTACTCTCGGGCGAAACACCTTCCGGGGACCGGCCTTTCACGACTTTGACTTTGCGCTCATCAAAGATACGCCGTTCGGACACCGCGGGAATGCCGAGATGGGAACGCTTGAATTCCGCGCAGAGTTCTTCAACATCTTCAACATCGTGAATTTCGGGTTGCCGTCGAATATTGTCAGCGGGAGCGGGTTCGGGATCATCAGCAAGACCGCCGGGACTTCGCGGCAGATTCAGTTCTCGCTGAAGGTAATCTACTGAGCTTCGATTCACCACGGAGACACGGAGGCACGGAGAAGAAGTGATCTCAAGCCTGTCGCTGTTGCCATTCAGATTGAAAATCAATAGTCATACTACTTCACTATTCCTCAGGGTGACACATCATGAAACGGCATCTCTTTTCTCTCGCAGTCGTGCTTGTGTGTTTTCTGGGAGCATTTTCATTCGCGGGTGAGACGAAGATTCTCACCAATCACCTCGGCTATGAACCTGCAGGTCCTAAACACGCGGTTGTTCTGGGGAGAGCGGGGGACAGCGTCTCGAACTGTTCGCTCAAGAAGGACGCGAACGATCAGCAGGTGATGGCTGTGCCCGCGAAAGCGACCGGGCCGGTACAGAAATGGAAAGACTGGTACTTCTGGACGCTGGATTTCGACGCGTTCTCGACCGAGGGCAAATACTACCTGGAGTGCAGCACTGGAGCGGGGAATGTTCGTTCATTTCCATTTCCGATCCAGCGCGATGTGCTTGAGCGCAACACGATTTCGGACGTCATTTACTACCTCAAGGAAGAGCGAAGCTCGGGCGAATACGACAAAGCCGATCGTCACTTAAAGTTCGAAGGCGGGAAGGCGGGCACCGTCGACGCGCACGGCGGTTGGTGGGACGCGACGGGGGACTACGGGAAGCACTTCTCACACCTGTCGTTTTCGACCTACTTCAACCCGCAGCAGATTCCGTTCACCGTTTATAGCCTGCTGAAGAGTTATGAGCAGACCAAGTTGCGCGGGAATCAGAATTTTGAGCGCTATCAGTCCCATCTGCTGGACGAGGCCATGTTCGGCGCCGACTACTTAGTCCGAATGAAGGTACCGGGTGGATCTTTCTATCGCTCGGTGACGACCGGTCCTGTCGAGCAGACTCCCCAGGGACGCAAGATTGCAGGAGAGATGAAACGATTTGGAATCGAGGGTGCGCCAGGGCAGGGCGCGAAGGAAATGGTCGAGTCGGCGAACAACGACCGCGAGTATGAGGTCAGCTACCGGTCGGGAGGGGGAATCGCGGTTGCAGCCCTTGCTATGGCAAGCACGTATCCACTGTCGGGAGAGTTCTCGAGCGCACAGTATTTAAAGGCCGGGGAAGATGCCTTCGAGTATCTGGAGAAAGACAACCTTAAGCTGATCAACGATGGGAAGGAGAACATCGCTGACGATTACTGTGCGCTCGTGGCGGCGACCGAACTCTACCGCGCTACCAGGAAAGAGACGTACAAGACGGCAGCGGATCGGCGAGCAAAAAGCCTGATGTCGCGGCAGATCAGCGGCGGCGGCCTCAACAATTACTGGCGCGCCGATGATGGGACGCGTCCGTTCTTCCATGCTTCCGACGGCGGCTTGCCGGTGGTGAGCTTGCTCTACTATGCGGAAATCGCAGATGCGGCGACCCGCAAGCAGGTGCTGGAGACGGTGAGAAGATCGCTGGAGTTCGAACTGGCGATCACGGCCGAAGTCAGCAATCCGTTCGGTTACAGCCGCGAGTATGTGCAGGACAAGACCGGGGCGCGGCGTACCACTTTCTTCTTCCCGCACAATAGCGACGCGGCGCCGTGGTGGCAGGGAGAAAATGCGCGGCTGGCTTCAGTGGCAACTGCGGCGCGTTTGGCGGCGCGAGTCTTCTCCGGCGATGCTGAATTTCGCGGGAAACTTGAAGCCTTTGCTACAAACCAGCTGAACTGGATTTTGGGGCTCAATCCGTTTGACTCGTGCATGCTCAATGGTGTGGGGCGCAACAACCCTCCTTATATGTACTTCGACTCGTGGGAGTTCACGAATGCGCCGGGCGGTATCTCGAACGGGATCACCAGCGGCTTCAAGGACGAGAGCGATATCGACTACCTGCTGCCGTATCGAGAGACGGGCGCGGACAATGACTGGCGCTGGGGAGAGCAGTGGCTGCCGCATTCATCATGGTATTTACTGGCGGTGGCGAGCGGCGGAGAAGGACGCAAGTGAAGCTTTGGCGTGGACGCGTTTATCTGTCAAGAACCTGTAAGCGCCTGTCGCTCGGGCTCGTTTTTCCCGGGCGAGACTCAATGCATCTTGGGAATTCCTTTTCGAGCCACGGGTAGCCTCTTGGTGAAAGGGATCCTTCGACTGCGGTTGTTCTTTGCGCTTATCGCGCAAAGAACAATCCTCGCTCAGGATGACAGGTATTGATGACAGGCCCTGATGACAGGCCCTGATTTCAGGCCCCGCTGCAGTTTTATTGACTGGTTGCTCGGCGGAGGATCTGGACCTCCATCGGGCGCAAACTGACGCCAACAACGTGGAGCGGGCCGGTTCCGATTGAGCCGTCAACTTCTTGCACCGTTGCTACTCCTTGGGGGATTACGCGGACTGGCTGCGGAGCCTGCGGACCCGGCTGATTGGTGTACAAGACGTCAAAGGCATCTCCCTCCGAACTGAGCAGGATCTCAACGATGACATCGAGTTGTTGCGCTTGGGTGGGATTTGTATTCGCGGCGACGACAACCTCCTGATCGTTGAGGATCCGCGAGAAGGCGACTACTCCTTGCGGGAATCCGGAGACTCCGAAGTTGACGACATCGCCCGAGAGCGGACGAAAATAGAAGCGTCCGTAACGCAGCGCCGATTGTTGCGCGCGGACGGCGCCAATTTGCTGAATGTGCCGGTAGAAGTCGCTCTGTCCGTCAAAGCCGGGGCCTCCCCAAAGCGCCTCGCGCACGGCGGCGTCGCTTCCGGCACCATGTAATCCTTGTTCAGTGCCGTAGTAAAGACAAGGGATTCCGGGCAGGGAGTACAGGCAGGCCAGTCCCAGTGTCACTTGATCGTCGAACTTCGCGGGGTTCGAGGGGTCGACGTAGCGGATGCGTTCCTTCACGTCGTGATTGTCGAGAAAAGTGACGAAGTAACGGGTCGCGTCGCCGTGGGAGCTGAGCACATTGGCTTCGACATTCTTGCGGTTCTGATACATGCCGACGACGGCGTTCGGAGCCGCGAATCCTTTCACAACGGGCTTCAGACTGTTAAACAAGGGGTAATCGAGCGCGGCATCAACGCCGACCAGATCGCTCTGATCGCTAGTGTTTCGTCCGATGAATCTCGCGATGTCTTGTTCGGCAGTTGCGTCGAAGACTTCTCCGAAGGTGAAGAAATTCTTTTTGCCGATGCTCAGCGCAAATTCGCGCATCGAGTTTCCAAACAGGCGTGGAAGGTCGCCCTTGAGATAGCGCAGCGTGTCTATGCGGAAGCCATCGACATCGAAGCGGGCGATCACATACTGGTAGGCTCGAATCAGGAAGCGCTGCAGATCGGGATCAGCCGACATCATTTGTTTCAGAACGCTGAAATCGCCGACGGTATCGTCGCCATTGCCATCCGGAGTGCCCTGACGGCGGAAGAACTTGTTTTGTTGCAGCTCCGTGGGCCACACGACTGCGTCGAGCGGCGGGTTGGGCATGGTTGCGACGTCGGGGAAGTCGGGCCGCGCGGCGCCGGTTTGATCGCGCCACTGAACCGGCTGGGGTGAAACATGAAAGCTGGCCTGCGCTCCCTGGTTGCTGATGCAGAACTTGTCTGCGGGATCGCATTGGTACGCGAATGCGTTGCCCGTGTGGTTCAGCACGATATCGAAGATGACGAGCAGGTCTTGCTGGTGGGCTGCGTCCACGAGGGCGCGCAGTTCATTGTCAGCGGCGGCGGGATTGTCGGCGAACCGAGGCTCGGCGCCGATGAAGTTGTGTATGCCGTAGCCGTGATACGTGTTTGGATCGAAGGAGAAGTTCTTCAGCACCGGACTGAGCCAGATGGCTCCGGCGCCGAGTTGTTTGATGTAGGAAAGTTGTTGCTGGACGCCTGAGAATCTTCCGCCCTGGAATCCGGAGAAGTTGGGGTCGTCAAATGGCTGGTGGGCGGGAGGTGCGGAGGGGTTATTGAAGCGATCGAGCATCAGGAAATAGATCCAGCGGTCGCGCCAGTCTGCTGGCGAAGGAAACGGAGCGGCGGCGGGGTTGGGTGGATTGACGGCTTGGTCGAGAATCGCCTGAAAATCAGGAGCGAACAGCGAGGTCGGCACGACGCACCTCCGGGAAGGGTTATCGATGAGGGGGAAAATTGGAAGGGCCCGTCTGGATACTAACTCGTTCGGGTTAATAACATTGGGACAATTGCAATGGCGTTCGGAAATTGGAACAGCGAGGTCTTGGCCGAAATTGCGAAAGTTCTTGAAAAAGGGTCGAGCTTCGCTCGACGGACAGCCGCGCTGAGTGCGCGGGCGAGACGCCCTCGCGACAGCCGGCTAGGAAGCCGGCGCTACGCTTTAGTCGCCGCTGGCGTGGTTCTGCGTGGGCACCAGCACCAGGCGCTGGCGGGCGGGAACGGGCTCGGGCTGTGCCGGATGGCGGAACGCGCTCAGGATGCCGAAGACGGACAGATATGCGGCCAGGACTCCGAGGCTGAGGGAAGCGATCACAGTGAAGCAGAGGATAACGGGCATCAGGAGCGAAGTCACGGTCTTAACATCCTTTTGGTTGATGTCTGCAGAAGCTGGCTACTTCGTATCGGTGAGTCCAACAGCGTCGTTTGTCGGTAGTCCCTTCGCTACGCTCAGGGCGGGCTAGAAGCGTCGTTAGCAGGAAATCGTCGGCTAACGACTAACGACCAGCGACCGTGTTCAATCTACCTGCGTTGACGGTCCACGCTGTTGGCGACTAAGATACGGAGTAGAGCTGTGCATTCCTACTTTCGGACAACTCTGGGTACCTGTCGACATTACGGAAGGGCACATCAACGCAGGCGAATGATGGCCATTACCAAGATTTCTGTCCGGGGCGCCCGGCAGCACAACCTGAAAAACATCAGCGTGGAGATCCCGCGGAACACGCTTACGGTCGTGACCGGGCTAAGCGGATCGGGGAAGTCCTCGCTTGCGTTTGACACCATTTATGCCGAGGGCCAGCGAAGATATGTAGAGACACTTTCGGCCTACGCGCGGCAGTTCCTGGACCAAATGGAACGCCCGGATGTTGATGCAATTGATGGACTTAGCCCCTCGATCTCGATCGAGCAGAAGACCACCAGCCGCAGCCCGCGGTCGACCGTCGGGACCACCACTGAAATTTACGACTATCTTCGCCTGCTGTTCGCTTCCATCGGGGTTCCTCATTGTCCCAAGTGCGGGCGGGCGATCAGCCGGCAGTCAGCGGACCAGATCGTGCAGCGGGTTATTGCGCTGACACCGGAAGACCGGGTTATGGTGATGGCCCCCATCGTCCGTGGCCGCAAGGGAGAGTTCAAAAAGGAGATGGAGACGCTGGTCAAGCACGGCTATTCGCGGGCGCGCATTGACGGCGAACTGGTTAATTTGGACGACGACGTCGCCATCAACCTGGACAAGCGCAAGAACCACACGATCGAGGTTGTGATTGACCGATTGCTGGTAAAGCCCGGCATCGAGCATCGGCTGGAGATGTCGATCGGCTTAGCCATGAAGTTGGCGGGAGGGCTGGTGCAGATTGCGGTGGTAGGCGGCGAAGAGCAGTTGTATTCCGAGAAGCTGGCCTGCCCGGATTGCGGGATTAACGTGCCTCAATTGGAGCCGCGATCGTTTTCGTTCAACAGCATGTATGGGGCTTGTCCGGAGTGTCACGGGCTGGGCAGCAAGTACGATTTCGATCCGGCGAAGGTGATCAGCGACTGGTCGAAGCCGCTGCTTGATGGCGGTCTGGGACCGGGATCGGCGTCGCAGAATCTCATTCACCAGCTACAGGTTGTATCGGCGGCGTATGGCATCGATCTCAGCACACCTTTTGAGAAGCTGCCCGAGAAAATCCAGGACTTCCTGCTCAATGGTGAGCAGGGACGGGGCGGGCGCACGGGCTTCCACGGGATCTTTGGGTATCTCAAGCAGAATCTGGAAGAGTCGACTTCGGAAGGGTATCGCGATTGGCTGATGGATCACATGTCGGCGACCGAGTGTCCGGCATGTCATGGGAAGCGGCTGCGACCCGAGAGCCTGGCGGTCAAGGTGAACGGGATGGCAATCGCTGATTTCACAGCGATGCCCGTGGCGCGGGCGTTGCAGACCGCGCAGGACATCAAGCTGGCCGGGCGTGAGGCGGCAATTGCCGGGCGCGTCATGCATGAGATTGTCGAACGGCTTCAGTTCCTGAATGGGGTGGGGCTGGGATACATTTCGCTCGATCGTTCGGCCGCGACTTTGTCCGGCGGCGAGGGACAGCGGATTCGACTGGCGACGCAGATTGGATCGAAGCTGCGCGGAGTACTGTACGTGCTCGATGAGCCGTCGATTGGGCTGCATCATCGCGACAATGGGCGCCTGCTGAATGCCCTCGAGAATCTGCGCGACCTTGGCAACACCGTGCTGGTGGTGGAGCATGATGAAGAGACGATCCGGCGCGCGGATTATGTGGTTGACCTCGGTCCGGGCGCGGGTCGGCATGGCGGGAGCCTCGTCGCCCATGGGACGCCGGAAGAAATCATGCGCGAACCGAACTCGCTCACCGGTGCTTACATCTCGGGCAGGACGCAGATCGAGATGCGGTCGGAGCGGCGGCAGAAGAACGGTGCGGCACTCACCATTCTCGGCGCGAAGGAGAACAACCTCAAGAACCTGGATGTGACCTTCCCGCTGGGGGTGATGACTGTGGTCACGGGCGTCTCCGGGTCAGGGAAATCAACGCTGGTGAACGACATTCTTTACCGCGCGCTGGCGCGGCAGCTGTACCGTTCGCGGGAGAAGGCGGGAGAGCACAAGGCGATCTCGGGCGCAGAGAACATCGACAAGGTCATACGGATCGATCAGTCGCCGATCGGAAGGACACCGCGATCAAATCCAGCGACCTATACGGGAGTTTTCACCGGCATTCGCGATCTGTACGCGATGCTGCCCGAATCGCGGGAGCGCGGGTACAAAGCAGGGCGGTTTTCATTCAACGTTTCGGGCGGACGTTGCGAAGCGTGCCAGGGCGAGGGGCAACGTCGTATCGAAATGAATTTCCTGCCGGATGTGTATGTGCTATGCGAAGTGTGCGGCGGACGGAGGTATAACTCGGAGACCCTGGCCGTCAAGTACAACGGGTACTCGATTGCCGACTTGCTGGAAATGCCGGTGTCGGATGCGCTGCCGATTCTCGAAAACATTCCGCAGGTGAGGCCGAAGCTGCAGACTCTGGTGGACGTGGGGCTGGGATACATTCATCTGGGACAGTCGGCCGTGACGCTTTCTGGCGGCGAGGCGCAGCGGATTAAGCTGGCGCGCGAGTTGAGCAAGCGGCAGACCGGGAAAACTCTGTACCTGTTGGACGAGCCGACCACCGGGCTGCACTTCGACGATGTTAAGAAGCTTCTGGATGTGCTGCATCGTCTAACCGACTTAGGGAACTCGACCATCATCATCGAACACAATCTGGACGTGATTCGGAATGCCGATTGGATCATCGATCTCGGTCCGGAGGGTGGCGACGAGGGTGGCCGCATGGTGGCACAGGGCACGCCGGAGCAGGTGGCGCGGGTGAAGAAATCGTACACCGGGCAGGCACTGGCCGCTTACTTTGGGAGGGCAGTTCCCAGTACTCTGTCGTCAGTTCTTACTTAAAGGAATCGATTGCCGAGATGATTCCGGTTGGATACATGGCGAAGCGGGTAGGGAAGAAACCAGATCGGTTTCGGGCTGCTCATGTTGTTGATATCTATTCGGTGAGCAACTGCAACTGCGAGGATTTTGCAGACTACATTAAGTATTGGAAGCACAATGGGTTTTGGTTTTTTGATTCGCCGGAAATCATAAAGGGCGTGGCAAAGGAAAATTCGATTCCCCTTGAAGGAACGTCGTTGTTTTATTACGAAGCATATGAAATGGAGTTTGATGGTGAACGCTGGGGCCCTTGGTCACCGGAGCCATCTTTCTCGACAAATGTAGTTTTGCCTTCCGGGAAGCAAATTGAGGGCTTCGACGTAGTGAATTTCACGGCGCGAACATCGCCCGAATGCTCGGGGCTGTCCTGCAGCAGTCTGGCAGCCGAGTTTCATACGAATAGTCATTGTCTGTTTTCTTCCTTTGATGAGGCCGAGACAGCTCTTAACGATGGGAAATTTGAAAACGCTGAGCCCGGTCCGTACCGGATATTCGCGGTGTATTCGGTAGACTGGTCATAAATCGAAAAGGACCTATCTGTCTACTTCCGACAATCCACAGTTTGAATCGCAAGCTCCTGTTGAAGGCGAACCTAAGTTTGAAGGCGACCCTCCTCCGCTTAGCTCGAACACAGGTGGCTCGGCTGCTACCGAACTGACTGTGCCGAAGAGCAGCGACGATCCTGTTTGGAGTGGGTGGGACGTCCTGCTGATCGCGGCTTTGACATTTGTTGTGGTCATGGTGCTCCAATTTGCGTTTGCCAAGGGCGCTCAACTCCTTTGGTATCCCCGACTCAGCCTCTTTGATGCAGCGCAAAAGGTCCAGGAAAGGCCGATACTCCTGATCATTTTGCAGTTTGTGATCTACATTCCGGTGGCGCTGCTGATGATCGCCTTGGTCGAAGGCAAATACCATGTACCCTTCTGGCAGTCGATACGCTGGAACTGGCCGCAATCCGTGTGGAAGCCGGCTGCACTGGGAGGAATACTTCTATTGGCGCTGAACGCACTCGAGAGTGTGCTGCCGATGCCGAAAGCCACTCCCTTCGAGAAGCTGTTTGATCGGCCTCTTGACTCCTATCTCCTCGCATTCATTGCCATCACGCTGGCGCCGTTGATGGAGGAGTTGTTTTTCCGGGGCCTGATGTATCCGGTGCTGGCCCGGCGGATGGGGATGGCCTGGGGAGTGATCCTGAGCGCTCTGCCGTTCGCGCTGCTTCATCTGCCGCAATACGGGTACGCATGGTCCGTAGTGCTGATGATTTTTGTCGTTGGCGTAGTCTGCGGCATGGTTCGAGCAAAGACTCAGTCCGTCGGGGCCAGCTTCCTGGTTCACGTGGGGTACAACGGCACCCAAATGCTGATCGCGATCCTTGTCACCCACGGCTTTACGAGGATGCCGAAGGGTCTGCTGGAGTGCTTCTCGGGCTGAGCTCTGCCAGGAAGAAATCCTGTTTACCGAAATCATCCTGCAGTTGCGGTGGATGCGGGCGGTGCCGTCGTGGCCGTAGCCGGAAATTGGCGGGCCGTCTCTTTTACAAGGGCGACAACTCGTCTTCACTCGCCCTATCCAAATAGAGTTTTCGGGTATATTAAGCGCAACCCTCCGCGTGGGGCGGAGAACCGACCTTTGTTCCATTCTGGAAGGATATGCAGTCTGAGCCGAAGATTGTGTCTGAAACCCTATTGTCTGCTTCCATCCTGGAAGCAATCCCGGACGCTGTAGCCGCCGTAAACCAGCAAGGCCTCATCATTCAAGTCAATTCACAGACTGAAGCGCTGTTCGGTTACACGCGCGACGAGTTGATCGGCCAGAGCGTCGAGATGCTGGTGCCTGAGCGGCAGCGTGTGCAGCACCATCAGCATCGCGAGAGTTTCCATTCCCGGCCGAAGATCCGACGAATGGGGTCTGGTCTCGACTTATATGGCAGGCGCCGGGACGGCTCGGAGTTTCCGGTGGAGATCAGCCTCAGCCCAGTGGCGACGGGGAACGGCGCGATGGTGCTGAGCGTCATCCGCGATATCAGTGATCGAAAGCGGATTGCGGAGGCACTGCGGCGGGCGAATGAGGAACTGGATCGGAGGAAGACCCGCGAGCTGCGCGATTCTCAGAACCGGCTTGCACTGATTGTCGATTCCTCACAGGACGCCATCATCGGAAAAAATCTTGACGGCATCATCACTCACTGGAATAAAGGCGCGGAGGCCATGTATGGCTATGCGGCGCCGGAAATGATTGGGCGATCCATTTCAGTGCTCTGTCCGCCCGATCGCCCGGATGAGATTCCCGGCATTCTTGAGAAGATTCGCCATGGCGAGCAGGTGGAATACTTCGAATCGGTGCGAATGACCAAGGACGGCCGGCGATTGAA
>Ga0075030_100005344_pt1 | contig 11579 bp, 7 predicted proteins | sample LitLauG_LLR_2012_FD_71393 | JGI IMG/M metagenome (GOLD analysis project Ga0075030, IMG submission 71393) | Freshwater sediment microbial communities from Pennsylvania, USA - Little Laurel Run_MetaG_LLR_2012 | ecosystem: Environmental > Aquatic > Freshwater > Creek > Sediment | place: USA...
GAGACCTTCCGTCCTCGGAGTCGAGCTGGACGGCTGCCAGCATGGCGGCCGTCCCTCCGGCGACGGCGGTCAAGCCGATGCCGCCGGCCTCGATGGCGGTGAGCGCAGCCGCCAAGCCAAGCATCGCCACCGCCGCGTCCTGCCACCTACGTCGCTGCAGGGCCAGCAGCGTGACAGCGGGGAGCAGCACGATGAGCCCGAACGCAAACGCGACCGCGTCGACCCGCAGATCGAGCGAGGAGCCAGTCCCCAACGCGCCGAGGTTCAGCTCCTGCGTCGACCGCACCGGCAGCCACAGGATCAGCAGCGCCACGGCGGAGGCGCCGGCGAAGGACCCGGCGACGAGCCGGCCCAGGTCGAGACCCAAGAAACCGAGCACGGCGACGACACATGCTCCGACCACTGGAATCACGACCGGCGCCAGAACCGCGGCTGGAGGCATGCGCCGCTAGCGTAACCACGGCGTTGCCGGCAAGAGGGAGCGCGGCAAAGGCCGAAAAGCCTCGGCGGTCACCAACAAATGGGGGTCAGGTCAGCCGTTCGATGGCAGCCCGAATCTCGGCTGCCCGATCCTCGAGCTTCTTGACGATGGCAGGAGGGGCTTTGGCCTGGAACTCGGGGTCAGCCAGCTTGGCCTCTGTCTTCGCCAGGTCCGCGGCCAAGCGTTTCAGCTCTTGCTGCCCGCGCCCTTCGCCGGCGCCCGACGGGAAGCTCACACGACCGGGCACGGCGCTCAGCGGTGTGCCGCCCTCGAGCGCAACGAGCTCCACGTACGCCAGCCGCCCCGCCAATGTTGCAACCGTCTTGTCGGTCGAACGATCGAGGTGGAGCGAGCCCCCGCGCGGCGGCGCGCCGGCGCTCTGGCGATGCCCGCGCACCTCCTCCACAATCCGCATCACCTGGTCGAAAGTCTCCTCGGCCGCAGGATCGACAAACCGATCCATCTGCTTCGGCCACTCCGACCTCATCAGGAAATCGCGCGAGCCGGGCAGGCGCGACCAGAGCTCCTCCGTGACGAACGGCATGAACGGGTGCAGCAATCGGAGAATGTTGTCGAGGCAGAAATAGGCCACGTCCTGGGCCGCCGCGTCACCTGCACGCAGACGTTCCTTGGCCGCCTCGAGGTACCAATCGCAGAACTCGTTCCAGGCGAATCCGTAGGCGGCCGCCATCGAATCCTGGAAGCTGAAGTTCTCCAAGCCCGACGTCACCGCCGCGCACGCGAGCGCAAGGCGCGAGAGGATCCATCGATCCTCGAGGTGTTCGCGTGCCTCGAGAACTCCTGGTGACTGCGCTGGTGAGCCGGGCGAGCTCAAGACGAGACGCGTGGCATTCCACAGCTTGTTGCAGAAACGCCGGTAACCCTCGACACGGCTCTCATCGAACCTCAGGTCCTGGCTCGACATCGCCACCGAAGCCGACCATGCACGCAGGGCGTCGGTGCCGTACTTCGCGATCAGGATGCGCGGGTCGACACCCGTGCCCTTCGATTTCGACTGCCGCTCGCCGCTGGACGTTTGGACCACGCAATGAATCGCGACGTCGGAGAACGGAACGTCGCCCATGAACTCGAGGCCGGTCATGATCATCCGGCTCACCCAGAGATTGATGATCTCGCGCGCGGTGCTGTTCATGCTGTTGGGATAGAAGGCTTTGAGGTCGTCTGTCTCCGCCGGCCAACCAAGCGTGGCGAACGGCCACAGCGCCGACGAGAACCAGGTGTCGAGGACGTCGGGATGCTGCTCAAGCTTTGCGCTGCCGCACTGAGCGCAGGCGCGTGGCGGATCGACCACCACCATGCGATGTCCGTTCTCGCAGTCGTAGACGGGAACGCGGTGCCCGAGCCACAGCTGCCGGCCGATATTCCAATCACGCAGGCCGCGCAGCCAGTCGAGGTAGGTGCGCTCATATCGCTCGGGGTGCCAGCGCACCTTGCCCGCCTCGGACGCTGCGAGCGCCTTGTCCCGCATGGCGGCCATGCGCAGCCACCACTGCTCGCTGATGAGCGGCTCGATGATCGCGTGACAGCGATCGCAGTGGCCCACCTCGTGCGTGTAAGGCTCCTCTTTGACCATGAAGCCCTGGGCTCTGAGGTCGGCGACGATCCGGCCACGAGCCTCCAGCGCCGGCAATCCGTCGTATGGAAGCCCGGGCGCGTTGAGGGTGCCGTCGGGGTGGATGCCGTTGACGATCTCCAGCTCATGCCGTTTTCCGATGTCGTAATCCATCGCGTCATGCCCGGGAGTCACCTTGAGCGCCCCGGTGCCGAAGTTCTTCTCGACCGCCGCGTCACCGACGACCGGCAGCTTGCGTCCGACCAGCGGGAGGACTGCCGTCCGGCCTATCAGGTGTGAGTACCGCGCGTCGTCCGGGTGCACCGCGACGCCGGTGTCGGCAAGCATGGTCTCCGGGCGAACCGTGGCGATCACGACGTCGCCGCCGCCTTCGACCGGGTAGCGGATGTAGTACAGGCTGTCGTCGTGCTTCTGCCAATCGACCTCCAGGTCGGAGATAGCGGAACGATCGTGGGGGCACCAGTTGACGATCCTCGGCGCTCGGTAGATCCAGCCTTTGTCGTAGAACGCGACAAAGGCGGTCATCACCGCCCGGACGTATCTCGCATCCATCGTGAAGCGCAGGCGCGACCAGTCAAGCGAGACGCCAAGAATGCGGTCCTGACTCACGATGGTGTCTCCGACGTCGCGGTACCACTCGTCGACCCGAGACTGGAAGGCCTCCCGCCCCAATTGCTCCTTCGTCATCCCCTCGGCAGCGAGCTGCTTCTCGATGACGTTCTGGGTCGCGATCGCCGCGTGGTCGGTGCCGGGCAGGAACAGGACCTCATAGCCCGCCATGCGGCGGTAGCGCGCGCACATGTCCTGGAGCGTGTGATTCAAGGCATGCCCCATGTGAAGCTCACCGGTGATGTTGGGAGGCGGAAGGCAGATCGTGAACTTGGGCTTGGGACTGGCGGCACTTGCGATGAACAGACCGTCTGACTCCCAGCGCGCGTACCAGCCGGCCTCGATGGCCTGTGGATCGAACGCCTTCGGCATGTCCTGTCTGTTGATGTCTGTCATGTGGGCGTGCTTCATCGCTTCAGGAGGTCGACGGCGCCGGCGGGTGAGTCGCTTGCTAGCGCGACTCGGCCGGCGAAGCTACGGATACGGTCCCCATCTCGTCGTGCCGGCTCATGGTGGATGAATCTTAGCGTGGCGAGGCGGTGATCGAGCCGGCCTGAGCCTCGAGGGCCGGGAGGGCTGTCGGTCTAGGCGGACTCGCCGACGAGCCTGGCTGGACCGTCACCTTCGACCGTGAGCTCGAACTCCGGCTCCAGCGCCTCGCGAATCGAGCGCTCAGAGATGATGCAGCGCTTGATCTCGGGCCGAGATGGGATCTCGAACATGGAGTTGAGCAGGGCCTCTTCGATGATCGACTTGAGCGCGCGGGCGCCAGTTCCACGAAGGAGAGCCAACTCGGCGATCGCCTCCAGGCTGCCGTTCTGGAAGACGAGCTCCACGTTGTCGAGCGTGAAGAACTTCTGGTACTGCTTGACCAGCGCGTTCTTCGGCTCGGTGAGGATGCGAACGATGTCCTGCTGGTCGAGGTGATGCAGGGTGACGATGATCGGCAGCCGGCCGATGAACTCGGGTATGAAGCCGTACTTGAGGAGGTCCTGCGGCTGAAGGTGCTTCAGGGTCTCGGAAACCGCCTTCCGCTCGATCTTGTTGTGTGGGGCGCCGAACCCTATCGCCCGCCGTCCGATGCGCTGCTCGACGACCTTCTCGAGGCCGTCGAAGGCGCCACCGCAGACGAACAGGATGTTCGTCGTGTTGATCTGTATGAAGTCCTGGTGCGGATGCTTCCGGCCACCCTGCGGCGGCACGTTCGCCACAGTGCCTTCCAGGATCTTCAGCAGCGCCTGCTGGACGCCCTCGCCGCTGACGTCGCGAGTGATAGACGGGTTGTCTGACTTGCGCGCGATCTTGTCGATCTCGTCGATGTAGATGATTCCCCGCTCGGCGCGGCTGATGTCGAAGTCGGCCGCCTGGATGAGCCGAAGCAGGATGTTTTCGACGTCCTCTCCAACGTAGCCCGCCTCAGTGAGGCTCGTGGCGTCGGCGATCGCAAACGGCACGTCAAGGATCTTGGCGAGCGTCTGAGCCAGGTACGTCTTGCCGCATCCGGTCGGACCCACGAGAAGCACGTTCGACTTGGACAGCTCCACGTCCCCGACCGACTTGGAGGCCGAGATCCGCTTGTAGTGGTTGTAGACCTGAACCGACAGGACCTTCTTGGCGCGCTCCTGACCGATCACGTACTGGTCGAGGGCTGCGCAGATCGTCTTCGGGTTGGGAATGAAGCCGGTCTTCTGCTTCTTCTGGCCGGCGGACTTGTTGTCGTCCTCGAGGACCTCCTGACAGAGGTCGATGCACTGGTCGCAGATGAACACTCCGGGGCCGGCCACCAGCTTTCGGACCTGGTCCTGGCCCTTGCCGCAGAAGCTGCAGCGCGTGTAGCGGCGGCGATCTTCTCGTTCGTTCATCGGGTCACCGGCTTGAGTCCATCAGGACGATGCCGGCGCCGGGGGATTATGACCCCATAGCATCTCGTTGGCAACGCTTATGCAATCGGAGCAGATGAAGGCACCAGAGCCCGCGATGAGCCTGACGCCCTCGTTCTGAGTCTTTCCGCAGAAGGAGCACTTCGGCCGGTGCCGTTTGACCTCGCCGCTCTTATTCCTTCTCCTGAAGATCATCCCGCGGCTACCTTCTCCTTCTCCTTTTCCTTCTCCTTCTCCTTATCGGCTGGCTTGGTCGGGGTGAGGATGATGTCATCGATCAGCCCGTATTCCTTGGCCGCCTCGGAGGTCAAGAAGTAGTCCCGCTCGGTGTCCTGGGTGACCTTCTCGATCTTCTGGTGGGTGTGGTTCGCCAGGATCTGATTCAACTGCTCGCGGGTGCGCAGGATCTCCTTGGCGTGGATCTGGATGTCCGATGCCTGCCCCTGCATGCCACCCCAAGGCTGGTGAATCAGGATGTTGGCGTGAGGCAGCGCGTATCGCTGCCCGTGCGCGCCCCCGGCCAGCAGCACTGCGGCCATGGAGTAAGCCATGCCGATGCAGATGGTCGAAACTGGCGGCCGGATGTACTGCATGGTGTCGTAAATGGCGAGCCCCGCGGTCACCTGCCCGCCGGGGCTGTTGATGTACAGCGCGATCTCTTTCTCGGGATCCTCGGACTGCAGGAAGAGCAGCTGCGCCACGACCAGGTTCGCCACCTGGTCGTCGATGGGAGTCCCGATGAACACGATGCGCTCCTTCAGGAGCCTGGAGTAGATGTCGAACGCCCTCTCCCCGCGGCCGGTGTTCTCCACCACCATCGGGACTAGATATCCGTACGGGCGGTTCATTTCGTTCAGTTCGTCCACAGCGTCATTCTAGACACGCATCCGGCCGGTTCATTCAGGAGCCGGAACTCACGACCTGGACCAGGCGCTCGAGGACGCGCAGCCGGCGGAGCCGGGAGGCGAAGTAGCGCCTTGCGCTGGGGCTCTTCTTGAGCTCCCCCACCTGGCCCGTCAGCTCGTCGTCCTCGGCTGCCTGCTCCTCCAGGAACTTGAGCACGTCCTCGTCCGACGGATCGAGGTTCTCACGCTGGGCGAACTCGCCCAAAACCAGATCGACCTTGAGCCTTGCCTCGGCGCCCGGGGTTTCGTCGGCCATCCACTGCTCGATCGTCTTGCCCGTGTATTCGAGGTAGCGCTCGAGCTTAAGACCCTGCCGGTTGAGGCTGCGCTCCATGGACTCGAGCTGGCTCGTCAGCTCGCGGTGGATCAGGGCTTCAGGCACCTCTACCGACGAGGCGTCGACCAGGGCACGAACGATGTCCTGCTCCTGCTCGAGCTTGGCCATGGATGCGGCCGCCGTCTCGAGATCTGCTCGCACCGACGCTCGGTACGACTCGACCGTTTCGTGCTCTCCGCTGCTCAGCGACTTCGCGAGCGCGTCGTCCAGCTCGGGAAGCACCTTTTCCTTCACGCCGCCCACCTTGACCCGGATCTTCGCCTCGCGCCCGGCGAGCTTGGCCTCGTCGTAGTCGTCGGGAAACTTGACGGTGGCTTCGCGGTCCTCGCCCGTGAAGGCTCCCGGCAGGACTGCGAGCAGCTCGGGCAGGAGTACGCCATCTTTGACGTCCGCCTCCATGGCCTGCCGACTCTCCGATTCCACCACCTCGCCGTCGACCTCGACCTGGACGTCGATGACCACCGCGTCGCCGACGCGGACTTCGCGCTCGACCGGCGTGATCTCAGCCATCGGAAGCCGGACATCTTCGAGCCGCTTGGCCACCATCTCGTCCGTGACCTCGACCTTCTTCGGTGTCACCTTGATGGTGGCGACGTCGCCCAGCTGAACCTCGGGCATGACGCTGACCGTCGCCTTGAGCCGCGCCGGCCGGCCGCGCTCGAGCTCCACGACCTCCACGTCAGGGCTGTCGATCGGATCGATGGACTTCTCGATCATGGCCCGCTGCACGACGTCGGGCACCATCGCCTCGACAACCTCTTCCCTCAGGGTGCCGGGGCCCAGCCTCGCCTCGACCAGCGCCCTGGGTGCCCGACCGGGCCGGAAGCCGCCGATCTTCGCCCGCGAGGCGAGCCGGTTCAAGACCCGCTCGTACGTTGCATCGACAATCGCGGCCGGCGCTTCGATGGTCATGCTGACCTGGCTCCTCGGCAGCTTCTCCACCTGGACCGCGAGCACGGTGTCCGCGGCAGGCGAAGGTGTGCTGACCGGAGCCGCTTCGGGTTTCGCGAGGCTCTTCACGCGGCTCTTGGGCATCCGCGCGATTCTACGTGCCACGGCCCAGCCGCCTGCGGCCGGGCCCCAGGCCAGAAGCTAAGTCGGGGTCGGGCTCGGGCTGGCCGGCACCGGACCGGTCCCGGGATCCGAGGGGACGACGTAAACCGGGAGGCTCGGCGTCGGGCTCGGCGGATTGTCCCCGGGCAGGCGCGGAACGTTGGTCGTGTCGCTGAGGAAGTAGCTCTGGTTCGGACCGGCGACCACGTCGGCCGGCATGTCGTACCAGAGATTGGCGGGCACGCCGGCCAGGGCCTGATCCATGAACGAGTGAAGTCCCGGCGACACAACGTAGACGGCGTCCAGGCCCACTCTCATCGTGTGGGCGTTGCCGAGGACATCACCCACCCACATGACGGCGGCAATTGTCGGTGTGAACATCACCGTCGACCCGTCTTTGAAAGCGTCTGACGTGCCCGTCTTCGCGGCCACGGTGTGGTCTGGAAAGTGCAGCGGATTGAGTGGGCCGAACAGGGGGCGGTTGGCGTTGTTGGACATGATCGAGGCGATGATGAACGCCACCCCAGGGTCGATCGCCTGGTGCGCCCGTACGGTGGGGTTGGTCTGGTACAGGGTGTTGGAGTGGGAATCGGTCACCTGCAGGATCGCCTCTTGCGTGTGGTACACGCCCATGTCGGCGTAGGTGGAGATGCCGGCCACATGCTCCATGAGAGTGATCGGATAGCCGCCCAGGGTGAGGCTCGGGCCGTACAGGTCCGTGGCCGCCTGGGTGTCGTAAGGGCCGGTGCTGTCAGGTCCCGAGTAGCGCGGGAAGACTCCCATGCTTCGCATAAAGGTCAGAACCGCCGGGACCCCGATCGAGAGCTCGACCTTCACGGCAGGGATGTTGAGGGAGTTGCCCAGGCACTGCCTCAGCGGCAGCACCCCGTGGGTCTTCCCGTCGTAGTTGACGAATGAGACCGAGGAATAGGCGTCCTTGTAGACAAGAGGGCTCGGACCGTCGTACACGGGCGTGTCCATGGTCGCCACGCGCGCATTGATGGCCGCCCCGTAGTTGTACGGCTTCATCGACGAGCCCATGTTGCGCGGCACCAGGGCCCAGTTGTACTGGCCGGCAGGTGCGTTGTAGTCAGGAGAGCCGACCATGACGAGGATCTGACCTGTTTTCGGGTCCTCGGCCACGAGCGCTGAGGAGAGCTGGCCTTTGGGGTCGGCGCCGCCGGGGAGGTACTTCTGGTAGGCGTAGGTACCCGCGGCGACAGGCCCCAGGCCCTGGTCGTAGGCGAAGTTCGTGCGCACGGCCTCCTCGCCGATCAGCTGCAGTCGGTAGTCGAGGGTGGTCTTGACGTTGAGCTGTTGAACCCCCGGCTGGAATCCCAGCTGGATCAGCTCGTTCAGCACGTAGTCGACGAAGTGAGGTGCCAGGAAGCTGTTGGTCGGCGCCTGGAACACGAGCTTTTCGGCGAGCGCCTTGTCCATGTCCGACTGTGAGATGAAGTTGGACCGCACCATCGCTGAGAGAACCTCGGTCTGCCGAGTCTTGGCGGCGTCGGGGTTGATCGTGGGGTTGTACTCGGTCGGGGCCTGCGGCAAGCCTGCGAGCAAAGCCGCCTCCGCGAGGTCGAGCTTGGAAGCCGGGATGTGGAAGTAGCTTTCTGCGGCCGCCTCGATGCCGTAGGACTGTGAGCCGTAGAAAGTCTTGTTGAGGTAGAGCTCCATGATCTGGTCTTTGGTGTAGCTCTGGTTGAGCTCATACGCCAGAGCGATCTCCTCGATCTTGCGAGTGATCGTCTGGCTCGGAGTCAGAAACAGCTGCTTGGCGAGCTGCTGCGTGATCGTGCTGCCGCCACCGACGATGTGACCGGCGCGGAGATTGTCAAAGGCCGCGCGGATGATGCCCTGGATGTCAAATCCGGGGTTGGTGTAGAAGCCCTTGTCCTCGATCGCCACTGTCGCCTGGACCACCACGGGCGCGACATTCTTCAACTTCACAGCCAGCCGATGGTCGCCGTGGTTGCCGACGTCCGCGAGCACCACTCCATTGCGGTCGGTGATCAATGTGTCGCCGGCGAACGCCGCGCTGTCCAGCCCCTGAATCGACGGGAGGCTTTCAAAGAATGACTGCGCGTAAGCGTCGAGGGCAAAGCCGAACACCAGCACTCCGACGACCAGGGCCCCAAGCCACCGAAGGATCGATATGCGCCGCCGCCGCTGCCCGATCGGGGACCAACGTGCATGGATCCGTGCACGAGGGCGGTGTCCGCCCCTGGTCCTGACTTTTTCGGGAGCGGCTTTAGTCACGGCGGATGATCATCCGGATGCTACTTTTCATCGCGTTCCAAACGCCGCCGCGCCGGCCTTGGTTACGCGCCACTCGATCAAGGTGATGCCGGCCGCCGACGGATGCTCCGGACGCGGAACTGAGGCACGTTACGATTTCTCGCGGTGTCCCCGTGCGTGAGGTCGACAGACGATCGACAGCGCCATGGGCACACTATGACACCGGCGAGGCGACCGAAAATCTCTGCGATTTGTAAAAGGGGCTGCTGACACAAAATCACTCCCAGCGACGGCGAATTCGCCGAGGTGACAGATAGATCTCTGTGGGAGAGTCTGGTTTCCCGCCAGCACTTCGCACCATTTCTGCAGAGTTGGTATTGGGGGGAATTTCAGAAGAGTCAGGGGCATGCGGTCCGCCGCATGGGGTATTTCCGGAACGGCGAGCCAATTGCAGCGGCGCAGGGCATCATCACGCGTTCCAGGTACGGAACGATCTTCTACGTTCCGTACGGACCGGTCCTGGATTGGTCCGATCAAGGTCTGGCAAGAATCTTCTTGCAGAAACTGACAGCCGCGGCCCGTGAGCGAGGCGCCGACTACCTGCGCATCGATCCGCGGGTCGAAAAGTCCCACACCACCAAATCCATTTTGGAAGAGTCCGGATTTCGCAAGGCTCCGGTGTTCGTTCAGGCGGAGTTTGATTTGGTGCTGGATGTCGCCTCGCACACTGAGCAAGAGCTGCTCGCCGGTCTGCGCAAAACGACGAGAAACCTCGTGAGGAAGGCGACTTCGATTGGAGTGAAGATCGAAACCACGCGGAGCGCAGACCGATTCGACGCATTTCAGGGCCTGCTGGACGCCACCGCCGAGCGGCACAACGTCGTCTTTCAGGGCCGCGACTACTTGAGATCCCAGTTTGAGGCGATGAGCGAGGCCGGGATCGATGAGCTCCTGCTCGCCGAGTACGAGGACAAACCGGCTGCTGCGGCGATCATCGCCTTCTACGGCGACAACGCCTCTTACGTTCACGGCGCCTCGCAGCCGAAGTCCCATGTTCCCGCCAGCTACTTGCTGCAGTGGTCCGCGATCCTCGAGGCGAAACGCCGCCAGCTCAAGTACTACATCTTCTGGGGAGTGGCCTCCAACGAAGACCCCCGGAACCCGCTGCACGGCACGACCCTTTTCAAGCGAGGGTTCGGGGGTCAGAGCGTCACGTACGTCGGGGCCTGGGACTATCCGTTTCGGCCCCGTTACCGGCTGGTCTGGCTGGTCGAGACGATCCGGAGACGGATCCGCCGGCTCTGACTTCCCTTGCTGCCCAGAGCTACGGTGCCTCGTCCGCCCTGCGTGCATAGATTTCTTCCGGACTGACCAGGCGCTCTTGACGGGTGCCTGGGAAATGCACCCTGACGCCTGGCCGGCCTGGGCTGCCGAGCTCCCAGCCGGCGGCGTAAAGCTCGCCTGCCCGGGTCAGGTCTCCAGCTTGCACGGCCTGCGCGCCGTCGGTGAACGTCAGCGTTTGCGAGCGCGCCCCGGGAAAGCCCAACCTCACCTCGCCCCCGGTCTTCAGGTTGTAGGCGTAATCGTCCAGCGCGCCGGAGTTGCCGGTGGCGACCAGCTCGGCCACGGTGGGAAACTGGCCGTCCTTCATCGCCGCCTTGAGGCCGGCCCGGGTCTGGCGGTGAGCCGCGCGCTCGCGCCGTCGCCGTTCGGTGAGCAGCTGATCGCGCTGCGTCCTGAGGGCGGCGAGCTGGTGCTCGACTGGCCGCATCCTCTCCTGGGCCTCGTCAATGCGTCGGGCAAGCTCGCCATCATCCAGCGCGCCCAGGTCGTCAGCCACCACCAGACCTTACTGAAGAGCACCTCCGGCAAATCCGATGCAACGTCACGCTCGCCGGCGGCTCACCGCGAACGCAATCAGCCCGCCCACCACTCCGACGATGAGCACGGCTGCGATCAGGCTGACGCTCAACCCACCAGGCTGGTTTGCCGGCGAGGCTGCGGGAGACGGGCTCAACGGGGGACTCGCGCTCGGGGCGGGCGATGCCGCCTGGCCCATTGCGAATGCCAGATGACCCTCACCGTGAGCGGTGGTCGGGGTGGGCACGACCGTGGTGACGCGACAGCCCGGATTGCACCGAACGTCGATCATCGTCGCGCCGCCTTCGGTGGCGGCGAGGAGGTCCCCCTCTTGCACGCCGGCCGTGAGCAGCTGAGCGCTCGACAGCCTGAGGAGGTGATCGGTGCCAGGGTGGAGGCTGCCCGCAGTCCCTCGGTCTGAGAAGTAGAGCTCGCCGCCGGCAGCGAAGCCAGGCGGCACGAATGCCACCGCCTCCACGCCAATGTCGCTTCCGAAGGGCAGTCCCGAGCCGACCACCTTTCTTGCGGTGCCGTCGGTGGAAATCGACCAGATGACGCCGCTGAGCTCGTCGGGACCGATGAGCGAGCCACCGTACGCGCCGAAGGTCATCGGGGCGAC
>Ga0075030_100005347_pt1 | contig 11577 bp, 11 predicted proteins | sample LitLauG_LLR_2012_FD_71393 | JGI IMG/M metagenome (GOLD analysis project Ga0075030, IMG submission 71393) | Freshwater sediment microbial communities from Pennsylvania, USA - Little Laurel Run_MetaG_LLR_2012 | ecosystem: Environmental > Aquatic > Freshwater > Creek > Sediment | place: USA...
CCCGCCGAGTGGAACGATCAGAAAACACACGCAAGCAACGGCGAGACTCCACGCGACGTTCTTCCCTAACGCCCTTCTGAGACTTCCGGCGGGGAGAACTTCTCTCGGGACGTCCGCCGGCATAATCCATCTCACCGCCATGACCGCTGCCACGCAGTAGGGGATTGTCCAGAACAAATCTATCCAGGCGGCCAAGGCATTCGCCGAATGCTGGCTAATGTAGTTGCCGATGCCGCAAATCACGGCGTAGACAAACAGGAATACGCACAACCGCGAGAACAAGCGCCGTCCCGCGAGAGTTCGGCTGAGTCTCCAGCGCAGAGCGGAGGCAGTCGTCAGAAAGGCATTTTCGGCGTTGGCGAGTACCGCGGTGTTGGCAACCAGCGCAGTGCGCACAGGGCCGGGCAACGGGGAGAAAAGCGCCACGTACACTGCAAGAATGACGATGCTGACCTGGGCTGAATCGAGGAGGGTCAGGGAATCGTTATATTCGTCGCTCTCGCTCGCGAGAAGAAGGAGGACAACCGGAACACCATAGCCACGGTAGAAGAAGGCGAATAGTGCGCTGGTATCCGCGTTGGTATTGTAACCCGCTCCGCCTAGCAGAGTGGTGACAATGAACGCGCCATCTGCGACCGCCCACAGAACCATGGAAATCGTGAAAAAGAACCAGAAATAGCGCGCGAAACCGCTGGAACGCCGGAAAGCGCCGATGGTGGAGGCTACGGCAATGAGACTTGCCGTCAATTGCGCAACCTGTGAACACAGCCATCCCCGGCGGTTGATCCCGAACCACAAGAAGCCAGCCGCTTGCACTGCGATGGCGAACAAGAGCGCTGAAACTACGATACGGCTGCGCCTTTGGACAGAACCAGCATCGCTGGGTGCGACTGATCCCTCGGCAGCCATAGAGTTCTTTCCCTTGCCACGCTCGGTGTCATTACGCCTACCTTGAAGCATTGGGAGTAGTCAGTGCAGAAAATAGCCGGCCTTGCTGATGAGGAAGGACCGCCTTCTCGAACGCGTGGGTCAAACAAAGCCAAACTAAACTAAGCCATCGAAATCCATCGTGGTTACAAGTCTTACACGACGTTATCGTATGAATTATTAGACAACCTATCACAATTACTGTGTGATTGCCATCACACTTGCTTGTAACTTAAGTACTGAATGCGACCCTTACCGCGCCTCACCTCTCGGGAGCAGGCAAGCATGTCGTTGAGCCCACTTTGCGCTTATCAACCGCGCTGAGAGTAGTTCGAATATAGGCACAAACTCGATGCCAAAAGCGAGCGTCATCGGACGCCCCAAGTTGCGCCCGCGGATCGCGCACCTGCAACCTCTTCGACGGTTTGGATGAGAAGATCCGCATCTTTGTCCAGGTTTAAAGCCGATTTCTCGAGATAAGCCGCAGCCCCTGCGCTCTTTAGTTTCTCCTCATTCTTTTGCGATAGAGACGTCAGCACGATCACCGGAACTGTTGCGGTCGAGGGATCCTTTTTTAACTCTTTCAATACCCCGGTTCCGTCCAACGCAGGAAGCATCATGTCCAGCAGGATCAACTGTGGAGACCCGGCGCGCGCAGCTCGCAGGCCCGTCCGGCCATCGCCTGCAGTGGTTACCTCGTGCCCGCACTTCTGTAAGACCTTCTCGATTGCCCGGCGCAGAAACAGACTGTCCTCCAATCACCAGAATTTTCATCGCTTCCCTCATTCAAGACTATCGCAGGGCGCTGACGCTGCCATCGCAGGTCGAAATCGCCGTTGCCGAGACGCGTATCACGGCATCCGCAAACGAACAGAAGTAGCGGACGCCGGTCTGGTTCGGCGTGAGCGGCAAAGCAATAAACTGGTAGGTTGCGTTCGGTGTTCCCGAAGTGCCGGTCAGCGAGAATGAATACCCGCTCTTGCGGCCCCCTGCCAGCAACGTGTCAATCAGGCATGCTCCGGTCGCTCCCGGTGGCGTGCAATTGGTTCCCGCCAGTCCCGAAAGCGCCGTCGCATAGCCTACAGTCGGATAGGTGGATTGGTAATTAATCTGGGCGGCGTTGAGTGCGCGCAACGACCCGACTGCCGATGCCTCGTTGGCCGCGATGCGTGCCCGCAACAAGCTTGGGATCGCAATCGCGGCGATGACGAGAACAATGGCAACGACGATAAGCAGTTCAGTGAGCGAAAAGCCCTTTGGATCATGCATCCTCGAATCCACGGCCCGGTTTGGGGACAACTGTCCGGATGTGCGGAATTCGGTTTTCCCCAGGAAAGTACGCCTTAGGTGGCACATGACTTGTCGTTCTCCTCTAACGAGTCATTCTCGGCGGGCAACTCGGCATGCTCTAGTTTGGCCAGTTCAGCCGCCAGCCACTTCTCAAGGACGCTGAGATCTTCTTCGGGTATGAAGGAGAACCGGAGTCCGGCCCGGCCCGCGGCATTAGCATTAACGACCTTGCCCGTCACACGAATCAGACTAACGATGCCCGGAAGCCGAAGGAGCACGGATACTTCGCGATCCACCTCCATTGGTTGGTTGAACTGCAGAGCCAACCCACCGACGCTCAGGTCGCTGATTCGGGCCTCCAGCGTCCCCAAATGCGAGACCCGGGCAAACACGGGGATGTCGACTGAGACGCGGGCCGAGCGCCGCCGCTGTTGCAGCATGGTTCCGTAAGCGGCCCGCATGCATCGCCGAGCGTGGTCCAAGTCCACGGGCTTGTGAATCATGAAATTTGCCCCCACCAAAAGAGCGTGAGTTTCCGAATCCCGGTCCACCATGGCAACGATCGTCGCGTCGCTGTTGGGCGATGATTTGCGTGTGTCGCGCACAATACGAGTCGGGTCCTCGCCGCTCCAGTCCAGGATAATTGCGTCAAGCCGACGGTGCCCTACGGTATTAAGAGCCGATACGAGGTCCGGGCACACCTCCGCCTCGATTGCGAAGCTGTTCAAGATCGGACTCATCACATCAATAACGTGTGCGTCACTGCTGAAAAGTAGGCCGTCAAGTCTAACTTGCTCTTTCATAGAATTGCCCATAACCGAGATCACCCCCTGACCAACGGGCATGTGAGAGACCAAACGGAATCGCCGGTCCAACTCGTTAGCAAGCTTTCACTTGAGCCCTCCGAAGCCGTTCGCAATGCGATTTGGCAATGTACAAATTCCAGATTTCTGTCTAGTTCACGAACACTACATCGCACAAACAACACGGGAGACAGAGCTGCCCATCGTGCACTCACTGCCTAACCAGATGCCGCAGCAAGGCGCAAGTGTAGCGAAAGACAAGACGCTTGGCGGGGTTCGACGGTGACGGTCCAGTCACTCGCGGTTAAGTCTGAGAAACGTACGTAGTGTGGCGCTCAAAATGCTCGTGTCCGATTGCCAACAGAATTCGCGTTGGGCTTAGGGTCTGACAACATGACTGAAGATATGGCATTTGAATGTTTACTTGTTTCTCAGGATCCAAGCGTCGTAAACCTGGAAATCACCGAAACTATAGCCATGGCCGATGCTGAAAAATCCGCCATCGTGCTGCAAGAGTTAAGAGCGCTGGGCGTGCATCTGGAGATCGACGACTTCGGAACGGGCTACTCGTCCCTGAGCCGGCTGCAGAGCTTGCCGGTAGACACGCTGAAGGTCGACCGCGCTTTTGTTTCGCGGATGGATAGCGACCTCGAGACCCACGAAATCGTTCGCATCATCGTCATGCTCGCTCAGAATCTGGGTCTAAAAGTTGTGGCCGAGGGCGTCGAAACCGAAGAGCAGGTCGAACTGCTGAAGCGAGACAGTTGCAAATTGGCGCAAGGCTACCTGTTCTCGAAACCTGCGGCCCCGCATGCCGTCGAGAGACTACTGGAGTGCAACAGGAGCCGCGTGGCGCCTCTCCTTCGAGCAAAAGCAGCGGCTTCAAGCGCCCAGTGATGGGCTGGCAGAGACACGTATCTCTGACGTATTGGTTCCACAAAGGCTGGGTTTGCAATTGCAACAAGTGCTGAAAAAGGAACATGGAGAACTTGGCCAGATACAAGTGCTGGCCGCGGAGGATTCGGCAGTTTACCGGCACCTCCTGAGTTCTCATCTCCAGGAATGGGGTTTTCCATTCATAATCGCGAAAGACGGGTCTGAGGCTTGGAGGTTTCTGCAGCGCCCAGATTGCCCAAAGCTGGTTCTCTTGGATTGGGTGCTTCCTGACATTGACGGTGTCGAACTTTGCCGCCGGATTCGACTCGCAGACGCAGAAAAGTCGTACTCCTATGTGATCCTCTTGACGGGTAGGGATGCCAAGGCAGACTTGCTGGAGGCGATGCAAGCTGGTGCCGACGATTACCTGGTTAAGCCCTTTGATCAGCTGGAATTGAAGGCCCGCCTTCTGGTAGGCAAGCGCATCGTCGAAATGCACAAACAACTCGTGTCGGCGAAGGACTACCTGCGCTATTCCGCGACCCACGACTCCTTGACCGGCATACTGAATCGCGGCGAAGTCTTCGATTCCCTCCTCCGCGAGTTAGATCGAGCCAGGAGAAACCGTAAGCCGGTCAGCATCATCCTGGCTGACGTTGACCACTTCAAGGATGTGAACGACGCACTCGGTCATCTTTTCGGAGACGAGGCGCTTAAGGAGATTGCCAGACGATTTCGGTCGAAACTGCGCCTGTACGACAGTTTCGGGAGATATGGCGGCGAGGAATTCCTCATGGTTTTGCCAGACTGCGATTTACGGTCAGCGATGGTCAGGGCAGACGAGTTGCGGGCATGCATTGGCAGCGAGCCCATAGTCTTTTCCGGAGCATCGCGAAGCATCACCGTGAGCATGGGAGTGGCACTTTCGGCTTACCAAGTGGCTGACGACATAACCGCGCTGCTCAGCCGGGCGGATCGGAGTCTTTATGCCGCTAAACGTGAGGGCAGGGATCGCGTGGCCCACTTCGAGAATACGCCGAGAGAACCTGACAATCACCTCATCGAGAAGACTAAGTCCGTCGGAAGAGCACGGCCCGAGCCGTATCCTCCCGCCCGCTCGACGATAGGATGACTATATGACAGAGAACATGTCCACAAATATTAGCAATCCTCCGCTAATAACATTCTTTCCTATCACTGGAGTGTTTGACGACAAGGGCTATGAACGCTGCCGAGCACATCCACTGTGCCCTGCTCGCGCAAGAGTACTGCACCGCGCAAAAGGAGGTACTGACCATGGCGAATGACTTCCCGAATGACCGTCGCGAATACGCACGCCTAACAATAAACGTGCCGGTCGAAATACAGAATGACGCTGCCGACAGCCCGATTCGTTGCGCTACTGCCGATCTGAGCTTGAGCGGTTGCTACATCGAGACAATTTTCCCATTCCCAATTGGGACTGACTTGGATTTGCAACTTTCCCTCGAAACCATTGTCTTGATCGCCGCGTCTGTGGTTACCTGCGATCCCCAGGTAGGAAATGGCATAAGGTTTATGAGAATGCTGCCCGAGGATCGGAAGGCCCTTGAAGCCTTTCTGCAAGCTGCTCAGCAAACTCAGAACTCACGTTCCATAGGAGCTGGCGCGTAAACAATTCTGGCCGTGCCAGACCGCCTTTGTCAGCTTACAGATAAGGTGTGACTGCGATATTGCTTTTGGGCAGGTATGTTTGAGGGTCGATGATACTTACTTTTGATAGCAGACGGGCAGTCGGCGAAAACGAGCTTGGTAACTAACAACTCACGACGACTAAATTTAATCAACAGTATGCCTTGGGTCATCACCTGTGCGTGGACCTTTCTTATTTTAGGAATGTCGTCTTAGAGCAGTCGTGTCTGGATTTCCTACACGCTTTCCAGCAATCGCTCAGTCCTACGGCCAACCCCGCGATGCTCGCAATGCTAAGTGCCTATCTTTGATAGAGATCAGAGACTTAAATCACTAAGGCGTCCTAATTGCTGTAGTGTCTGCAGCGATGAGGTCTTCGGAGAGTCGGTATATGCATTGTTCAACATCTTCACTAACGGTCTTGCGTGAGTTCCTGCAAAACGGTGCCGCAACGACACGAAATCGGGCCGAGAGAACTGCTCGAACTTTCGCCTGTCTCATGGTACTGGTGCTTGTTATTGTTCTCGCCGCCCAGGCCGCCACCTCCCCGCAATCTGCTGCCACCCGGGGACTCGGGTTCACTTATGACCCGGCGCAGGAGGTCACCATTGTCGGCGCCATCAGCGGTTTTGTCTCACAGCCAGCTTCTGGAAGCCCCGTCGGCTTGCACCTTCTCATCTCCAGTGGTGGAAAAGTCGTGGATGCCCACCTCGGGCCTTTTGTTTCCAAAGAGAATCAGCAGGCTTTGCATACTGGTCAGTTAGTTCAGATCGTAGGCGTCAACGAGAACGTCCATGGCAACAACGTTCTGCTCGCCCGCCAGTTAATCTTCCATGGCCGACTGGTAACGGTGCGTAACGAGCGCGGTTTCCTCGTCCGCACCCTCGTTTCCCACCGCGGGATCCACGACGGCAACCCGACCGCCAACGGAGGCACTCGATGACATTCCGCCGCTTTGCACTTCTTCTTGTCACCACTGGCATAGCAGCCCTGCTCGCCGCCTGCAACGGGTTGGCATCCCCCCCTCCAATCTCCGTTGCCTTCACAGCGGGTTTTGCGCCGCCTGCTTCCATGAACACCAACAGCACAGTTGCCATTGCCACCACCGTCACCAATGACCCTTCGAACCTTGGTGTCCACTGGACTGTCGCCTGTGGCAGCGCCCAATGTGGAAGTTTCAATCCCAGTTCCACCGCCAGTACGATGTATACGCAATTCACCGCTCCCCCTGCTATTAGCAACGGCAGCACCGTGACCGTGACCGCTACCTCGGTTGCTGATAACAGCAAGTCCGTTTCCGCCACGATCACCATTACTCAGGGCGTAGCCATCACCGTGATCATCAATCCTCAGCCGCGTGCCGAAATGAACGTTACCTCGACGGCGCCCTTCGCCGCCGTCGTGGACAACGATCAACAAGACGCAGGCGTTAACTGGACCGTTACCTGCAGCAGTAGCAAATGCGGATCATTTATTACCGCAAATCCCCTCGCCAGCGGTTCTGCGGCCACCTACCAGGCTCCGGCTAGCATTCCCACGGGTGGTACCGTTACTCTTACTGCAACGTCGGTCACTGATAGCACGAAATCCGCTTCTACGATGGTGACGATTACGCAGGCCGCTACTACCTTGGGAGACGGCACCTATGTTTTCCACCTGAGAGGAAGCGACTTTACCACCGCAAACGGAGAATCCAACTACTATATTGCTGGTGCCTTCACCGTTTCGGGTGGACTCATCACCGGCGGCGAGTATGACTTCGTCGATTACGATGACGCAATCACCGACTTAATTAACCCAGCCACCAGTAGCATCAAAGGCACGCCCGACGGTACCTTGCAGATCGTTCTCGATACCGGGGACATTTGGATCGGAATCAACGGTATTGAGACTCTGAGCGCCGTTCTGGTCAGCGGTAAACGTGCCCTTATCGGTGAGTACGACACGTTCGCGACCAGTACAGGAACGCTGGATTTGCAAACCAGCCAAGCCGCTCCTTTTGGTGCGTACGCATTCCTTACCAGGGGAATCGACCACAGCACCGATGCAATGGCCTTCGGAGGCATTCTCAATGTTGACGGGCCGGGGTCAATTTCCGGGGCGGGTAGTGTCCTGGATTTCAACGACGCATTCCTAAGCACACCAGAGCAAGCGCAAAGCCTCTCCCCTAGCACCGTGTTTGGGCCCGGAGGATCCCCAACGCCCGATTCGTTTGGGCGGGTTACATTCTCGCTCAATCCCACCAACGTCAACATCGGCCAAATCATTTTGATTGGCTATATCGTTGACGAGGCCACCATCCAACTACTCGAAACCGTCGATGCACTCGGGGGCACCACCGGGGGAATGGCTCGCGGCCAGGGCGCCAGCACGGGGACGTTCAGTAACACCAGTCTTTCTGGTTCTACATACGTAGTCGGCGCCGACGGTGTCGACAGCAACGGGCACCTCAGGCTCGCCGGCGCGCTCACCTTCAGTGCGACAACCAACAACGTCTCGGGCAGCGCTACCCTCAGCGATATCGTCAATGAGCTGTCCGGTAACATCTCTGCCGGGACCTACCTCGTGGATACGAACGGCCGTGTGACTCTTATGGGGTTGAGCGGCTCCACTTTCAACAACGCAACCATCCAGCTCTACCTGGATGGAAATGGCAATGCACTTATACTGTCCATGGACACGTCTGACGTTACCACTGGCTGTGCCTTCCAACAAGTCGCCGGTGCCTCATTCAGCGGTTCTTACGCCGTCAATGCCGACGGTTCTGTGCTATTGTCAGGCGATCCAACTTCAGCCCAGCGTATGGTCACGCATCCCGACGCAGCAGGGCCCAGAACTCTTTTTCCTTGGAGCGCCGTCGGTCAAATCTTCGCCGACAGCAGCGGCAACGTCTCCGGCTTCACTGATTTCAACATCCTTACCGCACCCCCGACGCCCAATGTCCAGCTCTACGGCACTGCTACCGGTTCAGCCGAAATCCTGACCGGTGCCCTCACGGGCATGGGCGTGACCGCGTTCGGTTCAGACACATTTACTTACTACGTCATTGACGATTTTCGTGCCTTTGCAATCGAAACCGATGCCACGCAGCTCAACCTAGCCTACCTTGAGCAAGCGCAACCATCAAAATAGGGAGCTCATAACTGGCCAAAACCGGCACATCAACTAAGTTAATGTGGCGCTGCAAGTGCGCCACTCTCTTTTTGACGCAACGCCAAATGCCTGCGCCGCTCATGGAAGCCCGATTTCAATAATCGAGAAAACCACGAACTTTTGAAGCTGCTTTAGATTCAGATCAGCGATGTGGTCGATCTTTCGGGATCGGATACATGGAGTCAGGCCGGTTATGTCGGCCTGGCAGATCCAAGTGATCCTGGTTAATTATTGAAATCGAGATGTTTCAACAATAATTCGTCAGCCCCGCAAACAGCCAACCAGTTGTTCAAGTCGTGACTCCGAATTTGACATTCTAGATAGTGATGCAGATGAACTCAGTCTGATTACCTCGACGGCAACGGCAATGCGCTGCTAGCTTCCATGGACGTGTATGACTTTACCGCCGGTCCCGCCTTCCAGCAGACCGCCGGCGCGTCCCTCTCGGGTAGCTACGCCCTGAGCGGAGCTGGAGTTTCAGCTTCAACTTTCAATAACTGGAGTGCCGTCGGTTCAATCATTATTGGCAGCGGCGGCGCCATCGGCTCAGGCAGCTTTACTGACTTCAACTACTTCGCCGAAACACTGTCTGCGACGGAATGTGGAGCAGCCACGTCCACCTGTGCCGATGTTCCTCTCACCGGCACTGCCGGCACTCCGAGTGGCAACTTTACCGGTCTCGACGCAGACACCATTTTGGCACCGCCGCTCCTTTCCGACACGTTTGACTTCTATGTCATCGATAGCCTCCGTGCCTTCGGCATCGAGACCGGCATTCCGCCCGCCAATACCCAACTCGGTCTGTTGTATTTGCAGCAGCCGCCGACACCAACAGGGCAAATGAAAACTCACAAGTGAGTTTTGCGGAGGACGGGGCGTTTGCACCGTCCCCGGCTGCCCCAACAGCAAGCAAGAAGGACCTCGGCCAGCCCTGCTGACGGTGTTGCGGACAATTGTCCTCACACTATTGGCTCTCGTCGGTCCACACTTGGATTCTTGAGTGACTCAACCGAATGTCCGGCCATCAGGTCGATGGACCATTTGGCTGGGGATTTGGCGATAACAACAAACCGAACATTTGGGCGCTGCTCACGAACAACAGTCAGGTCAGTACATTACTGGCGAGGCGATAGCCCCAACAATGCTGTTGGGGTGATGAAGGCAGGTGCAGCAGGGGCCGGTCAGTGAATCATTATGATGTTGTTGGCGACGAAACCACTTTCACCGGCGACCATCAGCCGCATCGTGACGCGTTCTGCTTTGTAGTGGTGCGTCCGATGCAACAGGTAGACAACGCCAATGCCCGTGCCAAAACCCAAAGCGGACCCAGCAGCCTGTCCCGCCGCACCACGCGTTACGAAGGGGCGCATGATGGGATTGGCTTCGCGAAAACCCTGGGCCAGACCGCGCTGTGTGGTGATGGCGTCGGCGGTGATCAGTCCCGCCAAAATGCTGACGTTCACGTTGTTCTCAAGCGTCCAGAAACAACGCTGCTGACTAGGCGCGTCGGGAAGCGCAAATTTGGTCACCGCGAGAATCTGTGCCTGCATCGCCGTGCTCAGTAAGAGAATCGAGAAGAGGTATTTCATATGATCTCCACTACTTTTTGGTTTTGGTAGGCTCAGAATAGGCCAAATAAGCACGGTGGTACATGGCCCAATGTCGTAGGCTACGTGGCCTTTCGGTACGTGTTACTGTGGTCGTAGGTGAGGTTACTGCACGGCGTTCCGACAAGCTAGGATCCGCCATTTCTTGCGGCCAGCTACTTGATTCTAAGATTCTTATAGAACAAATTTAGGCGGGGGCATTCTCCCGGAACGAATTTCCCGGGCCTGTCAGTAACTATTACCTGAGTCTTGCCGAGCCGGGCGATTTAGATATACCTCAGATGGGTTTCCACCCGTCGATCAAGACAGATGTGCCGCTCGATGTCTGGGCGGCTTTTGTTTGCGTTACGCCAAGGGTGAGTGCGCTGGTGCGCTTATTTGGCGCGCTTACAGGCAATGCGGAAGTTATTCCTTGCCGGAAGAGGTCGTTGCTATAGGTCCGATGGATTGCGCAGACGTGTGGGATGCAGGGACATTGGGCCCCCGAGCCCGATTTGACGGATCGAAATTTCACGTTGCACCGATCTGGTAGCTGCCTCGTGGGCGAATTCAATTAGCGTACCTATGTAACATGTCACACCCGCAACACCGGCCCACACCGGCTCCAGTACACCCACCAGGCGCTCGAACGTACCCGTATTAGATTCAGGATGTACCTAGATCCGCTCCGAACTGGCAAGACTTGGCGGCCAAGCACGGGCAAAGAAGCTGAGTGCAAGGCGTCGCAAGCAAATTGCGATAAAGGCGTCGAAGGCTGCAGCGAAAGCACGGACACGAGAGGCCAAAGAGCGAAAGGCCCGCAATGGCTGACGAAGATCTGTTCGCCCTCCTGCAGCGTTTGGAAAATGTCTCTTTCGATAGAATGGGACGCAGACAAAACGAAAACGCCCGGCGGTGGCCGGGGCATTTTTGATTGAACTTAGACACTTCAATCATAGCCCTTCATCGTATCCGGTGCAAGAGCCACGATGGCCAATTCCGACTTCTGGCGAGAACTCGCTATTAGTTTTAAGTCCGTCCCTGAACTTTATGAATTCACTGCATATCGTCAGTACTACATGGAACTACGGTACTTCTCGCCAACGAGCATTACAGAACCAGATTGGAAACTTCAAGCGACTCCAGCAGCCCTAGCAGAGTTTCGCGCGATGGCAATACGTGGCGGAAGTATGCTCTGCACTTGCCCCCTGGGGTGAGACAACCAGTTAAGAGATACTTTGCCGTTCGCTGAAAAATCCTCGACCAGCGAA
>Ga0075030_100005349_pt1 | contig 11575 bp, 7 predicted proteins | sample LitLauG_LLR_2012_FD_71393 | JGI IMG/M metagenome (GOLD analysis project Ga0075030, IMG submission 71393) | Freshwater sediment microbial communities from Pennsylvania, USA - Little Laurel Run_MetaG_LLR_2012 | ecosystem: Environmental > Aquatic > Freshwater > Creek > Sediment | place: USA...
ATCGGCCTGTCCGCCCTGCTCGTCTCGACCTCCAAGCAGATGCCGGCCTGCATCGCCGAGCTGCAGGCGAAGGGACTTGACTTCCCGGTGCTGATCGGCGGCGCCGCGATCAACCGCGCGTTCGGCTACCGCGCCCTGTATCCGGGCGGCCGCGAGTCGCAGGACATGTATGAGCCGGGCGTCTTCTACTGCAAGGACGCGTTCGAGGGCCTTTCGGTGATGGACCGCCTGATCGACGAGGGTCAGCGCGAGCAGCTGCTCGGCGAGCTGCGCGAGGGCGCGAGGGTGTTCCGCGAGAAGGGCGATGAGCCCGCGCCGGAGGTGGACCTGACCGACGACTCGGTCCGCTCGGCCGCGCGCACCGACGCCCCGGTCCCTGAGCCTGCGTTCTGGGGGGTGCGGGAGATCGACGTCGACCTCGAGCAGGTCTACCGCCACCTCGACACGCACGTGCTGTTCAAGCTGCACTGGGGCGGCCGCGGCGTCAAAGGCGAGGCGTGGCAGACGCTGCTGCGCGAGGACTTCCGCCCGCGCCTGGAGCGCATGTGGGCCGAGCAGGACTATCTGCACCCGCGGGCGCTGCTCGGGTTCTTCCCCTGCTACTCGCTGGGCAACGAGATCGTCGTGCTCGACCCGGAGGACCGCACCACGGAGCTGACGCGCTTCGTGTGCCCCCGCCAGCCCGCGGGCGAGCGGATCTGCCTCGCGGACTTCTACCGCCCCGCCGTCGACGGCGGGCCGCCCGAGGAACTCGACGTGATCGCCGTGCAGGCCGTCACCGTCGGCGGCGAGGTGACGGAGCTGATGGCCAGACTCGAGTCCGAAGGCGAATTCGCAGAACAGCTCTTCGTTCACGGCCTCGGCGTTCAGACGGCCGAGGGCCTGGCCGAGTGGCTTCACCACGAGGCCCGCGGCATGCTCGGAATACCCGCCACGCAGGGCCGTCGCTACTCCTGGGGCTACCCGGCTGTGCCCGAGCAGAGTGAGCACCTGAAGGTCCGGGAGCTGCTGGACCTCGCTCAGATCGGGATGACGATCACCGACGGCTACGCGCCGGACCCCGAGCAGTCGACGCTGGCGATGATCGCCCATCACCCGCAGGCGATCTACTTCGGCACGCGCCAGGGGCGCCTTCCCGCCGAGTCATCGCCCGACGACATCATCCTCGGCTCCAGCCGCGACCCGTCGCTGTTCGCGGAGCTCGACGACAGCGAGCCGCAGGACCCGCTCGAGGGCGAGGCGGAGGCCGTCGGCGGCCCCGCCGCCTGAGCAGCCTCAGGCCGAGGTCGGCCGGACCGCGGCGGTGCGCGGCCGCTCGCCTTCCGCCATCGCCATGATCTCCGCTCCGTAGAGCGGCTTTGCGAAGTGGAAGCCCTGCCCGAACTCGCAGGCGATGTCCTGCAGCCGGGTGACCTGCCCGGGGCTTTCCACGCCCTCCGCGACGGCCTTCAGGTTGAAGATCCTCGCGAGCTGGATGATCGCGCCGGTGAGCTCCTCGACCTCCGGGTTCGGGTCCGCCAGGAACGAGCGGTCGATCTTCAGGATGTCGACGGGCAGCGTGCGGATGTAGTTCAGCGACGAGTAGCCGGTCCCGAAGTCGTCTATCGCGAGTTTTACGCCGAGCTCGCGCAGCGCGTTCAGGCGCATCAGGCTGACCTCCATGTCCTGCATCATCACGCTCTCGGTGAGCTCCAGCGTGAGGCTGCTCGGCACGATCCCGCTGCGCTGCACCGCCGCGCGGACCTCCTCGATGAACTCGGGGCGCTGCAGCTGGCAGGCGGAGACGTTGACCGCCATCGACAGCGGCGGATCACGCGGGATCGCCTGCTGCATCTCAGACGCCCACGCGCACGCCTCCCACAGGACGTGACGGCCGACCGGCACGATCAGCCCGGTGTCCTCGAGCAGCGGCACGAAGTCCAGCGGCTGGATCGTCCCGCGCTGCGGGTGCTCCCAGCGCATCAGGGCCTCCATGCCCGCCATGTCCCCGCGCGCGAGGTCCATGATCGGCTGGTAGCGGAGCGTGAACTCGCCCTCGTCGAGGGCGCGCTGCAGGTCGGCCTTCAGCTCCAGGCGGGCGAGCGCCTTCGCGTGCATCTCGGGCTGGAAGACCTGGTACTGGCCCTTGCCCCGCTCCTTCGCCATGTACATCGCGGCGTCCGCGTTGCGCAGCAGCTCCTCGGCGTCCCGGCCGGAGATCATCGTCTGGTCGCTGAACGCGATGCCGACGCTGCTCGCGAGCGTGATGTCGCGGTCCTCGAGCCGCAGCGTTTCCGAGAGCGTCTCCATCACGCGCTGGGCGATCTCGATCGACTGCAGCTCGCTCTCGGCCTCGTTGATCATGATCGCGAACTCGTCGCCGCCGAGCCGCGCGGCGGTGTCGATCGGCCGCATGCGGTCCTGCAGCCGGCGCCCGACCTCGCGCAGCACCTCGTCGCCCGCGGCGTGGCCGAGGCTGTCGTTGATGTTCTTGAAGTCGTCGATGTCCAGGAACAGCACGGCGACCGGCAGCTTGCCGCGCCGCTGGGAGACGAGCGCGTGCTCGACGCGGTTGCGGAACAGGGCTCGGTTGGGCAGCCCGGTCAGCGTGTCGTGGAACGCCTGGTGCTCGAGTTCGGCCTGGAACGCCTTGCGCTCGCTGATGTCGCGGACGTTGAGCACGAGGCCCTCGATCGATTCGTCCTCGATCAGGTTCGTCGCGAGCACCTCGACGTCGCGCCAGCCCTCGCGGGAGTGCCGCCCGCGGAACTCCGCCGTGACGGGCTGCCCCGCCGGGGCCGCCGCGGCGGCGGCGAGCATCGTGTGGACACGCGCGACGTCGTCGGCGTGGACGAAGTCCGAGACGGCCCTTCCGGCGACCTCCTCGGCGGTGAAGCCGAACGTCGGCTCGATCGACGGGCTCGCGAACTTCAGCGTGCCGTCGGGGTCCACGATGCAGATCACATCCGATGAGTTGCGGATCAGGGAGCCCAGCCTCGCCTCGGCGCGCTGGTTGTGGCTCTCCTCGGCGAGCGCGACCGTCTGCAGCGCGAGCGCGACCTCGCCCGCGAGCATCTCAAGGCTCTCCTGGGCGGCGCGGCCGAGCTGCCGGGGCGCCCTGACCGCCAGCGCTCCCGTCAGCATCTCGCCGGCGAACAGCGGCGCGAAGGACAGGACGTGCCCGCCCTCCTCGAGGCTCACGACGCGCCCACGTGCGAGCGGGCTGCGCATGCGGGCGGGCAGGTCGGCGAGCCGCATCGTCGGGATCGCGGGGCCGCCGGGCCGGGTGGAGCCGACGGAGCGCAGCTCGCCCGATGCCGCGTCTGTCTCATAGATGCAGGCGCTGACCCGCTCCTCCTCGGAGACCGAGCGTGCCGCTGCGAGCGCCGCGGAGTAGATCTCCTCACGGGTGCCGGCGCCGACGAGCGCCTCACCCGCGACGCGAAGCGCGGCCTCGCGGCGGGTCGCCTCCTCGTTGCTGCGCACGATCCCCGCCATCCTCAGCAGGACAAGCCCGAACATCAGGGTGGAGGCGCCGATCAGCGCATACAGGTCGGCTTCCTCGTGGAGCGCTTCGCGCACGACGATCACCAGCGGCGCGGTCAGGCTCGCGCAGGTCAGCAGCGCCAGGCGAGCGCGCGTGAGGCGAACGTCGGCGGGCGGCCCAGGCTCTGAGAGCTGGCGCATCGAGGGGTGCAGCACCGCGGTCCCGATCAGGGCGTAGTAGACGGCCCAGCCGGTGTCGGGCATTCCGCCGGTCTGGAAGCCGCCGCCGAGCAGCTTGGACGCGTAGATCACGTCGCTCAGCAGCAGCACGACGACCCCGGAGAGCAGGAACAGGAACGCCGGCTCGCGGCGGTGGCTGCCGGCCGCGACCCGCGCCACGACGCCGAGCACCAGGATGTCCATGATCGGATAGGCCACGGAGGCGGCGCGGCGCATGAACGACAGGCTGGTGTGGTCCACGTAGGGGGCCATCAGGTACACCCAGATCAGGGTCGCGAGTGCGAGCGTCACGATCAGCGCGTCGACGTTCGCCGCGCGGTCGCGGTGCTCATGCCGGTTGTGCACGAGCATCACCATCCCCGCGATCAGGAACGGGTAGAAGGCGAGATGGAAGGGATCGGCGATCGACGGGAACGGCAGCGGTCCGCCGACAAGCCGTTCGTAGTTGTGCGCGATCACGTCGCTGGTCACGAACAGGAGCTGCCCAGCGGCGAGCAGATACCACGGCATCCTGCGGGCCCCCGGCGGGTTCTGCCACGCGCCGATGATCAGCGCCGCGACCGCGGCGCCGCCGATCAGGTCGAAGATCAGGCCGCTCCCGAGCCAGCCCGGGCCGCTGGACAGGTGCGCGAGCAGGTAGCCGCTCGTGAGGACCGCCATCGCGGCGAGATACAGCGACCATGCGTTCTGCGGGTCGACGCGGCCGAAGATGCGCCCGTTCCCGGGAGGCACCGGCGCGGCGGGCGCGGAGATCACCGAGCTCATCGTCGTCCCTCCGCGGGCCCGGTGGGTACTGCCAGGCGGGCTTCCGTGCCGCGCCGCATCAGGACGCGTTCCCCAGGCCGGCGCGGGCGAGGTGTTCGGCCGCGGGGCTCGTGCGGGCGACGTGGCGAGCGGCGCGCACGCGTGCGAGCTCGGCGCGCACGAGGCGCTCATCGAGCAGCGGGGAGCGGCGCGCGACCCCCCGGCGCGTGGAACTGCGGTCCTGGCGCACACACCTGACCCGCAGCGCCCGTGACGCTGTGTTCCCCATGAACCGCCTATCGGCGCGGCGCCCGCTGAACTTGAAGGGGAGCCAGTTTTTCTGGGCGAACGCCCAGCGCCGGTCAGTTGTCTTCGCGTGGAGGCGGGCGGAACAGGATCCGCTTGACCTCGATTGCGGTGCCGCCGCCGAGGCGCAGCGCCGTCTGGAAGCCCTCGTTGCCGAGCTCGCCGGCGTCGAGCGCGCGCCGCAGCTCGTTGACGGCGGCGTGATCCTCCTCGTCGACCTGGTCGCGGGGAGCCTCGAGCATGATCAGGTGCCTGGGGCGGCGCAGCGCCGCGGCCATCCGCACGAACGGCTCGCGCTCCTCGGAAAGCAGCCCGTCCACGGCCAGCACGACGGTCTCACGGTTATCGAGGCGCTTTGACACGGCGGCGGACAGCAGCTCCTGGGCGCGCGCGGGTATCTCCTCCTCCGCGACGCGGCCGGCTAGCAGCGCCCGCACCTTGCCGAGCGAGAGCAGCGAGGCGCGGTCCTCGATCAGGCGGTCAAGGAATGCGTCGCGCTCACCGTCGGAGGCGGACACGACGACCACCAGGCTCCCCGGCGAGTAGCGCAGGCGGTCGGCCGGCGTGAGCACGCGGCAGTGCACGGTGAGGTCCGCGGGCCTCGGCGGAGCACCGTCACGGCGCGGCCGATCCGAGGACCATCCGGTCCGCTCGTCCTCTCCGATCTTCACGCTGCGCCCCGGGGGTCGTGTCGCCATACCCCCATCATGCCTCAACCGGGCCTCGCACCCCGGCGCCCCTCGACCGCGACCACGTGCGGCGGGGGGTCCAGGGAGCCGATCAGCGCCAGCTTCTCGGCTCTGGAGAGCCGCTTGATGCGGGCCTCCTCCCTCATCGCGGCGCTGCGGTCGGGCATCGGCAGCGCCATCGCCAGGGCCACCGGAAGGCGGCTCGCGGTGTAGCGGCTCGCCGTCCCGGCGCTGTGGCGCGCCAGCCGCCGCTGAAGGTCGCTGCTCCAACCCGTGTAGAGGGAGCCGTCGGCGCAGCGGAGCATGTACACCCAGGCGTCGCTCATACCGGGCATTTCACCGCCGCAGGCGCGGCACCTGCCGCGGGCGCTATCCCTCGACGACGGCGGGGCCCGCGAGCGCCCGCGGCGCGTCCTCGGGGAGCGGGCCCAGCTGGACGGGCGCCGCGTGCATCGTGCGCAGGCGCACGTCGCGCCAGGAGAGCCCCTCGCCGACGAGCGCGGGCATGCCCATGATCAGGGCGGTCGCGACCTCGACGGCCTGGAGCACGATCCCGTAGGCGATCGCCTCGGGAGCGGACACATGGTAGGCGCCGACGAGAACGGCGGCGCACGCCGCCTGGAACACGCCCACGTTGGCGGGGGTCGCGGGCAGGACGGCCGTGACGTTGACCGCGAACAGGACGGCCGCGGCGCCCGCGAGTCCCGCCTGTGCCTGCAGGCCGAACGCCATCAGCAGCAGCCAGCAGCTCGCGAGCTGCAGCGCCCACGCGCCCAGCTGCATGACGGTCGCTGCCAGCGCCTGGCGCGGGTGGTGGAAGACCCGCAGGCCGTCGCGGACCCGCGCGAGCGTGTGCCGCAGGCCCAGCAGCACCGCCATCGTGCGCTGAGAGCGGCCCGCGAAGACTCGAGGGAGCAGCGCCGGCGCGAGCAGCACGGCCGCAAGCGCCGCGGGCGGCGCGAGCGCGGCGAGGATCAGCGCGCCGTGGTGGCCGTCGAGGACGTTGACGCTCGAGAACATGAGCGCACCCAGGCCCGCCAGCGCCACCAGGTTGAGCAGCGTCTGGGAGACCATCGTTCCGAGCACCACGGGCAGCGTCTCGCGGGCGCGGCCGAGGCGTCGCGCGACGATCAGCGCACGCGAGGGCTCCCCCAGGCGGGCCGGGAGCGTGGAGGACATCAGCACGCCGATGAACGTGCCCTGCATCGCATCTCGCCGTCTCGCTCTGCGCCAGGTCGGGGCGCACACGAGGATCGCGTGCCAGGCGATCGCGCGGGCGAACATCGAGGCGCACATCACGCCGACGGCGGCGACCACCAGGCCCGGCTGCGATGACACGAGGCTCGTTGCGACGGCCGTGACCCCGATCTTGCGCAGCGCGATCGAGGCGAGGATCGCCGCCATCAGACACGCGATCAGGACGGCGCCGCGGCGCACGAGGCCCTGCGCCTTGCCACGGCCGACCTCGCGGGTGTCGCCGGCCTGGCGCATGCTCGGCAGACGCTCAGCCGGTATCCGCGGCAGCATGTCCGAGGGCTGGATGCCGAGGCGCACGGCGAGCACCGGTCCCCGGCCCTGCGGGGAGGGCACCGCGATCGCGCGCTCGTAGCACTCGAGGACCTCGCCGGCGACCCGCGGCCAGGCGTAGCGCTCGGCGCTCTCGGCGGCGGCGCGGGCCATGCGCGCGCGGGCAGGCGCGTCCAGCGCCATCGCCCTCAGCGCCTCGGCGAGCGCGAGCGCGTCGCCGGCGGGAACCAGGCGGCCCTGGACGCCATCCGTCAGCACGTCCCTGTAGCCCGGGATGTCGGAGGCCACGACGGGCGCACCGGCCGCGAACGCCTCGGTCAGGACCATTCCGAAGCTCTCGCCTCCGAGCGACGGGGCGCAGACGACGTCCGCCGTGGCGAGCTCCGCGGTCTTTCGCTCCTCGGAGACCTTGCCGAGCGCGTGCACCCCGCGGCCGTCGAGCATCATGTGCTCGATCTCGCGCGGGCTCGCGCCGACGAGCGTCAGCGTCGCGGGGATCTGGTCGCGCAGCGCCTCGAACGCCCGCAGCAGCACGGGCAGCCCCTTGCGCTCGACCGCCTGGCCGATGAAGAGGATCCGCAGACCCTCCCCCAGCTCGGCCGTGCGCGGCGTGGGCTCCGGGAGGTGCACTCCGTTGGGGATGATCGTGTAGCGGCCCCCATAGAAGCGCCTGGCGGTCCAGGCCGCCGCCTCGGAGACCGCGATGCGGTGATGCAGGCGGTTCATCCGCAGCCGGCCGCCGAGCGGGACGGCCGCGATGCCGTTCGTCAGAGCGTTCTCGGAGTACGTGTGGAACGTGCCGACGAGCGGGAGGTCCCCGGAGCTGCGCAGCGAGTCCCACCCGAGCAGCGGCACGACGGGCTCGTGGATGTGCAGCACGTCGTAGCCGCCGGAGTTGAGCTCCTCGCGCATCGTGCGCACGGCGGACGGGCTCAGCGCCATGTTCGACACGGCGCCGTTGGCGGGTATGCCGACCGTTCGCCCGAGTGAGAGAAACCCGTCGGGGACGTCGCGCTGCTGGGGCCTGGCACCCCGGTGCAGCCGCCGTGAGAGCTCATCGTCCGGGTCAAACGGGGCGAGTATCCGCGTCTCGTGGCCTGCGCGGTCGAGCTCGCCGGCCAGCGCCTCGATGTGGCGCGTCACCCCACCGGGATAGGTCCACGAATACGGCGACAGAAGCGCGATTCGCACGCCTTCACTCTATCCAGCCGGCCGGTGCGACATTCGCGCCGTGGGATAATCGCCCGGTGAGCGATCGGCAAGGCAACTCCGAGCCGCGCCCGGATAAGGGCTGAGCCGTTGGCTCCGAAGCGCGCAATCGAGCATCTGCGCTCCAGCGACCCCGTGATGGCGGGGATCATCGATCGCGTCGGGCCGCTCGGGCCCTCCGGCGCGGGACGTCCGGACCGCAGCGACCACTACGGCGCTCTGGTTCGCGCGATAACCGGCCAACAGCTGTCCGTGAAGGCCGCAGCGTCGATCTATGCGCGCCTGGCGGCCCGCTTTGAAGGGCGTGCTCCAACGCCCCAGGAGATCCTCGCCGACGACCCTGAAGAGCTCCGTGCGGCCGCCGGCCTCTCGCGGGCGAAGGTCTCCTACCTGCGCTCCCTCGCGGAGCACACGCTCTCCGGTGAACTCGAGCTCGACCGGATGGGCGAGCTGCCCGACGAGCAGGTGATGGCGGAGCTAGTCGCCGTGAAGGGCATCGGCGTCTGGACCGCGCACATGTTCCTCATGTTCCATCTCCAGCGGCCCGACGTGCTCCCGGTCGGCGACCTCGGTATCCGGCGCGCGATCGAACTCTCCTACGGACTCGACGGACTGCCCGACGCGGCCGCGATGGAGCTCATCGCGGAGCCGTGGCGCCCGCAGCGAACGCTGGCGTGCCGCTACCTCTGGCGGTCGCTCGACAACGAGCCGGACGCCGGCTGACGTCCGGAAACGCGAGCTACCTGAGGCTTGAAGTCAGTGCCGCGCTCGAGCTCGACCCGGAGGTGGGCGTGAACGTCACGTGCACGGAGATCTTGACCTTGCGGTGATTGCGCAGCGCCGCCTTGCTCTTGGCCGTGAGCGCGACCGTCAGGCGGTAGGTGCCGGGGCGCGTCTCCGACGTGCGCGTGCCGACGATGCCCGCGCCGGAGACCGTGACCGTGCCGGCGGCCGGCACGTAGATCACGATCGTCACCGTCTTCTTGCTCGCGGAGTGCCCGGTGATCTTGACGGGGCTGACCGCGGGCGTTCCTTTCGTCTGCGGCGTCACGAGCGTGAGCCCAGGCTGATTGCTCGTGGTTGAGCCGCTGCCGATCGGCTGCTGGTTGAAGGTTTCGCCCTTTTCTTGGCAGGTGTCTTCGGTGGGGCTGCAGCCTTTCGGGGCGGCCGGTTTGAAGATGCCGCCGCCTTCGCGGACGTCGTAGATGTCGCGCAGGCCTCCGTCTTCGTCCTGCAGCGCGAGCGGCTGCGGGGTCGAGATGTAGACGTTTTCGCCGTCTTCGCTGGCGCCCACGAAGTAGGACGGGAACAGCTCCTTGCCCGAGTCGAGCAGGGTGACACAGCCCGCCGCGGTCGCGCAGCCGTTGACGCCGTTCGGCCGCCACTCGTATGGGTGAACCATTTCGGTGACTGCCGGTTCCTGGGTCACCAGCGGCGTGTAGCTGTCGAAGAACACGCGTCCGTCGTTGAGCAGGCTGCGGTGCAGGTTGCTGCCGCCGCGGACCTCGATGTACGGGCCGAGCGGGCTGAACGGTTTGTGGGCTTCTGCGACGTTGGTGACCGGCTGTTCGCCGGTGGGGTTGCACGACACGCAGATGAGCGACGGTTTGCCTTCGGCGAAGGTGTACTCGTAGAGCTCGGGGTCCGGTTTGCCCGTGTTTTTGTCGATGTTGTTGTACGTCGTGAGTTTCGCGTACGAGGCGATCAGTGCGTGCTGGCCGTTGGGCGAGACGCGCGCGACGAGGAACGTGAGACCGTGGCCGGGTGCCGCGACGGCGTCGAGCTGTTCTTCTGACTGGACACCGGCCTTGCCGCCGCCCGCCTCGTTTTCGAGGATCGTCGTCACGTAGGAGACGTGACCGGCGTGGTAGGCGTAGACGTTGGCTTCTTTGTTCGCTTCGTTCGTCGCGGCCGAGTTGCCTTCGCCGGCCACGAGCCTGCCGGCCGTCGAGAAGTAGACGTAGGAGCCGTCCTTGGAGACGCCGACGAGACCGCGGGCGTTGGCTCCCGCCTTGTCGCCGGTGGCGCTTTCTTCATCGGCGGTGAGGTCCGTCAGTTTGCCGGTCGAGAATTCGTACTGGTAGAGGTCACAACCCTGTCCGGCGGATGTCGTGACGGCGGGCGCGAGCTGGCAGGTGCTCGCCGCTTCGGTGCCTTTGCTGGTCGTCGACGTCAGCCCGTAGTTGGCCAGGAAGTACACGCGGTTTCCGTCGACGGAGGCGGCCTGGAACCGGGAGCCGTTGTCGGCGGTCGCCGTGTCGGTCGCCGAGACGTGAACGGTGGTCGAGCTGTTGACCCGCGCGTAGACCTGCTGGGTTCCGGCGGCTTCGGCGCCTTCGGCTTTGTCCACGGTGGCTGTGAAGAACACCTTCGAGCCGTCCGCGGACACGGAGTTCAGGTCGGAGCTTTTTTCGCCGGCGGAGAACGGAACGACGGATTCTGCCGGTTTGCCGTCGGGCAGGATCGAGGCGACCTTGGGGCCGGTCGCTGCGCTCCATTCATAGAGCGATTCCTTGGGCGCGAAGATGCCGCTGCCTTTTTCGGTTTCGAGTTCGTAGCCGGCGGAGCCCGTGTCGAAGGACACGTGCCCGCAGTCTTCCGAGGCGCCCGCGACGCGGTAGCCGCCTCCGCCGTAGGGGCCCGAGGCGAGCGGTTCGTGCGGCCGCGTGCTCGTCACGAGCGTTTTGCTGCCGCGGTTGGATTCGGTCGGCGTCCCGGCCGGAGCGGTCCACATGTACAGCTGGTCGATTTCTTCGCTGGCGCTCTCGCCGGGAGCGAGTTCAGGAGTAGCTTCGCCGGGGTTTTTCGCCTGCGGCAGGGGCGTGTCCTCGATCCCGCACGTCAGGTTCGGTGAGTAGTACTCGAAGCGGCCGCCGTTGCGGGGGCCGGGCGTCCCGATCGGGTGAAAGCGGGTTTCAGGGGCGAGCGAGAGGTCGGACCAGAGGGAGCCCGCGGTCGTGCCGGTGCTGATCCCGTCCACGAACTCTCCAGCCGATTCGCTGCCCGGAGGCCCGCCGGTCATCGCCCAGGTCGTGCCGGGGCCCGTCGCGGCAGCCTGGTCCTGGATTTCCAGCCCGGTGGTGTCTTTGGGAACGAGTGCTTCCTGGCCGTTCTTGCTGGTCGGCGTGGCGAGTTCGTATCCGCGGCACTCGGGCAGGCGTGTGGTCACGCCCTGCTGCACGCGGACGGCTTCGTTGGGGCATTCGGCGGCGGCGGTGCCCGGCGCGGCTGCTGCCGCGACCATGATGCCTGCGGACACCGAGAGGATGCCGAGCCGGTTCGTGATCCTGCTGAGAATTGAGCGTCTCATCGTCTTCACGCCTTGGCTTTCGTGGTTGCCGTGCCCGACTTGCCGCCCGCGGTCACCTTCACCAGGACCGTCAGCTTGCGGTGCG
>Ga0075030_100005350_pt1 | contig 11573 bp, 9 predicted proteins | sample LitLauG_LLR_2012_FD_71393 | JGI IMG/M metagenome (GOLD analysis project Ga0075030, IMG submission 71393) | Freshwater sediment microbial communities from Pennsylvania, USA - Little Laurel Run_MetaG_LLR_2012 | ecosystem: Environmental > Aquatic > Freshwater > Creek > Sediment | place: USA...
CTGCACATCCGGCTGTACCCGGCGCTGGTGCAGGGCGAAGGCTCGGTGGAGGAAGTCTGCCGCGGCATCGAATACTTCAGCCGCACCCGCTGGCCCGACCTGCTGATTGTGGGCCGCGGCGGCGGCTCGCTCGAAGACCTGTGGACGTTCAACTCGGAGGCGGTGGCGCGCGCCATCGCGGCCTGTGCCGTGCCGGTGGTTTCGGCCGTCGGTCACGAGACCGACGTCACTATCGCCGATTTCGTGGCCGACCTGCGCGCTCCCACGCCTTCGGCCGCGGCTGAGCTGGTGATCTGCACGCGCGAGGAGTTGCTGGAGCGGGTGGCGGCGGCGCGCGCCAAGGCCACGCAGGCCATGCGCTACCGGCTGGCGATGCTGGAGCGGAGGCTGCGGCAGCAAGGGATCGACCGGGCGTTAAGCGTGCTGCACCGCCGCGTGGGCCGCGGCCTGCAGCGCGTCGATGAGCAGGAGTACCGCTTGCGGGAGCGCATCCGCGCCGCCATCGATGCGCGCCAGCGCGCGCGGCGCGGCCTGGAAACGCGGCTGCGGCGGTTCGACATGCGGCCCCGCCTGGCTGCGCACCGGCGCCGCCTGGAGTCCGCCGAGGCTTCGGCGATGCAAACCATGCGGGTGCGGCTGGCGCGTCGGCGCAACGCACTCGACCAGCTCGCGGCCAAGCTTTCGCAGTTGAGCCCGCTGCGGATTCTGGAGCGCGGCTACGCCATCGTGTCCAACCCCGGCGGCATCGTGAAGGACGCGGCGGCGGCGCCCGCAGGGTCGGAGATTCACGTGCGGCTGGCCAAGGGCGAGCTGGACGCGAAGGTGGTTTGAGGCTTGGCCAGCCTCCCGGAACGCTCCCTTTGACTACCTTCGCGAAGCGCCGTTGGCCTGCCGGCCGTAGGCCCATGATGGGCAGGCCAGAGGCAGGGAAGGCCGGAGGCCTATCACTGAGGCACTACGTTCCCTCTCCCACTTTTTCGCAATACCATCGCCGCGACAGCTTGGGCGGCGAACGGCTTTCGAAGCAAGGTGGCCAGCCGTGGCGATACCGGATCATGCGCATTGTGCAGCGCGAGAAAGCTTTGCAGAATTCGCTCGCCCAATTCGCCAGCGAAGATGCGGAGATAATCGTGGATCGAGTTCGGAACTGACATGAAATGCCCTTTGGTGAAGGGGCTTGTGCAGGGAGACTGGCGGGAACTCGCCCTCCGTGAACTTGGCCAACGGACGTTCGTGCTGAATTTTCAGGGGGCCAAGGTCGCCATGGATGTGGAATTGCCGTCCTGTGACTTGGAATCGGCGTGGCGGATTCTCTGGGTTCTGTATGGAGATTATGGCGCATGTGCGGTGGTCCGCCTACGAAACCAAGGACCCGTACAGTGACGTCGTGGTCCACGAAGCAGCGCACTTGCTGAAATATCTGAAGCCCAGGCACTACGGATTGCATGTCCGGCGGGCCAGGAGAGGTTCGCAGACGTCGACTTCTGTCATTACGAGCTATTCGCGTTTGCGTGCGAGGCTTTCCCGTGTGGCCCTCCGCGGCGATCGCAAATCGCGGATCGCGTTCGCCGAGAAGATGCAGGAGGGGGCCATCTCATTCCCACGGGGCCAGATTGAAGAAGTGGCCGCACTGGTGATGAATACCGCCCGCGCCCGGAATGGCTGGCGGGTAATACCCGAGGCGACGGTGATCCATAGAATCCGAGGGCGCGTCAGAACGGTCACCCGGTAGGAATGTCGGCTCATTCGCCAGCCTGTCTGAGGACTGCCGTGTGTGTTTTCGCCGACAGGCGAAATCCCAAACGATCGAGATGTGCCAGTAGGGGATCGATCCGGGGAATCCGGCCTTCTGCTTTCGCGCGCAAGAGGATTCCCAGCGTGCCGGTGAATGTCAACTTCAGCCCCTCGGCGTGCAATCGCCTCAGTCGTTCATCCAGGATTACTACGGCGCCTGGATGCTCCAATCCTAACGCCAGCACTTCCTTCTCGCCGGCGCCCAGATCCGCCACCGTGGGCACCTTGTCCATCCCCTCCGGGGCCTGAATCTTCAGCCAGGGTAGTGCGCGGACGTCCGGCAAATCGACGCCCATCGCTTTGCCGCGCTCTAACTCACTCACGACCGCAGGAGGAATCAGGGTTTCGGTGTAGAACTCGGCCAGTAGATGCAGGAAGCCGATCTGGTGCAGATACTGGAGCGGCGACCTGTCGCAGATCGCCTCACGCACTCTTGAGATCGTGGATCAGTTCCTCTTCACTGAGGTCAAACGTGTTGACACCATCATAATCGGCCAATTGGCCGAGGAAATATGGCTTTGGCACGCCAGCAAGCTGGGCGGCGGCACCCGACGAAAGCTGGCCCATCTCGTACAGTTTGACGGCCGCTGCAATACGAATCCTGGCCGCAAGGACCTCCGGCGTCGCCTTCAAGGCAAGCAGGATCTCATCCGGTACGGAAAACGTGACCTGGCTCATTGGTAGCCGACGCTCCCATTCTACCGCAGTATGATCGAGCGGCTCCGTGATCCGCTCGGTCGCACCATCGCCACAATCGGTTCGAGGCCTGTTTGCGGGCTGACGGCCTCCTCTTTCGTTGATGCTGGCATGTTACGGCGTGGGCGGAGCCGGCAGTGGACACTCCGCACGGTTAAGTCCGCCCTATCTCATACACAACATCACTTATACAGACACAGTGGACACTCATCACTAAACAGAAAAGGTGAACTGCGGCGGCGCCATTACCAGCGCCGTGAAAGGCCTCCCGTTCGAATTGACGAACATTGCTCCCAGAGAGATGAGCGTCTTTCCAGTACCGCATTCGGCGATCATCGCTTTGTTTCCATTTCGCGTTGCCAGGATCGTCCGAAGTAGATAAAGCATAACGTTGCCGGTTTGCCGGAAGTGCAGGTCGTAAACCATTCACTGGCCGCCGGGTGCGTGCCGCCGTCACGAGACATCGGCCCCAGCATCGGCCACTTCCGAGACGCCGGCCCTTTGTAGTTGTAGGATCGGCAAACAGTTCGGCGTCCACGCGCGCGATCCGGCAGGCCGCCATAACAGGGCTCAAATCCGGCATTTCCGGTGACAGGCGCACGTTGACCATGTTAGGCTGTCCAAAGACGATTTTGAGTGCAGGTCGGCCTAATTCCGAATTAGATAGCGCCACAGCGAAGATCATCGTACGATAGCTTTTGCGAGGTGAGCGTTGGATATCGATGTCCACGATCTGCCGCCGGCTTCCACTAACCGCGGGTCGGCTCTCGAGCGCGCAACGCTGCGCGCCGTGAGCCGACGACTGATCCCCTTTCTGTTTATCCTCTATGTCGTCTCGTTCCTGGACCGAGTGAATGTCGGGTTCGCCGCGTTGGAGATGAACCGCGACCTCGGCCTGAGTCCCGCAGTCTACGGCTTCGGCGCCGGCATCTTCTTCCTCGGGTACTCGCTGTTCGAAGTCCCGAGCAATCTGATTCTCGCCCGTACAGGGGCGCGGCTTTGGATCGCGCGAATCATGATCACCTGGGGGCTCATTGCCGCTGGCATGATGTTCGTCCGTGGGCCTGCCAGCTTTTATGCGCTCCGGTTTCTCCTCGGCATCGCGGAAGCCGGCTTCTTCCCCGGCATCATCTTCTACCTAAGTGAATGGTTTCCCTCCGACGCGCGCGCTCGTGCCATCGCGCGATTCATGACGGCCATTCCAGTGTCGGGGATGATCGGTGGCCCCATCTCCGGGGCGCTGATGGGCCTCAGTAGCCGGCTGGGGCTCACTGGGTGGCAGTGGCTCTTCCTTCTGGAAGGCATTCCTGCCGTCGTGCTTGGCGTGGCGGTCTTACGTTTCTTGCCAGATCGGCCGGAAAGCGCGGCTTGGCTGGAGCCCGAACAACGCAAGTGGCTCGTGGAGCGCCTGACCATCGAACGGGGCCGATGTGTCGAGCATCATGGTTTCAGCGTCGCTCGGGCGCTCTCGAGCGGGGTCGTGTGGCAGCTTGGTCTGCTCGTGTTCCTTAGCATTTCGTTTGGCCAGTATGCACTCGGACTGTGGTTGCCGCAGATTGTTCGCGGCTTTTCTGGCTTGAGTACTCTTCAGGTCGGCTTCGTCTCGGCAATACCTAACTTCGTCGCCGTAATCGCGATGGTGATCGTCGCGGCGCACTCCGACCGTACGGGCGAGCGGTGCCTGCATATCGCGGCAGCCTCCTCCGTCGCGGCTGCCGGGTTTCTCGGGTGCGCGCTCGTGCGATCACCGGCATTGTCGGTAATGTTCCTTTCGATTGCCAGCGCAGGCCTCCTGAGTGCGCATGGGCCCTTCTGGCCCCTACCGTCGAAGTTCTTGACCGGTAGCGCCGCCGCGGGCGGAATCGCGCTGATTAATTCGTTGGCAAACCTGAGTGGCTTCGCTGGTCCTTATGCGATGGGTCTCCTCAACGGTGCCAGCGGCAATTTCCGAAGCGGACTTCTCTTATTAGCGTTGGTGCCGTTGGCTGGCATGGCTCTTGCTTTGCGGCTGCGACACACGGCCGTCCTGAAGGATGTGACGTGAGCGCCATAGCGCTTCGCGGCGCGGACATTCGAGCCCAGGCACGATCGGGCCTCTTAGCCGGTCCAACGTGCGGTCTCGCGCCAGATTACCTTCAGGCGAACCTGGTCGTCGTGCCGGAAGATCTCGCGTTTGATTTCCTACGTTTCTGCCAGCGTAATCCTAAGCCCTGCCCTATCCTGGATGTCACCGAGCCTGGCTCCTGGGAGCCACGCCAGGTTGCTCCCGGAGCCGATGTCCGTACCGACGTTCCGCGGTACCGTGTATATCGGCGGGGTGCGTTGGCCGAGGAGCCAACGGATATTTCCCGGTTGTGGCGAAAGGATCTCGTCGCATTCCTCCTTGGATGTTCGTTCAGCTTCGAGGCCGCGATGCAGCGCGCGGGCCTGCCCGTTCGTCATCTTGAGCAACGCTGCAACGTTCCCATGTTTCGGACTAACCTGCCATGCACACCCGTAGGGCCATTTCGGGGGCCGCTAGTCGTGACGATGCGTCCGCTCACGCCTTCGCAGGCGATTGAGGCGGTAGTCATTACATCGCGGTATCCGCAGGCGCACGGGGCTCCCGTTCATTTTGGCGATCCCGGAGCAATCGGGATTTCAGATCTGACGCAGCCTGATTTTGGTGACGTGGTCACCGTGCGAGCCGGTGAGGTCCCAGTGTTCTGGGCGTGCGGGGTAACGCCCCAAGCAGTGTTGATGGAGGCGAAACCCGAGTTCGCGATCACTCACAGTCCGGGCTGCATGTTCGTTACTGACCGGCTTGCTGAGGACGTATGCTGAATCGAGTCAGAGAAGGCGGAACACCAGTATTTGCCTCGCGCTTGGCAGATCGGTCCTGCCTTGTCGCCAAGGATTTAGGAACCGCGCTCGGCTCACTGGCCACTGGCTGTCTGATCCCATTGTGAAAGCAGCGGGCGGCCACCCGTCGGGCATCCATGTTGCAATTGAAGCCTAATAAGTCACAGCCTACCCCACAAGGATCGATTTCACCACCGTGCCGCCGACGTCGGTCAGGCGGTAGTCGCGGCCCTGGAATTTGAAGGTCAGGCGGAGGTGGTCGATGCCCAGGCAGCGCAGGATGGTGGCCTGGAGGTCGTGAACGTGGACCGGGTCTTTGGTGATGTTGTAGCCGTAGTCGTCGGTTTCGCCGATGGTGAGGCCGGGCTTGACGCCGCCGCCGGACAGCCAGACGGTGAAGCAGCGGCCATGATGGTCGCGACCGTAATCGGTGGCGGTGAGTCGGCCCTGGCAGTACACCGTGCGGCCGAATTCGCCGCCCCAGACGACCAGGGTATCCTTCAGCATGCCGCGCTGCTCGAGATCCTGAATGAGGCCCGCTGACGCCTGGTCGACATCCTTGCAGCGCTTGGGGAGATCCTGCGGCAGGTTGCCGTGGTGGTCCCAGTCGCGGTGGTAGAGCTGGATGAAGCGGACGCCGCGCTCGGCCAGGCGGCGAGCCAGCAGACAGTTGGCGGCGAAGGTGCCGGGCTTGCGCGCGTCCTCGCCATAGAGTTCGAAGGTGTGGGCCGGCTCCTTCGAGATGTCGGTCAGGTCGGGCACCGAAGTTTGCATCCGGAAGGCCATTTCGTACTGGGAGACGCGGGCGGCGGTTTCGGGGTCGCCGAACTCGGCCGAGGTCTGTTGGTTCAGTTCGCCCAGCGCGTCCAGAAACTGGCGGCGGTTGGCGGCGCTGAAGCCGGGCGGGTTCGAGAGGTAGAGCACGGGGTCGCCCACGGAGCGGAACTTCACACCCTGATACTGGCTGGGCAGAAAGCCGTTGCCCCAGAGGCGGTCGTAGAGCGGCTGGCCGCCGCCGGAGTTGGAGATCATCACGACGAAGGCGGGAAGGTCCTCGGTATCGCAGCCGATGCCGTAGGCCACCCAGGAGCCCATGCTGGGGCGGCCGCCGAGACGGAAGCCGGTTTGCGCCATGGTGACGGCCGGGTCGTGGTTGATCTCTTCGGTGTTGACGGCTTTCAGGAAGGTGAGCCGGTCGGCGACCTGGGCGGTGTGCGGGAGCAATTCGCTGACCCATGCGCCGGATTGGCCGCGGCGAGCGAAGGCGAACTTGGAAGGGACCACGGGGAAAGTGGACTGCGTGGCGGACATGCCGGTAAGGCGTTGCGTGCCACGGATGGAATCCGGCAACTCGGTGCCCTGGAATTCGACGAGGCGGGGTTTGTAGTCGAACAGCTCCATCTGCGAGGGGCCGCCGGATTGGAACAGGTAGATGACGCGCTTGGCCGTGGGCGGAAAGTGAGGGAGGCCGGCAAGCGGGCTTGAGGCTCGGGCCGCGCGGCTGAGGAGGGTGGTGACGGCGGCGAGGCCCACGGGGGTGGCGCGGAGAAAGTGACGGCGAGTGAGGCCGGTGGCCGGTGGCCAGTGGCCAGTGGCCGGTGGTTGGTCACTGCTTCGTGATGGTTTCATCGAGGTTTAGTAGCAGGCTGGCGAGGCCTGTGTAGGCGGCCAACTCGACTTTGTCGAGGGCCGGGCTAATGGGCGAATCGCCCTGTTTGAGGAAGTCGGCGGCTCGGGCGGAGTCGCGGCGGTAGCCGGATTCCAGGTTATCGAACATCTTCAGCAGCACGCTGAGTTGCGAGGTGTTGGGGGCGCGCGCCAGGAGGAGGCGGAAACCATAGGCGGCGCGGTCTTGCCTGGATGCGCCGCCCTCCACCATCATGCGCTCGGCCAGTTTGCGGGCGGCTTCGAGGAAGGCCACGTCGTTCATCAGATCGAGGGCCTGGAGAGGCGAGTTGGTGCGGTTCTCGAAGACGGTACACTGCTCGCGGTTGGGCGAATCGAAGTTCACCATGAAGGGCGGCGCCACGGTGCGCTTCCAATAGGTGTAGAGGCTGCGGCGGTAGAGGCCCTCGCCGGTGGCGGGCTTGTAGCCTGATCCTCCGCCCAATTCCTGCCACAGGCCGGGGGGCTGATAGGGCTTCACGGAAGGCCCGCCCCGCTTCTCGACCAGCAGGCCGGAGACGTACAGCGCCTGGTCGCGGATCATTTCCGGACCCAACCGGTAGCGCGGCGCGCGGGCCAGCAGGCGATTGTCGGGGTCCTTCTGGATGAGCTCGGGCGTGGCCTTGGAGGACTGGCGGTAGGTGGCGCTGGTGACCATCGTCTTTACCAGCGATTTCACATTCCAGCCGCTGTCCATGAATTCCACCGCCAGCCAGTCGAGCAGTTCGGGATGCACGGGCCATTCGCCTTGCGAGCCGAAATCGTCCACCGTCTTGACGATGCCGACGCCGAAGAAGGTCTGCCAGAGGCGGTTTACGGTGACGCGGGCGGTGAGCGGGTTGTTGCGGTCCACCAGCCAGCGGGCCAGGCCGAGCCGGTTATTGGGCTGTCCCGCGGGAAGCTGGGTCAGAACCTCCGGCACGCCCGCGGTGACCTTTTCGCCGGGACTGTCATAAGCGCCGCGCTTCAGCAGGAAGCTATCGCGATGGGCCCCATCGGCCATCACCATGACAGTGGGGATGCCGCGGTAGAAGCGGTCGCGCTCCTCCTTCAGGGCAATGAAATCGGCGTAGGCTTTGCGGACGTTTTCGGGGCCGCCCTGCTGCAGATACCACTGTTCGAACTTGAGCGCCTGACCGCGAGTGCGGCGGGCTTCGGGAATGGCGGCGATCTGCTCGATGGATTCGCGCACGGGAACGATGGCGGCCTCTTCGGGCGTGAGGGCGCGGTCGTAAATGCGCACATCGGAGAGATCGCCGGTGAAGTGAAGGCCGCCGCCAGCGCCGATGCGCAGCGGTGTTTTGGGATGGTGAATGGGCTCCAGGTTCTGATCGAAGAGGATCTTCAACTCCTGCGTTTCGCCATCGATATAAATGTGGACGCCGGCGGCTTTGCGGTCGCCATCGTAGGTCACGAGGACGTGACGCCATTGGTTGAGCGGAAGGGCGGCAACGGTTTCGACGCGGAGGCCGAGGTCGGTCCAGCGGCGATGGATGTGGAGGCGGAGTTTGCCATCGAGCAGGTAAAGGGCGTGGCCCATGCCTTCGAAATAGTCTTCGACGTGAGAGATGATGGCGCCCCTGGGAAATTCGGGACGGATCCAGGCGGCGTAGGTGAAGGGCTGCATGTAATCGAAGTCGGCGGCTTTGCCGTCGGACTCGATGGAGCGCGCGCCGTCGAAATGCTCGGGGCCGGCAAGGTGGTAGACAGGGGCGGGAGTGTTGAGAACGATCTTCCGCGCAGGCGGCAGGCTGGCATGGGTGAGCCGGCGGTCGAGATCGGCAAGAAGTTGGGCCTGTTCGGGGAGCGGGGCTTTGAGGACGGGATCGTTGTTGCCGTAGTTCCAGGCGAAGCCCTCTTCGTTGGGGATCTGGTTGAAGTACGCGAAGAGCCGGTAAAAATCCTTCTGCGCGATGGGGTCGTACTTGTGGTCGTGGCAGCGGGCGCAGCCCACGGTGAGGCCCATCCAGACGGTGGAGGTGGTCTGGACGCGGTCGGCCACGTATTCGACGCGGTACTCTTCGGGGATGATGCCGCCTTCGCCGTTGGTGCGGTGGTTGCGATTGAAGCCGGTGGCGATGAGTTGATCGAGGGTGGGATTGGGAAGCAGGTCGCCAGCAAGCTGTTCGATGGTGAACTGGCTGAAGGGCAGGTTGCGATTGAAGGCATCGATGACCCAATCGCGCCAGCGCCACATATCGCGAGGGCCATCGGTCTGGTAGCCGTTGGTATCGCCGTAGCGGGCGGCTTCCATCCAGCGGAAGGCCATGCGCTCGCCGTAGCGCGGCGAGGCGAGGAGGCGGTCCACCACCTTTTCGTACGCGGCGGGTGAGGGATCGGCGAGGAAGGCATCGACTTCGGCGGGGGTGGGCGGAAGGCCGGTGAGATCGAGGGTGACGCGGCGGATCTGAGCGGCGCGATCGGCTTCGGGCGAGGGGTGCAGGCCTTCGCGCTCGAGGCGGCTGAGAATGAAGGCGTCGATGGGGTTGCGCGGCCAATCCGCCTGGCGCACCGGCGGAGGGGCGGGGCGCTGGGGCGGAATCAGCGACCAGAAGGGCTGCCAGTGGGCGCCTTGGGCGATCCAGCGGCGGATGAGTTCGATTTCGCCGGGCTTGAGTTTTTCCTTGCCGGCGTAGGCGGGAGGCATGCGGAGGGCGAGGTCGTCGGAGGCGATGCGGCGGACCATTTCGCTGCCGCCGGGGTCGCCGGGGACGATGGCGAAGCGGCCGCCCGAGAGCGGAATGTGGGCGCCGGCTTCGAGATCGAAGCGGAGTTTGGTTTTGCGGTTGGCGGCATCGGGGCCGTGGCAGGGGAAGCAGCGATTGGAGAGGATGGGGCGGATATCGCTGTTGAACTCGACGGGTTGGGCGGGCGAGGGACGCAGCCCGGCAGCGAGACAGAGACCGAGCGACAGGTTCCAGGGCAAGCTACGGGGCACGGCGACAGCGTCCTTCAGCATGGATTATGACAGATTCCGGGTTGGGGGTTTGGTCGGGGGAGTTTGTGTCGCATCTTGCGAGACTACTGTGAAATTTGCGCGCAAGTTGGAAGTGATTCGTTTTCTGTTGGTTGCAAGGGTTGGAACGATGTTTTTGTGGCATCTGGCGGGCGGTTTTCAGGAGATGCGACCCAAAGTTGGGGGCTGGGAGTGTGACGCATCTTGCGAGACTACCTCGGATATTCGCGCGCACGTTTAAGCGGCTTGTTATCTGCGGATTGCGGGGGCTGCGCTGGGTCTTCTGACGCATCTTGAGGGCTGTTTTCCAAAGATGCGTCACACGGTTTGCAGGAGCCGGCGGGTGGGGCAAGGCGGCTGGAGGGTCGAGCAGCGCGCCGGCGCGGCATCGGGCTGGAGATGGAGGAAGACGCATCCGGGCGGCTCTATCTTCAGGTGTAGCACGGCGGAGGATGCGTTTCGGGTTTCCGGATCTGGAAATGCTTGAAAGGAGGGGAGATATAAATGTGATTTTGGTGGTGAACAGGTGCGGACGATGCCGGGCGTGTGGCGGGCCAGTGCGGCCTGTCGGCGTAAGAACGCGCAGATGTCACGCGATTCCGGGGAGCGCTGATTCTACTGGTCCCGCCGAATGTCTCAAAACCTACCCTTTGTGAGACAGCGCGCATGCACTCGGCCGCGTAACACGCGAGCGATAGAAGTGACGCGTTACGGGGGGCACCTACGGTTCAACGAATAGCGCAGCGGTTTCGTGCTGTGGCCGGAATCAATCGGCGCCCAGAGGCGCCTCGCCCGACCGCCGGGAATGTACGGTCAAGATGCTCAGTAGACCCGGCGCAAGGTGGTATATTCCGGAGCTTCATTTACGGCAAGCTTGGACGGATTGCGCGACAACGTTCCGTCCGCTGCTATTTCTCGATAAGGCGTCCGAAACAGATCACGTAGCCGCTATTGTCGATGATTTCGAAGGCTCGCAGTCCGTCGCTGGTGTCGGCCAGTTCGCGGTGTATCGGAACAGCCTTGCCAACGAACTCCCCATACAGCGTGTCGGGATCAGAAGTATGAATGTACGCATCCCAGCGCGCCCATTCGTGACGGGAATGATTTGGTTGCGGGTGAACCTCGGGCGTAATGGCCTTGAGCATCAGCATGACGCCATCCCGCCGCACGATGCCGAAGAAATCGTTACCCTCTCCGTTTCCTCCTCCGGTATATGTGATTTCAAAGCCGAGCTTCGAGCGGTAGAAATCAAGACTGGTCTCGAGGTCGTCGACGACAAAGAAAGGAGCAATGCAATTCAACTTTGGGCACATTTGCGATCGCCTGGGATTGGGTCCTGTTTCAATTGCTCAAACGCCTCGTGCACCATTAATCATAAATCAATCAGATCTCATTTCTCTTTCCTTCCGCGGGCCACAATCGGTGGAGACCGCGCTTCCGGACCGGTTCCAGGCGGACCGCAGTGTGGTTTAAAGCATATCTTTGCCGCGAATAAACCATGATCTTGCCGGGAAAGCCGCAGGAACTTCTTTGTTTCCATTTCGCGTTGCCAGGATCGTCCGAAGTGGATAAAGCATAATGTTGCCGGAAGTGCAGATCGTAAAGCATTAACTGGCCGCGG
>Ga0075030_100005351_pt1 | contig 11573 bp, 11 predicted proteins | sample LitLauG_LLR_2012_FD_71393 | JGI IMG/M metagenome (GOLD analysis project Ga0075030, IMG submission 71393) | Freshwater sediment microbial communities from Pennsylvania, USA - Little Laurel Run_MetaG_LLR_2012 | ecosystem: Environmental > Aquatic > Freshwater > Creek > Sediment | place: USA...
GCGGTCGGCCCTGCATACAAGGCGCCCGCTGCGCCGCGCCTGTCTGACGCGCCGCTGGTGGCGCCTGAATCCGCGGTGGCGATTGCGGTGCAAGCCCCCGACGCCTGGTGGCGCTTGTACGAGGATGAAACGCTCGATGCGCTGGTGGCAGAGGCGCTCGCTGCCAATGCCGACTTGAAGGTGGCCGAGGCCAACCTGGCGGGGGCGCGCGCGATCTACCTGGCCGCCCGCTCGGCGCGCTTGCCCAGCACCAATCTGGCGCTGGGGGTGAACTACGGGCGCGATGCCGGAACGGACGAGATTCTGGAGCTCACCGGTCGGCGCCCGGTGACGCTTTGGATATACGACGCGCTGATCGATGTGAATTACGAGGTCGATCTGTTCGGGCACGTCAGGCGTTCCATCGAGGGAGCAGGTGCGCTCAGTGAGGCCAGCCAGGCCCAGCGCGACGCGGTACGGGTGACCGTGGCTGCCGAAACGACCCGCGCCTATGCCCAGATTTGCGCTCTGGGCGAGCAGCTCGACGTGGCCCGGCGTTCGCTCGAACTGGTGGGCAAGGAAAGCGAGATCACCGCGAAGCGCCGCGCGGCCGGAGCCGGTTCCGAATTCGACGTGGTGCGGGCCGAAGCCGTGGTCGAGCAGGTCAGGGCGTCGATTCCTCCGTTGCAGGGTCAACGCCGGGCGGCCCAATTTGAACTCGCCTCGTTGCTGGGAAGAACGCCGGCGGATCCGCCCGATCGGGTCGACGATTGTGCCGCAGTGCCGCGCCTGAGGTCTTTGCTGCCCGTGGGCGATGCAGCGGCGCTGCTGAGCCGCCGGCCCGACATACGCGTCGCGGAACGACGGCTGGCGGCGGCCGTTGCCCAGGTCGGCGTGACGACCGCGGACCTGTATCCGCGCATTTCGCTCAGTGCACTGTACGGCAGCATCGCGACGCCGTGGCCGAAGGTGGACTCCGTCGACGGTCTGACCTGGGGATTACACCCCTCGATTGGCTGGACGTTTCCCATCCAGAGCGGACCTCGGGCACGCGTGATGCAGGCCAAGGCCGCAGCGGCGGCAGCCCTTGCCGGCTTCGATTCGGCTGTCCTCACCGCTCTGAAGGAAACGGCGCAGGCGCTGTCGAGCTACGGCGCGGAGGCGGATCACCATGCGGCGCTGTTGTCTGCGCAATCCCGGGCGCGCCGCGCCTTCGAACTGGCGCATGGACAGTTTGTCGCCGGCGCAGTGAGCAACCTCGACCTGCTGACCAGTGAACAATCGCTGGTCGCCGCCGATGCGGCGGTGGCGGCATCCGACATGGCGATGGTCCAGTACCAGATCGCGTCCTTCAAGGCGCTCGGCGGTGGCTGGCGCGGCAGCGATCCGCCCGGACGATAGTTGGGCTTCGAGGATCTGCCCGCAAACGGACCTGACCCGCTCGCAATCATTTGCCTCGGACGCCAGCAAGATATTGCTCGTCGCTGACGTGTTCCATCCATTCGACGAACTTCCCATCCAGTCCTTCCTGGATCGCAATGTGCGTCATGCCGGTCGTGGGGGTCGCGCCATGCCAGTGCCTATGGCCCGGTGGACACCAGATGACGTCACCGGCCCGGATTTCGACGATGGATTCCCCCTCGCACTGGGTCCATCCACATCCCGCGGTCACCAGCAAGGTCTGGCCCAAGGGATGTTTATGCCAGGCGGTGCGTGCGCCAGGCTCGAACGTCACACTCGCGCACGAGACGCGGGCCGGAGACGGGGCCGTATGAAGCGGGTCAATCCTGACATTGCCGGTGAAAAAATCCGAAGGCCCCTTTTGGGATGCTTGAGACCCGGCGCGCTTGAATTCCATGGTGATCTCCTATCGGCAGTGGCTGTGATTCGAGAAGCGCCCGGCCAGACGCCGGACCAGGTTGCAGGCAGGGTCCAATATCGAAGGCGCCGAAGCGGCAGCGACCATTGGGGTCTTGGCAATGCGCCAGATGTGACAGGTCATAGGGCCCATTCCTTGCTGGTCATCGGCCGGCACGTGCGGCGAGATGGGCCGGATAGCGATCGCCTTCGATGCGTACGCTTTCAAGCGCGGCCTGGATCCGGCGCAGGTCCTCGGGACCCAGATCGACCGACGCGGCGCCGAGGTTTTCTTCCAGGCGATGCAGCTTGGTGGTGCCGGGGATCGGGACGATCCACGGCTTGCGGGACAGCAGCCAGGCAAGGGCGATCTGGGCCGGCGTGACCTTGCGGTTGGTCGCGATGCCTGTCAGCGCGTCGACCAGCGCCTGGTTGGCCTGGCGCGCGTGTTCGCTGAACCTGGGCACGATATTGCGGAAGTCGTCCTTGGTGAAGACGGTGTTCTGGGTGATGGCGCCGGTCAGGAAGCCTTTGCCCAGCGGGCTGAACGGCACGAAGCCAATGCCCAGCTCCTCCAGTGTCGGCAGAATCTGCTGCTCCGGTTCACGCCACCACAGCGAATACTCGCTTTGCAGGGCCGTGACTGGCTGTACGGCATGGGCGCGCCGGATCGAGTCTGTACCGGCCTCGGACAGGCCGAAATGCCTGACCTTGCCTTCGGCGATGAGTTCCTTGACCGTACCGGCGACTTCCTCCATCGGCACGACGGGGTCCACCCGGTGCTGGTAGAAAAGATCGATGCGATCGGTCTTCAGACGCTTCAGGGAGGCTTCGGCCACGGCGCGGATGCGCTCGGGGCGGCTGTCCATGCCCTTGGCTGGCTCGCCATCCTTGAAACCGAACTTGGTGGCGATCACGACCTGGTCCCGCACCGGCGCCAGCGCTTCACCTACCACGCTTTCGTTGATGAATGGACCATACGCCTCGGCGCTGTCGAAGAACGTGACGCCATGCTCGACGGCCGCACGGATGAGCTTGACCGCCTCGGCGGTGCCGGTGGCGGGTCCGTAGCCGAAGCTCAGGCCCATGCAGCCGAATCCAAGCTCGGAGACGGTAAGGCCGCTGCGGCCCAATTGACGTGTTTTCATGGTGTTGATTGCCTTTCGCAGTTCGATGACAGGCACTCTAGGCGCCGCCGCATTGAATGACTAGACTGCTTTATCGACATGCAGTCATAAGTAGGGCTAATCAATGAACCGTTTCGACGATCTCGCGGCATTTGCCGCCGTCGTGCGTGCGCGCAGCTTCACGCGGGCGGCGGCGCAACTTGGCGTGTCGCAGTCGGCGCTCAGCCAGACCGTCCGAGCGGTGGAACGCAGGCTCGACCTGAAGCTCCTGAACAGGACGACACGCAGCGTGTCGCCCACGGAGGTGGGCGAGCGCCTGTACCAGACCGTGGAACCTCGTCTGGCCGACATCGAGGCCGAACTCGCGGTGCTGGGCGAACGGCGTGGCAGGCCCGCAGGCACGATCCGCATCACGGCGACCGAACACGCCGTGCGCACGCTGGTCTGGCCCAGGTTGGGACCATGGCTTGCGAAGTACTCCGACATCAAGGTCGAGATCAGCGCCGATAACCGCTTCACCGACATCGTCGCCGAGCGCTTTGATATCGGCGTGCGCCTGGGCGCGGATGTGGCAAAGGACATGATCGCGGTGCGCATGGCGCCCGACATGCGCCTGGCAGTGGTGGGGAGCCCCGAATACTTCGCGCGCCGCCCCGCGCCTCGCGTGCCGCAGGATCTGACCGATCACGACTGCATTGGCATGCGTCTGCCGACACACGGAGGATTGCTGACCTGGGAGTTCAAGCGCCGCACAAAGAGCGTCAATGTGCACGCCAGCGGCAGGCTCGTGTTCAACTCCACCGAATTGGTCCTCGCAGCAGCGCTTTCCGGATACGGCCTTGCCTGGGTGCCTGGCGATCTGGTCGAAGAGCACATCGCCGCCGGGCGATTGCGGTCGACACTCGACGACTGGGCTGCGACCTTTCCCGGTTATCACCTTTACTACGCCAGCCGCCGGGCCTCTCCTGCTCTGACGCTGGTGGTGGACGCGTTGCGTCTCGGTTGAGAACGAAGTATCGGGCGTCCACTGCGCGGGACCTCCACGAGCCCTTCCAGAGCGCGGGTCGGGCGCCAGGAAACGATCTTCGCGCCAAAAGGATGCTCTTCGAATTCCAATTCGACCAATCCGCCGGTCGCTGCCGATGGCAGCATGGATCAATCGATCCACAGTCAGTCGCGAATCACCATGATGCGCACGAAGTTCTTCACTGGCCTGCTGCTTTCGATCGCCTTGCTTGAATGTTGCGCGAAGGAACGCGTCGTTGTCTGCGCCCGGCATCAATATCGCAACGGCGCATGGTCGAAGGCCGAGAAACTCGCAACGACCGCCGCCAGCGGCAAGGAGCTGAATCGCGCGTCCGGCACGGTCCATTACAACGCCGCTTCGGAGTACCTGGTCGTCATGGAAGACGCCGATGACGCGACGATCATCGAGATGGCACTGCCGCGGCTCGCCGTCGGTACGATCGAAGGAACCGACCAACGCGGCATCCGGTGGCAGCTTGCCATGCCTCCGAGGTGTCCGCTCTAGTCGCCGAGCATCAGGCAGCGCTCGACGCAATTTTCCAGTGCCCCGAGGTGCCTGGGGTCGATGCGCAAAGTCCCGTCGTGTTGTTTCTTCGCGCCGGCAAAGTCCGGGGAGTTCGCGCTGCTTCGGTCGGAAGATTTCGTAACTCCAGTGCCCGCCCATGCCGGGATCTGCGGGCCTGCATCGTTCGCGGCGAACGCCGGCAGACTCACTCGCAGGCACCGGCACATTCATTCATCATCTACGGGTCACCACGTACGTGCATCTCGTTATTGATCCCGTATCGAGGGCGCGATGCAATACGGGGCCGGAGTGCGATTCTCTGGCGCCGCTTTTCCTGCTGCTGTAACGTTTTCGAAGGTGGAATCGATGGAGAGGGTCCTGGCCTCCGATATGAGCCCTGTCAGACCTTCGCATGTGTCGGGTGCCGGCGCAATCAGGTCGCGTGACGGCTTCGGTGCACCGGACCCGCTGGAGTCCGGGTGGCTGAATGGGTCGCGGTTGCGTTTGCGACGCAACGCGAAACTGTATCGGTCGGGCGATCGCTTCGAATCGCTGTTCGTCGTTCGTTATGGATTCATGAAGAGCACCGCCGGCACCGAAGACGGGCGCGAGCAGGTCATCGGCTTTCATCTGAAAGGCGACCTGGTCGGGTTCGACGGCATCGCGACGCAGCGGCACTGCTGCGAACTGGTGGCGCTCGAAGGAACCGAATTGATCGTCATTCCGGCGGCATCGATTCTTGGATCGGACCCGGAGTCGCAACCATTGCGCGAATTCGTCCATCGTGCAATGAGCCAGGAACTGATCCGCGAACAGAAGGCGCTGCTTCTGCTCGGCAGGATGAAGGCAGAACAGCGTGTCGCGAGTTTTCTGCTTGACCTGGCCCAGCGCTTCAAGGCGCGCGGCTATTCGCGTTCGGAGTTCGTGCTGCGCATGACGCGGGCGGAAATCGGCAGCTATCTGGGAGTGACGCTGGAGACGGTCAGTCGGTGCCTGTCGCGCTTCATGCTGGACGGTCTGATCGAGCGGCGGGCTCGCCATGTCAGGATCATCGACGCCGCTGCACTGCAAGGTCTGATCGATGGTGACGGCGCCGCATTGACTCCGTCGGCGCCCGCCGGGTTCGGCGCCTGGGCGAGCGCCGCGTAGCCGAAGGCACTCCTCTCGTGTAGTGTGGCGGTCGCGCGACCGCCGCGATGATTCGGCGTTGCATCGACGGATCCGGGGATCCGAAAGTGAGATGCCGGCTCAAATGCTTGAATCGGTCCTGATGCAGATGATCGAAGCGACTGCGGACGGAATGATGCGGGTCGGGCCGCAGGGCGACATCCTGGCGGCCAATGCCGCGGCGGCGCGCCAGGCACGCGAGGCGCTGCTGGACTCCTTCATCGAGCATGCACCGGCGGCACTGGCGATGTTCGACCGCGACATGGTTTACCTGGCCGCGAGCCGCCGCTGGATTTCCGACTACGGGCTGACGGGCCGCGAAGTCCGCGGAGTTTCCCACTACGAGATCTTCCCGGAGATCCCGCAACGCTGGCGCTTGGCCCACCAGCGCGGCCTGGCCGGCGAAGTCATCAGTGCCAGCGAGGATCGGTTCGAGCGGCTCGACGGGTCGCAACAGTGGCTGCGCTGGGAGATCCGCCCCTGGCATGCGGCGGACGACCAGGTTGGCGGCATCGTCATCTTTACCGAGGACATCAGCGAACGAAAGCACGACGAGCTGGAGCGCAAGCGCGCCCACGAGCGGATCAATCAGCGGCGCAGCGGCATGGAGCGCCTGCTGTCGCAGCTGGTCGCCAGCCAGACAGTCGCGGCGATTGCCCACGACCTGAACCAGCCCTTGAGTGCGGTGACGGCGTATAGCGAGGCGGCCCTGCAGATGCTGCAGACAGGGCAGGCGGATCCGGAGCGTCTGTGCCATGCGATCCGGTCCAGTGCGGAACAGGCGCAGCGGGCCGGATGGGTTCTGCGGGAACTGCTGCGGTATATGCGCAAGAGCGACTTCCGTGCCGAGGCGGTCGAGCTTCACGGCGTGGTCGAGACGGCGCTGTCGATCGTCCGCGCTGACGGGGGTGACGCCTTTGAAACCCGCATCGATGAGGCGGTCGGTTGCGGTCCGGTCCACGCCGATCGGCGCCAGCTGGAAAAGGTGTTCGTCAACCTTTTCCGAAACGGCCTCGAGGCGATGCGCGCGGCTGGCGTTCGTGGTCCCGTGCTGAGCGTCGAATGGCGCGAGGCGAACAAGGGGATGCTGGAAATCATCGTTGGTGACAACGGCCCCGGTATGGCACCCGATGTGGCTCGGCGGGCCTTCGATGCGTTCTTCACGACGAAGTCCGAGGGCGTCGGCATGGGCCTGGTGATCTGCCGTTCGATCATCGAGTCCCATGGCGGCTCCATTTGGATAGGCGCGGTGCCCGCCGGCACGCGCCTGCATCTGACGCTTCCGGTCAGCACATGAGTGAGACGGTCTTCATCGTCGACGACGATGCCGGCGTGCGGGACAGCCTCGGCCTGTTGATCCAGACGGCCGGATTCGCGGTCGAGGATTTTGCGAGCGCGGAGGACTTTCTGACGTCCTACGACCCGGCGCGCCCCGGATGCATCGTGCTCGACGTTCGCATGCCGCAGCGAAGCGGGCCCCAGCTGCAAAGAGCGCTGCTCGAGCGGGGGCGGCCGCCGCCGATCATCTTCCTGACGGCGCATGGCGACATTCCGACGACGGTGCGCGCGATGAGAGACGGTGCGTTCGACTTCCTGACCAAGCCGGTCGACGGCCAGGCGATCCTGGAACGCGTGCGGGCCGCGCTGGCGCTGGATCGGCGTGAACGCGAGCTCGGTGCCGCCCAGGACAAGGTCGACGCGACACTGGCCTCGCTGTCACAGCGCGAGCGCGATGTGCTGGCGCTTGCGATCGACGGATTGCCGAACAAGGAGATTGCGCGCCGGCTCGGCATCAGCCATCGGACCGTCGAGGTGCACCGGTCCCGCATCCTTCTGAAGACCGGCGAGTCGACGCTGCTTGGCCTGGCGCGCCTGGCCGCCGCGGCGGGCTCGAAGCCGGCCGAAGGCGAGCCGACCGGGGACACACCGGCCGCTTGAGATCCACGCGACGACCCGACCGGGGCAATGCCGCCGGCTTAAGTCCACTGCACCGTTGATACTTTGATATCAACGCCGACTGACGCTACAGTGGCTTTCTTCCCACTGCAGCATTGGAGGCGCGTTGTGGAGCGACAGGCCCGACTGAGCGATTTTCCGCTTCGCGCATTTGACAAGCTGCGCTACGGTGACACCGATCGGCAGGGGCACGTCAATAACGCCGTGTTCACAACCCTGCTGGAAACGGGGCGCGTCGAGATGATTTACGCCTCGGGCCAGCCGCTTCCCGATGCGGACTGCAGTTTCGTGATCGCACGCCTGGAGCTCGATTACGTCGGCGAGATCCTTTGGCCGGGCAGGGTGCAGATCGGGACACGCCTGCGCTCGATCGGGCGCAGCTCAGCCAGGGTCGAGCAGGCCTTGTTCCAGGACGAGCGCATGGTCGCCTGGGCCGAGTCGATCCTGGTCCAGGTCAATGACGGCTCCCGCAAATCGCAGCCTTTTTCAGCCGCACTGGTGGCCCGCCTGAAGTCGATGCTGGGTGTCATGGCCACGCCCGATGCTGCGGGTCCCGTGGCAGTTGCGGCGTTGCCCTGCAGCATCCGCAAGGCCACGCTGGATGACCGCGGCGGCCTCGAGGACCTGATTGCGCGCTCGGCACGTGCCCTCACGCTTGGTGCCTATACGCCGAGGCAGGTTGAAACGGGGCTCAGGGCTGCTTTTGGCGTCGACAGCCAGTTGATCAAGGATGGGACTTACCTGGTCGCGGAGATCGACGGACGCATCGTCGGCTGCGGCGGCTGGAGCCGTCGGCGGACACTGTTCGGGGGCGACGCCGGCGCACAGCGTGACAACGGCGAACTGAACCCCGCCAGGGATGCCGCCAAGATCCGGGCATTTTTCATCGACCCGGACCATGCGCGAAGAGGCGTCGGGCGCGCGCTGCTGCAGGTGTGCGAGTCCGAGGCGCGTTCAAATGGATTTCGACGCCTCGAGCTGATGGCCATGCGCTCCGGGGTGGCGTTTTACCAGGCGCACGGCTACGCGGCTGCGGCGCCGGTACAGTACGAGCTCGAACCCGGCTTGAGCATCGAGTTCCTGCCGATGAACAAGGCGATCTGATCGCTGCATGGGCAGGGTGGTCGGCCATGCGATACTCGCGCCGGCATTCAACATTGCCCGACAACGGGCCAGGAAAGAAGGATATCCGTGTGGCAGAACGACATTCAAACCGATCGACCCAGCGTCGATTCGTTGCGCGACCGGGCGTCGCCCGGTTGCGAATCGCGGCGCTTTGCGCGGGCATTGCGCTTGTCGCCGGCGCCGGCGCCGCGGATCCTGCGGTCCAGCCATCGCCAGGGTCCGCACCGATGAAGTCCACGACGGCAAGTGGGCTGCAGATCCAGGAGATGGTCGTCGGCACTGGAGCCGAGGCCGTGGCGGGGCACCGTGTTTCGGTGCACTACACCGGGTGGCTTCAGAAGCCGGACGGGACGGCGGGGACGAAGTTCGATTCCAGCGTCGATCGCGGTCAGCCCTTCGAATTCCCGCTGGGCGGCGGACGCGTGATTCGGGGTTGGGACGAAGGAGTGGCCGGCATGAAAGTGGGCGGCAAGCGCAAGCTCGTGATCCCGCCGGAACTGGGCTATGGCTCCCGCGGCGCCGGCGGCGTGATTCCGCCCGGCGCGACGCTGATCTTCGACGTCGAACTGCTCGGCGTGCAGTAGCGGTCGCCGGCGCGCTCCGGGCTGGCAAGCCCGGGTCAGCTGGCGGTAGCGGCGACCCGGAAGGCCCCGACCGCCTCGACCAGTCCCCTGGTCTGGGCTTCCAGGCTGCTGGCGGCAGACGCCGCCTGCACGACCAGCGTGGCGTTCTGCCTGGTCGACCGGTCGATCGCGGCGACCGACTGGTCGACCTCCTCGATTTCGATGGCCTGCCGGTCCGACGCCGCCGTGATCTGGCCGACGATGTCCGTCACGCGCCTGGCCGACGCGACGATTTCGCGCATCTGCTCCCCGGCCTCCAGAGCCAGCGAGGCGCCGCCTTCCACCCGGCCGGTGCTGTCGACGATCAGGTTGCGGATCTCGCTTGCGGCCTGGCTCGAACGCTGGGCCAGCGTGCGCACCTCGGCCGCCACCACCGAAAATCCCCGCCCATGCTCGCCGGCGCGAGCGGCTTCGACCGCGGCGTTCAGCGCCAGGATGTTGGTCTGGAAGGCGATGCCGTCGATCACCCCGATGATCTCGTGGATGCGACGCGAGCTGGTGGCAATGCTGTTCATGGTGTCGACTACGCGCTCGACGGTGGCGCCGCCGGCGTGCGCGATGCGACTCGCGTCCGCCGCCAGCGTGCTGGCCTGGCGCGCGTTCAGGGCGTTCTGGCGAACCGTTTGCGACAGCTGGCCGATCGAACCGGCGGTCTTGTCGAGCGATTCGGCCTGCTCCTCGGTGCGCTGCGACAGTTCCAGGTTGCTCTGTGCGAGCTCGGCCGCGACTCCTTCGATCGCGCCGCTGGCGGCGCGGATCTTTGCGATCATCGCGGTCACCCGCTCCGCCATGGTGCGCATCGATGCCAGCAGGTGGCCCAGATCTCTATCGGTTTGCAGATGGGCCGCCTGGGCGACATTGCCGGTGGCGATCTGGTCGGCCGATTCGACCGCTCGTTGCAGCGGAGCGGTCAGATCCCTCAGGGCCCGGACGATGAAGAAGGCCGCCAGCGCGAGCGACAGGATCATCGCGATCGGCACCAGCCATTGCTGTCGTGGCGCGGTGGCCCTGGCGATGGCGCCGCGGGCCGCCTCGTCGTAGGCCGCCAGTTCAGCGGCGATCTTCTTGCCCAGGTCGGGAACCGTTGCGCGATAGGGTGCCAGCCCCTTGAGGCTTGGATCCTTCTGCAGCGACGCCAGCATCGAGGTCATCGGCGCGGACACCGCCTGGGCGGAGTGGCCTTCTTCGGCCGCCTCGAGTTTCTTTTCGTCCGCCAGCGTCGCGGCCAGCGCATCGAGCGCCTTGCCGGACAGCTGGCCGGCGTCGACCGCATCGACCACGCCGTCCAGGTAGATCGCATAGTGCGCACGCGCCTGGTCGGCGATCGAGCGCAGCTGCGCCGTATGTTCGATCAGGCGGCTGTTGGAACGCTCGACCAGGACCTGATAGACGTTCAGCATCGTGCCCGGTGCGAGCACGATCAGGAACTGCAGGACGATCTGCCGGTTTAGCTTCGAAAGCTCGCGTCTGCCGGCGTCCTGCTTAGAACTTGCCGACGACGGTGACTCCGACCGGTGCTGAGCCGACATAGCCTACTGCTCCTGCTGTCGTCTTGACGAATTCGATCGTTTCAGCGTCGCTGCCCTTGACTGCCGGCGGATTCACGCCGTCGCGAAACGACTTCTTGGTCCAGGAAGCGTTGTACTTGGCCACCTCCATCGACATCACCTTGCTCAGGAACTGCTCCTGGACCGCAGAGTTGTCGACCGGGACCAGCTTGACCGGGCCGGCGAACTGTTTTTCGCCGAGGTAGATGCCACGGACCTCGGCCGAGCTGACGGTGGTCCCCGAATTTGCGATCACGAAGAGATCGCCCGCGTAGGCCTCGGGCGCCAAGGCGATCAGGCCGGCCGTGGCGCAAGCGAGAAGCTGTCGTTTGAGATTCATCGGCTGTCCTCGCTGGTCAGAACCGGACGGCGACTTGCGCCCGGTATTCGTTGTAGCTGTCCAGGCCGCGATCCAAGTAATGCGTGCGGTCGTACTCGAACTTCAGGGCAGTGCTGCTGGTCAGGTCGTAGCGTACGCCGCCGGCATAGCGGCGATACGAAGATCCGATCGGGGCGGACAGGTTGCCGAAGTAGTTGTCGGCCTGGTCCAGCAGGGCAGCTTCCCATCGCCCATACGGCGTGAACCGGCCGAACAGGTGGCCGACCTGCGCGTACGAGGCCCAGCTCGTGTGACCGCCGCCGGTCCCGGTGACGTTGGTAT
>Ga0075030_100005355_pt1 | contig 11570 bp, 10 predicted proteins | sample LitLauG_LLR_2012_FD_71393 | JGI IMG/M metagenome (GOLD analysis project Ga0075030, IMG submission 71393) | Freshwater sediment microbial communities from Pennsylvania, USA - Little Laurel Run_MetaG_LLR_2012 | ecosystem: Environmental > Aquatic > Freshwater > Creek > Sediment | place: USA...
CGAGGTGGTCTGTCGTCGCGAAGTCCTGACGAAACGTTCATCAATGGCGGCATACGAACCCGGCATCGTTCAAATCTAAAGGCACGATGAATTTCACGGAGGTGCATCTTGAAAAAATATTCGGCTTATCTGCCGACCGTTGTTCTACTACTCACTTCACTCGCGAATGCCGCGACTCCGGCTGTGGCTTCATTCTGGTCTAACCACGCTGGGGCGGCAGCGATCTTCGCGCCGCTCGCCGTCATCGTGGCGCATTGGCTGCCTTCGCCACATGCAGCCAGCGATTCGAAGTAGTGGGCTCAACACATCACAAAACTTATAAGGAGCAAAGTCCTATGAAGAAGACTTGTGTCTTCGCGTTGTCGCTCGTAATTTTATGCACCGGGTGTTCGACCGCATGGGTGTCGACGCTCGACTCCATTCTCGCGGCGGCCGGGCCGGCGTTGATTAACATTCTGCAAATCGCTGCCATCGCCAATGGTCGTCCTGTAAACGCTGAGTTGGCGGCAAAAGTGAATGCCGACGCCGCTCTTATCAAGACGCTGGCTGGCGATTTCGCCAAGACCTCGGCGGCATCCGGTCCCGGAGCTTGCCAGCAACTGCAATCGGCAATCGGCGCGTATCAGGCTGATCAGCAGCTTGTGCTTCAACTGGCGCAGGTCAGCGATCCGAATACGCAGACGAAGATCACGCTGCTCGCAAATCTCGTGGCCGGAACGGTGCAGGCCATTACTGCGGTGATCCCGTCTTGCCAGAGCGCCTCTTCGAAACAATCGTTCGAAGCCGCTCCGCCTTACAGCGTTTCCACATTCACCGATCATTACAACAGCCTTCTGATCGCGCACACGGGTAATATCGCCGTCGATGCAGCAACGCCAAAACTGAAACTCTTCCGGCATTCCAAGCTGGCGCGGTCCATGACACTCGGATTCCTGCAGTGACCATCCGAAAATTCGGCGCGATGCGCGACGTTCAAGACGTGCGCGATCGTCTGTACAGGGCTGCGCCGCGGACGGCACAACTCCCGCAGCAGGTTGATCTGCGGGAGTTCGGCGGGCCGATCAAGGATCAGGGCGAGGAAGGCAGCTGCACCGGTCACGCGTTCTCTTCCGCGCGCGAATGGATCGCGCGCAAGTACGAAAAGTCGTCGCCGGTCCTCAGCCCGCAGTGCTTGTACGCGGAGGAACTACTGGCCAGCGGGGATTTCCCAAACGATGAAGGTGCGATGCCCCGCACCGCCTGCCAGATGCTGACGGCACTCGGCTGCTGTGAGGCGTCTCTTTACCCATACGTAGCGGGGCAGATCACGCGACCCACGCCGGAACAAGCTGCGAACGCACTCAAGTACAAGACGGGTGCGTATCACCGCGTGGAAAGTGTGCCCGACGTTCTGCACTGCCTGGCCGATCCAACGCCGTGGCCGGTGCTGGCCGGGTTCAGAGTGTACGAGTCGTTTATGTCGGACCTCGTTGCCGAGACGGGCGTGATGCCTGTTCCGAAGCCGGACGAGCAGGAACAGGGCGGTCACGAAGCTCTCTGTCTAGGCTATGACCTGCCAAGGCAGCTCGCCCTGATGCAAAACAGTTGGGGAGAAAGCTGGGGACAGAAAGGCTACTTCTGGATGCCCTTCGCCGTACTCAGTGCGCCGGAGACGGATGCGTGGATGGTACACACGGGCGGACCGTGGAAATTCAAGACTTGATTCGCGGTTGGGCGCCTTTGGGAATGTTGGCGTCATACCGGTTTCGGGACTGTTGAATTCGCTCCCGATTTTCCTGTGCCCATTGAGCGAGAGCCTGAATCGGCTTTCGCAGTGTGCGGCCGAGGTCGGTCAATTCGTATTCCACGCGCGGCGGGATCGTGGGATAGACGGTGCGAGTCACCAAGCCGTCGCGTTCCAATCCCTTCAGGGTAAGCGTCAGCATGCGCTGCGAGATGCCTTCGATGGTGCGGCGCAACTCGCTGAAACGTTTGGGACCATCAGCGAGAAGTTGGACGATCAAGACGCTCCACTTATCGCCGACGCGGTTCAGCACTTCGCGGACTGCGATGCAGGCGGGGAGAACATGTTTGTGACTCGGTGACATGAATGTGCCTTCTTGCGCTCGCTCTGGCCAGTCTCTATTCTATCTCTGGTTACTAAATTATACCTGCCACCAAACAGGAACCAGTGAGGTAGAAACCCATGACTGCACAAAACGCCGCCGCGCAGCCCGCGACGATCTCCAATGATGCACTTGACCAACTCTTTCGCGAAGCCCGAACTTATAACGCTTGGCTCCCGAAGCCCGTGCCCGCAGAAACGCTGCGCGCAGCGTACGACCTGGCCAAACTGGGTCCAACCAGTGCTAATGCTTCTCCCGCACGCTTTGTGTTTGTCGAGAGCGAAGCGGCAAAGGCGCGCCTTCTGCCCACGCTGGCTCCGCTGAACGTGGAGAAAACCAAGACAGCGCCCGTCACGCTCATTGTCGCGTGGGATACCGAATTCTACGACAAGCTCCCCAAACTCTTCCCACATGCCGATATGCGTTCCTACTTTGTAGGCAACAAGCCGTTGAGCGAGGAAAATGCCTTCCGCAATAGCTCATTGCAGGGAGCCTACTTCATGCTGGCGGCGCGATCTCTGGGGCTCGATTGTGGTCCGATGTCCGGCTTCGACCCGGCAAAGTTGAATGCGGAGTTTTTTCCAGATGGCAAGTGGAAGGTGAATTTTCTGTGCAATCTGGGGTATGGAGATCGCAGCAAGCTTTATCCGCGCAATCCGCGACTGGAATTTGAGGAAGCTTGCAGAGTGCTGTAAGGGTGGGATAGCTAGGCCCCACTCAAGCCAAAAGGCGGCTTGAATGGGGCACCTTCACCTGCCTGCTTCTAGCTCTTACTTTTTCTCGATCTTCTTCTCGACTTTCGCCCAGGTATCTTTGAGCGCTACCGTGCGGTTGAAGACGAGGCGTCCGGGCTTTGAGTCGGGATCGACGCAGAAATATCCCAGCCTTTCGAACTGATACCGGCCTTGGACGGGCGCATTTGCCAACGCAGGTTCCAGTTTGGCCGCGCCAATCACTTCCAGTGATGCAGGATTCAGATTGGCCGTGAACTCCTGCCCTTCTTCCACCTGATTTGGATCTTCTTTCGTAAACAGGCGGTCGTAGATGCGGACTTCGGCGTCGAGGGCGTGCGCCGCTGAGACCCAGTGGATGGTCGACTTCACTTTGCGTCCATCGGGAGCATTGCCGCCACGCGTTGCCGGATCGTACGTACAGTGCACCTCGACGACTTCTCCTGCATCGTTCTTCGCCACCGACTTCGCAGTAATGAAATAGCCGTAGCGCAGCCGTACCTCTCGGCCCGGTGACAGACGGTAATACTGTTTCGGCGGATCTTCTTTGAAATCGTCCTGCTCGATGTAGAGCACCTTTGAGAATGGCACCTTCCGCTTCCCCGCGCTTTCATCCTCGGGATTATTCACCGCGTCGACTTCTTCCGACTGCCCTTCGGGATAGTTATCAATCACAACTTTCAGCGGGCGCAGCACGGCCATCACGCGCGGGGTGTGCTTGTTCAGGTCTTCACGGACGAAGTGTTCGAGCATCGCTAGTTCCAGCGTACCGTTCGTCTTCGAAACGCCGATGGCTCCGGCGAAATTTCGGATAGCCTCCGGCGTGTACCCGCGGCGGCGAATGCCCGACAGCGTGGGCATGCGCGGATCGTCCCATCCGCTGACCAGCTTCTCCTGGACTAGCTTCAGCAGTTTGCGTTTGCTCAGCAGTGTGTAGGTCAGGCTAAGCCGGTCGAATTCAAATTGCTGCGATGGGAAAATTCCCAACTGCTGAATGAACCAGTTGTAGAGCGGCCGGTGATCCTCAAACTCGAGCGTGCACATCGAGTGCGTAATGCCTTCGATCGAATCGGACTGCCCGTGCGCGTAGTCGTACATCGGATAAATGCACCACTTGTCGCCGGTGCGGTGATGCTCGGCGTGCAGAATGCGGTACATGACCGGGTCGCGCATGTTCAAGTTCGGCGACGACATATCGACCTTCGCGCGCAACACGCGGGAGCCGTCGGGAAACTCGCCTTTGCGCATGCGATCGAACAGATCGAGATTCTCTTCGACGGAGCGATTGCGATATGGGCTTTCTTTTCCCGGCTCGGTGAGCGTGCCGCGATGCCGCCGAATTTCATCCGCGGTCAGATCGTCGACATAGGCTTTGCCATCTTTGATCAGTTTGACCGCCCATTCGTAGAGCTGGTCGAAATAATCCGAGGCGTAGCAGAGGCGGTCCCACTCGAAGCCCAGCCAGCGAACGTTGTTCATGATCGAATCGACGTATTCCTGCTCTTCTTTTTCAGGATTGGTGTCGTCGAAACGCAGGTTCGTTTTGCCGCCGAACTCGTCGGCGAGGCCGAAATCGAGGCAGATGGCCTTGGCGTGGCCGATGTGAAGGTAACCGTTCGGCTCGGGAGGAAATCGGGTCTGAATAACTGCGTCGCCGAACTTCTTGGTCTTGAGGTCCTCGATAATCGCGTCGCGGATGAAGTTTGAGGGACGAGGCTCTGCCGGGGGTTTCGCGGCACCGTCACTGTTTGCGGGTGGATTATTCGCGCTCATGCTCTTGGTATTCTATATGTCGAATGGCGAATTGCGTTCAATGCGGACGGCAGCTTCCCGGCCTGAGTTTCGGCAAGAAGCTCTGCCAGTGGTGCGTGCAGCACGAAGCTGCGCAGCGCGGAGAAGACTCTCCTGTGCAGCGAGTCGAGGCAGCCCCGTGGGTGCGGCGGCAATCGAGTTCGATGGCTGTCACGCAGGCGATCTTCGGGATAAACGTGGCCGTGTTCATTGCCATGTCATTGGCTGGTGTTTCGATCACCGACCCAACCGTTCTCGAGTTGCGGCACTGGGGTGCGAATTTCGGACCGCTCACCATCGGAGGCGAGTGGTGGCGGTTACTGACCTGTGTCTTTGTACACATCGGAATCATCCACATCGCTCTCAACATGTGGTGCCTGTGGGGGCTGGGGCGGCTGGCCGAAGCCGTATACGACCATTGGACATTCGGCGCCGTTTACCTGATCACCGGCGTGTCCGCGAGCGTGGCCAGTCTTGTGTGGAATCCAGTCGGCACGAGCGCGGGAGCCTCGGGCGCAATTTTCGGAATTGCCGGTGCGCTGATTTCTTCTTTCTATCTGGGCGAATTTTCGATGCCCCGGTCTGCTGTGTCCGGCCTGCTTCGAAGCGTAGTCACTTTTGCGGGATACAACCTCGTCTTCGGAGCGATGTCGGGACGCACGGACAATGCTGCGCATGTCGGAGGACTGGTTTCAGGACTGATTCTCGGCGCGTTGATCGCCAAGGTTGCTCCGGCGCATGATCAGCCGCTGCGCCGTGTCGGCGTGCTTGTTGTTGGTGTGGTCATTGCGTTGGGCGGCGCGCTGTGGCTCTATCAAACCAGCGCTTACGCCTTGCATACCGCTAGCGGGGAACGCATGCTGAGCGAAAAAAAAACCGACCAAGCGATCGTGGAGTTGCAAGCGGCGCTGAAGCAGCGTCCAAACTATCTTCCAGCACATTTCGAACTGGCGCGCGCGTATGCAATCAAGAATGATTTCGCGAAAGCAGCGGCCGAGTTTCGACGGGTGGTCGAGCTCGATCCACGCGATCCCAATGGATGGTATTTCCTGGGATATGCGGAACTAGAACAGAAACACCCCGAACAGGCACGACAAGCGTTCAACCAGCTATTAAAGGTCAATCCCAATAGCGCGGATGCGCATTTCGGATTGGCAGCCGTCGCATCCTTCGAAAACAAGTACTCCGAGGCGCTGGCGGAGTACCAGAAGACAGCCCTGATTAATCCACACTATCAAAACGTCGATTACGACACGGGCCTGATGCAGGGGAAACTCGGGCGGTACGATGACGCGATCCAATCGTTTCTAAAGCAGCGCGACAATGGAGACGATCCTGATAACGAGAACGCGCTGGCTGAGGCATATCAGAATAAGGGCATGGCGAAAGAAGCGGCTGATGCCCAGGGGCGGGCATCGCAGTTTGAAAATCAGAAGTAGAGCGCCCCTTACCTGGCAGCTGCGGCAACTCTGAAGCGGACTCGTTCACGACGCTGCAGGTACTCGACAATCTCGAACAAGTTCCGCGCTTGCGGATTTCCCGAGGGGCCCAGCATTCGCATCAGACTTTTGGCGGAGTGATCTGTCGCCTCGGCTAGTTGAGCGAACCCGATCGTGGCGTTGATGTAGTCGCGAAGTATGCTCTTGCCCGCTTCAACGTCTCCAGAAAGAAAGCTGTCGATGCTTTCGCGCAACAACTCCTTGCGAAACGCAGCATCGCGACGGACTCGCGCTTGAATGGTTTCTTTGAACTCACGCGTCAATGACATTGTTCCTATTTCTTCCTTTTCTTGTAGTCAGCCCATCGCGCTTGGGCGACGCGGATGTCATCCTGCTGACTATGCTTCGTGCCCCCGCCGAGCATGATTACCAAACGATCTCCGTCTTTGCCAAAATAGATTCGATAGCCCGGTCCGAAATCGATCTTGTATTCCATCACCCCGCCGCCAACACCCTTCACGTTCGAGAAATTCCCGTGTTCGAGCCGGGAAAGAGCCACAGCGACTTTGGCTGCAGCCATCGCATTTAGCCCATCGAACCATGAAGCGAATGGGCTGCAGCCACTGAGATCGCAGTACTCGAGAACCACAACCAAACCTGATGGTAACATATATGGTACTTATGTTCAACTCCCTCGTCGATCGGCGAGGTGAGGCCCTATGAACGCTAAAAACAGGCGTTGTCGTGTAGATTGACACTGCCGCGTTCGCGTGGTCAGTGACCGCGCACACTATGGATTTGTGATGATTGGTTCCGCTCCGAATGGCGGATCGAACCTTGCGAATTCGTCTAGCCCAACAAGGGCCAGCGACCTCCGCGGTCCAAGTAATCCTGAAAACGCAGACGTTCCTGACGGATGTTCTCCGTCAGCGGCCCGCGGTGCCCAGGGCAAATGAACTCAGCCTCTTCGCTCAAGCACCGCAGTGCAGAAGCTCTGGCCGCTGGCAACTCCGGAGTTACCGCTCTGGCCATGAGCCGGAGACGATTGTGTACGACAGCCAATGCATCGCCGCAGAATAGGGTTCGGGTAGGTTCATGGATGTATGCAACATGTCCCTTTGTATGGCCCGGGGTGGCCAGTACTCGGAAGCATCCTTCAACCACTGCTCCGTCACTGACTAGATGATTCGCGGCGACCGCTTCGGGGGCGGCCTCCTCCAGCAGTCCGCGCAATAACACAAGAACGCCTTCTTCGGGAACGTGTTTACCCAGCCAGCCGCGAATACCCGCTGTCGCGGTTTGTCTTGTTAGAAAAGGCTGATCGCCGACATGATAGTAGACAGTCGCGCCAGACTTGCGCTGCAAGAACGCTGCTCCCGCGGAGTGATCATTATGCCAATGCGTGAGCAGGATCGCTTTGAGACGTGCGGCGGGAATGCCAGTGACCTTCAATCCCTCAAGGAAGTCGGCCGCATCGGAGTCCATTCCGACATCCACTGCGAATGCCCCGCCTTCTGTGGAAACCAGGTAGGAGCAGGCAAAATAGGATGGTCTGCGAAAGCACCAAACTCCCTCGGTCACGCGGATGACTTCGACTCTGATCTATCCCTCTTGCTAGGCGGACATCGGCTATTCAGAGCTTTCCGATCGCCTGCTCAATCCGCTTCAGCGTAGTCTCTTTTCCTAGTACTTCCAGCGTTTCGAACAGCCCCGGAGCATTCTTTCTCCCGCAAACGGCCACGCGGATCGGCTGGAACATTTGGCCGGCCTTCACATCCAATTCTTGAGCAGCAGTACGCAAACTTTGATCCAGCGGATCGTGTTTGAATTCGGTTTGGGGCAGAACTTCGCGGGCTCTCGTCAGTACTTTAAGCGCCATCGCGGCATCGCCCTTCTGTGGAATCAGTTCCGCCGGATCGTAGGGCGGCAACTCGTCCACGAAGAAGAAATCGGCGGCGGTCAGCACATCACGCAGCAGCTTGATGCGTTCGCGGATGAGCGGGGTGACGGCATGCATCTTCTCGGGAGTTACCACCAATCCAGCCGCATGCACAACGGGCAGCAGTCGCGCACTCAGATCGTCCACCGAAAGGCCGCGAATATGTTCGGCGTTGAGCCACAGCGCCTTGGGATCAAATGTCTCATCCGGAGTCGGCGCGGGTTCCTTGAAATTCACCACGGCATTGGCGCGGTTGATGCCCTCAAGCGAAAACGCGTCGATCAACTCTTGCCGGCTCATCTTGTCGCGATCGTCTTTTGGAGACCATCCGAGCAGACATAGAAAGTTTATGAAGGCCTCCGGCAAGAATCCCGCGTCACGATAGGTGGTGACGCTGACTACCGGTCCATGCTTGCGCTTGGAAAGCTTCGATCCATCCGGAGCCACCAGCAACGGCAGGTGAGCAAACTGCGGATGCTTCGCCCCCGCGCCTTCGAAAATCAGTACGTGTTTGTAAGTATTCGAAAGATGGTCCTGCCCGCGAATGATGTGGCTGATGCGGAGGTCGACATCGTCGGCGCACGACGCAAGATGATACGTCGGCATGCCATCGGAGCGAAGCAGGGCGAAATCCTCGATGTCGTCTGCGGCCTTGATCTGCTCGCCATAGACAGCATCGTTGAAGCGGACCTGTTCATTAATACCTCGTGGAACCCGGAAGCGCAGCGCGAAAGTCTCTCCCGCTGCGGCGCGCCGGTCGCTTTCCTCGCGCGAAAGCTCCCGCATTCTGGGATTGAACAGCCACGTCTGGTTCGCGCCCGATTTCTCACTGTCTCCGGTGTGGGCTGGAGTAAAGTCGCGGTACGCCAGTCCCTTCTGGAAGATGGCGTCGGCGATCTGCCGGTGGAGCGCCAGACGCTCGGACTGCTTGTACTCCTCATCCCAGCCCAAGTCGAGCCACTTCAGCCCGTCAAAAATGGAGGTGACGCTGGCGTCGGTGTTGCGCTCGACGTCGGTGTCATCGAGACGCAGGACCATGGTTCCGCCATTGCGGCGGGCATAGAGCCAGTTGAAAATAAAGGTTCGGGCACTGCCAACATGCAGAAAACCCGTGGGAGACGGCGCAAAACGAACACGAAGCATAACGTTCGAGTATAACGGGAGCGGAGTTTTGGCTCTAGGCGGAGCCGCGGGTGACGGGACGGCTTTGAGCCTGCGGGTGCCTTGGCTGGTTACCTGGGCGTTACCGAGGTAACCATCCCCAAGAATATCCCTATAGCGCCACCGCATCGTATAGGAAGATACTTTTTGCAAACGCCGTACCCAGGGCGGAACCTGCCGGAAGACACCTGTTGTTTCGTTCTGTCTGGTGTGACAGGATTCTGTCAGCAGAACAAGAAAATCGGGCCCACGAGAGTCCAGCCGGGCCACAATACGAGGACGAGGAAGTCCTGATCCAATGAACAGCCTTGCCACAGGCCAGGTACTGATACCCGGGGCTGTTGCCCTGCTGGTGCTGCTCGTCTTCACTTACCTTTATGAGCAGAACCGGCACAGCTACTTCCGCGCCTGGCAGCTGGCTTGGGCCGCTTACACGCTGCACTACGCGGTTGAGGCCTTGATTTATTTCCGCGGGCCATCGGCGGTGCTCTTCTTCGCCAGTTCGGTTCTGCTGGTTGGAATGGCAACTTGCATCTTCGTCTCGACCCGCCTGATGCGGGAGACCTTTCAACTGCGTTGGTATGACGTCGCGATCATGGTGACGGGCGTTCTCCTGACCTATGTCGGCGTTCGTGCCCACATGACCGATGGCGTGTTCAACGAGAAGGGGCTGGCTCTGCCGTGGTTCTTGCGGCTGGAAGTTGGCCTGGCGGTCGTTCTGCTCTATGCCTCGTTTCACTATTACCGCTACGCCTTCCGCAGGAACTCGGTTGCCTTCCGTACATTGGCATTCTCGCTGGCGCTCTGGGGAGCTCTGATGTGGGCAGGCCAACTCCGTCAGTCTTTCGTCGACGCAGCGGGCCAACTGGGCGGCTTTCTCGGTCCCATCCCGCAAATGCTGCTGGCCATCGCGATGGTGATGGTGCTGTTCGAGAATGAGCGCAACGCGGTGCAGGATAACGCGCTCGAATTTTCCACCCTGGGAGTCGATCCTCGCCAATTGCTTTCGGCGTCAGACCTGGAACCTCGCCTGCAGACTTTTGTGGAACGGCTGGTGGCGCCACTGCCTTCGCGCCGCGCCGTGTTTTTCGTTTCGCAGCAGTGGCGAAGCACGCTGCCTTCCGTCCAAAAAGGGTTTTCCGCCGAGTTCCTGGAGAAACTGCAGAAGACGCAAGCCGGCGATTACATCGCCGAGCTGGCCTACCGGCGCGGTGGCGTGGTCACCTTCCGCGATCTCGCCGAACTCGAAGAGCCTCTGCCGGTGCTTGCCGGAGGCAGGTTCGAGGCCTGCAAGCAGGCATTGCTCGCCGAAGGCATCACTGACCTGATGGCCGTGAGTCTGCAGACGCGAGAACATAATTTCGGAGTTCTTCTGTTTCCGCATGCCGAGCGCCGCATGTTCGGCAATTCGAATCTGCGCCTGCTGATCGGCCTGGCGCTGCAGATCGCGCTGACGCTGGAAAACTATGTCGTCATGCATGAGGCGCAGCGGCGCACCAAGGAATACGAACTGCTCACCGAAATTGGCCAAGCCGTCAGTTCACATCTGAACCAGGACGAAGTGCTCCGTACAGTGCAGGTGGAGCTGGGACAGATTTTCGATACCAGCAATTTCTATATCGCCTTCCAGGAAGAAGACGATATTCGCTTCGAGCTCGAGATTGAGGGCGGCATTGTCCTGCCGAAGCGGTCGCGCAAGCTGGCCAACGGCTTTACCGAATACATACTGAGAACCGGCGAATCGCTGCTGATCGAATCCGAGGTGGAGCAGGTACGGACGAAATTAAGTGTCGATTTCATTCCGCCACGCCCGGCACGCTCTTTCTGTGGCGTTCCGGTTTTTCTGGGTGGCAAAGCGGTGGGCGTGATGGCCGCCCTCAGCACGCAGCGTGAGCGGCAGTTCCAGGCGCGAGATCTTGAAGTCATGCAGACGGCGGCTGGTCAGCTGGGTGTTGCCATCGAAAACGCCCGCCTGTTTACGGAAGAACAGCGCCGAGGCCGGCATCTGGCCTTCCTGAACACAATTTCGAAGATGGCCATTTCGAGCGAAGATGCAGAACAGATGATGGCCGACATCGTCCGCGAAATTCAGAAGAACTTTCGCTACGACCACATCGGTATCGGCATCATGGACTACGCCACCAAGGACATCGAGATCAAAGCCGAGGCCGGAACCACTTCGCAGACTCTGGGCCGCAGGATTTCCGTTGGCAGCGGAGTCCTCGGCAAGGTCGCTCGCACCGGCGTCAGCGCGCTCGTGCAGAACGCCGGGCCCGGACAGCTCGCCGGCGTACTCCCCGAATCGCGCGCCGTCCTCTGCCTGCCCATAAGCTATGGAGAAACGCTGCTCGGCGTGCTCAACATTGAGAGCCGTGACGAGAATGCCTTCGCTCCACAGGATGTT